>PVMK01124822.1_pt1 | contig 13467 bp, 12 predicted proteins | sample 1853481 | NCBI WGS metagenome assembly PVMK01 (sample SAMN08533507, study PRJNA380276) | Marine sediment metagenome, whole genome shotgun sequencing project.
CAGAATTGCGATAGAGGTCAGTAGCGCGTCAATCTGGAACATCAAAACCGCATACACGATGATCAACAAGACATTTATCGCCGCCGTTGCCAGCTGACCGGTGAGTAGCTCGGCAACGCGGCGATAAATGTTTTGTTGATCATCGTCTATGCGGTTTTGATGTTCCAGATTGACGCGCTACTGACCTCCATCGCAATTCTGGCTGCGGTTCTCAATTTGGCCACATTACGCTGGGTTGCCCGAAAACGAGTCGACGTAAACCGCCGGCTGCAACAAGAGCGAGGCAAATTGGTGGCAACCTCCATGGGTGGATTGCAGAGAATTGAAACGATTAAAGCAACTGGCGCTGAAGGTGACTTCTTTACTCGATGGGCAGGCTATCACGCCAAGGTAGTGAATGCCGAGCAGGAGCTGGGACTCGCCAGTCGACTTCTGGGTACGATTCCTTCGCTTCTGGTGGCCGTAGCAAATATCGCCGTGTTGATCTTTGGCAGCGTGCGCATTATTAATGGTGATCTTTCGGTAGGGATGTTGGTCGCCTTTCAGGGGCTAATGCTTGGGTTTACGCGACCGGTTCGCCAATTGGTCAACTTAGGCAGCCGGCTTCAAGAGGCGGAGGCGGATGTTAACCGGCTTGATGATGTGCTGAATTACCGCGTCGATCCTCAGGCTACTTTAACGGTTGGGGAAGGAGCAAACCTCAATGGCAAGACCAAGCTCTCGGGTACGGTCGAGTTGAAGGATGTCACTTTTGGCTATAGCAGGCTCGATCCTCCGCTAATCGATCAATTCAATCTCCGTCTGGCTCCGGGGGCTCGTGTAGCTCTAGTTGGAGAATCGGGCAGTGGCAAGTCAACGCTAGCTCGGATTATCGCTGGATTATATGAGGCCTGGCATGGGGAGATATCTTTCGACGGTAAAACAAGAGATGCAATCCCCCGCTCGTTGATGACCAATTCCCTGGCTTTGGTTGATCAGGATATCGCCTTGTTCGACGGAACTATTCAAGAGAATTTAACCCTGTGGGATGCAACAATTCCAGAGGCCAATATCCTCCAGGCGGCTAAAGATGCCCGTATACATGACGACATCCTGGAGCGTCCCGATGGGTATGAAGCAAAGGTTCAAGAAGGGGGTCGAAACTTTAGCGGCGGCCAGCGCCAGCGTCTGGAATTGGCCAGATCGCTAATTGTAGAACCATCAATTCTGATCCTGGATGAGGCAACCAGTGCGCTCGATCCTGTAACAGAAAAGGAGATCGATGAGAGCCTTCGGAGGCGAGGGTGCACCTGTATCATAGTCGCTCATCGCCTGAGCACTATTCGCGACTGCGATGAGATAATAGTGCTTGAGCAGGGCAAGGTTGTACAACGTGGTACACACGAGGAGATGAAAGATGTCGATGGTCCCTATGCACAACTTATCCGAGCTCACTAGCGATTGATTAACTCCGGTCAGAGATGGATAAGATAACTGCCTACTTCAGAAGATATGGGACGACGGTCGAGGTCTCGGGAAACCAGCCCTTGCTTCTTGGGGAACCAAATAGCATTTGGCTTGTAATCGATGGTCCCGTTGATATCTCATCCGTACCTCTTGAAGATGGCACGGTTAGTGGAACCAGGAATCACATATTCAGTGCCGGTGACACCTCTCTTTTGTTTGGCATGGATGTGGCTGGTTCTGATGTCGGCATCCTGGCAACGGGCACTGTCGGCAGCAAGCTTGCCCGGCTCGGTTTAGACCGGTTCCTAAAATATGTCGTAAAGAACGCTAGCAACACCGAACTTCTGATTGAAAGACTCGACCTCTGGATTAAAAGTCTTTCGACGGGCCTGGCGGCCGTTGCTCCACCTCAGCGCTATGTCCCTCTGGAAGCAAACACAGAGTTAGAACTTCTGACGAAAGGGATTGTGCGACCGCGATCAGGTATTGTATGGGCACGCCATCTTGGTGGTCACACTCAGTTCTCGGACAAGTTGGACTTGACGATTGACGAACATGACGGCTATGTTCCGTTAAGCAGTACCACCTGGCTGAAAGCGGTAAGCGACAGCCGTCTGCAGATAACCGACTCCGCAGACCTCATCGGCCAGAATGTAATCCACGAATCTCTGGGCTCATTTCATCAGCTGGCCTTATCTTGCATCCGGGTAAACATCTCCCGAGAGAGAGCGGATGAATTGATCCGGTTGAATGAGCGTGCGGAATCCGACCGCAGATTGGTTGAGGAGACACTATCCCAACTTGCCCTAGCTATCCAGCCCGAAGCGGCAGCCCACACTTTTGGAGATACTCTGTGGTTGGAGCGCGAAGAGCATTTGCTTGCTGCTTGCCGGCTGGTTGGTGAGAACCTCGAGATCGATATTCACCGACAAACTGGCCGCGGCACGGATGGCCCTCTGGAGCAGACAGTCGAGGGGATCGCTGCCGCCTCCCGGGTCCGTATGCGGCAAGTGGTGCTCCGGGGGGAATGGTGGCGGGAAGACGGTGGTCCATTATTGGCCCAATTAGCTGAAGGAGACCAGCCCGTCGCCCTGATCCCTAAAAAGGCCGGGCAGTATGTGATGGTGAATCCCGCCAACCAGGAACTGGTACCTGTTACAGCGGAGGTAGCCGTTCAAATCGAACCGGTGGCCCAAACATTTTATCGTAGCCTTCCCGAGAGAGCCCTAACTGGCGCTGATCTGGTTAGATTCTCAATGCTAGGGCAACGACGAGATGCCTTGACAATCCTATTGACGGCCATCGCTGCTGGGCTGCTTGCGCTGGTTATTCCCCTGGCAACAGCAGCGATATTCAATACGGTCATACCCAGTGGTGACCAATCCCAGCTCATCACTCTTGGACTGGTGCTTGTCGTAGCGGCTCTTTCGAAAGCTGCCTTCAATCTGGCTCAAAAACTGGCCATATTACGTCTTGATGGCCATCTCGGCGTCTCGGTCCAGGCCGCTATTTGGGACCGGCTATTGCGACTGCCAGTCACATTTTTCAGGGGCTATACGGCCGGCGATCTGACAATGAGAGCAATGGGTATAGACGGCATACGGCGCCAACTTACCTCGGTCGCAATATCGGCCGTTCTGGCAGGCATATTTTCTGTTTTCAATTTTGCCTTGCTATTCTACTTTGATGCAACCTTGGCCTTGGTCGCAGCTATTTTGGCATTAATCGCCACGGTAGCTACTGGTTTAACGGGCAGGGCACTCATCAAACATGAGCGGCGTTTGGCCGCCTTACATGGGGAGATCTCGGGCCTGGTTCTGCAATTGATCGGTGGTATCGCCAAGCTACGCGTCGCCGGGGCAGAGGGGAGAGCATTCGCGGTCTGGGGTCGAATGTTCGGCGCACAAAAACTGGCCTCTTTTCAAGCTCGAACAGTAGCCAACTACCTGTCAGTCTTTAACGCCGCCTTTCCCATTGTCACGGCCATGTCTGTCTTCTATCTGACTACTTTTTCCGGACGGGTGGAGATGTCGACCGGCGATTTTCTAGCTTTTTACTCTGCGCTAACACTGTTCTTATCGGCCGCCATCACCTTGGGTTCGACGCTGCCCGGCGTGCTTCGCGTTATACCGACCTATGAGCGTGTCGAGCCTATTTTGAAGGCGCTCCCTGAGGTAGACGCCAGCAAGACAGAGCCGGGTGTGCTGAGCGGATCGATAGAGGTCAGCAATGTCTTGTTCCGCTACGAAACGACAGGACCCCTCATCCTGAAGAACGTTTCATTGAAAGTCGCGCCTGGTGAATTCATTGCTCTTGTTGGGCCTTCCGGATCAGGTAAATCGACACTCCTTCGACTGTTGCTCGGATTTGAGATCCCAGAGTTGGGCACCATATACTATAACGAGCAGGATCTGAATGGCGTCGACATTCGTGGAGTCAGAAGACAGATCGGTGTCGTCCTGCAAACGAGTCAGGTTGCTCCTGCTACGATTTTTCAAAATATCGTTGGTACATCCTCAATCGAACTGACTATCGACGATGCCTGGGAGGCGGCCGAATTGGCTGGTTTCGAACGGGATATCAGGCAAATGCCCATGGGAATGCACACCTTCGTCGCCGAAGGTGGCAGCACGCTATCTGGGGGTCAGAGGCAGAGGTTACTCATAGCCCGAGCCATCGTAAATAAACCGCGCATCATCTTCTTTGATGAGGCCACCAGCGCCCTTGACAACAGAACCCAGGCCGTGGTCAGTCAAAGTCTGGAGGGGTTGGACGCCACTCGAATCGTTATCGCTCACCGGCTGAGCACGATTGCCAATGCGGACCATATCTATGTTCTAAAAAGTGGGGAATTGGTACAAAGCGGTACCTACCAAGAATTAGCGTCTAAACCTGGTCTTTTCGCGGATCTGTCAAGCCGGCAGCTAGTGCAATAGGCGACCGCAAGGCGACAGTCACTTCCATAGTGACAGTCACATCTTTTTTTCCCGATTCAACTCAATCGTCTTAAAAACTATATAGACGAGGAGCAGACCTACCCCGGCGGCAAAGCAATACAATCCTGTCACATCGGTCAAGGTGAGGGCTACCAGACCCAATCCGGCCAAAGTTACACCGGCGCCAGCCACAATTAGGGGGAGATTTTCACGTAATTTGGACATAATGTATCCTGCGTAACTTGGGAGTAATACCACTGGCGGAATCTCTCGCTGTCTCTAGTTACACGTTGACCTTTGCAGATACGCACCAAGACATGCTGAAATCCTGTTTATTTTGCCATGGCAATACTGATTTTTCAGCAAATTCAATAAGCACGTTGCGTATATTGCTGTAAATTCCACAGCCACCTTTTACGACTTTACCGGCAATAAATCAGGGTCACAGCCTTGACTCATACGGTTCAAGGGATTAGTTTTGATTCGGATTGTGCTCCAACAGAGTCTGCTTATATGAGAGCCAATTGTGCTTGAAAACAAGAATAAAGGATGCGATAGGTTCCTACGATCGTTCTTCTTTGATAAAAAAACCGATCAGGCTGGACAACCCAGATCGACAAACGTAACCGGCCGACATGGCTGACACCAGTTGAGCATTCAGAGAGGGAACACGAAGCAATCGGGCAGGCTTATATAGAGTAGACCGAACATCCTCATTCAGTTAAACCGACCACCGGTCGGTCCGAGCTTAGAAGCTCGTTCTACATAACTTCAACGAGCAGGAAGCTCGTTCAAGGGGGGACGAAGGTAACGTATTATTGGATCTCCCGATATGTTAGTATCTTAGTAATGCAAGCACATTTGGACTTATCCATATTGTGGAGGGTTTGGCATAATGGAAGGACTTAGAGAAAATGTCCTGTCCGCACAGGTAGAAGCGGCGCTCCAGGGGCATGAACTTGGGCACTTCGAGCCAACTGACGATCCCGGCCTGGTAACATACCGGAGTATCTGCCGGCGATGCGGCCGTCCGGTATATGCCAGTTCCTCAAATGTCTTCTCGATTCTCGAGGAGATTTGTCCGGGCGAAGAATAAACTGGCGCAATTCTCGAACCAGGGTTAAGGGGCTACGACATCAGGGTGGGATGGCTGGAATGGCGCAGGCTAGATATTATCTCGACACCTGGATTGATGCACGAATTCCGCATCGCCCTTCATGAACTGGGTTAAGCTCCAGGATTGAAACCCGCCAAGGAATTCGAACAACCGTCACTCATCCGTTATTATTCCTCTCACAAACTTTTTCCGTTTCACACATACTTAAGGTGCCAGTCCATGGAAATGAGTCGTTCATTTGAAAAGCGTACAGAATCGCTCGTGTCCGAAAAGTGCGGCGACGACCAATTCTCAGGCGTGGTTTCATTATATGGAGACGGACAGCAGCTGTTCGGCCTGGCATGCGGTCTGGCCAATCGAACCTGGAAAATACCAAATCGATTAGATACGCGATTCCGGATAGCATCTCTGTCGAAAATATTCACGGCCGTATCGATCCTCCAACTCGTCGAGCAGCGATTGATCGGGCTGGATGATGGCGTTACAGGATTGCTCGGTCTTGAAGATACGAAGCTTCCGGAGGACGTGACCATCTACCATCTGTTGACTATGACCGCGGGTATTGCCGATTGGTTCGACGAATCTGGGGACTGGGAGAAGTAATGGGATACCTTAATCCGCAAATATCCAATTTATCTGTTTCGAGAGAACGAAGATTACCTGCCGCTCTTCATTAACCAGGACCCGATAGATAAAGTAGGATTTCGACACCACTATAACGGCGCATCTTACATTCTGTTGGGACTTATTATCGAGGAGGTCACGAGACAATCCTATTTCGACGCTATCCGTCAGAATATTTTTGCCAGAGCAGGGATGAGTCAATCGGATTTCCTGGCCCTTGATTTCGTGGACGATAACGTGGCAGAAGGCTACATACCCCTAAAAGATGAGAACGACAAAATTGTTGGATGGAAGCGAAACATCTACTCGACTACGCCGGAGGCAGCGGCTGACGGTGGGGCCACATCGACCGCGGCCGATCTCGTTCGTTTCGCCAAGGCGCTCAGGGACGGTGTGCTACTCACACCCGAAATGACATCCAAAATGTTAACACCGGCTGTTCTACAATTCCCAGACAAGCATAGGGGCTATACCTGGAAATATGGTCTTGGCCTGATGTTTTTGGTAAACGATTTGAACCAGGTCGTCCGCTACGGCCATACCGGTGAAGAGGATGGGGTCAGCTGCCGTCTATATAACTATCCAAGGCTAAATCTGGACCTCGTTCTTCTCGGCAATCAGAGCTGGTGCGCCGGGAAGCTCGCCTGGGACATTCACGATCTGATCATTTCCGACTGGTCAGAATAAGCTGGTCAAGATCCTCAAAAATAACCTTTCCTCAAACGCTGGGGGACGTGGAGTTCATTAAGGAATGGGTATTCAAAAATGAGGAAGGGCAGACACGACAGACGGTGGGAAAACACGGAGGATTACCCCTACATTTGACTGGATAGATGGCCAAGAATCGGCTTTGGACCGACAGCTCGAACCTCTCATATATCGCTCCACCAGCGATGGTCGACATATCGCACCATTAGGATGAATCGGATAAACTCGCCTACCGGCTGATTACTCGCTCTTTGGGCAACCTGATTAGTCCTGATGGATAACAGATATGTCAGATCTAGAGGTCGTGCAATTGCTAGATATTATGAGGCCGTTTAATGCAAAGCAGCCTTAGTTGAACCATCCATTACTACGAGGAGATAGTTTCGAGTGAATACGGAAGACGCCAAAAACGCTTGTCTGAATTGCCTGCGCACAGAAGAACAAATCCCCCTGGTTTCATTGCGTTACAGAGGTTCGCAGAACTGGATCTGTTCCCAATGTCTACCTATCCTTATCCATAAACCGGCAAAGCTCGCAGATCGCCTAATCGGTGCTGAAAATATCACCCCAGCGCCATCACACGATGGCTAGAATCGATCCCTGTGTATCGAGACCTTGTGAAGTAATCCTAGGGCTGGACGTCTAGACCTCATCACCGGTTCATATCCGGCGAAAAAGGCTTCTTAATTGGCATCATGTCCCATTTCACAGTCGGGGAAGGCCGGGAAACAGTTGGAAAGCTGCTTGATAGCTTGATTCACGACGAAGAGAATACCGGGGGTGTTGCTCGGTGGATCGGCGATGATCTTTCCACCACACTCCGAACTGGTATGGATAGCTATCAATAATATCAAAGCCATAGACACCAACCGCAAGACGACAAGCTGTAGCCTTCAAACTTGCGACTACTTCCTTTCCTCTACCGGTCAGGCACCTGTCTGACATCACCGTCAACGCCAATCGAGCGCAGGGACTAGTCCCTTTCTCTAGGCGAGAACCGGATTTTGAACCAGACCCCCACCCTTTAGCCTTGTCCGCCTAGTAACCACGTTTCTCCCATTGACCTTTGTATGGGGAACTGGACCGGCATTCGACTGGATAATTCACGAGTCGATCATGCGTGCTTTCCGTAGGATCGTCATGAAGGTGTTTCCTGAGCAGTCATAGGCTCCAGGAGAACTCAAAGATGCGTAAAAATACGGATAATGGATTGAACCAGTTGTTGAACGATGCACAGCCTGAGGTGCGACTTCGGGCTGTTAATCAGATTAGGATTTTAGGTCCGGACGGTTCAGAATTCATAGAGAAGTTGTGGGATATGGTCATTGACGATCCATCTCGGGAGGTTCGGGAACAGTGCGTGCACGGCCATCTCGTCAGTCGAAATCGACCAATCGAACATTATCAGCCGGATTAATACCGCGCTGGAAATGAATGATCTAGGCTCTCGGATGGCTGTCCTGTCAGTTCTCCACAAATTTGGACTGGGTGAAGTCGAGAATGAATCTCTCCTTGTAGCTCTATGGGAGTTATTATCTCAAGAGGAGGCGGCATCGATGGCGGAGGAGATTCTCTTGACCATCGTGATGGTTTCGCCCGATGAGGACCGCCTTTGCAGGAGATTCTTATCGTTTGAGAAGATCAGGCAAGAAAAAAGAGGCCGGCTTCTAATGAGCGGCGCGATGAGGGAAACGGCCCACCGGTTCTTTCTGCGGTATCCAGTTGAGGTCGTGCCTGTGCTGATCGGAATTGTTATCGATGGAGCTCAGAGCGATCGTCAGGAGGCTATGAATTGGCTGGCCGAGATGGCATCTGACTTTCCAGAGGAGTGGAAAAAAGACACTCAAGACGCATTATGGCAATCCATAACTTATTATGGCCAGGGATTTAGGGTCTACTGTCTCATCTCCGGCCGGGAAGCGGCCCTGTCGCGACTTATACATGACCCCGCCATAGCCCAGGAATTTGTTGGCTGCATCCTGCTCACCGAGGCGCCGCCTGACTTGCTGCAGAGTTATTACGCCGAGAATGTGAACAGTTGCCTGGCCTATATTATTGAGGCTCTCGTCCATCCTGACTGGACTATTCGTGTAGACGCCGCTGACTGGTTGAGTGAAAACTCAGCCAATCTGCCGGGTGATTCGTATAAGCAGGTTACTTCGGCGCTTGAGATGCGGATTCGAGAAGATTCGGAACCAGCTGTGAAGCGAAGCGCCGGTAGTGCGCTGGCTGAACTGATACAAAAGCGACAGCTGACACGTCAGCTCAGACAGGGTAAGCTGATCAAGTTGGTGAAAGATAAATCGGTCGACCATGACGCCAAGCTCGAAGCCATCACGTCATTGGCTGGCATGAATTCACGAGATGTGATGAGCGCCATTGTCCGTGAATGGCTTGACTGGATCGCATCCGATCATAACCTCGTCCTCATCGGTCTGGCGGCTGATATCCTACGGAGGAACAGTTTTTCCGTCCTGCCTTTAATTAAACGCCTTGACCGGTCGCCTGATTCGGAAACCGTCCCAAAATCGTCTTCAGGCGAAAATCCTAAAGTTCGCCGCCAGATTGTCCGTCTGCTTGCCGAAATGAGTGAGGAGAGATTCTTTGGGAGTGATTTTGAGCTTTTCGAATCTATTTTGGCTGAACTGCATCGACACGCGGTGCCGATCTTAGCAGAAAACCTGGATGAGGAGAGCGATATCGAGATTCGAGAGGACACGGCCCGTTTGCTAACCAATGTAGGCGGAAGAGAAGCTGTTGCGGCATTGACCCGGGTGATAACCGGTGACGAACGGACCCGATTATTTCGCCAAGAACTCCTGGCTACATACTATCTAGACCCATCCAAGGCTCGCGGCGAGCAGGCGTCACAGATTCTTCAGGAAGCGCTCGGAGAGGCCCATCGAACCATGCGACTGTATCAAGGACTAAATGTAACCGTCTTTGTAGCCGGGCTGGTGATGTTGGCCGCCGGATTGGCAGCCAGTTTCCTTGGCCATGAGTCAGCCACAAAATTTCTGGGTACTATGACCGCGTTGGGTGCTTTCGGCGGGTTGATAGTCCAGTTGATTCATGATCCCCTCGAGCGAATTCAAAGATCGATCGCCAATTTGGTTCAAATAGAAACTGCCTTTACTAGTTTTATCTGGGAACTGAACCTAAATAACACCTATATCCAGAGTCAATACGTGGCTAACGGCAAATTGAGCGACGAATCTATAGAGTCGACCATCAGGCGAATCGACGATTCCCTAAACTTGACCATGAACCTTGTTTCAATCTTTACTGGCGGGCAAGATCAAGCCGCGCCTGGCGAATGAGATCACCCAATATCGGCCGCGTCGTTGAAATCCTGCCTTCACTTTGCTGTCAATCTCAGTCAGAATGTCGATCCCAGGTAGCTCTTGACCATAACTCGTTTTGTAGGCGCTGGATGGCGCCAGCTGTTGCGCGTCCGCAGGCTGTTTGGTAAAGAGTTTCATAGTTTTCCGGATGTGCGATTACGGTTTTTGGCGATTAAGATGAATAGAATATACTGGCATGCATAATCCTGTGCTTTGTAAAACCTGGCACAAAGTGTTGATTAAAAATGACCCTGGATAAGGGGTGCGGTGAATCCGCGAAGCAGATAATCAAAGGGACTCCAAAATGACAAAAGAACCATTTTTCGTTTGCTCTGATTGTGGCAGCAATGTCCTTGCACTTAGCCATACCTGGCAAAAGAAGACAGAATTTGAAGAGGTTGGTTACGTTGAGGATGATGGGCGCTATTCATTTGACGATAGTGTGACGGTCGGCGAATCCGATGATAATCATGAGTGGATTGCCTACTGCGGTGGTTGTGGGAATGGAGTCACCGTCGAATGGCTTTCGGAAGATCGGGTGAGGCTGCTAATCAAGGACAAAGCCTGATCAGAACATTTGGGAAAGAGGGCTAGCCATGCAAGACTCGGAGCGATTGCCAGGCATGCACCTTGAGCACCTATTCGATATGGAGCTTGAATATCGCCAAGGAATGGCCAAGGTGTTCCCAGACAGCGGAAAGCTAGGAGACTACCTTGGAAGTGGTGAAGGCGCCGTCTTTGGCTCAAAAATAAACGGTGTCGTCCGTTGGGATCTATTCGAAGAACAGGGCGAGATTTTGTGCGGCTCTAATTTGCGAGGAACCATCACAACGGATGACGCTTCACAGATCACGTTCGATTCTGTTGGCTATTTCATGCGACCGGATATGAGCAGGCCAACTTATTGGGTCGCCTCAGCCTCCGTCCATTTCCAGACTGAAGCTGGGCCTTATTCCTGGTTGAATGACGACCTGTCCCTCTGGCACGGTGTATTTGATATGGGCACATTCCGGCACAGCTACAGGGTCTTCTCCCAGGTCGTGAATTAGACAACTTCTAAACACATCGGTCGTTTACTCGACTTGGGCGGGCAGTTCATATTCGTTAATACGGGAGTGGGAAAAAACAACACATGAAGTCAATTATTATCACAGGCAGCACACGAGGACTTGGATTTGGGCTGGCGCGGGCCTTTCTCGATTTGGATTGCCGCGTTGTCATCAGTGGGAGCACACAGTCAGGCGTCGACAACGCTTTGCAGAATCTTCTGCCCGACTATCCGGCCGAGAGGATTATGGGCCAGCCTTGCGACGTAACTGATTATGAACATCTGGAGAATCTGTGGAGTTCCGCGATCAGCAAGTTTGCAAAGATTGACATCTGGATCAACAACGCCGGAATCGCCCATCCGCTCATGGACGTTCAGGAGATGGACCAACGGCATATTGCCCGGGTTTTGGAAACGAACTTGCTTGGTTCAATTTACGGTTCTCAGGTCGCATTGAAAGGTATGCTAACCCAAGGACATGGCAGTATCTATATTACTTCTGGTCATGGTGGCACAGGCCGCAAACAAGAAGGTCTTACTATCTATGGCACGTCGAAAGCCGGTCTCCATTACTTCACTGAGTCTCTGATAATCGAAACTAAAGATACGCCAATTCTTGTTGGAGAGCTCAAGCCGGGTATGGTCGTTACCGATTTACTTACGGACCAATTCGAACACAGGCCCCAAGAATGGGAGGATGCCAAACGCATTTTCAACATCCTCGCCGACCGTGTTGAGACGGTTGCGCCTTGGATGGCGAACAAGATATTGGAGAACGATAAGCACGGAGCCAGCATCAATTGGTACGGGCGGGGGAAGATTATCGGCCGCTTCTTGGCCGCCCCGTTTCGAAGACGCGACGTCATAGACTAATTCCACTCTGTTGTTTCGAATAGAGTGAGTGTCTGGCAGGCAAATCTCCAGTACCTGGGCAGTTTCCGGAGCCTCTATTCACTTTCGGCTAATAAACTATGTACGCCCCAATACTGATTCATACCCCGATTCACAGTAAGTTGGATTGTGAGTAAACGACTTACATAGAACCCTTGATTCCATTCATCCTGGCCTACCTATGCGATCTGCCATCGCGGAGTCGATTGCCTGGTTCTCAAGCGTCTTAGACGGCTCATATCCACATTTAACCACTTCAGTATCTTAGAGGTACCTACAGATGGGAACATTGAATAACAAAACCAAATCACTAATTCTTGGTCTGATAATTCTTCTTTTTGCTGCCGCCTGCACATCTCAGGTTGAGCCAGATCAATCTGATTCAAATGAACCGGCATCTGTCGGTGATGTGGAAGTCGCAACCGCTGAGCCGGAAACGCAGCAGCCTGACGACGAGGCCAGTGGTGAAGCACCCGTCGATTCAAGCGCATCAGCCGCGTCAGGACCTGAACAGGATGAGGATCTGGTGTCTGTCTGGACGAAGGAAGTGGTTGGCGAGGGGATCAAGCCGGCCCTGGCCATCGACGACAACGGCAGCGCGCACCTGGCTTTTCTTACGGAGGCCGACCATGGTGTCGTTTTTTATGCCACCAATGAAGGAGGTTCTTTCGTGGTCGACACCGTCTCCGAAGGCTACTTTTACGGTCCTGTGGACATCGCCTTGAGCGCTGATGGTGTGCCCTACATTGCCTACCACGATCACCAGGAAACGGATTTTAATCCCAGAAAGGGTGACGAAGTTGTAGCTATCTTGAACGCTGGTGCCTGGCAGCTGTTCACAGTGGCCAACGGCGGGCACGACGGCTGGGATAACTCAATCGTCGTCGACGCAGAGGGAAACTGGCATACAGCGGCCATTGATCCGGCCCAGTTCGGCGGCGCCGACGGCGTGGAATACGCGACGAATTTGGGTGGAACCATAGAGGTCATCTCCGTGAACGATGGGCCCATCGTCTATGAATTTGGGACGAGTATCGCTCTCGATAACGCTGGTCAGCCGGCAATATCCTTTTACGATGATTCGGCTCAGCAACTGGCTTTCGCCAGGCGAGGCGATGACGGATGGTCAGTTCAAGTGGTCGACGATAACGGTGACGCCGGCCGGTACTCATCCTTGGTCTTTGACAATGAAGGGAACCCGCATATCTCCTATTACGTCGCTGATTCAACTACGGCCGGCACGGTCAGGCACGCCTGGTCGGACGGATCCACATGGCAAATTGAGGATGTCGACAACCTGGATAATGTCCAGATGGGACACACCGGTGCCCGGAAGATCACCTCGCTGGCCAT
>PVMK01120131.1_pt1 | contig 13466 bp, 10 predicted proteins | sample 1853481 | NCBI WGS metagenome assembly PVMK01 (sample SAMN08533507, study PRJNA380276) | Marine sediment metagenome, whole genome shotgun sequencing project.
TACGACGTCGGCCATCATCGAATCCAGCATCACGTTGCCGACGATGGCGAAGATCACCTCGGCGACTATGAACATTGAGTAAAAATACAGCGATGTCCAGCTGCCGAACTCCGGCCACATGCCATTCAGCAACAAGATGTAGGGAATCGGGTACAAGGAGATGTTCAGCAGAATGCCGCCGATTGCGGTACGCCGCTTGCCGAATCGGCCGCCAAAATAAGGGGCGGCCCAATAGGCGACAAGTGGCGCAATCAGCACGAATATGCCGGTGGTGGCGATCTGTGCGCCGCTGAAGCCAAAGAAGTAGGTGGTGTTGTACAGATACAGGGCCATGCCGAGCCCGCCGGCGATGCCAACGGTTAACCCGTAGAAAAACAGTGACGCGAAGTTCCGGTTCTTCAGCGATTGGAAGATCTGCCGGACCTCGCGGGTGATCTCGCGGAATTTCAAGGTCTGTGTGGGCCGGGGCAGGGCGGCCGCTACGCGTTGCGTGCCCAGGGATGATGCGAGTATCGACAGGAAGATACAGATCGCGCCCACGACGGCGTAAATCGAGTATCCGGTTTGAACCGTCACGCCGTAGAAGCCGACCCAGAAGAAGAAATTGAGGGTGTGGATGCCGTTGCCGCCGTACCAGCCGAATGCGTGGCGGAGCGCCAGCCATTTGTTTCGCCGGTCGTAGTCCTGTTCCAGGTCGGGTAACAACGCGGTTGATGGGACCTCGTGCAACGTGGTGCCCGTTCTGATCAGCAGTGCCAGGATCAGTACATAGAAGAACGCGTTGCTTGGCGTCACATCGATCACAGGTTCGAACAGCGCGTAGAAGCACACTGGCAACACGATCAACGCCGTGTACATGAAGGGGTGACGGCGCCCGTAACGGGTACTGGTTTTGTCGGACCAGTGGCCCAGCAACAGATCCGATACGGCATCCCAGAGCATTGCGATGGCCAATGCGATCGATGCGAGGTAACCGGGAATACCCAGCACCTGGTTGGAGTAGATCAGCAGCAGGTAGCTGAACGCGTTGTTCTTGATGCCATAAGAGACGGCGGCCGAACCGTAAAACCAGAAGATCGCCTGCTTTTCCAGCGGCCCTTTGCCCACAGTTGTATTCAACGTTCCTCCCCAGAGCGCCTTGTCATTGAACTACGTGTACTCCAGAACTCCGAGCACCTCGAACCATTCGGGCTCGCCGGTCTCGTTTCGGTAGAGCGTCATGCCAAGCCTCTTCATCACGGCTTGAGACGCGAGATTGGTAAATTCGGTGTTGGCGACGATGCGCTTGAGGTTGAAGTACTCAAATGCGTAGTCGATCAGCGCTTGCGCCGCTTCAGTGGCAAAGCCCTTGCCGTGGTGGGCTGGGTCGAGGGCATAGTAGAGGCCCATTTCCGGAAGCCAACGGGCCTCGGTCGAGGACCTTCCTTGGAGCATCTGCGACAACGGGTGGAACATCGGTGAGTAACCGGTCGCGCCAACGAGTTCTCCCGTGTCGCGCAGTGTTACTGCCCGTTCGCCGTACGGGGGTTGATAGAGCCTGGCGAGTTCCGGATAGCTCATGATCGACCATTCGAGCCATCGGCGGCGATCTTCAATGGAAAGATGGGGTTCCAAGTCGATTTCATGATCGAGAATGCGGTGGAGGTCGTCCAGGTCTTGCGCGCAGAAGTCCCGGATCACGAGACGGTCAGTTTCGAGTGGCGGCAGGCGCAGGGACATAGTGGTTACCGTATCCGGATCAACGGGTGCTGTCATCTACGTGCAAGCGCCGGCACCAGCGGGTAGCCTGGAAGCCCGTGCTACGCGCTGCACAGGGAGGAGAGAGCCAATGAGTGAGGGGGAGAGCCATGAGTGAGCAACCTGTCGCTTCCCCGTTTCACGAGGGCGAGCGCGAAATCCAGACTCGCCTGGGTGTCAGAGATCAGCTCGAAGACATCGGCCAGCGCTTTATTCGAAGCTACATGCCGGATGAGCATCGCGAGTTCTATGGGCAGCTGCCCTACCTGCTGATCGGCTCGATCGATGAGTCGGGCCGCCCATGGGCGTCGATCATGGTTGGGCGCGTTGGCTTCGTGCGAACGCCGGACCAAGTCACACTGTCGATCAACACGCCGCGCATTCAAGGTGATCCGTTGAATGCCAACGTCGCGTTGGGCGCACCTGTAGGGGTTCTGGGGATTCAATACGATGCGCGACGCCGTAATCGCCTGACCGGGAAAGTGGTAAGCGCGAGCAGAGATTCTCTGGAAATCAGGATAGATCAAGCCTTCGGCAACTGCCCGCAATACATCCAGGCACGCGAACCCGAGCAGCTTGCTGGAATCGACGAGGTGGGGAGGCATCGCCCAACTGTTTCATTGCAGCGCCTGAACGAACGAGCCAAGGCGATCGTAGGCGGTGCGGACCACTTCTTCATTGCCACCCACTATTCGAAAGATACCGGCGATGTCGCCCACGGCGCCGACGTTTCCCATCGCGGCGGCAAACCAGGGTTCGTGCGCATCGAAGACGACCGGACGCTCACCTTCCCCGATTTCACCGGCAACTCCCATTTCAACACCCTGGGCAACATCGCTAAGAACCCGCGAGCGGGCCTGTTGTTTATCGATTTCGACTCGGGCGATCTGCTGTATCTGACCTGTTCTGCCGAGATCATCTGGGATAGCGAGGAAAAACGGGCGTTCAACGGCGCCGAACGGTTGGTGCGGTTCACCCTGGACGAGGGAACGCTCGTCGAAGGCGCGATGCCCATTCGCTGGAGCTTCATGGACTACTCGCCAAGCTTGGATCAGACCGGAAGCTGGGAGGAAGCGTCCGAGGCCCTCGCGGCGCGAACGGCAGAGAACCTGTACCGGAGCTACCGTGTCGCTCGAGTAGAGCGTGAGAGCGACGTCATTTCGTCCTTCTATCTCGAGCCGGCGGATTCGAAGGCCATCGGTTGCCACCAGGCGGGCCAATTCCTCCCCGTGGTGATCACTCCATCGGCTGGCGACCAGGCGATCAAACGGACCTACTCCATTTCGAATGCGCCGAGTGGTTCGTACTACCGGCTCTCCATCAAGCGGGAACCAGCAGGTGCACCCGATCTGCCGCCGGGTCTGGTGTCCAACTATTTTCATGATGAGATCCGACCCGGATCTTTGCTGGAGGCGCTTCCGCCACGCGGCCAGTTCGTGCTGTGCGAATCCAGTACCCGGCCGGTGGTGCTGTTGAGTGCCGGTGTTGGTATAACCCCGATGATCAGCATGCTGGAACAGTTGACTCAGCAGAGCCAGGGATGCGGCTGTTCGCGCCAGGTCTGGTTCCTACACGGCGCTCGCGACGGTAACCAGCACGCCTTTCGCGATCATGTTCAGCGCGTTGTCTCCGAGTGGTCGTGCGTGACCAGCCACATCGTCTACAGCGCGCCGAACAAAGCCGACGTCCAAGGCGAACACTACGACAGCGTTGGCCGGATTGACTTTGAACTCGTCAAGAAGTTGTTGCCGCTAGATGACTACGACTTCTATTTTTGTGGGCCCACCCCGTTCATGCAGTCGATTTACCGGGGCCTGAAGGATCTCAACGTCAGGGACGAGCGGATTCACTACGAATTCTTCGGCCCGGGTGCGACGCTGCTCGAAGAAGATCCGGGGCGCAGCCAGGGCCTGGTAGGCGATCTCGAGAACCCAGGTCCAGTGACGGTGAAGTTCGCGCGATCGAACAAACAAGGTATCTGGGATCCATCGAAAGGTACGCTACTGGATCTTGCCGAGTCGATCGGCTTGCGGCCGGCCTATAGCTGTCGTTCGGGCATTTGCGGGACCTGCGAAACATTGGTTGAATCAGGCCAGGTGGCCTATACCAATCCTCCACTTGCAGACCGGCCGCCGAACACCGCCTTGATCTGTTGTTCTTATCCGGGCAATCCGCCGAGCACCCCGGATCAGGATCTGGTACTCGATCTTTAGAAATAGCGTGAGCCATCAGTTCCTCATCGCGGAGCGAAAAGGATACAACTCGGCCGCGTTTGCTGCTGACGTCAGGCGTGGTAGGGTCCGACTCTTGCGACTCTTGCGACAAGGAAGGATGCGTAGCATGAGCAAAGAAGAGCAGGCGCTAACCAACCACGAGATTACGATCTGTCTCGACGGAGGGGCCATCCTTGGACCCTTCAGAGCAACCTGGAGCAAGGACATCACCAGCGATGTCCGTGAGCTGTCAAAAGACTACGATGCGTTTTTGCAGGGGCAGCCCCAGGCGCGCTACAAATATCATCTGCACGATCCGGAAAAGCATGTCTCGCATACGCTGATCGTCAATTTCGACAAAGTTACGTCGATTTATGATCGGGTGGCGTTGAAATCATAGCGCCGAGCTCACAAGCACTCGCGCGATAGGCTCACTTCCCTTCACGTTCGTCGGAACTTTCGGCCTGATTGTCGGCCAAATATAGTCTGGTGCGTTAGATGACCGTAGGGTGATGTTCGCAAACGGGCTTGAAAAGCGAACAGCAGGCCGCATTTAGGTACTAACGAGACTTCGATTTCAACGCCCCGGCGACGACTTCCTCTCCCCTCCCCAATCCCCTGTCGCCGGGGCTTTTTCTCGCCTTGATATCGACTGGGCCTGAAATTGTGGAATTCGCGTGATCAGACGCATCGTGTAACCGATGACGATTTGCCAGGCAGGCACCAACAAGAAACCGGCAACCAGCGTGCCGAGATGCTCGGGAGCGGCCCACCAGATCATCAGGCCGAGCGCGAGGATAGGTGCGATCAGTCGCTGCAAGGCCCCGGGACGGGCTTCGCGGACCAGCCACACATCACGCAGTCCGAGCAACCGGCCACACAGCTCAACCGACAGGGGAATGGAGAGGATGAAGATCAACACCGCGCTCATCGCTCGGGTTCTCCAGCCGGTTGGGCCGGCTGAACCGGTTGGGCGGGTTGCGAGAGTACCTGAACGCGCCCATTGGTAGCGTCTACCCGCAGGTGTTGGCCATCCACCAACCGCTCCATACAGCCTTCGACATCCACCACACAGGGCACCCCATACTCCCGGGCGACCGTCCCGGCGTGCGACAGGTAGCTGCCCACCTCGACAATTACGGCCGCGGCGTTTAGAAACAGGGGTGTCCAGGCCGGGTCGGTATAGGGAGCGACGAGAATCTCGCCGGGGCGAAGTCCGGCGTCGGTCGACGGATCCAGTACCAGTCGGGCGATGCCCTCCGCCGTTCCGGGGCTCGCACAATACCCGGCAAGATCCTTAGCGCTCGTATCGGCGGGATCGAGGTCGATGTTGAAAGTGTTGGGTGGCATGCGCTCGGATAGGCGGGCATGGTCGATGCGACGGTGGCGAACCAGAATGCTGGCATCGCGCGAATCTCTGTGCCCGGCGCGCAGCGCGCTAATCTCATCCCAGGTCAGGTAGAAGATGTCGTCAGGGCACTTCAGCGTGCCGTCTGAGATGAGTTCCCGCTCGAGTTCGAGAATTTTCTGGCGAATAGTGGTCAGCGCCATGACATGAAAATGGCGCGTGTTCTCGCGCAGCGTGGCGTAGTAGCGAATTCGGCTGATCAACCAATTGGCAATACGACGTGCTAGCCGGTTCGGCAGTGCCTCGGCCAGAGCACGCCTGGCGAGCATACGCTGATTGGACCCACGGTCATCGTCGGATGGCGCGGCTTCAAGCATGTTGGAGATCATCCCCAGCAGTGGCGTCGGGTCTTCCTGCCAGCGTGGCGCGGCCAGTTCCATCTCCCGGGTTCCGCGATGGCCGTAGCGCGCCAGGAACGCTTCCAGTTCGACCATGAACACCCGAGCGTCCGGCTCGGCGGCCAGGCGCGCCGCCAACGTTTCGGAGGGCTCCTCGTCGAACAAGCGACGCACCGCGTCGTTGTCGCCGGCGAGTTCGGCGGCGGTACGCAGATCCTCGATCAACTGCTTGGACAGCATGTCGGGGTTACCCGCACAGAGCAGGGCGATCTGGGTGGCGTCGAAGTCCGGCGCGTAGCGCGCCAGCAGCGCGCGCAGCGCGTCGATCAGAAAGAAATAGCGAACCGAAGAGACGTTCACCTGAAACGCCAGGTGACCGGCAGGCGCAAAAGGCGACCCGCCTTGAAACAGGCGACGCATGGCGGCCAGGGCGTCGAGCCGATCGTCAGCAAGCACGGCCGCGCAACGCGCCTTGAATCCCGACAGCGCCCGGGCAGGCAGATGTCGGGTTCGTACCAGCAGGGTGCCCCAGCTGAGATAACCGAAGAGCACGAGCAGAATTGGCAGCCAGATGCGGCGCCGGTCGATGCGCGGTGGATCCGACGCACCGCTGGGGCGCATCAGACTCAGTTCGGCTAGTTGTGCATCGGCGATCTGCAACGGTACGAGCGCTTTGATCATGTCGAAATTGATGTATAAACGCCCATCGATGAACTGACCGATCCGCGGTATCACGCGGCGCACGATGTCGATCGTCAACGGGGTCATCGCCTCGGTGAAGTTCTCGACCAGCGGTTTGAATATCACCCAGCGACCTTCGATCGGCGACTCCACCGGAACGGCCGTGGTGATTGGGCGGGACTGCAACAGGTAGAGCTCACCGTCAGCAATCGCCCACTCCACATCCTGTGGCGCGCGGAAGTGGGTTTCGCAGCCCGCGCTCAGCTCTGCCACGCGTTGCAGCATCTCGGGGTCGAGCGTTTCGCTGCGTTGCAGATGGCGGGGAACCTCCTCCAGGCGCGTGCCCTCGGGGTCGATCAGGTCTTGGGTCACTTTGACACGTTTGGTGCCGCTTTTGGCGCTGCCAAGCGGTGATCGACCGCCTCAAGCGGTATCGGTCTGGCGTAACTCGGCCGTCCACCAGCGCCGCGCCCAGCAACAGGACTCGATCACCAGACGTTCGCTGACCGGCTCGGTTGGATCTCGGGTGAAGGTGACGCCGGATACGTCTGACAGCACCATCTGTTGGATCAGCACTGCCATGCGCGGCGCGCTTCGATCGTTGGCAGCCCGGTACGCCGTTGCCTGCGGAGCCCAGCACGACAGCCAGCAATCGACGATGCGTTGAGCTAGATCCTGCCCTGAAGCGTAGTAGTAGGTGGCATGTTGACCGGCGAAACTGGCGCCCGCCGAATCTTCGTCTGCGCCGGAGCTGCGCACCGCGCACTGCAGCTCGGCGCCGCTGGATGTGCCGATCTGGCGCACCAGAGCATCATGTGCGCTGGCGATTTCCGCAACGAGTTCCGGGTTCAACTTATGATCCCGCAACATGGCGAGTTGCATCGGATCAGGCGTTGCATATGACTCGAGCATTGCGCCGCGCCGGCCCGTTGGAAGTGCTCGACGAATGCCCTGTGGTTACCACGAACCCGGGAGGAACCCTGAAACCGGCGGCGCCAGTTCGGCCAGATGCAGCGCCTTGCCGCCAACGTGGCTGACGTCGAGTTCCAGTGCCTCGTGCAGGCTGACGACCTGGCTCATGTAATCACGGATTGCGGCAGGACATTGGGCTGCCATGTTAGGAACTTGCCAGGCGAAGGGGAAGCCCAGCCGGTGCTTTAGCCGTATAGAGTCGTCAGGCTGTTGCCGGGTCCGCGCCGAGGTTGCATCAGGCGGACCCGACGGATCCGATCCGCGCCGCAACCGCTCGACGGCGTGGCGCAGTTGGTGTGGCAGCGCCAGCATGGCGGGTGTCGCCACCAGCGTCAGCAGTGTTGCGAAGGTGAGCCCGGAAACGATCGCCTGCGATAACGGTACCCAGAAGCTGGACAGCTGTCCGCCGTAGATGATGTTTCGATTAATGAAATCGACGGACAGGTTGCTGGCCATTGGCAGCAGACCGAAGATTGTGGTGACGGTCGTCAGCAAGACCGGGCGCAGACGTTGGGCACCGGTGCGAACGATCAGCGCGATGTAATCCAGGTCCGGGTGTTCCCGACGAATGTGGTTGTAGGTATCGATCAACACGATGTTGTTGTTCACCACAATGCCGGCCAGGGCAACGATGCCGACGCCGGTCAGGATCGCGCTGAACGGCTTGCCGGTGATGATCAGCCCCAACAGCACCCCGGCGGTGGACATGACCACGGCGAACAGAATCAGGGTCGCCTGATAGAGGTTGTTGAACTGCGTCACCAGCAACACGAACATCAACAGCAGCGACAGCAGAAAGGCCACGGACACGAAGGCCATGGACTCGGCCTGCTCCTCGTTGGCGCCGCGAAATTCGATGGTCAGCTGTGGATCCCAGGTCTGGCTGTCGAGCCAGACCTGCGCCTGCTTGACCAGGGTGTCGGCCAGCAGCCCCGGAGCCACATCGGCGCGGATGTACTCCACCGGCATGCCGTCGATTCGCGCGATGGTGTCGACGCGCGGGCTGGCAATACGATCCACGAAGCTCGAAATCGGCACCAGGCCCTGGGGCGTGCTGATGCGTATTTCGTCGAAGGCACCGATGCCGCGTTCGCTGGCTGGGTAGCGAATGCGGATGTCGACTTCCGCTTCGGCATTGTCGGGCCGGTATTCGGCAACCTTCAGTCCGTTGGTCACCAATTGCACCGCCATGCCGACCTGGGCGACGTCGACTCCGAACAGCGCGGCCTGGGCGCGGTCTACGTCCAACTTCCACTCGATACCCGGCATCGAGCGCGTATCCTCGATGTCGCGCAATCCTGGCAGGTTGGCGTCGAGGTATTCGCGCACCCGCGTCACCGCGGGTTCCAGCAGCGCGCGGTTGCGCGAGCGGAATTCCAGCTCAATGGGTTTGCCACTGCTCGGCCCCTGTTCCATCTTGCGGACCTCGACGGTAACGCCGGCGAGATGCGCGGTTCTGGTGCGCACCTCTTCCAGTATCTCGATACCGCTGCGACTGCGTTCGTTCTCGTTGTGCAGTTCCACGAAGATCTGACCGATCCGATCCATGCCACGCCTCGTATCGCCGCCGAGACTGGTAGCGGTGTTGATCGCTTTGATTCCGGGAATTGCGAGAATCTCCTGTTCGACCTCCAGCACCAGGGTATTGATCTGTGCGGCGGCCAGATTGCCACGAGACTTGACGGCGATGATGGCGTACTTGGGGTCAGAATCGCTGAAGAACACCATGCCGTTGCCCGAAGCGCCGTACCAGGTGAACGCACCGAACAGGGCGCCCAGCGTCAGCATGAAGGTCACCAGGGCGTGCCGAGTGGCAACGGTCAGCAGTCGGGCATACAGCCCGGTGGCGTTGCGCAGCCGGGTCGGATCGCCTTCTTCGAGCTCTCTGAGCGACGCCACCGCGTCGGCGTCCTGTTGTCCGGCCTTGCCGAACAGCGCGCCCAACGTGGGCCCGAAGATCAACGCGTACAGTAGCGAACCGGACAGCACCATAAACACGGTCACCGGTAGATAGCGCATGAACTTGCCCGGGATGCCGGGCCAGAACATCAACGGCAGAAACGCCGCCAACGTGGTCGCTACTGAGGCGATCACCGGCCAGCACATGCGTCGCGCGGACAGTGTGTATGCGGCTCGCCGGTCAAAGCCCTCGATCATCTTTCGGTCGGCGTACTCGGTGACCACGATCGCCCCGTCGATCAGCATGCCCAGGCCGAGCAGCATTCCGAACATCACCATGAAATTGAAGGTGTAGCCGATCAGATAGATGAAGATCAGCGCGAATAGAAAGGACACGGGTATGGCAGCCCCGACCAGCAGGCCACTACGAAAACCCATGGCCGCCACCACCAGCACCATCACCAGCACCAGGGCGGTGACGATATTGCCCTGCAGTTCAGTCACCTGACTCTGCGCGAAGGGCGCCTGGTCCTGGGAGTAGAACACTGTCACCTTGCCGGGCAGGCCGAGCTTGGCGTCCTCGACGATGGCCTTGACCTTGGCGACGGTGTCGATGATGTTGGCGTTGGCTCGCTTGGTGACGTCGATGGAAATGGTGGTGTTGCCGTTGACGCGAGCAAATCGGGTTCGGTCCTTGAAGGTGCGTCGTATCTGGGCCACGTCGCGCAGCGTGACGACGGTCTGCCCATCGGTCTTCACCGGTATGTCGAAGATGTCCTGGGCGGTCTCAATGACGCTGGGAACCTTGACCGCGAATCGTCCCTCGCCTGTGTCAATCGCGCCGGCGGCGATCAACCGATTGTTGCGGATGATGGTGGTGATCAGCTGATCGGTCGAGATCTGGTAACTCTCGAGCAGCCCGGGATCGATGATCGCTTCCAGCAGCTCCTCGCGATGGCCACTGAGGCGTGCCTGCAGCACGTCGGGAATGGCTTCGATGTCATCGCTCAGGATCACCGCGATGTTGTAGAGGATCCGCTCTGGTACTTCGTCGCCCAGCAGGTTCACCTGAATGATCGGCCAGTCGTCGGTCGACTGTTCCATGACGATGGGTTCTTCGGCGGTACTCGGCAGTTTGGGCTTGGCGGTATCCACCGCGTTGCGGACATCTACCAGCGCCTGATCGAGGTCGTAGTCGGCGTCGAATTCGACGGCCAGCGTGGCCATGCCTTCGCTGGCATAGGCGCTCAGCTCCACGACACCCTCGACCGAGCGCAGCTCTGATTCGAGTGGAATCACCAGCAAGCGCTCAGCGTCTTCCGGCGAAATGCCTTCGTGCGGCACCTGAATGACGAAGTAGGGCACCTCGATGCGCGGATCGTTTTCGATGGAAATGGCACTGCGGGCAATGATCCCGGCGATCAGAACCATCACCAGGAGCAGCAGCGTGGTCCGGCTTCGCCGGATCGCCGCTTCGATCAGGCTGTTCACGTTGCCGTGTCGAGTGCCGTGTCAGGTTCAGTTTCAGCGGTCGCTGAATTCAGGTCGGTGGCGCCGATCATCTTGTCAGCACGTGCGCTCGGACCGTCAGACTCGAAGCTGACCTCGACCTGCTCTCCCGGGCACCACGAGTTCCTGGCCGACCGTGATCAAGGGTGGCAACCCCCGGCAATCCGGCAACCCAGACACTGCCTTGATCATCGTCGAGTATGTCGACAGGGTTGAACACGACCCGATTGTCGGCGTCGAGTGTTCGGATGCCTATCAGGCCTGCGTCATCGAGGCCGAGCAACGACGGGCTGACTCGATGTGCCAATACGGTGGCGACGGGAATGCGAACCTCGGTAGTAATGCCACTGCGCAGTAGATAGTCGGGATTCGGGACCTCGATCTCGACTGCGTAGGTGCGGGTTGCCGTATCACTTTGCTGGCCGATGAAGGACACGATGCCGGTCACTATGCGGCCGTCGATCAGGGTCCCTGTCGCCTGGGCATCCAGCGTCAGCTCATGAACCTGACGTTCCGCGATGCGTCCGACCAGCAGCATTGGATCGAGATCGATGACCGTGGCGCAGGGCGTACCTATCTGGACGAAATCACCGGTTTCCACCAGCGTGTCTTCGATCAACCCGGCAAAGGGCGCGCGTACCTGCGTGTGCGCCAGTTCGAGCTTGCTGCGCGTCAGCTGCGCCTCCGCAGCCGCGAGCTTGGCCTTGGACGTTGCCAGGACAGTACTCGAGATTAATCCCCGATCACCCAATTGGCGGCGGCCCTGATACTCCAGCGAGGCCTGGTTTACGGCTTCCTTAGCTTCGTGAAGGCGGGCTTCGCGGTCCTCGGTGGAGATGCGGCACAGCAATTCCCCGGCTTCGACGCGACCGCCTTTCTCGATCGGGCGCTCGACGATCCGGCCGCTGGTTTCGGCCTTCACGGACACCGTTCGCTTGTTCTCAGTGCGGCCGCGGATGATCACGCTCGTGGTGCGCGGTTGCGCCTGAATGATGCGGGCGCGCACGCGAGTCAGGGCCCGATCTTCGCCAGCGGCTTCGCGTTGCAGGTTCAACTCCGCAAGCGTGAGAGGCTCGCTGCGGTCGGGGATGCCGATCTGGCCCGATAGCATCCATGCTGCAAATGCGAGCGCAATCGCGATCGCTGTGAGATAAGTTTTACGCATTACCCGGTTTCCGAACGATTTCATCCTATCCATGGGCACATTGAGAGAAAACCATCCCAATGTGTGAGCTCGGAGGACGACATCCAGCGGCGGAACTCGAGCCTCATGCACGCGCGCCCTCCACACGCTCACGGGGATGCTACCAAAGGTAACATCCCACGGTAACACAATGGTGCGGGCGGGGCCAGATCCCCGCGCTCCGTCAGGCTTGAGCGCTGGGCCGCGCGGCCATCCGTTGGTACCACGCCATGATGTTCTTGTTGTCCTCGTTCAGCGCTTGGCCGACCGTGGTGCCGAAGGACAGGAAGCAGTACAACAGGATGTCGGCCAGCGTCAATCGATCACCGGCGATGAACTCCCGGCCCTCGATCAGCCCGTCGAGCCAGGTGATCTTCTGCTGGGCAATGCCTTTCAGGCCTTCCGCCGCCTCGGGCAGCGTGGGCATGCGGTCCTTGAACATGGCTAGCCCTTCGGCGTATCGAAAACCGTTGGTCAGGGGCTCGTTGATGTACAGGTCGACGCGGCGTGCCCACATGCGGGCTTCGGCCCGTTCTTCCGCGGTGGTACCGATCAACGGCGTTTCCGGATACTTCTCTTCGAGGTACTCGCAGATTGCGGTGATCTCGGAGAGATAATCGCCATTGTCGAGCTCCAGACACGGCGAGCCGCCAGCCGGATTCTTTGCCAGATGGTCCGCCTGCCGATTGTCCCCGGCGATGATGTCGATGTCCTCCATGGGCAGATCGATGCCCTTCTCGGCGGCAAACATGCGCACGACTTGGGGATTGGGGCCAACGGAATTGATGAGTTTCATAGTGTCCTCGCTTTCTTGAAACGGTTCAGTAGGTTGTCGATATGTTCGGGCAGACCAACCGGCCTACCAGATGCCGGTGTTTTCCATATCTTCCCAGGGTGCCTGGGCCGGTAGCGCGTCGCCGCGCTGCAGCAATTCGACGGATACGTTGTCGGGCGATCGAACGAACGCCATGCGTCCGTCCCGGGGTGGGCGAGAGATGGTGACGCCGCCATCCATCAGCTTCTGACAGGTGGCGTAGATATCGTCCACTGCGTAGGCGAGATGGCCGAAGTTCCGGCCTTCGTCGAGTTCCTCGGGGTCCCAGTTGTGGGTCAGCTCGACCTGGGCTTCTTCATCACCAGGTGCGGCCAGAAAAACGAGCGTGAAGCGTCCGCCCTCGTTGTCGAATCGGCCCACTTCCACCAGACCCAGTTTGTCGCAGTAGAAGTCCAGAGATGCGTCCAGGTCGTTGACCCGCACCATGGTGTGGAGGTACTTCATCGTCGAATCCGGCTGGCCGAAGGGCCGCTAAGAATACTACAACTGTGGCAGGCACGCGTCTGGAAAGGCAGGACACCAGAACGCCCGGAAGAGCAGCGCCTGGTGGACTAGCGCTTCGAATTCCAAGCGAAGCCAACACACCAGAGCGTCTAAAAGAGCAGCACAATGCCTGGGATTAGCACCACCTAATAAACAGATCTTCTTTTGGGCGGACGCCGAACAGTCGCTGGTAGTCCCGCGCGAACTG
>PVMK01122750.1_pt1 | contig 13465 bp, 13 predicted proteins | sample 1853481 | NCBI WGS metagenome assembly PVMK01 (sample SAMN08533507, study PRJNA380276) | Marine sediment metagenome, whole genome shotgun sequencing project.
GACTGTTCCGGGCGCCGGCACGTATCAATATCATCGGTGAACATTGCGATTACAACGATGGCTTTGTGATGCCTTCGAATACGGCACTGTATACCTGGCTTGCCATCGCACCCCGTGAAGACCGCATCGTGCGGATGCTGGCATCCGATTTCAACCAGACGATTGAGTTCAACCTCGATTCCCTGGCCAAGGATCCGGATGGAGGCTGGCAGGAATATGCCAAGGGTGTCTTCCAGGTTCTCCAGGACCAGGGGTTTCGAACTTACGGGTGCTGACATACTGACCACGGGTGAAATACCCCTCGGTGGCGGATTGAGTTCATCCGCCTCGCTGGAAACTGTGATCGCCTTTGCCATGCTTTCCTGCGCCGGTTACGACATTGACCGCAGCCAAATGGCGCTGATGTGTAAGTCTGCAGAGAATGACTTTGTCGGTGTTGCCTGCGGTATCATGGATCAGTATGTCATCTCACTATGCGGCAAAGACCAGGCGATGATGCTTGACTGCCGTTCGCTCACGTTTGAACCAGCCCCGTTGCCGCGTGACGCTCAACTCCTGATCGTGAATAGCGGCGTGACGCACAGTCTCAAGGAAGGCAGCTTGAACAACCGCCGGCATGAGTGCGAACAGGCCGTTGAAGTGCTTGTGGGCGAGGGCCTGGAAATTGAGGCCTTACGCGATGTCGGCATCGACCAACTCGCCAGTCACCGTGCCGGTCTCGGTGACCTCCTTTACCGGCGTTGCATGCACGTGGTCACCGAAATCCAGCGGGTACGCGCCGCCTTCAAAGCCATGGAAAAGCGATGATCCAGCTACACTTGGTCGCCTGATGGGCCAGTCCCACGACAGCCTGAAATACGATTATGAAGTCAGTTGTGACGAACTCGATACACTGGTTGATATTGCCCGGGGTTGTGAAGGTGTGTTCGGCTCCAGGATGGTCGGTGCTGGTTTCGGTGGCTGTACTGTCAGCCTGGTCAGACGCGATAAGATGGACTCTGTGATTGCGGAAATTTGTAAGCGATACGGCAGGATACTGGGGCACGATCCCTGGTATCACGTGGTGGAGGCCAGTGACCCGGTGAAGGAGATCCAGTTGCAATGACTGCACAGGTACACTCACACAGACGTAAGAACCTGTTGACCGGCGAATGGGTGCTGGTCTCACCTCAACGGACCCAACGCCCGTGGCAGGGCCAGCTTGAAGACCTCACCCCTGAACCGGGGATGGCGTACGAACCCGGATTGTTATCTATGCGCAGGCAATGTTCGCGCCAACGGTGAGCACAATCCCAATTACTCGGGGCCTTATGCTTTCGACAATGATTTCCCGGCCTTGTCTGTTGAGTCTGAAATCGAGCCAGACGTACAGGCCCTTTTCCGTGCACAGCCGGAAAGCGGCAGTTGCCGGGTGGTGTGTTACTCGGAAAAGCATGATCAGCCACTGGCCGATATGAGTGTTGCTGAATTATCCCGGGCGCTGCAATTTCTTGTGGAAGAATTCAAACAACTCGATAAGAGGCCTGACATTTCCTACGTGCAGATATTCGAAAACCGTGGCCAGATGATGGGTTGCAGCAATCCGCACCCACATGCGCAAATCTGGGCTACCAGTGGTATCCCGGATGAGGCCGTGAAAGAGTTGCGTTGCCAGCAGGAATACCTGGACACCCACGGACGGCCATTGTTGATGGATTATCTTGACGCGGAACTGAAAGACGGCAGCAGACTGGTCTGCAGCAACCAGGAAGCTGTCTCACTGGTGCCCTATTGGGCCACCTGGCCATTTGAGACCCTGTTGTTGCCCCGCAGACGCGTGGCCGCACCGGATGAACTGTCCGCGCAGGAAATACAGGGCTTCGCCAGCGTATTAAAAACAACACTGCAGGCCTGCGACCGTCTGTTCCGGACATCAACTCCCTATTCGATGGGTTTCCACCCACGCCCCGGCGATGGGCTGGAACACCCGGAATGGCAGTTTCACGTGCATATCTACCCACCACTTTTGCGATCTGCCAGTATCCGTAAACACATGGTGGGTTTTGAAATGCTGGGTATGCCACAGCGTGACCTGACAGCCCGAAACCGCGGCAGAACGGTTAAGGTCCAAAGTACCGGTTGAATGACAATGTTGAAGAACGGGTAGCACTATGAAAAGGATTCTAACGGGGTCAAAACCTGTTTATCTGACAGTCTTATTGCTGGCTGCTGTGCTCATTCCAGCCCCTGCCCTGACCGAAACCCGACTGAACGTCAGTTACGACCATACACATCAGCGTGTTGATGGTTTCGGTGCATCGGATGCCTGGTCCATCAATCCCATCATTAATAAATGGGAACTCGAAGGTAAGCAGGATCACATTGATGCCCTGGCCGATCTGTTATTTTCGGAAGAACACGGGATTGGTCTGTCTGCATGGCGTTTCAATATCGGTGCAGGCAGTGCTGAACAGGGTGATGATAGTGCCATTCCCGATCCCATGCGGCGCGCAGAGTTACTAATACCCAAAGCAGGTTCAGAAATTGATAAATCAAGACAGCGTGGGCAGATCAGGTTGCTTCAGGAAGCGCACGAAAGAGGTGTAAGAAACCTGGTTGCCTTTGTCAACAGCCCACCCCACTGGTTAACAAAAAATGGACTAAGCCATCCGGGTGACGGCGTACAGGCTGGTTCCAGCAATCTCGATATGAGTCGGGCAGACGAATTTTCGGCCTTCCTCGTCACGGTTCTGGAGTATTTACGTGGTGCCTCGGTGGGTGTGCCGGTAAATTTCATTAGCCCGGTGAATGAGCCAAGCTGGCACTGGCAGGGCCAGTCACAGGAAGGCAACCGGTACAACAACGAAGAATTAAAAATCGTCTACACGAGCCTGTATGCCGCCCTGGTAAAGGCGGGATTGGAGCACAATGTAGAAATCGACGGGGCCGAAGTGCCCGAACTCAGGGCGGCCTTGAATGATGATTACCACAGCCGCTTTGATGGCAGCATTTTCACCGGCGGTATGAATGAGACCCCTCATGGCGTCTACAAGAACTACATAGATGCGCTACTGGGAGATCTTGAAATTCGGGAAGTGCTGGGTAACAAGCTGTCAGTACATAGCTATTGGTCATCAGCCAGCAGTGATCGACTGGGGTTGCTCAGGGATCTGTTGGCACAAAATTTGGCCACCGTGTCACCACAGGCAAGATTGTGGATGAGCGAATTCTGCATATTGGGAGATCCCGGGGATATCAGAAATTTTGCTGGTCCCGGATATGACGTGAACGATATGGAACTGGCCTTGCATACCGCACGGGTGATCCATCGCGACATGACCCGCCTCAATGTGGCTGCCTGGTTTTGGTGGCTGGCTGTAACACCCTATGACTATAAGGATGGGCTGTTAAAAATCGACCCGTCGCTCGAGGCAAATACGCTCAGGGAATCCAAGTTGATGTGGGCCCTGGGAAATTTCAGCCGTTTTATCCGGCCGGGTTATTATCGCCTGGAGATGCCGGGTGTCGATGACTTGACCGGCATAATGGCATCAGCTTACAAGGATCCCCTGAGGATACAAAGGCTGGTCGTAGTGGTAATCAATGCTGGTGCAACCAATGAGTCGCTTCAGTTCAACATTGGCGGATTACCTTCGGGCAAGAGATCAGGTGAGCTTCAGACATACGTGACCAATTCTGCACACAACCTGGCAGAGCAAGCATGACTGCATCTAGAGTCCGGACATCATGTGATCCCGGCAAAAAGTATCGTCACTTTTGTTGCTTCCATTGAAGATAAATAAGGTGCTGAATTTCACATGAAAGCTCACAAGCCCATTTTCAGTACGCTCACCCGACTGGCAGACACCGTCGGTAAGCTCCAGTCAATCGAATGGCGGCACACTCGCCCTTTGTCGAGCTGGCGTGGGGAAGCCGATGCACTTGAAAATAAAGCCAGCCAGTCAATAATCAGCCTGGATGGCCAATGGCAGTTTTACTTTGTTTGATCAGACCCGAGGAAGTGCGGAGTCGTGGCTGCACTCTGCTTTGGGTTCAGAACAGGACATTACCGTTCCCGGCAACTGGCAGTTGCAGGGTTACGATTATCCGATCTACACCAATGTAAAATACCCTTTTCCCTGCGACCCTCCCTCGTACCGCAAGACACCCGACCGGCTGCTATTCCAGAGTCTTTGACCTGCCCGATAGCTGGCGCGACAGCGGCCCCACCCGGATTGTTTTCAATGGTGTCAATAGCGCCTTCTACCTATGGTGCAACGGTCACATAGGGTTGGCTACTCGCAGGACAGTCGATTACCGGCGGAGTTCGATCTGACACCCTGGCTGCAGGCGGGCCGGAACCGTTTGTGTGTCATCGTTTTGCGCTGGTGTGACGGCAGCTACATGGAAGACCAGGACATGTGGTGGTTGAGCGGTATATACCGTGTCCGTTCACCTGCTGCATAAACCGGTTGCACAGATTACCGATGTGCGAGTTGGCACCGGACCTGGATGAACACTACCAGAACGGTTCGGTGAGCATTTCTGTAAAAACCCGCAACGCTGAAAATTGCAGCCTGCGGCTATCACTGTATCGCGAGTACCAACTGGTGCAAAGCTCGTGTATGCCGGTAGAAAACACAGATCAGACCCTGGACCAGTCGGGCCATTGTGATCTCCGGCTTTTGGTGGACAAGCCCGACAAGTGGAGTGCCGAGTGCCCGCAGCTATATCGATTGACAATCAGCCTGCTCGATTCGTCATCCAGCGAGATTGAATCAGAGGCTTACTCGGTAGGTTTCCGCAAGATCGAAATCAGGCAGGGTCAATTGTTGCTGAACGGACAGCCCCTGCTCATACGCGGTGTCAATAAACACGAGCATGATCCGGCGACCGGTCATACCGAGTCCCTGGAACGGGTTGAACAGAACCTGGTACTTATGAAGCAAAACAACTTCAACGCCGTCCGGTGTTCTCATTACCCGCATCAGCCGGGTTTCTACGACCTGTGTGACCGGCTGGGTTTATATGTCATCGACGAGGCCAATATTGAAACTCACGGCATGACACCGATGGGAAAAACTGGCCGATGACCCACAATGGGCACGGCATTCATCGAGAGAATGCAACGCATGGTTGCCAGGGATTTCAATCATCCGTGCATTATCATCTGGTCACTGGGAAATGAATCCGGTTATGGCAGCGCGCACGATGCCATGTACCAGTGGACAAAGGCAGCCGACCCATCACGCCCGGTGCAATATGAAGGAGGTGGATCTGATACAGCCGCCACTGACATCATCTGTCCAATGTATGCCCGCACGGAAGATGACCTGAGTCACTCTGATTTGGACTGCATGCGCTGGTCACTACGCAGCTGGCTGGACAAAAAAGATGAAAACCGGCCGATCATCCTGTGTGAATACTCACATGCAATGGGAAACTCACTGGGTAATTTTTCTGACTACTGGCAGGCTTTCAGACAGTTTCCCCGTCTACAAGGGGGGTTTATCTGGGATTGGGTAGACCAGGGTATCGACCGGTACACCGACCAAGGGCAGCATTACTGGGCATACGGCGGAGATTTTGGTGATGCCATCAACGACCGGCAGTTTTGTATTAACGGGCTGGTTTTTCCAGATTTGAGCGGCCACCCAAGTCTGATCGAAGCCAAAAGAGCACAGCAGCTCTTTACCTTTTCCCTGGCAAGCCGCTCTCCACTGAGTGTGGATATCAGCAGTGAACACCTGTTTCGGGCGACAGACAATGAACATTTGTACTGGGAGGTCATCAGTTTCAATGGAATAATCGCCAGTGGTAACTGCAGGCTCGTGTTGGAATCAGGGGAAACAAAGAACCTGGTCCTGATCCAACTGCTTTCGTTGCCACAAAATGAAGGGGTGTGGCTGAACCTGTGCATCAAACAAGTTGAACCAAGCGCGTGGTCCGAGACCGGTCATGAAGTGGCACGGGCGCAATTTGAACTCCAGGCTCAAACCACCGGAGCACGGGAACCAGCAGTGCCGGTATGTATTGAAGAACAACCCGGCCAGTGGCGGATACGCACTGCTGACAACATTTGGATAGTTGATCAACATAGTGGCTGGCTGTGCAGCTGGGTAAAAGCGGGTGTGGAACAGTTGCTAACCCCGTTATGCGACAATTTTATTCGTGCTCCACTGGATAATGACATCGGGATCTCCGAAGTTGATCGACCTGACCCAGACGCCTGGCTGGTTCGTTGGCAACAGGCCGGCTTATTTGATTTGCAGCATCGTTGCCTTGGCTCATCCTGCCATCCGGAACGGGGTTTGATCGAAGTCGAACAGGGTCATTATCATGCTGACAAACTGCTACTGAAAAGTAGTTGGCAATACACGTTTGCTGCCGATGGCTCACTCAGGGTCGGGATACGGGTACAGCTTGTATCAGACCTGCCACCGCTGCCGAGAATCGGCGCCAGCTTTAGGGTGGCTCCCGGTGCGCTGGAAGGCGTGACCCGCATTTTCTGGGAAGGGCGTGGCCCGCATGAAAACTACCCCGACCGGTTACTGAGCGCAGATTTTGGTCGCTGGTGTGAAACCATCGAAAATATGCACACCCCCTATATTTTTCCCCACTGATAACGGTCTTCGTTGTGATTGCTCGAGACTGGAACTGGGTGACATGAGCATCGGTGGCCGTTTCCATTTCAGTGTCAGCCAATACGGTCAGGAACAACTTGCCCGTGCCACGCATACGTATGAACTGACGAAGGCTGAGGGGTTGTATGTTTATATTGACGGCTTCCACATGGGTGTGGGTGGGGATGATTCATGGTCTCCGAGTGTCAAAACCAAATATCGCCTGCTTGAACGCGAGTATCAGTGGGCATTTGTACTGAATTAAATGGACTTGGTGCCGGATTTTGTACCCTGACCAGAGAACTGAGCAGGTTAATAACAATAATGAACAGGATTTTTTTATGACTGAGAATCGGATCACGCTGGACACCAAGCTCTCCTATGGACTGGGCGCGCTCGGCAAGGATTTTGCCTGTTCAATCATTTACATTTTTTTGATGTTTTATTACACGGATGTTGCGGGAATACCTGCAGCATTTGTAGGTACCTTGTTCCTGGTAGCACGCGTCGTGGATGCAGTCACAGACCCGATGATGGGGATGATCGTGGACAATACGCGCTCACGATTCGGTAAATTCCGGCCCTGGATACTGATTGGTACCATCATCAATTCGTTTGCGCTGGTTGCAGTGTTTTATGCCCACGAGTTTTCCGGTACCTGGCTCTACGTCTATGTGACAATAAGCTATATTTTGTGGGGCGTTACTTACACAATCATGGATATTCCATACTGGTCGATGATCCCGGCCTTATCCTGCAAACGTGTGGAGCGCGAAAAACTGGTTGTTTGGCCGCGTATATTTGCCAGTTTTGCATGGATGATAATGGGTGGTTACGGACTCTGGGCAGTTGCCAAACTGGGGGGGGAAGACAAGGGCACAGGCTTTTTGTACCTGTCGATGATCATCGTAATCTCATTTGTTGCAAGCGCTCTGATTACTTTCTTCCGTGTCAAGGAACAGTTCCCCACCAGTCATGACGCGGCAAAGTTTTCCTTCAGGGATGTACGAAACATCATACTGAAAAATGATCAGTTGAAAGCCCTGATCGGGGCGGTCCTGACTTTTCAAATTGCGATTAATTTAATCGGTGGTTTTGCGATTTATTACTTTACCTATGCGATTGGCCGTGAAGATCTTTTCCCGATTTTCGCCCTGGTATCCGGTGCCTCTGAAATTGCAGGTATTTTCATTTTCCCCTGGCTGTGCAAGTTACTGCCGCGAAAGATCATGTGGTTCATCGCCTGCGCGTTTCCCGCGCTGTGTTCACTGGTGTTGTTCCTGACCGGTGTCTTTTCACCTGATAGTGTCTTCCTGGCAGGGCTGGCAGGTGCGGTGCTGAAATTCGGCGGTGGCATTGCCAATGGCCTGTCCACGGTGATGCTGGCCGACGTGGTGGATTACGGCGAGTACAAGACCGGGCAACGCAGCGAAAGTATCATTTTTTCAGTGCAGACCATGTTGGTAAAATTTGCCGGTGCCCTGTCCGGATTTTTCATCGGTATCGGCTTGACCATGATCGGATACGTTCCAAACGTGGAACAAAGCGAAGAAACAATTTTTGGACTGCGCTTCATGATGGTCGGCACACCTTTGATTATGATTTTACTGAGTGTGTGGATCTATAAAATGCAGTACAAACTGCATGGTGAATTCCAGTCCAGGGTGATGCGGAAGATCGCCAGAGCAGAAGCAGTTTAAAAGCCATATTACGATGCTGATCCCGGTGATCGTGGTGCTGCCTGGCCTATACGCAACCTAACCCCCATCAATAACGGGTAGCACTACATACGAAAGGTTTTTTTCCGAGTGATATACCCGGTTGGTGGCGGTCACCCATTGTGTTTCATCAAAATTGTTGCCACCCGTATTCAGATTACGCTGCCAGCGCGGGAAGTTTGAACTAGAGACTTCCAATCTGATCCGATGACCCTTGCCGTAGAAATTACTGCTTGCATGCAGGTCAAGGTGTACCTCGTACATCTCACCGGGTGTCATCAATGCCTTCTTTGCCAGGCCTTCACGGTGACGCATACGTATTGCACCCTCCTGCACATTAAATGCCCTTCCGTCAGGGATAGACATCGACCAGCTTGGCGGTAAAATCCGTATCAATAGCTGAAGAAGATACCTGCAGCACCACCTCGAGTGGGCCCGGTGACTTCGATTCCCTCTTCAAGTACATCAGAGGTATATACGAGCACGTCGTTGCGCATTTCTATATCCGACTGATCATAGCCCCCGGCTTCTGTATCGGTACCCGTGCAACAGGTATGACCGCCCAGCGAAGGCACGGGTGTTGCGGGGTCGTACACGAACTCATCAAGGGGCTTTGTTTTGAGGTGGATTGAATGACAATACGCCGTCACCCTGGCGACTGTTAGCCCGACCGCCACTGTCCAGATACAGCTTCCTGTAGGTGGTGTTGGCCAATGGCCATTGATTGGCGCTGCGCCACTGGTTTTTACCCATCAGGTAGTACTGGATTTTCGGCATATCGGTGATGCCGTTATCGATACCCTTTTAACCAGTAGTCATACCATTTCAGCTGGATACCCCAAAAATCCAGGCGGGCATCACCGAGATCACGCTCACCAACAAAGGTTTGTTCGGTGGCGTAAGGGTAACCGCAGTGTGTACTTGGACCGATGATGATGAATTGATTGTTCCGTGTCTGTTCACTAATACCTTTTTCCTGAAACTGATTGAACATGGCCAGGGTTTCGGCGGCGCCATAGTCATACCAGGAGTCCATAAATAACATGGGCACATCAACCGTGTCTGGGCTGCTGCACAAAATCCATGTTGCGGAAATAATCGGCATCAGGAAGATTGCTTGCAAAGTTCTTATACTCACTTGGCGGCAGGTTTGCCCGTTTTAAAATATCAAAGGTGGGTAATGTGTTGAGCAAGGGAAGATAGGCGGCAAAGTCGACTTTGGGTGATTGTGTGAACAACTTTGCCTGCGGTGACCGAAACCATTCCTGCCGATCAACCCAGGCCGGTGGACCGTAAAACACCTGGGTACCGCTGCCGGCAAACCAGCCGGCGGTTTGCGCCAGTTCGAATACACCACCGTCAAACGATGACCAGGCCCGTCCCGGTGCATAATAACCACTTGCCGGGAGACATCGGAATGGCGGTCAGATGAGCGGGGTGTTTGGCCGCAGCCAGTACCACCTGTGTTTCACCGAGGTAGGAACATCCCGCCGTACCCACCTTCTGGTTTGACCAATCCTGCGCGATCAACCACTCAACTGTATCGTATCCATCTTCACGACGGTTCCTGGCAACAACATATTTGCCTTCTGACTCAAATCGCCCACGGATGTCCTGGACGGCAATCACGTATCCGCGCCCAACCAGGGTTTGAAATACCGGTGTATCTTCGAAGACCGGATTCTTGCCGTAGACGGTGCGTATCAGGATGACCGGCAGTTTGCCGGTAGCACCTTCGGGCAAATAAAGGTCGGTGGAAAGCAAGGTTCCATCCCGCATGGGCACCATGTTGCTCTTCAGCATCCTGACAGCGTAGTCCTCAGCAACAGCCACGCCTGACAGCGTCATCGAAACGGTCAATGCAAAAAACCGGACCAGATACGTTTTCATAATTTTACTCCACTAACCATTCGTAATTGACAGGCTGGCTGCTAATCCCCGTTCTGCTTCACATAGCGGTCAAACCAGCCGACTATTCTTGTGTAATAGTCCTTGTTGAACTCGGGGTTTCCAGCCACCGTGGTGACTATCCGGGTAGACGACCAGGCGTGTCGGAATACCCTTGTGCTTCAATGACTGGTAGAAAAGTTCTGCATTCAGTACCGGCACGTTCCAGTCTACTCTGCCACCCAGGAAAATCGTCGGTGTCTCAACATCGCCCCGTCGACATAATTGAGCAGACCATAGCAGTTTGGTCCGATCAGTGGCATATCGTCACTGGCTTCGAGCCACTCCGCCTGTAACAGACGCTCGAATGTCATGGCATGTTTCCTGCCCGGTTATTTTGTCAGCCCGGCAGACGTTCATTGATGATCGATTCTGCTTCGGAGACCATCCTGGTCAGTTTTGTTTCAATCATGACTCACCTTGGCTCTTTTCATTAAGTTCTAGGGTGCAAGAAGAACAAAATTCATAGTAACAAAAATTCACTGGAATTGAGCGTGTAAATTTCCCTGTTTTTGATCTATTCAAAAATTGCCTGACGAGTTCTGTTAGTCTGGCCTCAACCTATTATTCAGACCTTATTGGCAGGCTCAGATGCACCATACTCAAGCAGGCTTTTTGTTGTTGCTGGCAGTACTTATCCAGCCGCTTTCAGCACAACAGGAAATTTCACTCTGGGGTCAGGAATCTCCGCCCTACAGCAAGGAAAGTTCGCTGCAGGAATACGTAGCACCGTGCTGGGGAGCAGATTGTGCTTACCAGGTGGTCTCACCTACACTCACCATCTACAAACCCGAGGGCAAAGGGGACGGCAACGTCGTACTGGTTCTGCCAGGTGGGGGCTACGACGTTGTCGCAATCTTTCACGAGGGTTCCGAGATCGCCGAAGTTCTTGCCAGCAAAGGAACCACGGCGGCCGTGTTGAAATACCGTCTTCCCAACCCGGAAACATCCACACACCCTGGACTGGTTCCCTTGAGTGATGTGCACCAGGCAATGCGCATGTTAAGGAACGAGCAGGCCAGGCTTGGAATCGAAGCAGAACGCGTTGGTGTTATGGGGTTTTCAGCCGGCAGCCACCTGGCTACCTTTGCCAGTTTGCACCGCGTCGCAAACACTGGGTTGAACCCGGATTTCTCAATGCTGATATACGGTGTAACCAACCTCACACCCATCAACCAGGAATGGCTTGAAAAGAGTTTATATCATCGAAAATTGACCGGTGCTGAAATCGCAGAGCAGACACTGTTGAATCATGTGGACGAAAACAGTCCGCCGGCGTTTCTGGTCCATGCAATAGACGATGATACTTGTCACTTCACCGAGTCAACACTTTACGCGGATGCTTTGACTCGAAACGGTGTAGACGTAGAGATGCACCTGTTTCCCCACGGAGGCCATGGCTTCGGACCCGGACGAAGGGAAGACGGTACTGACCAGTGGCTGACACTGGCAGCGAACTGGCTCAACAGGCTTCGCTAGGTCGGCACCATTGGCTGGCGTTTACCAGCAGTAGGAATCAACCAAATAACACAATAAGCGAATCTTAGATAGACATAATAAGCGAATTATGGTACAGCTTAATAAGCGAATAATCGCACATCGCAATAAGCGAATAAGGGCAAGATAATAATGGCAACACCTTCAGAAAAATTGGCCGAGTCTCTTGAAGTTATGCATGAGCTTCAGGAACGCGGCGTTGTTGCCATACGATCCAGAGACCTGACACGGACCCACAGGGAGCGCTTGTGCAAAAACGGATTCCTGCAAGAGGTTATCAAGGGCTGGTATGTTCCAACTCGTCCAGATGGGGCTCCCGGTGGCAGTACCGCCTGGTATGCATCATTCTGGAGCTTCTGTGCCGCCTATCTCCAGCATCTCAAGGGTACTGACTGGTGTTTGTCGCCGGAACAATCACTGTCCTTGCACGCAGAGAACTGGACCGTACCCCGTCAATTGCCGGTACGGGCAACCAAAGCGCGTAACAACATTACAGTGTTACCTCACGATACAGCGCTTCTGGATATCCGTGCTGCACTCCCAGAAAACAAAAATATCGATATAAAGGATGGATTACGCTTGTTTTCGCTCCCGATTGCTCTAATTGGATGTTCGCCAAGATATTTCAAACACACCCCTACCGATATGCGCGCTGCGCTGTCAATGGTTCGTGATGCCTCCGAAGTGCTGGAGAGGCTTTTAGAAGGTGGACACAGTACCATCGCCGGGCGATTGGCTGGCGCATTCCGCAATATTGGTCGCAATCGTATAGCTGACGACATAGTACGAACGATGCGCACAGCCGGTTACGTGGTCCGGGAAAATGATCCCTTCGAGACACAAATACCAGTTGCCCTGCCAACTCGGGAACGATCTCCTTATGTGAATCGTATCCGCATAATGTGGCAGGAAATGCGGGAGTCAATAATTGAGAGCTTTCCGGCAGCTCCCGGATTGCCGAATAATGTTGCTCAGTATCTGAAGCGAGTGGAGGAAGTCTATGTAACTGATGCCTATCATTCACTATCCATTGAAGGCTACCGCGTAAGTCCCGAACTCATCGAGCGTGTTCGCAGCAGCAATTGGAATCCTGATGATGATGAGAATGACCGGGAACACCGAAATGCCTTAGCCGCACGCGGCTATTGGAAAGCCTATCAGGAGGTACAGAAAAGTATCGAAAAAGTTCTACGCGATGATAATCCTGGCAATGTCGTAGATGACGATCACGGAATATGGTATCGGGAGATGTTTGGACCAAGCGTCACCGCGGGTATATTAAAACCTGCTGATCTGGCGGGTTACCGCAATAGTCGGGTTCACATTCGCCGGTCCATGCATGTTCCACCTAGCCACGAAGCGGCGCGGGATGCGATGCCCGCTTTCTTTGATTTACTACGTGAAGAGACAGAACCGTCGGTTCGCGTTGTCCTCGGACATTTTATATTTGTCTACATTCATCCCTATGTGGATGGCAATGGTCGCATGGGACGCTTTTTGATGAACACGATGTTAGCAAGCGGTGGCTATCCATGGACCGTAATTCCAGTAGGTGAACGTAACGCTTACATGGCTGCATTGGAAGAAGCCAGCGTGGGTCAAAACATAGCCCCGTTTGCTGATTTTCTGGCAAGATTGGTAAATGATGGGTTGAAAGGGAAGTCAATTCCCGAAATTCCATCTGCATAATGACTCATTGGT
>PVMK01125272.1_pt1 | contig 13462 bp, 14 predicted proteins | sample 1853481 | NCBI WGS metagenome assembly PVMK01 (sample SAMN08533507, study PRJNA380276) | Marine sediment metagenome, whole genome shotgun sequencing project.
CGCGCGCCGCCCTTCAGCGTATGCAAGTGGCGCTTAAGCTCGTCCATGGGCTGCTGGGAGCGATCTTTGCCCCAGGCGATGAGCGCCTGGTCGGCCTCTTCCAGCAACTCCGCAGATTCTTCGGTGAAGATCGCTGCTATTTCTGCGTCGTACTCCGCCTCCTGAATCTCGTCTTCGACAGGCACTTCTACGACGACGGGTTCCGGAACCGCCTTCACTGGCTCTGGCTGCGCTTGTGCTGCGGGACTCTCCGCAGGCAATGCCGCGTCCGATACTTTTGCAATGTGCTCAATCAACGCGGTGTAGTCAGCACGGTCTCTGACCGGATTGTTAATATCTCCGACAATCGTTTCTATCGCTCTTGCCGCTGCACGCAGTGCATCAAGACCGGGCTTTTGGAAGCCAACCTTGTGGTCATACACGCGCCGCACGAATCGATTCAATATGGCGGCAACCGCAACACCGCGATCAACGTTCGCCATATTCGCGCTACCGTGAAGCGTATGGCACGCACGGTGCAACTTGTCCGTCACATCAAATGGTGGACGATGCCCTTCGCATGCTTCGAGATAGTCTGTGATGACTTTCAGATGCCCGGCGGTTTCTTTCGAGAAAATGTCGTAAAGCACCGGATCCATTTCCAGTGCGGGTTCCTCCTCAACAGGTTCCGCGCTGGGTGGCGTCGCTATAGTGAGTACGGCAGCATTCGGATCACCGTCTGCGAAGGCATTCGAGCGCGCAATATAAAGACTGATATCAGATGTCGGACTGGTGCCAATCTCCAGCTGCTCAACCAGCTCAGGCACCGCAGCTGCTGCGAGCTGTATGAAATCAACCATCGGTGGTGTACGAGTCAAGGTACGATTGATCAATCGATTGAGCAGGTTTTCCACCGCCCAGCAGTACTCGCCGATACGCTCGGCACCGACCATTCGTCCACTGCCTTTCAGCGTATGGAAAGAACGCCGGACTGTGATCAGTAATTCCATGTCATCAGGAGTGGCAGCCCATGCCGGCAGATGACGTTTTATCGATGCGATTTCTTCCTTCGCTTCCTCAATGAATAGCTCGATAATTTCAGGGTCCATTTGCGCGGTGTCTGCGGAGACAACCGGCATCGGCATAACTTCAGTTGCCTGCGGCGCACCCGCCCCTTGCAGCGCCTCGGCGGCGCGCTCTTCGATTCCCTGGATGGAAAGCTTCTGCGTCGGCTCAACTTTAGCGTCATCCTGCTTGCCAAGCTCAGCAAGCCGCTCTTCAACATCGTGCAAGACAGTAAGGCAGGCCTCCGCATTGTCCAGCATGTACCAGGGCTCGCTGCGACCGGCCTTCACCGTCTCCATGTAGTACTCGATGCTGACGATGACATCGGCGAGACGGTCGATCTCTTTCTGATTCAGTATTCGAGTGCCACCCGCGTTAAGCATCGTCGTTATCAGGAACCCGACACGCTCAACCACCTCCATCGCACGTGTCTTGTCGAGCATCAGCAACCCGGCTTTGATACCACGTATCAGCGACGGCACGTTATCCAGCCCGTGAGACGAGGACTCCGAGGAAAAACTCTGACTAATGGTCTCTTTAATACGAGCGAGATTGATGATGCACTCACGCATCACCGACGCAATTACCTTACGAAATTCCCCGTCGTCATCATCAACTGCATTTGCAGCATCCGACTCTCGCGGCGCGGTGAGGCGTAACAGCTGTTGATCCAGGCGATCTTCCACACGCAGTAACGTCGACGCGATGTCGAGAATCACCTGATCATTTGCAACACCACCACGTGCGACCACATCCTTGAGTCTGTCGATCTCACCCTCGACATCACCGCGTAGCTCGCCAAGCCCCAGCACGCCCAGTGTGTCGCTGATTTTCTTAAGGAGTTCAAGCTGCGGCACGAGTTCCGACGATTTGTTCAGACCCGTCCGAACAAAAATATCGAGAACATCTTTAACCCGGCTTAAGTCTTCCTTGATGGCTGCGGCGACCGTCTCCATAAGTTTGGCACTTGGCGCGGACAAGGCATCACGTGCCTCTTCAACTTGCTCATCACTTGGCAGTAGTTCGGATAGATTGAAAGCCGCACGGATCTCACTGATGCGTGATCCCCCATTACTTGCTCTGGCGACGTAGTAAAGGAGATTGTTCAGCAGATCGTCTACCGGGTGGCGCTCATAGGCAAGCAAGCCCTCGTCAATGACGTACTTGAGTTGCCGATCCGACTGACCCAGTAATCGCTTGATCGCGATAGATGTTTCCAGACCGCCATTTTGCAACGCCTCCAGAACGCCGGATACCACCCACCAAAGCTGGTACATGTCATCTCGCGTTGACGAATTTTCCAACGCGGCAGATACCTTCGCCAAGGTATCGAGATAGCGCTTATTGTCACCGCCCTTGATCCACCCAAGCAACGCCAACTGATATTTTGGCCGCAGGCGTTTTGCAACGAGGACCGGATCTTCACCACTGCCTTCTCGTGGCGCATCTTTTCTTTTGGAACGACTCGGTGACAAATTGAGTAATAACAAGGTGCCTTCGGACAACAAAGGCTCACCACGTGCTGCCCGCAGATCGTTAAGCATCGGCAGGAGCACGAGCGCAATGTCGCGCCCGCCACCCAACAGGCGCTCAATGTAAACCGGGAGCTGCACCATTGAGCGTGTCAGTGCATCGAGACCATCTTCTCGCCCCTTACCCGAACGTAATGCGGCCAGGTAGTCGCAGGTCAGCTCCATCTCTTCGACGAGTAATGCCGCGCCGTAAGTTTCAGTAATTCTTAATGCGCCACGCGCCTGATGTAATAGCTCACCGGCACGCTTGAGGGCAGCAGTGCCGCCTCGGCCGTCGACACAATCCTCCAACGCGAGGTGGGCGTTGCGAATAGTCTCCATGAGCTCGACATGGATGATCGACAGGGCACTGACAGCGCCGATACCTCTATCGTCACCGATCATTTTCTCGTGGATGCCTGTATCGCCCGTCATCTGGTCGCCCGTATCTCTCGCGGTCTGTTACCCGGTATTCGCCTGGTTGCCACCCGGTGGCTGCGCCGAAGCCGGACGCTGAACATTCGACGATGATCTCGACAACGTTCCTGTCTGAATCATGTCGGCAGGTAGCGCGAATCCCTCGACTGTCTTCCTGAGCTGTGTAGCAAGTTCTGATAGTTTCGATATAGATGCTGCTGTAGCCGACGCCGCCTTGCCGGTCTGGCTTCCGATCTCGCGTAGCCTGGTTGTGCGTCGGGTTACGTCAGCAGCAGCCCCAGCCTGCTGTCGCGCTGAGCTGGAAATATTTTGCACCAGGCTCGCGATCTGGTTCGATACCTGCTCGATCTCGTCAAGGGCCGCACCGGCATTCTCGGCCAGCAATGCGCCACCCACGACGTCTGTTGTACTGCGTTCCATTGAGACCACAGCTTCGTTGGTATCGGCCTGAATCGTCCTTACCAGCACGTCGATCTGCTTGGTCGCATTGGTTGAACGCTCGGCGAGTCGTTGTACTTCATCCGCAACAACGGCGAACCCGCGGCCGGCCTCGCCAGCCATTGACGCCTGGATCGATGCGTTCAGGGCCAGGATGTTGGTCTGCTCGGCAATGTCACTGATGAGTTCAACGATATTGCCGATCTCCTGCGAACTCTCACCAAGACGCTTGATGCGCTTCGAAGTTTCCTGAATCGTTTCCCGAATAGCATTCATGCCATCGATCGTCCGGCGTACAGCTTCGCCACCCTTGTGAGCGACTTCCACTGAGTGACGCGCTACATCAGAAGAACGTTCGGCGTTACCGGAGACCTCTTCGATCGAGGCCGCCATCGATACAATGGATTCTGTGGCCGCGTTGATTTCCTTGGCCTGGTTATCCGCTGCTTTCGCCAGGTGCGCCGCCGTGTTCTCTGTTTGCTTGGTGGCCATGTCGACCATGAGCGCCGTTTCGTTCACGGTAGCAACCAGCTTTCTCAATTCCTCAATCGCGAAGTTGAATGAATCAGCAATCGTACCCGTGATGTCCTCGGTTACCGTTGCCTGCACCGTGAGATCACCGTCAGCAAGACTGCCCATTTCGTCGAGCAGGCGCAAAATGGCCTGCTGGTTGCGTTCATTCTGCTCCGCCTGTTCTCTCGCCGTTCTTTCAAAGACCGCGCTCTTCGAGTGCAGTGCCATGAGCCCAAGAATCATTAGAAGAGCGGCCGCGACCAGCCCGACCGGAATCCAGAAGGTGTTCAGGAATCCCGGCAATAAGGATGCTCCACCACCGGAGCCAAAAGCAGATCCCAGCAACACGTTCGCGCTGGCCGTTAGCTCAGTCTGGGTGTCAACTAAGCCGCTCACCTGACCCATGTTGTTACCCACAATTTCTGACTGTGCCTCCATGCTGGTCAAGCTGCTAATGACCGGCACCAGCGCAACCTCACGACCTTCAGCATTAAGCGGTCGAATATCAAGATCGCTGGGGTCGCCACCCAGTGCGTTCGCAACATTTCTGAGATAAGCGATATCTTCGGCGATCGAGCTTGCAGCGGCCACTCCACCTTCGAGTATGTTTGCCGACGTTTCGCGGATACGGTTTGCGCGCTGCTGAAACTCCTGCATAGCTGCTGTTGCGCTGGAACGGTCCAGCAACTCATTGGCGAGTTCCACCAGCGATGTCGCATCCGTTCCCATACGGTTCGCGGCTGCCAATACAGCCTCAACTTCCGTGCGTTTCGCCAGGATTGCGGCTGCTCGCGATTCGAGTTGTTGCCAATCAGATGAGCGGCCGGGTGCACCACCGCGCCGCAGCGAGGCGACGCTCTTGATGCTGCTATCCAGTTCATCAAAAGCAGCCGCGTCACCACTCAGCGCGCGCGCCGCTTGGGCCGGTATTGCCTGCGACAATGCCGCGAGCTTCGGCGCAGATGGACTACCACCTCCCGATTGAAAGTAAATCAATGCCGCAGCAGCGACTAACAGAAACGCAGCGAAAGCCGCGACTGCTCTAAAAGTGGAAGAATTGTCGATTTTACTGGCCATGACTCACCTTCATTCCGCAGCTGCCTGCAAGAACACATTGCTTTCGACTAAATCAAACAAATTGAAAACCGGCCAGGAATCTTCACCACGTTGGTAAACCCCAGCCAGGAAACGATCGCAGCGTACGATTGTTTCCTGAGCTTCATTTGCGAATTCATGATCCGTGAAGCGCCGAAATCCAAGTACTTCGTCAACGACGATGCCGGCCGGTACTTCACGGTGGTTAACTGATATGACGCGTGTCGTGCGCCGCAGTGTTGTCCTGCCACTCCCTAGCATGAGCTTGAGATCAACCAGCGGCAGCAGGTGGCCACGCAAGTTAGCAATGCCCAGCATCCAGCGCGTCGCACCGGGCACGCGCGTAATTGAATCGGGCAACATCAGTACTTCACGGACCTGTTCACGGCTGGCAACAAACTGCTCTTCGCCAATACGAAATCCGACGCCAACCCACTCGGAGGGCATGGGACCGGCCCCGTGGCCAGCATGCGCAGCACGACTGCGCTGCTCCATTTCCTGCAACAACTCGAATGGTTGCTCAACCAACGCCGCGAGATCTGCGGAATCACCCATTCAGGCTGCCATCACCGTGTTGATCATCGCGACCAGTTCTTTGCCGGCGATCGGTTTGACCAGGTACTCAACCGCACCCTGGCGCATGCCCCAGATCTTGTCGGTCTCCTGGTCTTTGGTCGTGATCATGATGACCGGTATCGAGGCGGTCATCGGATCCTTCGTCAGGTGCCGGGTTGCCTGAAAGCCATTCATGCCCGGCATGACGATATCCATCAGGATGCAGTCGGGACGTGCAGTCCTGGCGGCCTTCAGACCTTCCTCACCACTATCGGCGACCAGCGTGTCGAAACCGGCTTTTTCAAGCATGCTCTGAAACAGGTGCAACTCTGTTGGCGAATCATCAATGATGAGTACGACTGACATTTAAAATTCCTTAATTGATCTGGTTGGAAATTGCGCCAAGCAGCTCGTCTTTGGTGAACGGCTTGGTTAAGTACTGCTCGGAGCCGACGATGCGTCCGCGCGCACGATCGAACAGGCCATCCTTGCTTGACAGCATGATGACGGGCGTTTTCTTGAATACTTTGTTGTGTTTGATCAGCGAGCAGGTTTCGTAACCATCGAGTCGCGGCATCATGATGTCGACGAAAATCAGATCGGGCTGGTGATCGGCAATTTTGGACAAAGCATCGAACCCATCGATCGCTGTGAACACCTGACAACCCTCTTTTGATAACAAGGTTTCTGCTGTTCGGCGGATGGTTTTGCTGTCGTCCACGACGAGTATTTTTAGCCCGTTCAGGCTTCGCGTTGCGTTAGCTGACACCAATATTCCCCACGTTCAAAAGCGACTTTTACCATATTGACATAACTCCCGCTACGACGCGCGCCACGATACGCAAAATCATGAGATTTCCGATGCTTACGGCGGGTTTCACGGTATAGTCGATCGCTTCGGTCAGAAACGACTCCGGAAGCACTTAAGATGGCGCAAAAACCACTGAAAATAGGCATCGTGATGGATCCGATCGGGTCGATCACACCGAAGAAAGACTCTTCGCTGGCAATGTTGCTGGAAGCCTCTCGTCGTGACGCCGAAATTCATTATTTCGAACAGCAAGATCTGCGCATGCTGTCGGGCAAGGCAATTGGGCGCTCAACCCTGCTCACGGTGCGCGATGATAATGACGACTGGTTTGATTTCGGCGAACAGCGCGACATCGAACTTGGCGACCTTGACGTGATCCTGATGCGCAAAGATCCGCCGTTCAATATGGAGTACGTCTACACGACCTACATTCTGGATCGCGCCGAGCTGGCAGGTGCATTGATAGTCAACGCACCGCAAGCGTTACGTGACATGAACGAAAAGGCCTACACGGCCTGGTTCCCGGACTGTACTCCGCTGACATTGGTTACCCGCTCTATGGAGCAGATGAAGGCCTTTCTTGCTGAACACGGTCGTATCGTTGTCAAACCACTGGACGGTATGGGTGGACGCTCGATTTTTGTCATCCAAAAGGGTGATAACAACGCCAACGTCATTTTCGAAACCCTGACTGACTATGGCCGGCAATTCGCGATGGCGCAGGTTTATATTCCGGAAATAACTCTCGGCGACAAACGCATCCTGCTTATCGACGGTGAACCGATACCGTACGCGCTCGCGCGTATTCCCACCGGAGATGACAATCGCGGCAATATCGTCGCGGGCGCGACAACGAAGGGACAGGAGTTGTCAGATGCTGACAAACGGATCTGCGCCGAAGTCGGACCTGTCCTGCGCGAGCAAGGGGTACTGTTCGCCGGAATTGATGTCATCGGCGACTACATGACCGAGGTCAACGTGACCAGTCCAACAGGAATCCGCGAGCTCGACCGCCAGTTCGACCTGAACATAGCTGGCCTGATGTTCGACGCCATCGAGAAAAAGCTCTAGTTCCTTGTTTATGTAAACAAATTGACGGACTATTCGCGCGATTATGGCCAACATAGCGCTGCATACAGATCCTCTCGACGAAATGCGACTCATCGCACCCGCCGTCCCTGATCGGCTGCCCGCGATGCTGTTCCTCGCGGCGCTGTTTCACGGCATCCTGATCATCGGTGTCACTTTCAATCCGGAGCTCGCGAATCAGTTCGCCAGTGTGATTTCGCTGGAAGTCACTATCGTCGCGGATGCGGATCAGCAGATAGACCGGCCCGACGAAGCGGCTTACCTGGCCCAGGCCAGCCAGGAAGGTGGCGGCAACACGACCGAACAAGTCCGACCGGCCGCTCCACTGCAGAGTGCTATGCCTGTTGATAATGAGGGTCAGGACGATGGCAGCTCGCTCCTGGATGCCCAGGCGCACGAGCAGTCGGCTGACGAGCTGCTAGCTACACAGGATGCAAATGACCGGCAGATAAAAATTGACCCGAGGTCAGACCCGCAGCCCGAAACCAGTACCGCCATCGCGATGGAAGCCGGCAGCGAAGTCACACTGCCGTTGCCGCAGGATGATCAGGCGACGATGCTGATCCGGGATGACGAGCCACGGCAGCTCATCATTAGTGCCGACACTCGCGAATCGGTGATCGCCGCTTATCTTGATAACTGGAAGCGTCGCATTGAGGCAGTCGGTGATTCCTACCTGCCGCAGCTCGGCAAACTCGATGACATTTCGGGAAGTCCGACCTTGATGGTTGCGATCGACATGTCCGGAAATCTGACCGAGGCCATCATTCGTAAAAGCAGCGGTTCCACCGTCCTTGATCTGGCCGCGCTCGATATCCTGCACCGTGCGTCACCATTCGACCCATTCCCACCCGAAGTCGCCGCCGAGTACGACATTGTACGATTTGAGTACAAATGGCTTTTTGCCGATCAGCTGGTATCGAATAGCGGCAAATAACCGTCAGTCCTCGCTTGTACCGGAGAGCATGAGCGCCGATACTGACATCATGGATGCAGATAGCGCACTGACAAATCAGTTACTTATCGCCATGCCCGGCATGACGGACCCTAATTTCAGCTCGACCGTCACCCTGATTTGTGAACATAATGATGACGGCGCGCTCGGCATCATCATTAATCGCCCCCTGACATTAAAACTTTCCGGCCTGTTCGATCAGCTCGCTGTAGAAGACGCTGATCCTGATGTCGCCAGTAATCCGGTCATGTCTGGTGGTCCGGTCAGCACAGAACGCGGATTCGTTTTGCATGGCAAGGAACACAGTTTCGAAAATACCTTAGTGGTATCGGACGACATTCAGCTGACCTTGTCCCGCGACGTCATTGATGCAATGGCCATCGGCGACGGCCCGGAGAAAGCCCTTGTCGCAATCGGCTATGCGGGATGGGAGCCCGGACAGCTCGAACAGGAGATGCTGGCCAACTCCTGGCTCAACGTCACGGCTACCGCAGAGCTGGTCTTTGACACGCCCTTCGAGGAACGCTGGAACTCTGCTGCGCGCTTGCTGGGTATCGACATGGCCAGTATTTCTCCGGATGCCGGTCACGCCTGACTTGTCTCAGCCCAGTTTAATCCTCGCGTTCGATTTTGGACTACGCCGCATTGGCGTTGCCGTTGGCCAGGACATAACGGGTACCGCAAGCCCGCTGGGAGTGATCGCTAATCGGGACGATGGTGTAGATCACCAGGTGCTGGCAGCGCTGATCAAGGAATGGCGCCCGACTGGACTGGTCGTCGGTATGCCCAGCCACGCAGACGGCTCACCGAGTGACATGCAGAAACCCGTTGACGCATTCATTGAAGACTTACGGCGCTACGAATTGAGCATCGATACGGTCGATGAACGCTATACATCGGTTGCAGCGGAGCAGGCGCTAAAAGAGGCCCGGGCGGCCGGTACGCGTGGCCGTATATCCAAGGAAATGATCGATAGCGCAGCGGCGGTATTTATCGCTGAAAGATACCTCTCATCTCGGTAGAATGCCCCCGCGATGGAGCAAGACGACGCAAAACTGCAGTTCGACGATAACGGTAACCTGCGGCATTTATTGTCACTTAAGGGTATCGATGCGACGCTGTTAACTGAGTTACTGGATGATGCCGAAGGCTATCTGACAGCCCCGGGTGAATTGCCAGCTCGCAGTCAGTCTCTTGAAGGCCGTACCGTCGGCAATCTGTTTTTTGAACCGAGCACACGCACCCGTGCATCATTTGACCTGGCAGGTCGCCGGCTCGGCGCGGATGTGCTCAATCTCGACGTCAACACTTCATCCCGCAGGAAAGGCGAAAGCATCCTCGACACTATTTACACGCTTGAGGCCATGCAGGTCGATATCATGGTGATTCGCGATGCCAGCGATGGCGTTCCGGCCTATATTGCACGCAACGTCAAAGATCACGTCAGCGTCCTGAATGCGGGCGAGTCGGACGTTTCCCATCCGACGCAGGGCTTGCTCGATCTGTTAACGATTCGCCAGCACAACCCGGATTTCAAAAACATGACCGTCGCCATCGTCGGCGATATTCAGCATTCGCGCGTCGCGATGTCAGCGGCCGAGGCCTTACAGACGATGGGCATCGGTGAATTACGCCTGATTTCGCCGCCCGCGCTGGCACCTGATACGGAGCGATTCCCGGGCGCAAGCATTGTCGACAATCTGGCAGATGGGCTCAAAGATGCGGATGTCGTCATGGCACTGAGAATTCAACGCGAGCGTATTGGTAATCTCGACGGCGTTCCGGGCATCGACGAATACTTTGCCAACTACGGCGTCAGCCACGAGAGTATGAAGTTCGCAAAACCCGACGCAATCGTCATGCACCCCGGGCCGATGAACCGCGGTATCGAAATCGAAGGCGCGCTTGCCGATGGCCCGAGGTCCGTAATTACGAAACAGGTCACGAACGGCGTTGCCGTGCGCATGGCCGTACTGGATCGCATCGGCAAAATCATGAGCGCGCGGTGACGACAGCCGCTCAACATGAAGCCCAGCGCAATCGCAACACGATCTTTGTTGAAGATGGTGAACTACTAACCGTCGATGAATTTGCCGGTGAGCAGTTCATCATGCGTATTCGCTCACCGAAGTGCGCAGCGGCAGCCAAACCCGGCAGCTTCGTGCACCTGACCTGCGACGAGACATTAACTATGCGCCGGCCGCTATCGATCATGCGTGTCGAAGACGATTGCATAGATATTCTCTATAAGATTGTCGGCGATGGGCTACGACGGCTGTCAAACAAACAACCCGGCGACTCGATTAGCGTGCTTGGACCGATTGGGCAGCCCTTTCAACCCTCGGCAGAGCGCCCAAATACCTTGTTGATTGGCGGCGGTGTTGGCATACCGCCGATGGTGTTCATTGCTGACTACCTGCGCCAACAAGGCGGCAATTGGGCCCCGCTGGCGATTCTTGGGTCCGAGTTACCGTTTCCATTTGAACTGCAAAATTCAACCATCAAGACACCGTGGGTTGACGAGAAAATCGACGCCACAATGCCGTTATTTGAGGGCTGGGGCATTCCCTGCCGGCTGGCAACACTGGCTGGGTTCGACGCTTGCTTTGACGGCTACGTAACAGAGCTAGCCGATAAGTGGCTGTCGACGTTAACGGTTGACGAACTCGCAAAGGTCGAAGTTTTCGCCTGCGGCCCAACGCCCATGCTCAAAGCAGTCGCAACACTGGCCGAAAAATACCATTTACCTTGTCAGGTATCGCTCGAAGAATTCATGGCATGCGGCGTTGGCGGTTGCGCTGGGTGCGCTGTGAAGATCAATACGCCGGACGGCGAAGCAATGCAGCGAGTTTGCGTAGATGGTCCGGTGTTCGAAGCCTCAACCGTCGTTTGGTAGAGAGTATTTGGAGGAGCCCCGCCGTGGCTCGGCGGTCAATCTCGCTAGGCGGAATACGCACAGATCACCTTCAACTCATCGAAAATCTCTGCGTTGGGACAAAAGTCGTTGTCACAAGCTTCTTGGTCAACAAGCCATTGCTCGCACGTATCCACGGCCGTGCACGCTTGGCAACGCTCACGTATTGCTTTCATAACAACATCAATCGCGAATTCTATAACGGTGTCCGATTCACGACCTGCGGCGATTGCGGGATCAAGTCCGACTCGCTCCAGCATGCTGATCATGCGTCGTTCCGAAGCCGCACTCATTTATTCCCGCCTCATCAAATGATTGCCGTTCATCGGGAAAGTATACGATCGGACGCGAGCAAACACAGGTAGTGTGATCCCTTACAGGCATAGTAGGGCGAACACCTATCTACTGAGGCGCACCTACCTCATCCATTGATGCTTTGACCAGCAGGCGATTGCGCACAAAGTCGATCATGAAATCGCGTTGATTGAACAGGCCTGAACCCAGGATCACGAAAGGACTGTCGTCTTTCTGCAGTGTTGCAAAGATCGCAAGATCGGCAACCAGGAACGCTTCATTTTGCCATTCGATGCTGGCTGTGGTTACTTTCGCAGCTTCGAATCGGGCCACGACAGGCGTACTCTCAAGTACGCCAGACAGCAGTTCACCTCTCCTGTGTCCTTCGGGCTTGAGATGCAGGAACTGCGCGGCAGGCCAGTTGATCATATTGAGCCCGGCCCCCAGATCAAACAACGCCGGCACCTTTTGGCCACCGATTTCTACGTCGAAAAAGTATAACGCCGTACCCCTTCCGCCGATATTGATGGGCTCCAGCGGGACGGAGTTCCAACCTCGATACGAATCATCGCGAAGCTGGTCCGGCGAATAGAGGCGCAGGACCCGGTCTTCGACGGAAAATCCGACCGCATACCGCCGCAGGAAATCTATTCCCAGGATGCCATCAATTTCGGCGCCAGCTGTGGTCTCTCCAGGCAATGAGGCAATCCTGGGGTTGACCCATGTCTCACGTCCAACTTGCAGCCGACTGATACTAATCAGTGGGAACCGTCCGGTAGAGACCAGACCATGGATAAGCACCGATTCTCCCGCAACGGTTTCAAGTTCGAGTTTCTTGCGAAGACGGTCAAAAACAACGGAGATGCTTGCACCGGTATCCAGCGCAAAGTGAAATGGCCCCTGATTATCTACTCGCACTTCAACAACGATACGACCGCCATTTGCGATGTGATACGGGGCGATCGCAACTGCGCTATCTACATTAAGCGTACTTGCACAAGCACCAAGAATAATGGTGGTTGCCAGGACACCGATTTTCGACTTCAGGTTCATACCAGTCGTCATCCCGGCGAGCCCCTCTAGCCTTCAAGATCCTGAAAGATTTCTTCAATCGATAACCCAAACAATCGAGCCGCTTTGAATGCCAATGGCAAACTCGGATCGAATTTTCCTTTCTCAATCGCATTGATCGTTTGTCGCGACACCTCCAGTTCGTTCGCCAGCTGAGCCTGAGTCCAGTCTCGCTCTGCCCGGAGCACCTTGAGACGATTCTTCATCGATATTTCCTGTGACCAGCGATCATGCCAACAAGGAATGTAAGGCACATCAGAATAATTACGTGCGAGATTTCTGGCTGAAAAGTAATGAGTTGTATGTCTTCCAGCAGTTCATAAACGGAAGCACATACCAAGCCGACACCTAGTGACAATACTGCCGCATCGCGAAATATTTTCTGGTGCATTTCATCCATGCCCTGCAGATGTCGTTTGGTAGCGAAAATCATCCCAAAACCAACTCCCATGTTGATCAGGACACCGAAAATCGTTAATCCAGTTTGGAAGTCCCAGATAACTTTGGGGCCAAAAGCGGCCAAAGCCGTGGTCAAAACCCAGGCCAGAGTCCAGATCAGGACTCGTGTCCCGTTTTCGGCCTTGCTTGCCTCCCAACTACTGGTGGTGGACGTCTGCTTGTTCATAAGTCTAATTCCTTTGTCTTAATGTAAAGTAAGCTTGACTCACAATAGCGCGAGAAAACCTCAGTGTCAAGCACCCTTGACAAAAAGATTAGTAAACACGACTTATATG
>PVMK01127953.1_pt1 | contig 13461 bp, 15 predicted proteins | sample 1853481 | NCBI WGS metagenome assembly PVMK01 (sample SAMN08533507, study PRJNA380276) | Marine sediment metagenome, whole genome shotgun sequencing project.
TGGTCTTACCAATCCCACCGCCAGCTTGTGAAAGTGCGCATTAATAGCAGGTTAATTGCTTTAAAATAGACCTTGTGCATTATTTCTCAAAAAAGTGCTTGACACCGGGACTTGGGCTTGTTATATTTTTCTCAAGCTCAGGAGATGAAACACACGGTTCAGGTCAAGGAGGTAATCAAAATGATGGAATTCATGATGACAATGGCTGTAATCGCTCTGGTTTTCGTCGCCGCGACCATTCTGGTAGCCCTGGCCTCCAAAGGACTTTTCAGTCTAAAAGGTGGAATCACAAAACGCGAAGCGAAAAATGTAAGCCTTGAACAGGGCACGGGATAATCTTTAATCTCTCTCTGAAGGAGGCATTTAAAATGTTAGAATTCATCACAATGTTATCAGTAGTCGCCATGATCTTTTGCGCCGCAACCGTATTTGTAGCGCTCTTCGCCGGTGGTCTCCTCAAGGCCAGCCGCGCCCTCCGGGCACGCGCCACCCAAGAGATCAGCTAAAAAAACTGCCACATATCGAAGAAAAGGAGCCATACGGCTCCTTTTTTCTTTTTCTGCAAAAGCGTTAAGAGCTATTTAACCGCAGAGGTCGCAGAGGGACGCGGAGGAAAACCTGTAACACGGGGGAAGAGCGGTTCCTTTGAAAGCGGAAAAGGCAGTCTCTCGCTTGTTCGTCAGACAATGTGAGCGACTCATTAAAGACGCAAAGCAGCAGGGAAAAGCAAATTGGGAAGGGAAAGAGCGGTTCCTGTAAAGGATATATTTTTCACCACCAAAGTCATGTAGGAATCAGAGAAAACCTAATTTAAGAGGTTTACCCCTGAATCAGGTTTAGATCCTTGGTCGTTTTAAATGAAACTGTCGTTTCTCCCAGGTTCAGGATTTCCTCTGCGGCGCGGCCTTAAGGCGGCCGCACTGCGTCCCCTGCGGTAAATCAGCTTTTAACGCTTCCAAAGGAAACGCTTTTCCCCCCGCCCCTAATCGTTTCGTGGTTTAATAGACCCATGCGCATCGAACACGTCGCCATCTGGACGCAAGACCTTGAGACGCTGAAGGAATTTTACTGCAAATGGTTCCAGGCCGAAGCGGGGTCCAAGTACACAAACGAGGTGAAGGGGTTCGAATCGTATTTTCTGACCTTCCCTTCGGGGGCCCGCCTGGAATTGATGCGGTCCGCCGTCACGGTTGAGCAAGCCCCGGAACCAACTAAAAACCTCATCGGATATGCTCACATCGCCTTTTCCACGGGATCGGAGATCAGTGTCGATACCATTACCGAGCAAATCAGGGAAGCGGGGCACACCGTATTAGAAGGACCGCGACGGACCGGTGACGGGTACTACGAGAGCGTTGTTCTGGATCCGGACGGTAACAGGGTGGAAATAACGGTTTAAACGGTTCAGTGCACTAGTGCACCAGTGCACATGTGCACTTTCCAGACGGAAAGTCTGGAAAGGATAGTCCATGCGCATCCTATTCATCGGCGGAACTGGCATAATCTCCACATCCTGCACGAGCGAAGCTCTGCAGCAGGGGCACGAACTGTTCCACCTCAACCGGGGGAGCCACCCGGACCGGACGCCCCGGGGCGTAACCACCCTGAAGTCTGACATCAGGGACTCGCGACAGGTGGAAAAAGTCGTGGCCGGTCACCGTTTCGATTGTGTCGTCAACTGGGTCGCTTTTGAACCGGACCACGTACGGCAGGACATGGAACTGTTGGGACCGTTGACGTCACACTACATCTTCATCAGCTCCGCCTCTGTCTATCTCAAGCCTCCGCCCCACTGGATCGTCACCGAAGAAACTCCCGTTGGGAATCCATACTGGTCCTATGCTCAAAGCAAGATCGCTTGTGAGGAAATTCTCCTCGAAGGCCACAGCAAAGACGGTTTTCCGGCGACCATCGTCCGTCCGTCCCACACTTACAACGACGGCTGGATACCAACCCCCATCGGATCCAGGGATTTCACCGTGGCCCGGAGGTTGCTGGACGGTAAAAAAGTCATCTCCCCGGGCGACGGGCAATCCCTCTGGACCCTCACCCACAGCGAAGACTTTGCCAAAGGGTTCACAGGCCTGCTCGGCAACCAGGATTCCATAGGGGAGATTTTTCACATCACATCTGACGAGGCCAGGACCTGGGACGCCTTTTACGGGATCATCGGTAAGGCTCTTGGCGTGGAGGCGGATATCGTACATATCCCTTCCACGGTGGTTAACGAGATCAGCCCATCCATGGGACAAGGCCTCATGGGAGACAAGGGCTACAGCATGGTTTTTGACAACTCCAAGATCAGGCGTTTCGTCCCGGGTTTTAACACCTCGATCTCATTCTCTGAAGGGCTCCGCAGATCACTGGAATGGTTCGAGGAAAACCCTTCCCGGAAGGTCGTGGACCCGGCAAAGGACGCGGAAATCGACAGAGTCATTAATGTGTGGAAGGAGAGGATTGGGTCTAGGGTCTAGGGATTTGCAGAAAACCGTTTGACACGGGGACACGGAGAAGGGGGGACGCGGGGATTAGATCTTTATTCTCCGCGTCCTCGCGTCTCCGTGTCCGGTTTTCCTCTGCACTCTGCACTTTGCACTCTGCACTCTATTTAAATTCTTTCCCCCGTTTCCGGATCAAAGAAGAAGGTCCTGGACATGTCGGTGACGAACTTCATGGTCTCCCCCGGCTTTCCCGCACTGTCAGGGTGGACACGACAGGTGACCTCAACGCCGTTGATGTTGACAAAGACGATGGTATCGGCTCCTGTCGGCTCCACCACCGTCACCTGACATTCCAGCTCATGGACATGGGAATCTTCATCCAGGTCTGGCAGGGAATCGGATATGTGTTCGGGCCTGACACCGAGGAGAACCTCCCGGCCCACCCACTTGCCCAGCGCCCCGTTCCCAGGTGAGGCAGGCAAGGTATAACTCCGGCCTCCTTCCACATTCAGAACAACCCCCTGACCGTCCCCGGCCTGGACCACCTGGCTGGGGATAAAATTCATGGACGGGGACCCGATGAAACCTGCCACGAACTGGTTGGAGGGGTCTCTGTAGACGTTCCTCGGGGTATTAAACTGCTGGATCGTCCCATCCTTCATAATGGCTATACGATCAGCCAGGGTCATGGCCTCGATCTGGTCGTGAGTTACGTAAACAGTGGTCACTCCCAGTCGCTGGTGCAGCAGTTTGATCTCCGTGCGCATCTCCACCCTGAGCTTGGCGTCCAGGTTGCTTAGGGGTTCGTCAAACAGGAAGATGGACGGATTGCGCGCCAGGGCCCTGCCCATGGCCACCCTCTGGCGCTGTCCCCCGGAAAGCTGCGCCGGTTTTCGATCCAGAAAATCCTCGATCTGGAGAATGCCCGCCACTTTCCCCACAATCTCCTGGATCTCGGCTTTGGGGATCTTCCTCATCTCCAGGCCGAAGGAAATGTTCTTGCGCACGCTCATGTTGGGATACAGGGCATAGGTTTGAAAAACCATGGCGATATCCCGGTCCTTCGGGCTGACTTCGTTCACCATTCTGTCCTCGATAAAGATCTCCCCCCGGGTCGCTGTCTCCAGCCCGGCGATGAGGTTGAGCAGTGTCGACTTGCCGCAGCCGGACGGACCCACCAGGACCAGGAACTCACCCGACAGGATATGGAGAGAGATGTCCTTTAAAACTTCGACCTGACCGAAGGACTTGTAAATCTCTTTTATGGTCAGTGATGACACGTAGCCTCCTTCTCTTGACTGTCTGCAGGTCCCCTATCCCTTTACCGACCCTGCGGTCAGGCCCCGAAGGAAATACTTCCCCGCGAAGATATAAACCAGGAGGGTCGGAGAGGCAGCGATGATGGCGGCAGCCATATCCACGTTGTATTTTTTCACACCTGTGGAAGTATTCACCAGGTTGTTGAGCGCGACTGTCACCGGCTGTGAATCCCCGCCGCTGAAAACCACCCCGAAAAGGAAATCGTTCCATATCTGGGTCGTCTGCCAGATCACGGTCACCACTATGATGGGCGCTGACACGGGCAGGATGATCCGCCAGAAGATCCGGAAAAAACCGGCCCCATCGATGCGGGCGGCCCTGATCAGATCGTCGGGTATGGACACGTAGAAATTTCGGAAAAAGAGGGTCGTGAACGCCAGACCGTAAACGACGTGGACCAGGACAAGCCCGCTGATGCTCTGCGCGATCCCTAGCTTGCCCAGAGTCAGGGCCATGGGAAGCAGAATCACCTGGAAAGGAATAAAACAACCGATGAGGAGCATGGAGAAGATCACTTCGCTCCCCTTAAAGCGCCACTTGGAAAAAATGTAACCGTTGACAGCACCTAAGGCAGTGGAGATGAAAACAGCCGGGATCACCATCTTGATGGAATTGATGAAGTAGCCCTTGATACCCTGACAATTCACCCCGATACAGGCTGAACTCCACGCCTCGGCCCACGCGTCGAGAGTGATCTCCCGGGGTAGGGAGATCAGGGTGCCCATCCTGATATCCTCCATCGTCTTTACAGAAGTCATGACCACGATCAGGAAGGGCAGCAGAAAATACAGGGCGGCAATACCCAGCAGGGTGTAGATAAAGATCCTGCCGGCAATAACACCCGGCGTTCTGGGGGCTACTGCCAGAGGCCGCTCAGCCATTTCTCTGGATCCTCAGCTCCGAATAAAGGTAAGGCACTATTATGGCCACAACAGCCATGAACATCATCATGGCGCTGGCTGCACCGAAACCCAGCCGGTTGCGGGTAAAGGCGAAAGTGTACATAAAGGTCGCCGGCACGTCTGACGAGTAGCCCGGACCACCCCTCGTCAGCACCATGACGAGGTCGAAACTCTTTATGGCGATATGGGACATGATGATCACTGCAGAGAAGAAGACGGGACGCATGGTTGGGATGATGATGCGCCAGTAGATCCTCGGCAGGGAGGCGCCATCCACCTGTGCCGCCCTGATGATAGAGTCATCGATCCCCCTGAGCCCCGCCAGGAACAGTGCCATAACGAATCCGGTGGACTGCCATACCCCTGCGATGACGATGGTGTAGATGGACATCTTTGAGTTAACCAGCCAGTCGAAGGTAAAAGAGGTGAACCCCATCTCCCTGACAAGGCGCTCCAGCCCGAGACCGGGATTGAGCAGCCAGCGCCATGCCGTCCCGGTGACGATAAAGGAGAGGGCCATGGGATAGAGATAAACTGTCCGTAAGGCACCCTCGATACGGATCCGCTGATCCAGCAGGATCGCCAGTATCAAACCAAAAATGATACAAAAGAATATAAAGAGGCTTCCGAAGACCGCCAGGTTCCTGCTTGCCACCCACCATCGGTCACTTTGAAACAGTTTGACGTACTGGAGGAACCCGGCCAGTTCGTAGCGCGGAAGCAGTCCTGAACGGGTCAGGGAGATCCACGCTGTCCACATTATGAACCCGTAAATGAAAATAACAGCAGCAAGTATGGTGGGAGAAAGGACTATTCTGGGCAGATAGAGCTGGAGGCGATCAGCAAACCCCATTCCGGCATGTTGACCTTCTGTGGCCATGCTTACCCCCTGCCCGGGCGTATATATCTCCGTGGATGCTCCAGGGAAAGGGCATTCTCTCTCCCGCGGTCCCTTTACTGCCATGCCCGGCCTTTAAACAGGCCGGGCATGGGCATTGGGTTGTCAGTTGACAATGTAACTCGTTTTACTTGGCTGCCGCAACCTCTGATACAAGCTGTTTTGCCGCATCGGCCGCGGACATATCCGAGTTGTAGAAATTTGTCACGACGTCGAAGATGGCTCCCCGGATCTCGGGGAAAACAGCCATCTCATGGGCCATGCTCGGAACCAGACCTCCCGAGCCGGCGGTGGCAACAAAGTCGTCCATGGAACGCTGTGCCGGCGAGTCGAAGCTGCTCTTCGACATCCCGAGCCTGACCGGGATGGAACCCTTGTTGATGTTAAACACCTCCTGGAATTTGGGCTGGAGGATCAAACGGGCCATGGCTTCCGCTGCCTGACCTGCCGCAACAGCCTTCTGCTTGAAGAAGATAAAGCTGTCGACGTTGAAAAGGAAATATTTACTGGTATCCGGCATGGGGAGGGCCAGGTAGTCAACTCCCGGCTTCTTACCCGCGGCGGTAAACTCGCCCTTGGCCCAATCGCCCATGAACTGCATGCCAGCCTCACCCTTGATCACCATTGCGGTGGCAAGATTCCAGTCGCGGCCGGGGGCGTTCTTGTCGGTGTACTTCTTTAGGTTCTTGAACCGCTCGAAGGCCTTGACCATGGTGGCGCTGCCCAAGGCAGCGGGGTCAGCCTGGACCAGCGCCTTTCTGTAAAAGTCAGCACCACCGAGGCCGATCACGATGGACTCGAAAACAGTGGCTTCCTGCCAGTTCTGTCCGCCGAAAGCGATGGGAATCATGCCGGCATCCTGGATCTTTTTGGAGGCCTCTTCCAACTCAGCCCACGTCTCGGGGACCTTCGCTCCGGCTTTCTTGAAAACCTCAGGGTTTACCCACATCCAGTTAATGCGGTGAACGTTGACCGGGACCGCCACATACTGGCCCCTGTACTTCATAATATCAGCCACAACGCCGGGAATGATATCGTCCCATTTTTCCGCCCTGGCGACCCTGCTGAGGTCGGCCAGAACACCCTCATCTCCCCACTGCTGGATCTGGGGCCCCTTGACCTGCGCGGCTGTCGGAGGGTTCCCCGCAATGGCACGGGACCTCAAAACGGTCATGGCTGTGTCACCACCGCCTCCGGCCACCGCGAAATCTTTCCAGGTGTGCCCATCCTTTTCAAGGAGATCCTTGAGCACCGCCACCGACTTGGCTTCCCCACCGGAGGTCCACCAATGAAGCACCTCCACCTCTCCGGCCATGGCACCGGGAACCGCCATCAGGACCGTCATGGTCAGCGCCAGAGTCCATATAAAAAAACTCTTCTTCATCACTCGCTCCTTTCACAACAGTAGAATCGTTGCTCCCCCTTTTCGTCTTGGAATAGGAGATTCCAAGAACGCTCGGGAATTCGGCCGCCAACGGGCCCACCCCGCAAACGGCGTCAATAACATCAAATTCACCTTATTACAGCTACACCAAACAAGCGTATTCTCTATAAGGCTAGCTCTAGAACTGACTCTTGGCAAGTCACCCTCTGGTTTCAGGCTCCAGACTCATCACTCTTTTCGAACTGCCTTCCCCGAATTTGCCGCAGTTCATGTTATAAAAAAGCTATGAAAGTCGCTGTCCTTGCCGACGTGCACGCCAACCTCCCTGCCCTGGAAGCTGTCCAGGGAGATTTCAGCAAGGAGGGGATACAGCATGTCTGGAACCTCGGTGACGCTGTCGGTTACGGAGCCGAACCTTTCGCATGTCTGCAGATGCTGGCCGACCTCGATGCGCTCCTAATCATCGGCAACCATGAGCAGGCAGCCTGCGATCTGGCCGAAGCGAACGGGTTCAATTCAGCTGCCGCTCACGCTATCCGATGGACCCGGGACGCATTGACTCCAGACACCAGAATGGATCTGTGCGAACTGCCTGCCAACGCCGCTCCCTGGCCCGGTGTCTTCCTGTTTCACGGATTGCCCGGCAATACCACCGGTTACCTTCGCACCGAGGAAACAGCCCAGATGGTTTTTGACCATTTGAATGACAGGGACCCGAGGATCCGTGTCGCCTTTTTCGGCCACACCCACCGTTCCATGATCTTCACATACCTCACGGGCGGGCCTGTCCGCATGTTTAAACCCGGAAAGGAGCTCATCCTGGCGCCCGGGCGGCGATACCTGATCAACCCCGGCAGCGTGGGTCAGCCGCGCAACGGTGATCCGAGCGCCCAGTACATCATCTTCGATACAGAAGAGGGCCGCATCTCTTTTAGAAAGATCCCCTACGATATTGACGCTGCCCAGGAGCGCATTCTACAGGCCGGGCTTTCCCCTTCCCTGGCCGCGCGACTGACCCAGGGAATATGATGGATCACAGACGCCCCTCCAGGATCGTTCTCCTTGACCCGGATAGCGGAACTAGCGAAGCACTGGCCGAGCAGCTGCGAGAGGGTGGACTGGATATTGTCATAGTCTCCAGTCTTAAGGCTGCCCACAAGGCAGCCAAGGAAGCTGACGTGGTTATCGCCAACATAACCCATACTCCTGATGGCCCGGCTCTATGTCGCGCTCTTCGAACCGAGTCTGGCACAGGAAGCCTGCCCCTGCTGGCCCTTTCCGAAGTCGAGCTGCGTGACATCCAACTCGGGGAGATACTTTCCGCCGGTGCCATGGACGTTTGTTCCCCTCCCATTAGCCCCCCCCCTCTTGTTGGCCAGGGTTGGAAATCTTGTACGCATTCATCAGGAGGAAGAGTATCTGAAAGAGACCGAACGCCGTTATAGAAAGATTTTTTCTTCCTCACATCAGGGCTACTTCCTTTCCACCAGGGAAGGCCGTTTCCTCGAGGTCAACGACGCCCTCCTGAACATCCTAGGCTATAACAGCAAACAGGAGATGCTCAAGCTGAAGCTCCCCGACGACCTATACGTTAACATTCAGGACCGGGAAATTATGCAGCTCCTTATCGAAAAACACGGATTCGTTAAAGATTTCAAGGTCGATTTCAAACGCAAGGACGGTTCGAAGGTCACTATCCTGCTGACAGCCAACATCTACCAAAGCCTCGATGGCAAGACTCTCGGCTATGAGGGGTTCAATATCCCCCTGATGGACGCAGCCATCCCGATCCGACACAGGTTGTTGAACCTGTTTTTAAGACCCTTCCGCCGGGTGATGGCAGGCAGGAAAAACTTTATGTCAGTGGCACGGATAAGTGAGATGGTGGCCAACCAGTATGAGAAGGTTGAAGAGCTATCGGAGGGTTTTTACACATCCGTGTGGAAGGGCAGGGACATTCTGGGGTTTGAGGAAGGAGCTCTGGTCATCAAGATATCCAAGTCCGAAGCGATCAACCCGCGTCTCCTCCTGGAGGCCAAAGTCCTGAGGAACCTGGCAGGGCACCCCGGCATACCGGAACTGGTGGATGTGGCCCGACACAGAGGCCGGACGGTCATCATTACCAGATATGTGGAGGGTCATACTCTTACTGACATCCTGCCCTTTGATGACAACAGGGCCCGGGATCGGATCGCCTATCAACTCATGGATGTTGTCTCTCACCTGCAAGATAAAAACATCGTCCACAGGGATATCAAACCGGACAACATCATCGTCCGACCCGATGGGACCATCGTGCTCCTGGACTACGGTATCGTGAAGCGCATGAAAGAGATGGAGACATCCGCCACGGTTATCGGGACACGGCCATACATGAGCCCGGAGCAGGTCAACGGTAAAAGTGAACGCCGCAGTGATATCTGGGCGCTCGGGGTAGTCATTTACCAGATGTACACAGGCAGCCTCCCTTTTTCCGGAAGCACTGAGATGGAGCTGATGCAAAACATCCTGAATGTGGAACCACCCAGCCCGAGATCCCTTAACCCGGCCCTTTCTGCCCAGATGGAAAGTGCCCTGATAAGGACGCTCAGGAAAAGACCCCAGAGCCGTTTTAACAGCGCCAGGGAGATGAGGAATTATATCCTCTCAACCGTTCCCGGGTTCAAGCACAACGTCATGGACCTGATAAGGGAACCGGAAGTTCCGCCGATGTTGGTACCGTAAAGGCAGGAGTCAGTAGCCAGAATCCAGTAGCCAGAAGAGAAACACAGCCATTCTAAACTAATCTCATTCAAATATTAACATTTGTACAATATTCCAGTTCACAACTTCCCCTGCATTCATTGGTTACCCGTGTTTTCATATGAATCCGTGCTTACCGGTTTTATCGGCAAAAAACACCGGAGCTATCACCCCAGCACATTTTCTGGATTCCGAATTCTGGATTCTGGATTCTGGATTCTGGATTCTGGAAAAAGTTGATAACTGTCAGCTAAGAATAAAGGCAACCTGACGGCTGCCCTTATTCTCTCCACTCACCCATCAAAGCGTAAATCAATGCCGGGTGGCCTTGCCCATATTCCGCAGAAAATAGGCACTGGCTCCGAGACCATTAATAGCATCCACCAGCGCATGTCCTCTCATTGAATTCACATCCCTGACGACGGTCAGGGGCTTTGTCCTGGCCACAAGATCCGAGATATCATCGGGGGGAACATCCCTGTAGATACTGGCCAGATACAGTACGACTTTCATTTCCACATCCTTGCCGGGTATGGACCTGATAACCACTGTTCCTTTCACTGTCTCGGCCATTTTCTTCACCCCTTTCTTTTCACGGTCGGCTAATTTTTTTCACCGAACCTTTCTGAGGTTTCGCCAGTTCAGCCAAGACTCCTCTCATCGAACCACTTACTCATGAATCAGCATAAAGCATGCCAGCAATAAAGCTGTCAATTTTGACATATTTCACAGTTTTAGGGCTTTTTAGCGAGAAAATGTATGAACTTTTTTCATGGGTGGGGGAGAAAGAGCAGGGGAAAGGGCTGGATAATCCAGGAAGTCAGGAGCCAGAATCCAGAAGCCAGAATGAAAACATAATGACCTCAGCCGTACTCAACTTCGCAATGACATCCATACAAAACCTCTTTCTTTCTTATTTTCTGCCATCACTCGTTTTTCTGCTCCGCGACAATCTGAGGCTTTACGTGAGTCCGCGTTTATTGTTTTTCTCTGTAACAACAAACCGGAACTATCACTCCGGCAAATTTTCTGGATTCTGGATTCTGGATTCTGGATTCCTGTTTCTGAAGTAATCTCTCAATATTTCTCTGTGATCAAAGACAATGTTATCGGGCAGGTTATCAATGGTAAAAACGCCCGCATCGGAGGCGTCGTCATCCGCCACAGGTTGACCGGTTGAGGAGGCTACGAAAACGGTGGAAATAGTGTGGTGCCTGGGATCTCTGGATGGGTCGGAGTAGACTCCGAGAAGTCCTGTGAGTCGAACGTCAAGACCGGTCTCCTCTTTCGCTTCCCGCACAGCGGCCGCCTCAACCGTTTCACCGTAATCAACAAACCCTCCCGGGATGGCCCAACCGTGGGGCGGGTTCTTCCGCTCGATGAGGACGATGCCACCCTCGACCTCGATGATAATATCGACTGTTGGAAACGGATTCCGAGGATGGGCTAATCTCATATCTCAAATCTCATAAAAAGGCATTCTCACGCCCGCTCGCTTCGCTCACTAGAGCCGCAGGGAACGCAGGGAGGATCTAGACAGGTCAAGGTTAAATCTCGAAAAATATTATGTCTTTCTCTGCGGCCTCTGCGCCCCTGCGAGAGACAGCCTTTGCGGCCTTGCGCAAGAGCCAAGGTTTTATCTCGCTCGTTCGCTTCGCTCACTAGAGACGCAGGGAACGCAGAAAAGCCAAAACCAGTTCATGGTACTCAAACACATGATTCATGTATTTCCCTGCGATCCCTGCGCCTCTGCGCGAGTCGGCATTTGATTATATTCTGCGTTCTGTGTCCTGTGTTCTAGCGAAACTTATCAGGTAAAAAGTACTGATGAACCGCTGCGGCACCGAGAAAAATGACGAAGCTCACGAACAGTATCGTGATGAAGGGAGTCCCTCTTTTAAAAAGGTACAGAGCGGTGATGAAGAAGAAAATAGTGGGAACTATGGCGAACAGGACCGAACGCGTGAAGGTATGGGCCAGTTGGTAATCACCCGTCTCTGCGTACAGCCAGATCAGGACCAACAGTGTAGTGAGGGGCATAGCAGCAATGAGTCCACCCAGAGAAGGCAATCTCTTGGCGAGTTCGCTTACTCCCGCTATGATGAAAGCCGATACAGTAACCTTTACTATGAAAAAAGCCGCAGGAGACAACTTTCAGGACCCTATTCTTTCGTAAGACGGTCAATGGCCTCCGAGATCAGTTTCAGGGGTTCCGGCTCGAGGCTCTGGATCGCTACAACCACCGTTCCATCCCTGTCCACCAGGACCGCGAAAGGTATGATCTCCACGCCGTAGCTGTCAAACACCTCCAGCTCCGGGTCAAGAATCACGTCGTAATGCATCTTGGCCGCATATTTCTTGACCTGGGAAAGCATCCTGTCCGTTGGCGGATCACCCGCGATCCCCACAAGTTCAAAAGCTCTTTGTGAAAAGAGATCGTTGATCTTGTTCAAGGCCTCAATGCGACTGATGCAATCGCGGCAAAAAACGGACCAGAAGTTGAGAAGGACGACGTTCTTCCCCAGATGCTCCTTCAGGATGAATTTCTCTCCATCCAGGGTCTGGGCATCAAAAAGTGGCGCTCTGTCCCCCGCTTCAACAGTAATCGCATAACTGGTTGTTACGGACACGGATAGAATGAACAACCACAGTGCAATGGCGATCCAAAAAATTGAATAATGGCGGACCTTCATGATCACTCTCCTGAATCCATATTATCGGCACCTTCCTCCTGGCCAAGCTCCCAGGCTATTCTCCTGAAGATGCCTCTGATGATCCTGGCATCCTGGGAGGTGGAAACTCCGTTGGTAAAAATCTCCTTCAAATGAAGAAGGACCCTCTCTTTCGGATTGCGGATAAAGAATCCGCTCTTTTCAAGAACCGCCGATGCCTGCTTATACATCTGGCTGAGTTCCGATTCAGAAGCGCTACCGAAGGATCGCACCGAAGGCAACCCGTCGACTCCCATCCGTAGTTCGTACGCAATGACCATAACAGCCTGTGCGAGGTTCAGAGACGGCTGCTGGTCATCAGCGGGTATTGAAATGACCGCATGACACCGTGCCAGTTCCTCCGATGTAAGCCCATTGTCCTCCGGACCGAAGAGGATAGCGGCATTACCGTTTTCCATGTTCCCATGGATGTACCCGGCAGATTCACGCGGAGTCATGATACGGATCCGATGGCTCTTTATTCTTCTGGAAGCGCCGAGGACTATTTTGCAGCCGGCGACCGCTTCTTCAATGGTACCAAAAGTTGAAGCACCTTCCAACACATCTAATGCATTGGACGCGAACATCCTGGCCTCTGCCGCGTGGTAAGCTTCAGGAGCAACCAGAACCAACCCTCCGATCCCCATATTTTTCACTGCACGCGCTGCCGCCCCGATGTTTCCACCGATCCTGGGGCGGCATAATACAACTGAAATGCGGTTCAAAGGCTCTGTAGGTGACATTTTCCCGCCCTGATCGATGTTGATGAACTCTTAACAAGTCCATTAATATTAAAAATTAGGCTCATCCGCGAAATGAGAACCTGCAAATGAACCTTGATTTCTCACAACCGATCGCTCGTTTCGCTCAGGTTCCACGTTTCAAGTTCCTGGTACCAAGTTCAATCCAAAATTCAAAAGACTAATCCACCACAGGGTACACAGGGCTTCACAGGGTTTAAACAAATAATAACTTTAAAGACCTCAATTCTTTTTCACCACTCGTTCGTCACTTACTACAGGGATGTGACTCACTAGAGAACACAGAGTGTGATGAGGGACCG
>PVMK01127669.1_pt1 | contig 13458 bp, 15 predicted proteins | sample 1853481 | NCBI WGS metagenome assembly PVMK01 (sample SAMN08533507, study PRJNA380276) | Marine sediment metagenome, whole genome shotgun sequencing project.
CCCGCGCCGCTTCGACGTGCGGGATGCCGGCTTGCAGCGCTTCTTCACGCGCCTCGGGTGGAAAATCCACGGTTCCAGCGATGATAATGGTCATTCGTCCCCCTGTTGTCTGGTTGGCTTTTTGAAGGGACGGTAACGTAACAGGGAACTCCAGCGGACGCTACGGGCATACTACGCGGTGAGCCAATCGATTCCGCCGCCAACGAGGACACTATGAATCCCTTCGACACGCCCCGCCGCATCGCCACCAATGGCATCGAGCTGACTGTCTACGAACAGGGACCGGAATCCGGCAAACCGATCGTTCTATGCCACGGTTTTCCTGAGATTGCCTACTCGTGGCGTCATCAGATGGGTCCCCTGGCCGACGCCGGTTACCGGGTGATTGCTCCGGACCAGCGTGGCTACAACACCTCCGACAAACCGGCGGCCGTCGATGACTACGACATCACCCAATTGTGCGCCGATCTCGCGGGGTTGCTGGATGAGGCGGGACAAGATCAGGCCATCTTCGTCGGCCATGACTGGGGAGCCATCATTGTCTGGGGGATGGCCATGCTGCACCCCGAGCGCGTTGCGGGAGTGATCAACCTGAGCGTACCGTTCATGGCCCGCGGCGATGAGGAGTGGGTCGGGCTATGGGAGAAACTGCTCGGCCCGGACTTTTACATCGTCCATTTCAATCGTCAGCCCGGAATTGCCGATGCGGCGTTCGCGCGCGACCCCGGTAATCTGCTGCGTAATCTCTACCGCACCGGTCAGTGGAACGAAACGCCCAGAGAGCTTCCGGAAGGGATGGCAATGATGAGCCTGGTGGACAGCGTCCAGCCACCGGGCAAACTGATGATGAGCGAGGAAGAACTCGGCGTTTTCACTCGTGCGTTCGAAACCAGCGGGTTCACGGGACCAATCAACTATTACCGCAATTTCACCCGGAACTGGCACACCCTCGGCGAGGTCGAAGAGAGAGTCTCGCAGCCTACGCTGATGATTCATGGCGAACACGACATGGTTCAAGCACGGCCGGAAATGGCAACCTACGTGCCAAACGTGGAGGTACACACCCTGGATTGTGGCCATTGGATTCAGCAGGAGCGACCCAGCGAAACCAATGCGCTCATGCTCGACTGGCTGAGCCGCCACTATCCCAGCCAGGAGTCCACCTAGGAGTCTGCTTAGGAGTCCTGCCTAGCATCGCCGACTTGGGGAGATCAACATGACCGACATCAAGAAGCTCCACCACAGCGCGTACCGGTGCCGGGACTCTGAGGAGACCCGCGCGTTTTACGAGGATTTTCTGGGCTTGCCGTTGATTGACGCCTTCGAAATCAGCACCACGCTAACCGGCCGTGACACCCGGGTACTGCACAGCTTCTTTGCGATGGACGATGGCTCGTGTCTAGCCTTCTTCGAAGCGCCACACCAGGAATTCGACTTCAAGGAACAGCACGATTTCGACCTGCACATCGCGCTGGAGGTCGACTACCCGACGCTGCAGCGAATGTTCGCCGCGGGACCGGAACAAGGCATTGCCACCCGAGGCGTCTCAGACCACGGTTTCATCCACTCGATTTACTTCCGGGATCCCAACGGCTACGTCGTGGAACTGGCGGCGCCTGTCGGTGAGACCACCAGTGCCCCGGATGTGGTGGCCGCGCGCGCCTCGCTGGATGCCTGGCAGGCTTCCAAACCAGGCGCGTGAGGGACTACAGCACCTTGAGCAGCGCTCCGACAATTGCGCCGAGCACCAGTACCTGAGCCGACGCAAAGGTGAGCATGGCCCCCACAGAACGGCTGGCCGGGTCCGCAACATAGGCTCGGGCATAGATCGTGCGTGCGATCAGAAAAATAACCCCGATCCCAGTAGCCCATAGGGGGCTGACAAAAAACGCAAACGCGTAGATCCCTGGTATGAAGCAGATCAACTGCTCGAGGGTGTTCTGATGGACCCTGAACACCCTGTCAAACGTCTCGTGACCGGATGTGGCCGGCGCTTCGACATCAAACTTGCCGCGCGCCTGGCCGACCTTAAAGCTGAAGTACGAGTACTGCACGATCGCGAGCATCGCGATAATCGTCACGTAGGCCATCCCCGTAAGGTAAGGCAATTCCATTATTTTTCTCTCCCCTGGTTTAGAACGGCTGGTCGCCGGTTGCTCGTTCCATATCTTATAGCAATGAATGACACCCAAGGCACGTCGCGAGATCTGGAGCTGCTGCAGTGGCGGCTGATTCAGGCCGACCTGAGCATGAACCGACCGGTCGCTTCAGCGACGACCGCGGTGGAGTCGACTCGCAACACCTTACTTTCCAGAACGGCGAGGCGCCCTTTGCGCTTCAGCAAACGCCCCTCGAGCGCAACCGGCGTACCTATCTCCAGCGGCTGCCGATAACGAATCTCGGCCCGCGCGGTGAAACACTGCTGGCCCTGAAGCCAAAGCCAGTTCGCCATCACATCGTCCAGCAGGCTGAATACGATGCCGCCGTGGGTGACCCCGTCGTAGCCCATATGCTGGCGCTCTGGTGTGAACTCCGCTCGACAGACGTCGTCGTCCATGCGGAACCGAACCTGCAGGCCCTTGTCGTTCGCAGGACCGCAAACGAAGCACCGGTTCGCGCGCCCTGTGTTGGATTGTCTGCGTTCCATGCCCGTGTCCTGTCGCTGCGTTGATTTACCGCTATCATCGGTGTTTTGCCACTCACGCGCAGCCTCGTGTTCAGCATAGACTCGATTCAAGCCGGGCTTGCCCGACATCTGCCTACAACCTACAAAGTTGGGCGCAACACGCGCCAGGCGGCCGTCGCGTTAATATTGCGAGCCCGCCCGAATGGCAGCAGCGGAAAAACCGACATTCTGTTCATTCGTCGCGCGGAAAAGGACGGCGATCCCTGGTCTGGGCACATGGCATTTCCTGGCGGCCATCTCGACCCCACCGACGAATCGCTGATTGACGCCGCGTCGCGCGAAACGCACGAGGAGATCGGGCTGGATCTGTCGAGTACTGCAACTCCGGTGGGTGGGCTCGACCAGCAACGCGCGATGCCACGGGGTCGGACCCTCAACATGTTGATCGCCCCGTTCGTCTTTGCGCTGCATCGCGAAACAGCCTTCCGCCCGAACCATGAAGTGGCCGAAGTGATCTGGACTCCACTGGAGCCGATGGCACACGGCACCAACCACACCCACGAAGAGCGGATCATCAACGGTACGCCGACACGCTTCGGCGGCTACCGAATAAACGGCGGACACTTCGTCTGGGGGCTCACCTATCGCGTCATGCAAACCTTGTTCGAAGCACTTGACGACTCATGGGTCGCCCCCTGAAATGTCGTCAGCTCAGCTTGCTCAGGAGTGCTGGTAGCTGTAGTAATCCGCAATCGCCAGACCTGTGGCGACAGACGTGAACGGATCATGATCGACGACGCGGCCGGCAAAGCGATCCTCGAGAATATCCTTCACCGCCGGGATCAATGACGAACCACCGGTACGCAACACCAGGTCCACGGCACCGTCCGACACACCGGCGCGCTCCAGCGTGTCGGTGATCCCCTGACGCACCTGGTCGAGCAGATCAGCAATCAGCTGTTCGAACTCGGCTCGAGTCAACGAAATCTCGACGTCTATCTCCGGAATGTCGAGCACTGCCGACTCCGCGACAGAGAGTTCCGCCTTGAAGTCTTTGATCGCCTGGAACAACAGGTAGCTGTGGTTCTGCTTGATCAGCTCGCGCAACCGCCGGAACTTCACCGCTGACGATCCGTTCTGCTCGATGCAGTCCATCACCGGAGTGGTGTATCTGTTCTGGTTGAGAAGGTACGTCACTGCCCAGTTCACCAGCAGTTCTTCGTAATCTTCGAACGGGAACCGGGTTTCGATCTCTTCCTTGTCGAAGCCGCGGCGTCGCCACATTTCGCCTTTGCCCAATGCCGGGAACAGCAATTCCCGATACAGACGCTGATCTATGTGATCGCCCCCCAGCGGCACTCCGTGGGTCGCAACCACCCGAAAATCCGACCCGCTGCGACGCAACACGCAGAAGTCGAGCGTGCCCCCTCCGAAGTCCACGGTCAGCACGAGATCGCCAACGTCGGATCGGTCATGCACGTAGCTCATGGTCGCGGCAATAGGCTCCGGATAGAACTTGTGCTGCGTTACGCCGGCATGATCGTAGGCTTCGCCCAGCCGTTTCAAGGCCAGCTTGTTACGCCCGGCATCACGACCTTCGAAGTTGACTGGATGGCCCGTATAACCATGCCCGGACTCTGTCGCCGTGGCCGCGATTGCATTCTGAATTCGCTGCAGTATCGGGGTGAGCAGTGCCACCAGCCGGAACGGATGGTCAAACACCATCAGGCGGCGCACATTCGGATCGCCCAACAGACGCTTGGTGCCGCGGAACAGACGCCCCTTCAGGCCACAATCTTTCATTGCCTGGCCGTACACGAGCTTGCTCAGGGTTTCGACCGGCTCACGGCTACCCGCTCCGCCCCCGCCCACGGATAGCGTCGCTGCGCCAATGACCTCGGACACCAACTCCACCGTTCTACCGGTGTTGACCCGGATGTACTCGTCGATTGCTCGCTGCCCGGTCAGCGTCTGCAGATCCGCATCGATATACATCGCGGATGGCATGATCGGATCGTCGCCCTCGAGTTGGACCATGGTGATCTTCTCACCATCGTAGAACGCCGCCGCGGAATTGGTCGTTCCGAAATCGATGCCAATGCCCACCCGTCTCACGTCGTCCCCCTTTTTCTATTGTTGGATCAGGACTCGTTCATCGACCCACGTTTCGATCTGCGCCTGATCGACCCCGAGCCAGTCTTTGAGCACTTCGGCATTATGCTCACCCTGGCGCGGCGCGCCGCCCCGAACACCACTCTCGGCGGCGGAGAATCGATACGGAGACTGCACCACCGAACGAAGGCCACCGGACCGATCGTCCACCTGCGTCAGGGTTCCCCGGTGCCGCACTGTCGGCTGCTCAGCAATATCAGCGCTCGACCGCACATCACCCCATGCAAGGTTCATCGCACCCACGGCGTCGATGAACGCCGCCCGATCCGGCAGGCTGTTGAAGAATTGCTCGGTCGCGGCGCGCCGGGCGGCGATCTTTTCGTCGAGCGAAGCGCCTTCGGGGGTCGGATCGGTGACACCGCAGATCGTCGTAAGCTGCTTCCACAGGTAGCGAAGGTCACCCGCGATCATCACCGGTCCGGCCACGGTTTCCCAGACCTCTCCCGACATCATCTTGGTGTGCTCAGAGCCCTCGAGGGCATAGTGCAGACCATCGTCGGTGGCCAGCATTGAGTCGATCATCGCGATATCGATGTGCTGACCAACCCCGGTCCGTTCACGCATCAGCAACGCAGACAGCAACGCGACCAGGCCGTGCAGCGAGGCATTGGTGTCGGCCACCGATACGGCAAGGTCGGTGAGCGCGGATCCACTTTTGCGCGCCTGGCGCGCCACCATGCCGGATTCCGCGTGGATGATCGGCGCATATGCGGCGCGACCGGCCTCTGGGCTGTCCTGGCCGAAGCCCGAAATCGAGAGCATCACCAGCGCCGAGTTGCTCGCCGAGAGCAGCGGATAGCCGATGCCCAGACGTTCCATCACCCCTGGCCTGAAGTTCTCGATGAGCACATCGGCTTGGCCCGCGAGTTCGGTAATCAGCCGTTCGGCTTCCACCTGGCGAAGGTCCACACAAACGGCGCGCTTACCTACGTTCTGCTGGTGAAAGTATCCCTTCAAGCCGTTCACATCCGTGCCCCAGAGCCGAGTGATATCGCCTTCGGGCGGTTCGACCTTGACCACATCCGCGCCCAGGTCGCAGAGCATTCGGCCGGCAAACGGCCCGGCGAGCACGCGTGACATATCCAGAACACGCAAACCTTCCAGTGGGTAGCTCACGAGTTTTCCCCGAAGCGCGCGATGTGTCCGGGAACGCTCAACTCTGCGGATGCATCACCAGCAATCGGCGCCGCCGCCGCCGCCGACAGCGGAATCACCCCCGACCAGATGTCCAGGTCCGCATCCGCCTCGTCATCGATGGGGCCTCCCGTGCGGATCTTCGCCACGGCATCGTCTATGGGAATCCGCAGCAGTGTGGTCGCGTTCAGCTCCTGCTTCGTCGCGCCACGAACCGCCGCAGCGTGGCCTGGAATGAGCTGGTCCACAAACTCCTCCAGCAACATTTCCTTGTCATCCCCAGCCACCGTCTCGGCATGCCCATAAACCACGGCGGAGCGGTAATTCATCGAGCAATGAAAGCCAGAACGGGCCGCGACCAGCCCATCGACGTGGGTTACACAGACGGCCGCCAGGGCGCCCCCCTGCAAAGCCCGAATCATTGCGCTCTGCCGATTACCATGCAGATATACACTGTCGCCACGGCGCATGATCGCGGTTGGCACCATGCGTGGTTCACCCTCAACAACATAGGCCACCTGACACACTAACGCGGCGTCCAGCACCGCATGCACCGTGGCCCGGTCATAGTCCGCACGATCGGCCGCGCGACGGATGTGAACCCGCGGTCCAGGGACATCGGTCACGCCGTGTCCTCCTGTTCGGCAAGTTCGAGCGCGATCAGCTGGCGCTTCGCGTAACGGCCGGTCAAGCGGCTGGCCACATCGGTAAGCCGCATCTGCCAACCGTACTTGCGGCGCAGCGCCCGGTAGGCGTGTTGTATCTCGCTCGCATCGTCCAGCAGCCTTGCCGAAGCCTCGAACCACTCGCCGGTAATGCCACCGCGTACATCACAGCTGACCACCTTGGCCCGACCGTTCGCACGAATACGTTTGACCTTGCCCGCGTCACCAGCGCTGAACAGGTAATACAGCGGGTCTGCACCGGCGAACCAGACCGGCGTTCGCACCTCCTGGCCATTGCGGCGATAGGTCGCCAGATTGAGGTATTTCGCCCGGTCCAGAGTCATGCTGCCACTCTTAAACAAAAGGGTTTCATCTTAAACCCGTCCAGCGGAGCGATGCCAGAAAAGCGCGGCGCTATCCCCGAGTTAGAATGAGATCTGTTGCAATCAACATCGTGCATGTCCGATGAGCAATGTCGTCCGCTTCAAAAAGCCATCGCCAAAGGAGCGCGCCAAGGGCAGGACGCTGTGTGGCCGCGGCTTCCACAAATGGACGATCGATCAGCACAAACAGTTCGACGTCAAACGCGGCAAGCTGGTGACGCTGCACCGCTGCAGCCGCTGCGGCAAGACCAAGACGACCCTCAGCTGATGCTCAAGATTGACTCTGACTCTGACTAGCAGCGCTCGGCGCCAGACAGACACCGGTACCTCCCAGACCGCAGTAACCATTCGGCACTTTCGCCAGGTACTGCTGATGGTAGTGCTCGGCGTAATAGAACTCGGGAGCTGCGCAAATCTCCGTGGTGACCGGACCGAACCCGGCCGCGGTCAGCCCCTCCTGAAACGCCTGCTCCGATCGACGCGCCAGCGCCAGCTGGTCTGGCGTCGTGGTGTAGATGGTCGAACGGTACTGGGTACCAACATCATTGCCCTGGCGCATGCCCTGGGTCGGATCGTGGGCTTCCCAGAACACCTTGAGTAGCGCCTCGAAGCTCACCACGGCCGGGTCGTGGACCACCAGAACCACTTCGGAGTGCCCCGTCCGCCCGGAACAGACTTCCTCGTAGCTGGGGTTTTCTGGTGCTCCCGCCCGCATAGCCACCGCCGTGGTGAATACCCCGGTGTCTGCCAGAAAAACCGCTCCGCGCCCCAGAAGCACCCATACCGACCAGGAACCGCTCGAACCCATCCGGAAACGGTGGTTTCAGCGGCGCGCCGCTGACGAAGTGCAGTTCGGGCACCGGCACGACTCTCATCGCGGCCGGCAGCGCCTGGTCTGGGCTCGGAATCTCGAGCTTGGCGAAGGTAGCCATAGCGACAGTTCCGCTGATATCGATGCTCTGATGTTACCATTGTCCCGGTGAAATCCTCGCTCAACAGCTTTGCCCGCACGCTGGCGTTCACGGTGTTGCTGGCCGTCGGCGGCTGTCAATCCACGGACACCGTGGTCGAATACGAGCCGCTGGCGACGGCCGCGGCAGCTGGCGAAGATATTTCCATCGGCGACCTGCGCCGTGCATTTTTAGCCGATCCCGAATTCAACGACCGCATGCAACGATTGGCACCGCTGGAGCGCCAGGCGATGCAGCTGCTGGCCGACGAGCCACTCAAACTGGGCGCCATCGGCAGTGCCATTCTCGACATCTACTACGGCAGCGTCGCGGGACACTTCGCCCTGTTCACGTTCTATGAACACGTCGAAGCCGAGGACGGCGCGGCCGAACACCGCGTCTGGCTCGATCGCATTGATACCGCGATAAGAGCGGGTGCGGACGGCACCCGCGCAGCGCCGTATCACGTGGTTTCGGCATCCGAAGCGCAGGCATTTCTGCACGTCAACGAGCTGTCCCCGGTCGGCTCCATGTACCACAGCACCGACGCGGTGCCGTTCATGATGCTGGTGACCGCGCGCCCAGCGGATGGTCGCCTGGAAAACGTCTACTTTGATCTAACCGACGCCTATGAAGCCGTCGAGGTTACGGTTGAGCACGCCGATGCCGAACAACCGTTCAGTCCCGGCGTGCTGATTGGCTACCTCGCGCAACGCGACGATTCAGCCGCCCAGGCATCCATCGGGGCGTATTTGTTTGCCCGTAACCAATACGACGACGCGGCGGACTGGCTGACGGCGGCGACTCGCACCGGCAACATCCTCGCCAACCTCCTGCTGGCCCGGGTCTATCAAACTCGCGCCGACGCACTCGATGGCGAACCGCGTGAGGAAGCGATGGACTTCGCGCTCGAACACTATCTGCACGCTGTTGCCGTGGGCTCCGATGAAGCGATGTTCGCGCTCGGCGGACTGTACCTGGACGGAGATTACGGTGCCGACAACGTCGCATCGGGTGTTGCCTTGCTGAAGCAGGCGGCGGAGTTGGGCAACACCGACGCCATGGTCTGGCTTGCGCATCTGTACGGCGTCGGCGCCAGCGTCGATCTGGATCTGGACGAAGCGGCCGGTTACTACCGACGAGCATGTATCGAGGGCGACTCCCGCGCACGGTTGCAATACGCCAGGTTCCTGCTGATCCATTCCGAGCAGCGCGAGTTCGACCCCGACGCGGTCGACTGGCTGAAGCAGGACGCGAAGCGCGACGAACCCGAAGCAATGCTGCTGCTCGGCAATCTCTACGCCAGGGGCATCGGCGTGTCGACCAGCTATCGTCGCTCGTTGCGCTGGTTCAAGGACGCCGTCAGCAATGCGCCAAATGACGCCAACATCATCAACGAAGTCGCCTGGGCGCTGGCCGTCACCGACCTCGACCAGCTGCGCAACCCCGGCTACGCGCTGAAGATCATGGAGCGGGTCATGACCAGCGACGAACAGGCTCGCCAGAATCCCGCCTACCTCGACACCTGGGCAGCCGCCTACGCCGCCAACGGCGAGTTCGAACGGGCGGTCGACGTTCAGGCAGAAGCGGTGAGCGCCGCCGAGGCCCTCGAACAGATCGATGTCATCGAGATCCTGCGCGAGCACCTCGACGCCTTCGAGAACGGCCAGACCGTTATCGATGCGGTCCCCTGACAAATACATCGCGGACCATCGCCTGATACTTTCCAGCGGAGTTCCGCTGATCGACGTTCGCGCGCCCGCAGAATTCGCACGGGGCGCATTCCCCGGTGCAATCAATCTGCCGCTGCTGGACGACGAACAGCGCACCGCCGTAGGCAAATGCTATCGAAGCGATGGCCAGCAAGCCGCCGTGGCCCTGGGCGAGAAACTGGTCCGCGGCGATCTCCGTGAGCAACGGTTGGCAGCGTGGTGTGATGCCGCCGCGCGCTGCCCTGACAGTCTGTTGTACTGCTGGCGCGGTGGGCTACGTTCGCAAACGGTGCAACGCTGGCTTGATGAGTCCAACGTTTCCGTCGCTCTGATCGAAGGTGGGTACAAGGCGCTGCGCGCCACTTGTCTGGCGGTCATTGACGAGTTTGCCCACGACGCACCGTTACTCGTGCTCGGGGGTAGAACCGGATCCGGCAAAACCGAGCTGCTGAATTCGCTGCCGCGGTCGCCGGACCTCGAAGGTCTCGCAAATCACCGCGGCTCCGCGTTCGGCGCCAACCGAACACCCCAACCAACGCCGATCAACTTCGAAAACGCCTTAGCCGTCTATCTCTTGGAGCTCAATCGCGACGCGCCGGTGGTGATTGAGGACGAGGGCCGAACCATCGGCAGACTCGCCGTACCGGAACGACTCCATGCGGCGATGCAGCGAGCGCCGCTGATCATCATGGAAGTCGATTTGGCGCAGCGCAGTGCCCGCATCTGGCGGGAATACGTCGATGAGCCGCTCCTGGCGGCCGTGACCCGGCGAAGCTTGCAGAGGACTACCTCGCCTCCAGCGACAGGATCAAGCGCAGGCTGTTGCGCCACACCGAGGTACGCCGTCTCATGGATGCAGCGTTCGCCACGGACAACGATCAGCAAGCCCACCAGCTATGGATCGAAGCGCTGCTCAGCGGGTACTACGACCCGATGTACGACTACCAGCTTGCCAACAAGCAGGCGCGCATTGTGTTCAGCGGTGACCGCGACGCGGTCCGCGACTACCTGCACGGCCGGACGTACCAGGTGAAGACACCCCTAAAATCCCGGCGAGGGCTTTGATATTCGCGTGCAATTCGGGTTTGCCGTAACAGGCAGGTGCCTGTTCATGGCCGGCGTGCATGCTTTGTGAGCTTATGACGCGCAGGTTCGTTTTGAACTAGAGTTCGGCGACGAAAGACCCAATGCGATAGAACAGAAAACAAGGAAAGTTATATGAAGAAGCGATATCGAGTTTTAGGGGTTAGCTTGTTGGTGTCGGCAATTCTGGTCATCACGACTGGGCTTTCCGCCGATCCGATTCCCGTTCAGACGCCGTCTGAGGAGTCCGCCATCAAGGATGTGCTTACTGGCGGTGTACCCATGGGTCGCTGGAAGGAAGGGTTGCTGTTTGAAGGCGTAAGGCCCATGCCGTGGCTAAAGAGTGCAGCGAACTGGTTTCCGGGCACCGAAGAAGTTCAGCCGCATGAAATGCGCGTTACTTTCATGGGAACGGCTCCCAATATCCGCCCCGGTCAGATGAACACATCCATTTATGTGGAGCTGGGCAATGGCGATAACTTCGTCTTTGATATGGGCGAGGGTGCCATCGCCAACTACGTTGCCGCGCGAGTATCCCTCAACCAGCTAAAGACTGTCTTTCTCACACACCTGCATGTAGACCACTTTGGCTCTCTGCCCTATCTCTACATGTTCGGCACCTGGGCCGGTGGCTGGCACGAGAACTTGACCGTCTACGGACCTTCAGGGCGTACCTCCGAATACGGTACAAAAGCCATGGTCGAAGGTATGAAGGCGATGCTGGGTTGGCATCGCGATGCCTTCAGTGTATTTCCGGTTGGCAAAGGATGGGACATCAAGGTTAACGAGTTCGATTTCCGGGACAACGGTGGGACCATCTACGACAAGAATGGCGTAAAAGTGATTCACTGGCAGCGGTCACATGCCAAGGATGGTGCTTCTGGTTATCGGCTGGATTGGGATGGCATGTGGTTCGTGTGGACCGGCGACGGTCGTCCTTCCAAACTCGATTTAAAATACGCAAAAGGTTGCGATCTTTATATCACCGAATTGCAGCCGGAACTCATGGAAATCAACTCAGGCGTCCAGGGGGTCCCGCCATTTCTAGCTCGTTACACTGTCGATACGCACCACACACCAGCCTATGCGTCTGGCTACCTCGCCAACCAGATCAAGCCAAGAATGTTCATGACCACCCATATGAACTTTGATCCGTTTCTAAACGAAGAAACTGTGGCCGAAGTTCGCCACCATTGGAAAGGCCCCTATCATTTCGGTGCTCCTGACGGGATTGTTGTGAACATGACCAAGGATCTGGTTTGGGTCAGAGAAGGTATTCTTCCCGACTTTCCCAACAGTCGAGCGCCCCAGTTTGATTTCACCAATAAACAGCTAGTGATACCTCACCCGACAACGAGCCGAATGGAGATCCAAGAGCCGTTTGTACGTGAGCAGCAGATTGATCCGAAACTATATTATCCCGCGGACTATCATCCACACCTGCTTGAGGAATGGCCCGTAGAAGGTGATCTCGTGGTTCCGATAGAGGATCTGCCAGACAAACTGAGAGACAGCATGGGTGCTGCCTGGCGGCAAAAGCTAAAGAACCAAAAGGCTCTTGAAGAAGAAAATCGGTAATTTCCTAACCTCCGAAAAACAGGTGAACCTCACTATGTGAGGTTCTTCCTGTCTCCGGACCAATCGTCCGCTACGCGGATGTACACCAACACCCCACGTGGGACTTCAGGCCTGGACATCGGACTCGCCGTTACCGGCTTCTTCCTCACTGAGGAAGATACCGCCGCCGTGTGCAATCAGACGATCCGGCTGCATCCGCAGCACCACGCGAACCGGTCCCAGCCCGGTGATCGGCGCTTGCACCTCGCCGAGATATTTCCGTTGGATGCGACGCCCCAGGCGCCTCCTCGTCCGGGAACACCTCTATCTGACCAACACCTTTGACCTGTCGATTGGCGCGCTTGAGCGGCGTCACCTCCGTCACCTCTACGCAGATCGATGCACGTCCATCGGTCTGCAGCCGGCGCACGTGGAACTTGTCCGCCGTGCTGGTGATGTAGAACGCACCCTCATACCACAGGAACCAGCAGGGTAACTGCCGCGGGTACCCCTTCGCGTCGATGAAGGCCAGACACGCCGAGACATCCGACCCGAGCACCTCCTCGTTTGCTCTGCGATAGATCCGCGAGTTCTGCCCGGGCGATCTGCTTTGCGGACGTGGTCAACGGTCGAGGGCGCCTTGCGCCTCGGCATTCTCAAGGATTCTGCTCAGCAACGAGAGCGCCACGGTCTCCTTCTCGTCCTCGCCGATTTCCTGGCTGAGCGAATCGATGCCAGGGATTCGCGCGATCATCAGATTTCCGGATACCGAATAGATGCCGCTGTAGGATTTTCCTTTGTGCTCCACTGAGAGCTGAATTGGATGGTTAGCCACGAGTTCCTCAATTGATTACGACCTGCTGCTAACTGTCACTCAAACATCAACTCCTGACAAGGCTCCGCAGATCAATGATCGTGGCCGTGCGGCCGCGCCTCGAGCGCATCGACCTGCGCACGGAGTTCACCTTCGGCCAGCATGCCCCGCTTGACCAGCAGCACCTCGAGCGCCTGCAGGAATCGGTCGTAGTAGTAATAAACGCTCGCGTCTTCGGCCTGTGCATCCCAGGCGCCGATCACCGCGATCAGCTCCGCGCGAAAGTCGTCCCAGGTGAATGCCCCCTGGTCGGCCAATGCCCTGGCCATACCAAACACCCGGCCCTGCCAGGGCGCTTCGAA
>PVMK01159096.1_pt1 | contig 13458 bp, 15 predicted proteins | sample 1853481 | NCBI WGS metagenome assembly PVMK01 (sample SAMN08533507, study PRJNA380276) | Marine sediment metagenome, whole genome shotgun sequencing project.
CCGACGATCTTACCACAATAGCGGAATAACGTGACTGGCACCTTTTGTGCTGCTGAGCCTTGTCCAGTGACGTCGAAAACGTCTCCTCAGCCGCGGCCGATGGCGTCGCTGCAGCCGACGCGCTGCTCGAAACGTTGCCTGCGGGCTAGCAGCGCCGACCGAGCGACCGGCCGGGTTCTCCTGCTCAGCCGCCGGTCAAACCGGGGCCCGCCGCGGATTTCCCGCTGGTCTGCCAGTCATTTCTCTGGCGTCCCCTGGCGTCCTCAGGTCTTCCTCTTCGGCTGTTTGTCTTCCTTTTTCTTCGCCTTCTGCTTCTGTTTGCTGGCGTTCTGCTTCTGGCCCTTAGCCTTGTCTTTTCTGCCGCCTCTGTCGCCCATCGTGCTCCTCCTCTCCAGGGGTATCACGGATCCCGCATTGTTGCATTGCGGCGGGGGCTGAATCGAATCGTGCTGTCCCGTCCGCGCATGGGAGGCCTCCCGTACCGAGAAAGCCACGTCTTTTTGTCTCCGGAGCAACCTACCACTTGTACTGCCGTGGAGCCCGCGGCGAGTTCGGTATTCCGCGACCAAATCGACTCCATCGATCGGATCAACTCAACCACCGCCCGCGACAATGCGTCAATGCGAAACGAGGCACCCTACGGCTCTCAGGGCGCACGAGGTCATGACCGAGGCCGATGATTGTTATCATGAGCTGATGGCGCCAGCGACAACGGCTCGTTACTCACAGCGCGAGGAGATCGCCAATAGCGTCACACACGCCGTCGGCTGGTTCCTGAGCGTCTGCGGACTGGCCATCCTGGTAACTTCCGCTGCGATCACGGGCGGCGCACTTCGGGTCACATCCTGCGCCGTGTTTGGTGCGACTCTCGTGCTGCTGTATGCGGCCTCGACCCTGTATCACGCCTTACCATCCGAGCGCGCCAAAGGGATCTTTCGCATCCTCGACCATTCGGCAATCTTTGTGCTCATCGCCGGCACCTACACTCCCTTGTCCCTCGTCGCCGTGGGCGGACCGTGGGGTTGGTCCCTTTTTGGCGCCACCTGGGCACTGGCTGCGTTCGGGATTCTCCTCAGCACCATCGCCCACGGGCGGTGGCGATGGATGTCCATCACCCTTTACGTCACCATGGGATGGCTGGTGGTGATTGCGATCCGACCGCTGGTGGCCGCGGTCAGCCCCGGAGTGCTGGCGCTGATCGTCGCCGGCGGGCTTGCCTACACGGTGGGGCTTATCTTCTACCAATGGCGGAAACTCCCCTACAGCCATGCGGTGTGGCACCTGTTCGTTCTCGCCGGCAGCGTGTTTCACTTCTTTGCTGTGCTGTTCGGTGTTGGTATTCCCGGCTAGTTTCCGTCCGGTACGGGTGCTTTTTTCTGCAATCTCGGCGTCACATGGGTGGCACCCTAGCCATTCTTAAAATGCGCTGATCACTCGATAAAGTTCGCCAAATAGAAAAGGTGCAGGGCACCTAGGTATTGAGGTTTCGCATCACTACCCCCTGCCCCCCCTACGGCGGAGGTGGCCCTTACGCGAATTGAGCGATCGCCTCGTCTACCCGATCCGGCCTCTCCCAAAAGCGCGGATCATTGAGCTGGCGATGATTCTCGGGAACCACAAACCCTCACCCACACGCACACGGGTGCCACGTACACACTTGTTGATTTGGGCCGCCTGACGACGCTCCTTCAGCATCCGCCTGTCATCATTTCCCTGCTGCTTGGAGCCTTGAGGTCAAGCAACCTCCAAGAGCACCTTGGGGTTCTTGTAGGCAATCAACAGAAGCGTCCGCGCAGCGCCGGAAGGGGCGCGTCGATTCTGCTCCCAATCCTGGAGCGTGCGCACGGAAACCCCTAGCAAAGCTGCGAACCGTGACTGGGACAGCCCGGTTTTTTTCCGGATTTCAACGACTGGCGGAACGTTGACGACCCGGCCAGTCTTTCCGCGCTTGAGCTCCCGGATTCCGTTCAAGATCTCCGCTCCAATGTCCCTTTTCTCAGTCATCACCGATCTCCTCTCGGATCCTCTTCAGCAGATGCGCCGGGATCGAATCCGCGACACTCTTCGGGTAGATCGTTAACAGCCAGATCACACCCTTCGGACGGCGGACGAAGTACACGATCCGATAGCCGCCGCGCTTCCCCCTGCCGGCCGCTTTCCATCTCAGCTTCCTGACACCTCCAGAACCACGTATCACGGGGCCAGCTTCAGGGTTCTTGATCAGCTCGAGCTGTAAGCGGCGGTAATCATCCTCCGAAAGGTACTGCTGAACCAGGCGCGTAAACAGCCGTGTTTCGATGAAGCTGAACACACGATGATTATACGGCGGTGCCGTATAATGTCAAGTCGTCCAAATTCATCAAGGGCCGTAACGAACGCCGGGCGCACGATGAAAACCCCTCACGTTGGGTGCCACGTACACACTTGTTGATTTGTGAGGGAGGCTGAGTAGAATCGGGGTGCCCCGTCCACCCATGGGAGGAATCCCATGCCAAGACATCCCCGCCTGTTTCTTGCTGGAGCTACCTACCACGTCTGCTGCCGTGTCGCTCGCGGTGAGTTTCGGTCAGTTGCCGAAACGCGGTGGGCCAACGCGGGCGTTTCCAATTGGTGCCAGGTACACAATTGTACAATTGTCCGGATCCCCCTTCCGTTAATTATGCAACTGTGTACCCGGTACCCATTTGGGTGCCACCCTTCGCATTGTCGCATGGGTGCATGGGTGCCGCGTACCTCATTGTTGCATTGTTGCGGATCGTCCGTAAGTGCTCGCCGTAGCCCGTCTTGACGCCTGGCACAGGTCGGAGTAATCGGAATCTGAGTCGAGGCAGATCAGGTGAGGTCGGAGGGGAGGGTCACGGCGCCGGGATCCTGGATTGCCCGGGTGGCGACGCGGGTGACGTAGGCACGTGGGTCGATCCGGCTCAGCTTCGCGGTCTCGAAGAGGGTGTAGAAGAGGGCGGCGACCTCGGTGCCCCTTTTTGAGCGGGAGCCGTAGTGATTCTTGCGGCCGACGACGACCCCGCGCAGCGCTCTTTCGGCCGAATTGGTGCCGGGTACACAATTGTACAATTGTCCGGTTCCCCCTTCCGTTAATTGTGCAACTGTGTACCCGGCACCGATTCGACGCTTAGACAGTAAAGGTGTCGGGTAGACCCAGGCGGTTGCCCGCCCGGGACCCCCATGGATCCTTCCGGCGGGTGATACGCTGTCGGCAACAGATATCGAAAATCGGGGGATGCCATCATGAAATCCATTCGATTCACCCTCAACGGCAAGGACACCTCGCTCGACGTGGCCGGTGACCGAATGCTCTTGTGGGTCCTCCGCACCGAGCTCGATCTCACCGGCACAAAGTTCGGTTGTGGTGAGGGCTTCTGCGGCTCATGCACGGTTCTTGTGGGCGGCAAGGCCGTGCGCTCCTGCCATCTCCCGGTCCAGGATGTGGCCGGCAAAGAGGTGGTGACCATCGAGGGTCTGGTAAGCAATGGCTCACTGCACCCCGTGCAGGCCGCCTTCGTCGAGCACGACGCGCTGCAGTGCGGCTTCTGCACGCCGGGAATGATCCTCAGCGCCTACGGGCTGCTGCTGGAGAACCGGAGTCCGTCGCGGCAGCAGATCCTCGACCACATGGAGGACAATCTCTGCCGCTGTGGGGCACACGTGCGCATCGTCAAGGCGGTGCAGACGGCAGCCGCCAAGATGCGGAAGGGGGTGCGGTCATGACCCGCTACCGGGACGAGATTCTCGACTACCTGGGCATCGACCGGCCGTCCGAAGTCAGCCGGCGGAAGTTCCTCAAAATTTTCGGCGGCGGCATCGTGGTCACGGTATCGGCCAACGACCTCCTCGCCCTCCAAGAGGCGCCGGCGCGGCGGCGGCTCGGACGCCAGCTTCCGAATGACTTCAACGCCTTCCTCCGAATCGGCGAGGACGGACGGGTGAGCTGCTTTACCGGCAAGATCGAGATGGGCCAGGGGGTGGTGACGTCGCTCGCCCAGATGCTGGCCGACGAGCTCGAGGTCTCACTCGAGGCGGTGGACATGGTCATGGGGGACACCGATCTCTGTCCGTGGGATATGGGCACCTTCGGTTCCATGACGACGAGGTTCTTCGGCCCGCCTCTGCGTGCCGCCGCGGCGGAAGCGCGGGAGGTGTTGCTGGAGCTGGCTGCCGAGCGGCTCGCGGTGCCGCGAAAGCAACTGACGGTTTCCGATGGCGTGGTGGCCGTTTCCGGAGATTCGTCTCGCTCGGTCAGCTACGCGGATCTTGCAAAAGGAAAGACCATAGCGCGCCGGCTCGACCGCAAAGCCGTTCTCGAGTCGGTCAAGGACTTCTCCACCGTCGGTCGGCCGGTGAACCGTCTGGACGCGGTGTCGAAGGTGACGGGGCGCGCGGAGTTTTCCGGCGACATCCGCCGTAATGGCATGGTCTACGCGCGGCTGCTGCGCCCGCCCGCGCACGGAGCCACCCTGGTGGACGTGGACGCGTCGGGTGTGGAAGCTGTCAAAGGTGCGTCGGTGGTACGCGACGGCGACATCATCGCGGTGCTGCACGCGACCCCGGACGGCGCGGAACGAGCGATCAGCCGCATCAAGGCGGAATGGAAGACCCCCGAGCTCAATCTCAATGAAGACTCAATTTTCGACCACCTGGTGAAGGTGGCGCCTGCGGGTGAAGTGTTGGATCGGGGCGGCGATCTGGCCGCCGGCACTGCGGCGGCGACCGCGACCGTCTCCGCGACCTACCTCGACGGCTACGTGGCGCACGCGCCCATTGAGACCCACACCGCGGTGGCGGAGTTCGTTGACGGCCGCTGCACCATCTGGGCATCGACGCAGACACCCTTCCCACTGCGGTCGCAGGCGGCGGAGGCGCTCGGGCTCCCAGAGGAGAAGGTTCGGATCATCCCGCCGCTGGTGGGCGGCGGCTTCGGCGGCAAGACTTATAACCAGCAGGCCATCGAGGCGGCGCGGCTTGCGAAGAAGACCGGGCGGCCGGTGCAGGTCGCGTGGTCGCGGGCCGAGGAGTTCTTCTTCGATACCTTCCGGCCAGCGGCGGTGGTGAAGATCGATGCCGGGGTCGGTGAGGGTGGCCGCATCGCCTACTGGGATTACACGACCTACTTCGCCGGCGCCCGCGGCGCCGATCACTTCTACGACATTCCCAACCACCGCACCGTGGCGGCACCGGGCGGGTGGCGTGGCGGGCCGGGAACCCACCCCTTCGCCACCGGCGCCTGGCGGGCGCCGGGCAACAACACCAACACCTTTGCCCGTGAGTCACACGTGGACATTCTCGCCGCGCAGGCCGGCATGGACCCGGTGGACTTTCGGCTGGGCAACCTGGCCGACAAGAAGATGCGCCAGGTGCTCGAAACCACCGCCTCGACCTTTGGCTGGAAGAAGGCGCCGGCGCCGAGCGGGCGCGGTCAGGGGGTGGCGTTGGGCATCGACGCCGGCACCTACGTGGGTTTGGCGGCTGAGGTGGCGGTGGACGCGAGCACGGGGAAGATCCGGGTGAAGCGGCTGGTTTGCGCCCAGAACATGGGCCTGGCCATCAATCCGGAAGGCGCGACCATCCAGATGGAGGGTTGCCTCACCATGGGGCTCGGCTACGCCCTGGCCGAAGAGGTGCGCTTTTCCGGCGGCGAGGTGCTCGACACCAACTTCGACAGCTATGAGATTCCCCGTTTCTCCTGGTTGCCCGAGATCGAGACGGTCATCATCGACGCAAGAAACGACCCGCCCCAGGGCGGAGGAGAACCGGCAATTGTCGTTGTCGGTGCGGCTGTCGCCAACGCCGTCTTCGATGCGGTGGGGGCACGCGTCTACCGGATGCCGATGACGGCCAAGAGGGTAAAGGCGGCGATGGAGGCGGCGCGCAAGGATTAGGCCTGAGGGGTGCCACAAATAGCTGTCATCCTGGATGGGTGCCACCCATTACATGGGTGCCATGTTCAGAATGTTGATTCTGAGAGGGGCTGCAAGGGTGCCACTGCAATTCAAAGAATCTGTTAGCCTTGTTTGCCAGACAGCATTGGGTAGAGCAGACACAGGTGTAGCTAAATCACTTGCACCTCAAACGAACCGACAAAAGCGATCGGCGACGGGTCGCTGTAAATGGAGGTTGATTTTGGAAAAACAGACAGCTCAGTGGGGCCGTTTCGGCGGCATCATGACGATTCTGGCAGTGTCTTTCTACTTTCTTGCCGCCTTCGCGCCCCTGCCGGATTGGCTGGGGCTCCTGTTGGTCTTCGCCTTCGGCCCACTCCTGTCGTTGTCATTTCTGGGTTGGTACCGCTTTTTGGCTATCCAACGAAATGGCCCCGTGCTCCAATCAGCGTGCTTGTGCGGCATCATCGCCGGTGTTTTGGTGACCTCGATGTTGATCGTCCAGGTCGGTAACAATATGGTCCGCGCGGAAACGCTCGCCGCTGCGGAAACCGCCGAAGCCGAGTTGGCGGCCCAGGTCGCGTGGAGTGCCGTCAACAGGGTGCAATACCTTCTGGATGTCGTTTGGGACATCTTCATCTGCATCGCCACCATCCTCCTGGGCGCCTCGTTATTCTCACACGAACTCTTTGGGAAGATTCTCGGCGGGATGGGAGTGCTCTTGGGCCTTCTGCTCCTGTCCTTCAATCTGTTGACATTTCCCATCCCGCCAGCCGAGGCGGGGTCGATCGACTTCGGTCCACTTGTCGCTCTTTGGATACTGGTAGCTGCTATTCGCCTGCTCATCGTCTCAGGCCGAATTGCGGGAACCACCGGCGCCTCATCATAAAGTAAAGGTGCCTCTATAGGGTATTGATGGTAAGTGCTCGCCGTAGCCCGTCTTGACGCCTGGTACAGGTCGGAGTACTCGGAATCTGAGTCGGATGGGTGCCAGGATGGGTGCCAAGCCCAACGGTTTTAACGATTTCTACAGTTTTTGCAGCTGGAGAGAGGCCCTCATGCTCCGCGACCGGAAAATTGTCAAGAACGTTGGGCCTGGCAATTATGCCTGTGGAGCATTGCCCTTCAGGATGCTCCTCTTCGTGTTGTACTGCGAGCGGATGACCGAGAACTCACGGTGATCGAGTTGGAGCTCTTCGGCAATCCTCCGAACCTCGTTTTCCTCAACCAGGGAGATCGATTTGTCGGCGGCAGAGACCTCGAACAAGCAGTGAATGAGTCGCTCCTTTTGCTCGCGGTCGGAAATCTTGTTGAACTCCCGAGTCACGAGATAGTTTTCGGTCCCTCCCTTCAGCAGCTGCTGCGACTTGGCGATCTGCACAACAAGCCCGGCTTGCGCCCGGTTGAGCCCTCCAATCTCGTGAACAATCTCCTCCATCCTCCGGCCCTCGTCCTTGCTAATCTCCATATCCGAGTTCGCGACCCTCGCCAGAACAAAAGCGAATGCTGCTAGGTACCGCGCTTCGGAGGGATCGAGGCGATCGACCTCACGGATGATTCTGCGAACAGTTTCCGTATCGCTCGATGGCTGCGTCGGTGAATCATCTTCAAGACCGAACAGCCTGCTCAAAAGGGAAACCACATCAACCTCCAGGGCGTCCAGGTTTCGGCATCAGTGTGCGCATGGGCGCCACTCTCCGCATTGTTGCATAATGGCTACCATCTCATGGGTGCAGTGGGTGCCACGTTCACCATGACTGCCACGTATCACTTTATGACTTTCGTCGGGCCTTCAATCGTACTGGCGCGGTCGCGTTGCGCGAGGCGGTGGCGAATCCGCGCCAGGTGCATAGTTGCACAATTACGGCTGCCACCTGGCAATGCGACTGTCAAGGTCGTCTGCTTGTTGCTCGAAGCTCCTGTCCCCGGATCGTTTCGCCGGGCCGCTGCTGACCCATGAGCTCACCGTGACTCTGTGCTTCCCGAGCACCTCACCGAGCGCCTTCACTGACACCCCGTATCTCTCCACCCCGACCACCGCCAACAGCTCCCGCGTTCGTACGGTTTTGGGATTCCGGCCCCTTCCCGCGAGCTCCACTCGGTCAACTTCCAGCTCGTCGATCGCCGCCTCGACGTAGTCGGCTGCACTGAGACGCGGACGCTCGAGCCCGGTCGAACGCCCCGGCACGCCAACATATGGGCCGCTGTCCACCGGTTGGATCTCCCGGTCGTCACCGACCAGCCTGCCCGGCGTCAATTATCTCGGTGACGAGATGCGATCAACATCTTACTCCCCAACTTCTTCAGGCCTGGCACTGATCCGATGGTTGACAAATGGTTGCGGTTGACATATGGTTGCGGTGGAGGTGGCCATGGGTGGCGAAACGGAAAAGCTGATCAATCTTGCTCCGGACGAAGCCGCCCGAGTCCTGGTTCAGAACGCCGACGAAGCGTGGCTCTCCGAGCTCCAAAGGTTGCTTGATCAACGACGTGCCCACGCCGATTTCGATCGCATTCTCTCAGTGTGGAACCTGAGCCAGACCGATGCGGCCAAGCTGTTTCACGTGACGCGTCAGGCCATCTGGAAGTGGCGAGTCAAGGGAGTGCCGACAACCCGGATCAACACGGTGACCGACCTCTCGGCCGCGACCGACATTTTGGTCCGCCATCTCAAGCGCGACCGCATCCCGGCGGTGGTGCGCCGTCCGTCGGCTCGGCTGAGCGGCATGTCGTTACTCGATCTCGTGGCCGCCGGGCGATCTCAAGACGTCCTCCTCGCGTGCCGGAGGATGTTCCAGTTCGGCGATGCGCACGCCTGATGCGGACGGAGATCCTCCCCGAACGTCACGTCTGGTTCCGAATCGCCGAGACGGGCTGGACCGATCCCCTCGATCCGACCTATGCCGCGGTTCGCGGAGGCCGCTGGAATCCACCCAACAGCCACCCGACGCTGTACCTCAACGAAGACCGGATTACCGCCCGCCTCAACCTGCGGATGTTCATCGACGGGTGGCCGTACGAACCCGAGGACCTTCGCGATGAAACTGGCCCCGTGCTTGTCGAGGCGACCCTGCCCGCCCGCCAACGCGTGGCGGACGCGCACAGTCGACAGGGAGTGGCGGCAGTCAATCTGCCTTCGACCTACCCTCTCGACGAAAAGGAACAGCTCGTGGAGTACGCGGTGTGCCAGTCGATTGGTCTTCGTGCGAAAATGGCCGGTCTGCGCGGCGTCCGGGCGAGGTCCGCCCAGGCACCGGACGGGGGGCGCCGCGAGCTCGCCTGGTTCCCCGCCACCCGGAGATCCCGCGCGCGAGCCCAAGCGATCCAGTCCTTCGAGACCTGGTACTGAGGGTAGCATCGGTGCCGGTTCTAAATCGGTGACGGGTGGATCCGAGCGGTTGCCCGCCCCGGGGCCCCGATAGGTGCCACCTTTGAGTCGTTCAGCAACTAGCATGCACATGGGTGTCACACATGGGTGTCAGGTATCACTTTATAATTTTCGGTGGGCCTTCAACGGTAATAGCGCGGTCGAGTTGGGCGAGGCGGTGTCGGTAGGCGACGTCTCTGCTCGAACGGCGATCGGCCTAAAGGTGCACAAGGTATGAAGTTTTGTTCTCAGATGGGGATGGGTGGCACACTTCGCATTGTTGCATTGTTGTCGAGCTGAGACCTTTCGCAGGGTAAGAGTCAGTCGGTGACGTGGCCCCTCTCTTCGTTGCCCAGAGATGAACTGCGGAGTACCTGCGTCACAACACGGAACCAAGGCCGCTATGACCCCGATCTGGGAGCATCACGGATTTCATCGGCTGCTCAAGACAATGCGTTAATGCGAAGGGTGGCACCCATCAATACATCAATAAACCTGGTGACCGTGAACCATGAACACTGATGTCGTGAATGATGGGGCTTGGGGGAACTCAGGTTCAGATATTGGCTACCGGTATCTCAAATTGTGCCTACCGAGGTCTGAAACGGACTGGCATCCCATCAATTTCATATCACGCTCGATTTCTTCCCGCAGCAGCCCAAGGGCGCGCTCGACGCCTGGCTGACCGGCGGCTGCCAGCGCATAAAGATAAGCGCGCCCACCGGAACAGGCTTTGGCGCCAACGGAAAGCGCCTTGAGTATGTGCGTGCCGCGCTGGATACCGCCATCGCAGATGACGTCTATCTGGTCACCCACTGCATCAACGATTTCAGCCAGCTGATCGAACGATGAACGAGAACCATCAAGCTGACGGCCCCCATGGTTTGAAACCATTACAGCCGTGGCGCCGATGTCCACCGCGCGCCTGGCGTCGTCGGCCGACATCACGCCCTTGAGGGCAAACGGCCCGCCCCAGTATTTCGCGATCTCCCCGGCGGTGTTCCAGTCCATCGACTGGTCCAGCATGGTGTTGAAATACTCCGCCACAGAAATCGCAACCTTGGTCCCTTCGGTGACGTAATCCTTGAGTTGCGACAACTCGAAACGCTCGTGGGTGAAGTAATTGAAGGCCCAGGCTGGGTGGGTCACAAAACTGAGCAGGCTGCGCCAGTTCAAGCGCAACGGTGTGGTGAAGCCGGTGTTCAGGTCCCGTTCGCGGTTACCTCCGACGATGGTGTCGACGGTCAAGGTCAAGGCCTCGAAGCCAGCCGCCTTGCAGCGGTCAATCATGCCCCAGGTCAGCTCCTTGTCCTTGTGTACATAGAGCTGAAAGATCTTCGGCGTGCTGATCGTAGACCCGATTTCCTCGATACTGACGGTGCCCAGGGAGGAGATGCCGAACAGGGTACCGAACTTCTCCGCGGCTGCCCCGACCGCCCGCTCCCCGTCATGATGAAAAAGGCGCTGCAGGGCTGTCGGCGCCAAGAAAAAAGGCATGGCCAGTTTTTGGCCCATGACGGTGGTGCTCATATCGATGTGTTCGACACCAGCCAGCACGTTGGGCACCAGGTCGCAAAGCTCGAAAGCCTCGGTATTGCGTCGATAGGTCACCTCATCATCCGCCGCACCGTCGATGTAATGGAAAATCGGCCCTGGCATCCTGCGCCGAGCCAGCTCACGGAAATCCCCGATGTTGTGACAGTCTTTCAGTCGCATTGTGCTTTTCGCTCCTCCAGATTTCCCACGGTTTCGGCGCTTTCCCGAGACGCTTGCGGATCACCACCGCCTCCCTGCCCAGCATGCCGACCACCACGGAGGCGGCGACGACGTGTTGGACACGGATGATATTACCCGCTGCTGAATCAACATGGGTGCGTATCGCTCTGTGACTCTGCGTTGCTAAACGTGCCAATGTGATACGAGGCACCCTTTGCACCCTTTCTCAAAACCGATCGATCACCGTGATGCCGACCGCACCGAATGTGCTCATGCCCTCGAGCTCGCTCGGGGCTTCCTCCAGCGGAACGGTCTTGCCGACGATTTTCTGCGGGTCTAGCTTCCCAGAGGTGATCATCTTAAATAAGACTTCGTACCGGTGCGCCTGCATGCCGTGGCTGCCGAGGATTTCGAGCTCCTTGCCAATGACTTGCTCCATGGGGAGTCGCGGCCGGAAGTCATCGCCTGCGAGCAGCCCGACCTGCACGTGTCGACCTCGCTTTCGGAGGCAAAGGATGGAGTTCGCGGCGGTTGTCGCACTGCCGAGGGCGTCGATCGACACGTGCGCACCGCGGCCAGTGAGCCCGTGGATCCGATCAGCAACGTCATCGACCCCACTCCCATCGATCACAGCGGTCGCTCCGAGCCGCTCGGCGAGCGCCAGGACCTTGGGATCTATGTCCACTGCGATGACGTTGGCATCCAGCGCCGCAGCAATCATAACGGCCGACATCCCCACGCCGCCACAGCCGTGGACCGCGACCCACTCCCCGGCTGCCACCCGACCCTGGACGGCCACGGCCCTGAACGAGGTTGCGAATCGACACCCTAAGCTCGCCGCTGTCACGAAAGTCATGTCGTCCGGCAGGCCCACCAGGTTGACGTCGGCGTGGTGGATCGCGACGAGCTGGGCGAAGGATCCCCAGTGGGTGAATCCGGGTTGGGTCTGATGGTCGCAAACCTGATGGTTGCCGGAGATGCACTCGGGGCATAATCCGCAGGCGCACACGAAGGGCACCGTCACCCGATCGCCCTTTTTCCATCGGGCGACGTTCTTGCCGGCCTCCTCGACGGTGCCGGCCAGCTCGTGGCCCGGCACGTGCGGAAGGTGACGGATGTCCGCGTCGTGGCCTAACCAGCCGTGCCAATCGCTGCGGCAGATCCCGCTCGCCTCGACCTTGATGATCACCCCGTCGTCGTCGACTGCGGGGTCGTCCACCTGCGAGACTGTCAACGCCCCCCCGAACTCTTCGAAGAAAGCTGCCTTCATCGCGGCCCCCAAGGACGCTAAACTCGATGCTCACATTCTTGCATCTCTGCAAGGCGTTCACCATGGGTGCCATGGATGGGTGTCGCGTTCAGAATGTTGAATTGTCATTCATGGGCGCCACGTTCACAATTGTTCGAAACCGAACCAACCGACTCGATCAACAGATCTCGGCAGCTACGCTCGACAATGCGTCAGTGCGAAGTGTGGCACCCTAGAGGATTCACGGGTCCTGGTCCCGAGGGGCCGCCGCGGCCGATATTTCAGAATGCACACCGACATGGATTTCGCCGCGGCACTAAACCGTGGGAACAAATCGAATCCCCCTTCCGTATCAACCATCGGGTCGAGCAACCGGCCACAGTCGCACCGACCAGCATGAAGGAGGATGTATGTCTCTTCGAGCCCATGCCCGGGCAAGCCTTGGCCCTGCTATCGCGTTGTTGGTGACCTTCGGGATCACCGGGTGTGCCAAGACACCGCCGGCCGCAGAGCACGCGACTCTTGCAACGGTCGAAGGGGGCCGCATCTCCGTCGCGGAGTTCGAGGCTCGCGTCGAGGAGGTTATGGACCGGGCGGTCGTGTCGGGGCTCGGCTGTGCGATTTTGAACGACGGTCGCATTATCTATCACCGGACGTTTGGTTTCCGGGACATGGAGACGGGTGAGGTTCTCGACCGTGAGAGTGTGTTCAACGCTGCGTCGTTCAGCAAGACCGTTTTTGCCTATCTGGTAACGGTTCTCGTCGATGAAGGATTGATCGATCTCGATCGACCGCTTCACGAATACCTCGAAAAGCCGATCCCGGAGTACGAGAACTACTCGGATCTCGCGGGCGACGATCGCTGGCTCGAAATCACGGCGCGCATGGCCCTGAGCCACACGATCGGATTCCCGAATTGGAGGTTTTTCAACGACGACAATCGCCTGAGCTTTCTTTTCGACCCGGGTACCCGGTTCAACTACTCCGGAGAGGGCATCCACCTGCTGCAGCTGGTGGTCGAGGAGATCACGGGTGAAGACCTCGAAACCCTGGCCCGGGAAAAGGTCTTCGGGCCTCTCGGCATGAGTGATACCAGCTACGTATGGCAACCGTCGTACGTGGGCAGATACGCCCTCCCCCACAACGAGTTCGGGTGGGCCGGCAACCCGAACCGGCGCTCGGAACCAGACGCCGCTGGGTCGATGGTGACGACCGCCGCCGACTACGGTCGA
>PVMK01182650.1_pt1 | contig 13458 bp, 12 predicted proteins | sample 1853481 | NCBI WGS metagenome assembly PVMK01 (sample SAMN08533507, study PRJNA380276) | Marine sediment metagenome, whole genome shotgun sequencing project.
AATTCCTCTGCCCGAAACTTTATAAGTATCCGGCGAACCCGTTTCCTGAACTTGTAAAGCAACGTTGTGTTCAAGTTCTTTGTACAACCTGTCTCTTAAATGTCTGGATGTTACATACTTTCCATCTTTACCGTAAAACGGGGAAGTGTTTACTGTAAAGTTCATGCTTATCGTCGGTTCATCAATTGCAATAATGGGTAACGGTTCCGGGTTTTCACTGTCAGCAATTGTATCGCCAATATCAATATCATCGATACCAACCAGAGCACAAATATCGCCGGTGGTAACTTCATCAACATCTGTCTCTTTCAAGTCCTTCAAAAGTAGATAATTGCTTTATGGATATATGTGAATTGAACCATCTCTTTTGATGATGCTTAAACGAGTTGCCTTTTTTTAATGTTCCCCCGGAAAACTCTTCCCAATACCAATTCTCCCAACATAATCGCTATAGTCTAAAGTGGTTACAAGCATTTGCGTTGAACCTTCTTTAAATTCCGGCTGAGGAATGCTGTTCACTATCGTTTCGAGAAGCGGCACTAGATTTTTTCTTTCATCATCTAATTCTGTAACAGCCCAGCCATCTCTGCCGCTTGCGTAAATTACGGGGAAATCAAGCTGCGCATCATCAGCATTTAAATCAATAAACAGGTCATAAATTTCATCTAACACTTCTGCGGGACGGTTATCCGGTCTATCAATTTTATTAATTATTACAATTGGTTTTAAATGAAGATGGAGTGCTTTTTCAAGAACAAATCTTGTTTGAGGCATCGGTCCTTCAAAGGAATCAACCAAAAGTAGAACACCGTCTGCCATTTTTAATACGCGCTCAACTTCTCCACCGAAATCTGAATGACCGGGTGTATCGATTATATTAATTTTTACATCTTTATAAGGAATGCTAATATTCTTCGATAAGATTGTAATTCCGCGTTCTCTTTCAAGATCGTTCGAATCTAAAAAGCGTTCCTGAACAACCTGGTTTTTTCTGAATACATTATTTTGCTTCAGCAGTTCATCAACCAAGGTAGTTTTTCCGTGATCGACGTGTGCAATAATTGCTATGTTTCTAATCTGTTTCATATGTTATAATTTCTTTTTAAGGTCATATGGAACTCGTCCCGATCTTTCGTGACTCGTTTCAAGTAATTCTCTATAATTTAAAAAATTGGCAGGACAAATATCGTACTTTTTATACAATATTCAATGTAATTTGTATTCCTTGGCGTTGTCATTCCTTTACATATTTGTTCAACTTGATATACTATTATTATTGTTCTACGATTGTGCCAGGTTTTGATACCGAGAATATATAGCGACTGATGCTAAAGAAATAAGAATCCTCTCGTCCTTTTTCACGCAACTCAGCAACCCAAGCTTTTGTTTCTTCTTCCGTAATATCATATTTCCCAGAGACATAGGATGCAATTAAATCTATAATACCGTGACTATATGTATTCTCATCATATTTTAGATTTATCATGGTGTAGACATCGTGTTTTGTGAGATTAAAGCCGACCTTTCTAAGTTTTGGTGCAATTTTCCGCGGCAGTCGAGGGTCAGCACAATGTGATTCAAAAGCAGTTAGGATACGATCCATTCTTTCCAGATCCCCAGTGTTCCAAAGCAAGGTGTCCCAGTCCGTACACAAGACCAATGCCCGTCCTCCCGGTTTAAGTACTCGGTATAGCTCTTTCAAACATAGTTGAATATCTTCAATATATTCATAGACCTGTGTAGATACGGCAACATCAAACTTCTCATCTTCATATGGCAACGAGGTAGCATCGCCTTCTCGAAGTTCCACTTGTGGTAAATGGAAACATCGTTTTTTAGACAGAGTAACCATATCCTTACTGATATCAATACCACAGATTAAACCATTTGACCCAATGATAGTTGCCATATCCTCAACAAGGAGACCTGGCCCAGAGCCAATATCTAGAATTCGCTCATTTGGTTGGAGATTGAGTTCCGATAGGATGATTTTTCGCTGTTTCACCACGTCTGAAGTTGAATAAATTTGAACGAGCCGCTGTCCCCATGATTCATCGTACTGAATACCTTCACTCATTTCTTTCTCCTCTCATAAAATGCTGTACAGTTGAAAAATTCCAAGTAGCCTAACGGCGTATACAACTAAACCGCTGCCACAAGGTTTAGCACGCCACGTTTTAAGTTTTACTGATTATGTTACTTTACTTACTTAATATTTTTCTTAAAAGCACAATACACTCAAACTATAAACATTACGACCGGCTGAAGCAGTCGTGTTTGAAATGTTTGTTATATCACTTTTCTTGTTCTATTCGTTTAGTCTTCTGGCTTTAGAAAGTATGACTTAATTATGCCTCCACCTTCTTTTTTCACCCATACTGAATAGCCCTTTGATCTAAGAGTGTCTATTCCTGGGGCCGGAAGAAATGTTGTTACGAGTTCTATTATCTCACCGGCTTTAACATCCTTGGCTCCTCGCATAATAGCAACAAGTGTCATTTCGTCTTTGTTTTCTAGCTTATCTTCTTCAACTGTAAGAGTTACTTTGTCTGTTGAGAACCATTTCGGTTGCTTACCAAAATAATCTTCGTCAGTATAAAATTCATTGCTAGGTGATTGACCAACAGAATTTCGTAGCTTTGCAATCAGTTCCCCAAGTGGCACCCCACCAACTGAAGAGACGTGTTTTATTGTAGCAACTTTAGCAATTGTTTTTCGTAGAAAGGGATTTTTCAATTTCTTAAAGGGTGGCGCTATCCCAATCAAAACTTCTTCAAGCTGTGGATATTCCTCCAAAAGTTCGTGAACCGTAACAGAAGGAGTAATGTCTAAACCATTGTGTTCCATTCGTTCTCTCTATTTATATGTTTAAGTGATATAACTAATACTTAACAGGTTTATTTATAGGACTCTCCTCTGATCCTGATAAAAATCTACATTAGAAAACTAAACCTAACATCTCAAACATTCAAATATTGAATGCCTTTAACCATCAACATCCTCTGAAGTAATTATTATTGCACCGGCATTTTTCATCTCTTCAAATGCATTATCAAAATCATCTTCATTTTGTCTTATCCCTTCTACAGCATCCTTAATTATAAAGGTTTTAAAACCATATTTTAATGAATCTGATACAGTTGATTTAACACAATACTCTGCTGTTAAACCTACGATATAAAGTTCATTAACTTCCTTTTTATTAAGATATTCCCCAAGATTTTTATTTGTTGCCTCAAATGCAGAATAACCATCATCTTTACTGCCCGTACCTTTCTCGAATATTTGAATGATCTTTTCCCTTTTAAGATCGGCAGGAAAATCAGCCCCGTGAGATTCGTTTACACAATGTACAGGCCAGCGTTTAAAATGAATCGTATCTTCCGGATGCCAATCGCGCGAAGCAATAATCAAGGAGAATTTATCCATCAATTTGTTTATCACGGGCACAACGATATCTCCTTGCGGAGTTGGTAATGCTCCTCCGGGGCAAAAGTCATTTTGTACATCAACTATTAATAAAGCGGTTTTCATTTTAAATCTTTATTTAAGATTGATAAAATTTTTGCATCAATTTATTCCGGAGCTCGAACAATTTTTTACTGATTCCAACTTTATAAATGTGAGGATTCTCAAATCGTTTATGCTCGTCTGGTAAAAGGTTCAATCTTTCTCTCACATATTCCGAAATTTCTTTTACACTATAGTTATTGATTTTTATATTACCTTTATCCATTACTTTCATAATTAGATTTTCCTTTTTAAATTCACCAACCTCTACACTGCTATGAGAATGAAACGGATGAATTATTTCCTGAATGTTTTCTTCTTCCGCTAAAAGAATTGCATCTGCATAAAACTTACCTTTGTCATCATAATACCGGTAAATCTTTTTTGCTCCGGGTAATGTAACTTTTTCTAAATTATCTGAAAGTTTCAATGAAGGGCTTTCATCAATAGTGTTCAGTTTATAAACACCATCGAGTGCGGCATCGTCCTGGCCGGTTAATAAACTTGTCCCAACACCAAATGCATCAATGGGCGCGCCCTGCTCTAATAAGCTTTTGATCAAGTGTTCATTTAGCTGGTTAGAAGCAACTATTTTAACGTAATTTAAATTTGCTACATTAAGCATAGCACGGGATTTTTTACTTAAGTAAGCCAGGTCGCCGCTGTCAAGCCGTACGCCCCAGAGTTTCTCCCATTCTTTTCCATTTCTTTTGCAACTGTAATAACATTTGGAATTCCGCTGTTCAACGTGTTGTAAGTATCAACAAGAAGAACACAATTTTTTGGGAATGCTTTTGCATATTTTCTGAAAGCGGTTAATTCATCGGGATAGCTTTGTATCCACGAATGTGCCTGTGTGCCCGAAGATTCAAAACCAAATGCAAACGCACTATAAACATTTGATGTACTGTTAACTCCGCCTATCACTGCTGCTTTACTTGCGTGAATAGCTGATAATCCCTGTGCTCTTCTTAATCCGAAATCCATTACAGTTCTATCACCCGCGGACAGTCGAAGTCTTGATGCTTTAGTTGCAATGAGTGATTGAAAATTTAGCATGTTAAGTAAAAGTGTTTCCACTAATTGTGTCTCAATTATGCTGCCTTCCACACGTACGATCGGTTCGTTGCTGAAAACTACTTCGCCTTCACGCGGAGCAATAATATTCCCTTTAAAACTGAAGTCTTTTAAATAATCTAAAAATTCATCGTTGAACCCTATCTTCCTGAGATGATCAATGGAATCGGAATTAAAATTATAATTTGATATCATCTCAAGCAGATCATAAAGACCGGCAAATACAGTGTAACCAGAATTGAATGGGTTCTTCCTAAAAAAGTAATCATGACAGGCAGTGGAATTTTCTCTTCCATCTAAAAAATATCCCTGCGCCATAGTAAATTCATAATGATCTGTAAACAGACCGATGTATTCGTTGAAGTTTTTCATCTGTTTATAATTCCTTAGTTTGGTCAGATGGAACTTGCATTATAATCATTTTATCGTTTGTAAATGTTTTTTCATGCTCGTTTCATAATATTATTGCATAATTATTGATTTTCTACATATGCAATTTAACAATGCATTAATAATAAATTCACAAAATTTAGCTGACAACTTTGAGATTCATTAAACTCTTGATTCTACGTAATTCACCAATCTGCAAACAAATGAAAAACATTGAAAATAATTTATTGGTATATTGTTAACAACTGTGCTATCTTCTAAGAAAAATATTAATTAGGAATTGAATTGTTTTCAAAAGCCATAGTCCGCATCCCTTGTAAAAATTTTATAAATGGATTAACAACAGCTAATCTTGGTTTACCCGATTATGATTTAGCTCTCATTCAGCATCAGGAATATATTAAAGCCCTTAGAAAATGTGGTCTCGAAGTGATTGTTCTTGATGCAGATGAAGACTATCCGGATTCCACCTTTGTTGAAGATACCGCTCTTTTAACTCCGTATTGTGCTATCATAACTAATCCCGGTGCTTCATCCCGAACAGGCGAAACAGTTGAGATTAAAAATGTATTAACAGAATACTATTCCAAAATTGAAACGATAATAAATCCGGGAACAGTTGAAGCCGGAGATATTATGATGGTTGGAGACCATTTTTATATTGGATTATCTCGAAGGACGAATATTAATGGTGCAGAACAATTAATTAATATTCTAAAAAAATATGGAATGACAGGTTCAGTAGTTACGCTTGATAAAGTTCTGCATTTAAAATCCGGTGTTGCATATCTTGAGAATAATAACCTTGCTGCTGCCGGTGAATTTTTATCGAAACCGGAATTCCAGAAATTTAATATTCTAAAAATAGATGATGATGAAAGCTATGCCGCAAACTGCGTCTGGATAAATGATCATATTCTTATTCCAAAGGGTTTTCCGAAAGCGAAGAAGATTATTGAAAAATATTATCAAAATATAGTTGAAGTAAATGTATCAGAGTTTCAAAAACTTGATGGTGGATTGAGTTGTCTTTCACTCAGGTTTTAAAACGATAATATTAAACCAAAGGCTGCAATCTACCCTTTGCAGCCCGTGAGTAAACATTATTAATTAATTGATAATTTAATTGTCGCTATTTGTTCTGCCGCCATGATCACCAATCATTACCCATCTATCACTGTCTTTGATAAGGATATCAGTCCAACGACCAATGTCTGTATTTCTTTTTCCGTCTTTATCTTCGGTCACCTCCATATAATGATAATCAACAAATGCGAAATCACCTTTTACCCATATTCCTACCGGAGTTATAGTGTAAAACAGAGTTTTATTTTGTGGTGCAAAGAAACGGATAAGTTTTTCTCTACTGCTTTTTGAGGAAGTAACAGGTGCCCCATAATTCCAGCCAACAAAACTTTCGTGGAAATATGAAGTAAAACCATCAAGATCTCCCTTGGCTGCAAGATCCCAATAAGCTTCAACACTCTTCCATACATCTTGTTGTTCAGCAGACCATTCTTGTGCTGCAATTTTACTATTGAATGCAATCAACAACAAACAGATTGCAAACAAATTAAAAATTGTTTTCATATTAAATTCCTTTAATAATAAATGATTATATATCAATTGTTAATTATTCGATGGATCAAAACCAAAATTAGCATGAACAAGTTTCCAGGTTCCGTTCATCTTTACATAAACGCGGGTGGATTTAGCTTTGATATTTTCAATAGCCCCATCTTTAGAAGACTATCCGATTCCACCTTTGTTGAAGATACCGCTCTTTAACTCCGCATTGTGCGATCATAACTAATCTGGTGCTTCATCCGAACAGGCGAAACTGCTGAGATTAAGAATGTATTAACAGAATACTATTCCAAAATTGAAACGATATTAATGATCCGGGAACAGTTGAAGCCGGAGATATTATGATGGTTGGAGACCATTTTTATATTGGATTATCTCGAAGGACGAATATTAATGGTGCAGAACAATTAATTAATATTCTAAAAAAATATGGAATGACAGGTTCAGTAGTTACGCTTGATAAAGTTCTGCATTTAAAATCCGGTGTTGCATATCTTGAGAATAATAACCTTGCTGCTGCCGGTGAATTTTTATCGAAACCGGAATTCCAGAAATTCAATATAGTAAAAATTGATGATGAAGAAAGCTATGCCGCAAACTGTGTCTGGATAAATGATCATATTCTTCTTCCAAAAGGTTTTCCGAAAGCGAAGAAGACTATTGAAAAAACTTATAATAATATTATTGAAGTAAATGTCTCAGAGTTTCAAAAACTTGATGGTGGATTGAGTTGTCTTTCACTCCGATTTTAATAACGATAATATTAAACCAAGGGCTGCAATCTACCCTTTGCAGCCCGTGAGTAAACATTAATAATTAACTGATAATTTAATTGTCGCTATTTGTTCTGCCGCCATGATCACCAATCATTACCCATCGATCGCCATCTTTGATGAGTATATCCGTCCAGCGACCAACATTATTATCTCTTTTTCCGTCTTTATCCTCTGTCAGTTCCATATAATGGTAATCAACAAAAGCGAAATCATCTTTTACCCATATTCCTACTGGAGTTATGTTATAAAACAGAGTTTTATTTTGGGGTGCAAAAAAGCGGATAAGTTTTTCTCTGCTGCTTTTCGATGAAGTAACAGGTGCCCCATAATTCCAGCCAACAAAACTTTCGTGGAAATATGAAGTAAAACCATCAAGATCTCCCTTGGCTGCAAGATCCCAATAAGCTTCAACACTCTTCCATACATCTTGTTGTTCAGCAGACCATTCTTGTGCTGCAATTTTACTATTGAATGCAATCAACAACAAACAGATTGCAAACAAATTAAAAATTGTTTTCATATTAAATTCCTTTAATAATAAATGATTATATATCAATTGTTAATTATTCGATGGATCAAAACCAAAATTAGCATGAACAAGTTTCCAGGTTCCGTTCATCTTTACATAAACGCGGGTGGATTTAGCTTTGATATTTTCAATCGCACCCATCTTTACTTTGGTTTACACCAGCGTAGTTGTAGGAAAGAATAGCAACATCACCATAGACCTGTACTTTGGGGTTAAGCATTTCAGCCGCAATTACTTGTCCCGAGCCCTTATCGAATGCTTCCCCGAACCTTGAATTTAATGCTTTGCCATCAACACGGGTGGCAAAACCCCCATTGAATTCGGTGTAATCATCAGCAAGAATTTTATTTGATTCTGCTGTATTCTTTTCCATGTTCGCCTTCCATTGTGCATAAGTAATTGCAATTACTTCATCTTCAACAGATGGCGGGGTTGTTTGTGCAAACAAATGCGTACATGAAAACACAATTGCGAAAAAAGTGAAGCTTAGAAATAAAGCTTTCATATTAGTACCTCCTAATGTTAAGTGATTAGATTAATTTATTCTGATAACCTGCCAGAATAATTTGTAGATCAATTTAATTTAGATCTTAAAAATGAATTGAATCAATATTCTAAATAGCTCAACGAATTGAATTGATTTTTAGCCCTCACAATCGATTAAATTATTCCCCTCTTTCGAGTGTGAACCAGTATGTAAATATTAAGCTAGCTTTGTACTGAAATAAAGATATGCATTTTTATTAATTAGTTGCAAATTATTTTTTTCAATAATTTTGATAATTCTTTTATTTTGTAGATATTGAAACAAGTTTATAAAACACATCTTCTTAGCTATTTTATTGATAAGGAAATTTATTAAGAGGCAGTTTAATGGCAGATCAAAATATTAATCTAGAAATAAAATTACCCAAAGTACCCGATATAGAATTGGTCGCACTTGAGGGATTGGATAAAATGGGAAGGCATCTTGGAATATCCGATGATAAACTTGGTGAAGCACGGATACTTGTAACTGAAGCGATTATTAATGGTTTGGAGCATGCTGGCGACGAAAATCCTTACATTAATGTTGAGTTTACTATGACCAGAGAAAAACTAATAATATTAGTTACTGACTTTGGAATAGGATTTAATCCTGATGATGTTGAGGATCCTGAAATTAGAGATAAAGTTAGTGGTGATCATAAAAGAGGGTGGGGATTAAAATTAATGAAATCAATGTCGGACGATCTTATTATTGAATCAGGATCAACCGGAACGAAAATAACGATTATTAAAAATTTAGTTTAATAGGAGAAATAAATGTTAACAGATTTTAATCTTACTTCTGAATTCAAAGATAATTCTTTGATTATGAAAACAAGCGGGTATATAAATAATACTGCAGGCGAGAAAATAACAAACGAGTTTATGAAGCATAAAGATGAAGGGGTAAATAAAGTTATAATGGATCTGCAGGAATCTAAAGTAGTTAACTCCATAGGCATTTCTTACCTGATTGAGATTATTGAAAAGTTGAATGAGAATAATGGTAAACTTTATTTTACGAATCTTGATCCGACTATTGAAAAAACATTCAACATTATGGGCTTGTTTACATTTGCTGAAAAAGCCGATTCAATTGAAGACGCACTGAGTAAATGATAAAAATGGATTCCTGTTTAGTCCAATTCAAAATTCGTTAATCATTATTTTGGATAATATTCAACTTACTAAAATTGACAGGTTACAATTACAAACCGTTACGCCAGAGGCGCACAGGTAAAACGGTTGGGAAAAACTTTTTTGTTTATTAACCCACGACTTAAGTCGTGGGTTAATAAAAACCAACGGTCAGCATGATTCACTTAACTAAACTATTATCAATTATTTACTTATAACTCTTTTGGATCCATCACAAACAAATATTGTAGATAAACTTGCGCTCCAGGTTGATTCCTTTCAGGAAGGATTTGAAATACTTTCCGAATCAAAATCTATTAATGAAATGGCAAAACAATTTGCATCTTTATTAAGAGGAAATTTTCTTGTTACGGATGTTAACCTCTTTTATAAAACAGTTTCTGATTCAACCTGGAAGATGATGTATGGTAAAAAAGAAAAAAACACCAATTGTTTGATAACCAATAGTAGCAACAGGATGCAGATTGAATATGATTTGAATGAGGATGTAAAAGCTTGTGCGAATCTTTCTCTCATTGATAATTCTGTTTTTGGAATAACTGTTGGTGCAAAGTTAGATAAATCTGATTTTACAGAATTTGATAAGATCACACTTCAAATATTTCTTCAATTACTTGATAATGCATATCAATCATTTCTGACCAGGCAAAAAGAAAAAAATCTTATATTTGAATTAAACCAGAGAGTTTTGCAGCTTAACAATTTGATTGATACAGGAATTGATCTTTCAAAATTTGAGAACAGGAAATTACTTTTTGAACTGGCACTTCAACGAGCGGCGGTTCTAACTGATACTTCTCACGCTCTAATACTGATAAGCAAGGATGAGGAAACAATAGAGGAAATATTATTCCCACCTGGAATGGAATCTTCAATAGTAACAGGAAGTGATAATAAAATTTCTGCATCATTTACTTACCAGGAAAAAGAATATGTTTTTTCCCTAGCTAACAAGGAGAGCAGGGCAGGTGCTGCTGAGTACACAGATCTTGATAAACTTTTACTTGAAGCTATTGCAAGACAGGTCAATGCAGCAATCGAAAATGAATTTCTGCACGAGCAATCATTAATAAAGGAAAGAATTGAGCAGGAGATTAATGTCGCTGCATCAATACAGCAAAAGGTTATTCCACGAGAGCTTCCTAAGATTCCTGGTTATGATGTAGCAGGTATAAACATTCCATCAAGAGAGGTTGGCGGAGATTACTACGATTGTATCGATCTTGGTGATGATCGTTTTGCCTTGGTAATGGCAGATGTTGCAGGAAAGGGAATAGCTGCATCATTGCTTGTAAACACTTTGAATGCTTCTTTGTATGCTTACCTCGATAATAAAACACCTCTGCCGGAAATGGCAGATAAGCTGAACAAAATAATTTATAATGCTTCACCTCCAGATAAATTCATTACTTATTTCATCACTATTCTCGATACAAAGACAGGTGAGCTTGATATTGTTAATGCAGGACACAACCCAATACTTCTATTGAGAGAAGACGGAGCAATGCAAAAGATTGAAGCAGGCGGAGTTGGGTTGGGAATGTTTGATTTTGGTATTCCGTATGTCGGAGAAAAACAAACTCTTCAAACAAACGAAAGACTGTTCCTCTATACAGACGGCATTCCCGAAGCAATGAATGAAAGTGAAGATGAATACTCCGATGAACGAATGGAGGAATTCTTCCTACAGAATAAAACAAATACTGCACAGGAATATGTTGACAAGATCGTAAAAGATGTAAAATCATTTGCAGGCAATGCCGAGCAAAGTGATGATATTACTGTGCTATACCTTATCAGAAAAAACTGATCATTTAACTCTTCTGATATTAATACATAATTAATATAGATTATATAAAAGCAACAAAAATATTTAGGATAGGCATATGTTAAAACACATTTGTATAGCAGTAAACATATTATTCTTTACAATAATAATTTATCCACAAGAGAATTATGTATTTGAACATTTTTCAATCCCCGAAGGACTTTCAAATCCAACTGTTCACTCTATCCTACAGGATAGCTATGGATTCTTGTGGGTTGGTACTCCAGATGGATTAAACAGATACGATGGTTATGAATTTAAAATTTATAAAAACGATCCTGATGATCCAAAAAGTTTACCTGCCGGCGGGGCAATGTGGGCACTTGCTGAAGATCACGATGGAAACTTATGGATAGGCGGACAAAACATTCTGGTAAAGTACGATCGTAAAAATGATAATTTTATTCCAGTTCAACTTGATCGTAGTTTAGTTAATGCTTCAAACCTCCGAGTTTATAAAATTCTTGTTGATTCTAAAAACAGGATTTGGGTGAACACGAGAAGAAATGGAATTCATTTGATAGATCCGGAAACGTTTTCTACAACTGCAATAAGGGTTTTCGATAACAAGGGGAAAGAAATAACTCCAAGTGCAAGCTTCTCTATTATTGAAACGCAGCAAGAAGATATCCTCGTTTCTGATTTTGTTAATGGCGTACTTAGATACAATGAGAAGGAAAATCGATTTGAAGTATTTGACATTCCAAAATTATCAAGTGTAATCAAAATATTTGAAGATGATTTTAATAAACTTTGGATTGCATACTGGAAGGGAAATTTATTAAGATATGATCCGGCAACCGAACAGCTCGAGACTATTGATATTTATAAATCGGTGAAAACAGAAATCACGGATCCAACGATTTTCAGCATGTATAAAGACCAGGATGGATTTATGTGGATTGGCACTTTAACAAACGGATTGTATAAATATAATCCAGTAACAGATGAATTCACTCATTATTATTCCGATATTTCTAAACCAAACAATTTACATGGTAATGGAATATCATCCATCCTTCAGGATCAGTTTGGAATACTTTGGATCGGAACATTTACATCCGGATTGAACAAAGTCGATCCTAAAAAACAACCGTTCAATGTCTATCGTCTGCCACAGGAGTTAAGAAAAAATAATTTCGATGATAATATTAATGCTATAACAAAAATTAAAAGCAGTGATGACATCTGGTTAGGAACAAGGGGTTCAGGATTAATCCGCTATAATTTAAAAACTAAAGATTATTCTAATTTTATTTACATCCCTGATTCAAAAAATTCCCTTAGCAGCAATAGAATTACAACTTTAGCTGCAGATGATAATAATAATATCTGGATTGGAACGGATAGTTCTTTAAACCGGCTTAATACAGTTACTGGAAAGATTGATGAATATTTTGTAAACAATCGAAATCTAAATTTTATTTTTCAGGTAAATGATCTAAAAATTGATAATGCCGGAAGATTATTTATTGCCAATTCTAACGGTGTAGATATCTTCTACCCTCTGCAGCAGCAAGTTAAATCTATACCGACCATTAATAACCGACGATACGATAGCAAACTATTTTCTGAGATTAAAGATTTATCAAATGAGCAGGAAATTTTATCTTCAATTTTAAAAGTTGGTGAAGCCCAGGATACCAGTATAAATTTTTCCTTATCAAGCACAGAAAAGGTAGTTATTATCTCCGCCGGTGAAGCACAGGTAATCAACAATCAAAGTTACGATTTTGGATGGTTGGAAGATGAAACCGGAACGATAGTATGGACAATGGAGAATTCTAAGGAAACCTTTCATATAGGCGGTGGCTATAAGAACAGGACTGCCTTAGGTGTATTGGAATTAAAGCCGGGTGATTATGTACTCAGATATCAATCAGACGTGGGACATTCCTATGGAAACTGGAATGTTACACCACCTGAGGATTCATCTTTATGGGGAATTCAGGTAATTAAAATTGATGATGAACAGTATAAAAGTTTTTCTGAACAATTGATGGCTGAATTACAGGGTAAAAACTATATGCCCTTAGCTGGTGCATGGTTTCTTACATTTAGTACTAAACATGATA
>PVMK01117482.1_pt1 | contig 13457 bp, 20 predicted proteins | sample 1853481 | NCBI WGS metagenome assembly PVMK01 (sample SAMN08533507, study PRJNA380276) | Marine sediment metagenome, whole genome shotgun sequencing project.
GCTAATGCTTTGTTAATAGCCAATAATACTTCTAATGCTTGTTCAGCACTCATTGTTAAGTCTCCGTATAAATCCTTTTGATATACGTCTCCTGCTCCTTTTATAGTATCATTAGCCATTACTTTGTGCTTTTAATGTTCTTATATAGTGGTTATATTTATAAACCGTTAATTCTTTAGGGTTGATTGGTAACCCTTGTCTCTTTTCTATTGCTAAACAAATCTCTTCATATCCTAAAGACTCTGAGGAGTCAAAAGTATTTTTAAAATCTAGCTCCTCCATCTCTATTAGATTTAGTAAAGACCTATCAGATGTTGCAATATATTCATTCTTTAACATTGCTATCTGTCTCTTACACTCTAATAATTCTTTGTACTCTTTCGAGAAGCCGAACTCCTCCAAGTACTCGTCATAGATTTCATTCCATAACTCTTTCAATTCTTTTGTGTTATCTTCTTTTAACTTTCGGTAAGATGGTAATATAACAAGATAAGCTAAGTTACCTGTCTTATGGATTTGCACCCAATTCCATTGTGGAAGGTTATCTATTGAAGTGTATTTAAGCTGCTGCTTGAAGGAGTGGCCTCGCTTCTTCAATAAATTTAACTCTAAGTATGTCAATAATCTTTTGAAGATTTTCATCTTGTAATCCCTCTAAATTGTTGCCGTAACTATCTTCTAAGTTGTCGTTGTCTTTCATTGGATCAGATGTTATTGTAAACTCTCCGTCTCCAATCCTTAAGTCAAAACTATCATAATACTCTCCTGTGTCTAACAATATTGGACTTTCTCCTGCTGTCTTGGTTTTAGTCTTACTCTTTCCATCGAAGTTAAATGTGAATGAACGTCCCTCATTTAAAAACTCTGTTGTAAAACTGTAACCCCCTCCAATATCTTTTAACTCAACACCTAGTGAATCCTCTCCGTCAAATAGTTGGCTTTTGTTTAAATCAAGTATAAACTTCTGGAAGCTTTTGTCAGTAAGAGCCTCGTTAAACATCTGATTTGCATCTAGTGTTAACGCTGCTCTTACCGACTTAAATAGCTTACCATTCCTCATTCCTATCTGTTCTTAGTGATCCAAACCCAAGCCAAGTTCAAGTCAAAAGGAAGTCTCCCTTTAAATTGTTCTTTAAACTCAGCCTTTTTCACATCTACAAACGCTTTAGGATTAAGGACTTTTGCATATTGAAGCTCTAAGGCCGTTGGCTCTTTAACTTCTTTCTCTTTCTTACTCATAATACTATGGTACTACGTAAGTGAAAGGCTCCATATCTGCTCCTTCTTTAAACACATCTACACTGATTACATCAGTAGAAACTGCTCCTGCAGCTAATGTAAGCTCGTAAACTCCATCAGAAACCTCAACTGCTGCTGAGATAGCTAAATTTGCTGACTGTGATACATTGTAAAGATCAGAAGGAGAGACTCCATTATCTGGAGAAAAATCTGCAGCAACTAATCCTTTGTAAGGGTTTAAGTTGTTAAAATCTCCGTAACAATAGTTTAAATCCAAAGTGACAGTTGTAGGAGTTATTACAGGAGATGCTAAAGCCTCCCCAATAATATCTGTTAAACCTCTTTGAAGTAACATGTTAGTTTCGATTTGACCTGCAGCAATTTGCGTTAAGTTTTCATCTCTTACTAATTCATTAACTGCGAAAGTTAAAGACACAGAGTTAGGATCTGTTTTAGTTTTCTTAACAACACCTGCATAAAGAGTTCCTGTCTCAATTGCAACAGGAAGTAACTCAGTATCATTATCAATACCTGCTATCGCTCCTCCAACTGTTACCTCAAATTCACTCATATCCTGACATTGGAAAGAGTTTAATACTCCTGCAAACTTAGGGCTTCCAAATTTAGAGTAATAAGAACCTACGAAAGTTCTAATCCCTTGATCTACTATAACAGAGATTCCATCAACATCAAAAGTAACAGGCTCTGCTCTTACGTCAGTAACTGTGTTAATTTTTGGAGTGATATACCAACGTTTAGTAGGATCTAACTCATTAATTTTACCTTGTATGAAAGCGTCAGGCAACACTCCGTTTACAAAATCTGATTTTTTAATAGAGTTCTTTGTTCCATCTGCTGCAAAAGTTTGCACCAAGATAAGCAAAGCTACTCTGTCGATTACTGGAACACAAGAAGGTACGCCTGTATTTTTACCTCCTGATCCACATGTACATGGTTCGAACATTTTTTTTACTTTTTGTAAGAGGCTTCTATACCTCTCTGGTTTAATTATATATTTATTTAATGTTTACAATCTTCACACCCATTTTTGTTTATAGGAAGGCTAATCCTAAATTCAATTCCACTTAATTCCATACTAAATAAGTTCTTTACGTGGCCAACTCTGTCATAGAATCCTGCTTTTGATTGACTTATTATAGTGTATTCTTCTTCCTCTATATCTCCGATTATTGAACTACTCTCCAACAAATCTACAAAATCCTCAGCTAATTGAGTCATTGGAGCCACATATTCTCTATGTCTGTCCTCTGTTAATTCTCCTTTTACTGCGTCATCTTCTAAAAAAAATAGTATTATATCTGCTCTTCTTCCTAGATTTATCTCTGGGTTTCTGTTTCTTTTTTCTTTACTTACGTGGTAATAATAAACTAATGGAGTCTTTTGTTTTGCCTTCTTGATCTGAGTTAGCTCACTATTAGTTGCTTTAACAGTTCCATAGAAGTAATTAGGTGCAGGAATGAATATCTCTGTCTCTAAAGGACAACTATTGCCTGTGAATATTATATACTTACCACCTATTACTTCTTTTGCTTTATACTCTACTGCTCCAATAAAGAAACAACCTTTTGAAACAAGCCCATGTGTTGAACATAATGTAAGCTTTACTTCATTATCCGGAAGAACCTCACAGTCCAGAATAGTCTCAGTAAATTCTAACTGAGAAACTAAATCTCCTATTATATCAACTGTCTCTTTCATTTATTATAAATCTTTTTTCCAAACATTCTTACTGCGTAGTATCTTAAATAATTATCTAATTGTTTGCCTATTGTTCTATCATTTAATAACACACTCCAGGTTCTCATCTCTTTATCTGCAAACTTACGAGCAAAATCATTACCAACATCGTCTGCCATATACCTAGTTTGATACATCCAATCGTGAAGCATTGCTGCAAATAAGAAGTCTCCATAAGGAGGGAATGCCCACCACAATGATCGAGGTGAAGAGCTACAGTCAAATTCAAAGTCTTTAGGAATAACTATTACAGCATCATTAGAAAGCCTAACAGATAGGTTTCTTAGTAGCCTAAAGTGGCTCGTTTTAGTTATTGGGTAAGTAGGAGTTAAATGCAATAAACCTATCTTTAAAACGCTCTGTATGTTATTTCTATCTATATCTAACATTTTACATTCCTGTTAATCTAACCGAACCTCTTCCATACTTCTTTGAGTTTAATATACACTCACTATTGGTTACGTATTTTTTATTTAAACAATGTTGCTTTATCATATTTGCTAAAGTATCTGACATAGCCTCTTTGTTCATTCCTGTTTTTGAAACTAATGTTCCACTAAATTTCAATTTACTTTGGTCCTTGTGTAATTCTGCATCAGCCCATTCCTTCTTTTGGTCTCTTTTATAATCTAACATAAAAGGACTATTCATAGCTTTTTCCATTGTTTCTGTTGAAATAATTTTAACCTCAATCCTCTCATCAATGAAATTTTCAATATGAGGTTTTGCAATTGCTCCTATAATAGCAACCACCGCAACAACAGAACTAATCAATTTTAATATGTCAGTTATTTTTTTCATTATTTTTTTATAATCTCTTTAATAAAAAACTCTTGTCTATCTTCTACATTTGTTATTCTCAATTCGTTTTGCTTTATTAAAATTAGATTTTCTTTTATTAAAGCATGATTATCTTTTTGAGAGTTTCCCAAATCATTCATAGTTTTTGCCAACTCTTCAGCAGTTTTATAAAATTCACTTTTTGCCTTTTGATTTGCTTTTTTATTTTCTGCTAATTCTTTGTCTTGAATACGGTTATCTTTTTCATTTACTATTTGTCTAATGGTCCCTTCTTGTATTTTACCCCCGTGTTCTTTTTGTGTCTTATTAACATAAGTAAACCAAAATAAAAAAAACGTCATTAGAACAGATCCTAAAACACCAAGAACAATATCTACTAAAAATTTGCTTTCTTCCATTTTAAAATAAGTTTTTACAATTAAAAGTTAATAAATTATACTTCTTGCTTTTTATTTCTTCAAACCTATCAAAAAACAAACTTGTATTAATATTAGTTGTTTTTATTATATCTGTTTTCCTTATAACTGTGTCACAAAGTATAGGAGTTTTATTACCTCTTTTAAATCTTATTGTTTTATCATTATATGTGTATCTAACAGAACATTTAGGGCTTAAAGATGTTGCAGCACCTAAAAGCGTTAATGCTTCATCAGGCTTACTGTAAATCGCTTGTATTTTGTTTTTCTGGTAATTATCACTCTTTAATCTTTCCCACTTATATCTATTCCTAAATATTGCAAAATATATTATTATAGATAAACTAATTAATGTGAAAATATCAAAAAAATTAATATCTGTTTTATTAAAAAATAACATATTAAAATTATTAAAATAGTCATACCCTAATAAATTTAACAGTCCAAAACCAATAAATAAATTAAGCATATTTTTTTCGCTATGTTTAAAAACATAAACAGCTAAACAAATCATTATAATAGAATCAATAACCCAATAAAGTCCATCACTATCAAAATACTGAGGTAAATATCTCATCAGTAAAAATAATATGAAAAACAACCTTAACATTATCCTTGATTTGGTCTTTCTTTTGGTCTACCGCTTACCCATTCGCCTTTCTTTTCTGTTTCAGTTCCTTCAAAAGAAACTTCTAACTTTTCAACTAAAGTTTTTATTTCTGTAAGGATTTGTTGTTGTTCTTCTACTGTATTAACTCCTGTTCTTTCTACTCTCCATCCAACAGTTCTACCATCTGAAAGCCTAAATACTTCGGGTTTTAAATCTAAAGTATTTAAGTTATGAGTAACTGTAAATGTTGTTCTACCTCCTGCAAAAACTCTTGATATAGAACTTTCAGCACTATCTAAGTTAACTGCAAAAAATGCTTTTGGTATGTCACTCGTTAAGGCAATGTCTCCATCTTTAGCTTGATGTGTTTGTGTAAAATCTGTTGCACTTGGTGTGTGAACAACTATTAATTCACCTGCAAGACCTGTGTTGTAAGCAATCCCATTTAAAACAGGGTAATCATCTGATTTAACTATTTGTTCTTTTCCACATAAAGCAATTGCATTTATAACATTCTGCTTTAATGTTGAGTTTTGAGAACACATCGTTGCAGGGTAGTTTGGTAGATTTAAAGAAACAATATCTAATGTTTCATTGTCTCTTATTGCAAATCCTCCGGTCTTGGTAAAATCTCCTTTTAATAAAAATAATGATGCTTGATTTCCATTGCTTAGTGTTACACTTGGAACAGAAACACCTTGAAAAAAATCTTCATCTTGAATAGTAACACCAAATGAAGTCATACTTAAAAAGGTTTGACTATTTTCAAGAAGAACATTCCCATCAACTCCTCCTTGTCTTAAGTCTAAAAATGCTGATCCATTAGTAGCCTTTACCACTTGGCCATTGTCAATTGATATGTTCCTAGCTCCAGTTGTGAATCCTTCTAACAAGACACTCGCCAAGTCCTGAGTATTCATATCATCTAATATGTTCTGCAACTCCTCTGAGATTTCATCAACACTACTCACCCAATTAACCCCGTCAAATAAATAAGATCCTTTAGAATAGAAGTTCCCTCCTAAACCTCCAGGAAGCCACTTTGTCCCTTGTGAATTTTGAACATAAGCTAATGATAAGGTTGGAGCAGTAGGAAAAGCTGCTATAAGAGCATTATAATTTAAAAACACTCCAATATATCCTGTCCCAGAACCGCCTCCGCCTTGACTATCTATGTGAATTACTACACCCATTTAAGCCTGTTGTTTTTGTGTAAGTTCAAATTCTATTGTTCCTGTTGTTTCTGTTCCTGCATTATAAACGACTCTCATATAAACCCATGCTAAGTGATTATCGTCTACTGCATCATCTACTGAAACATTAGTCGAAAGATTGTTATACTCAAACCAAGTAGTATCATCATTAGAAACTTCAATTGTGTAAGTAGGATCTCCAACAGTTAACCCAGATTTAATAGGAGCTAAAGCCCACTCATATTTATAGCAACTTTGTATTGATTGAGATGTTTCTGAAACAGTCGCATCATGCGAAGTACCGTCTCCAAATTCAAACTTTGTTTTCTTAGGCTCATTCATAACCAACTTGTTTTTTTCTTTATTATTCCTTTAAAAGTAGGATAGTCTGTTAGGTTGTCGCAGATGTACCATTGAATAGCATCATAACTACATATCCCTTCATTGTAAACTGTGTAAATCCTAGACTCAGAAAACTCTGCTTCCCTCGAAACCTCATTACTATTAACAATGTTTCCTGTATTAGTGTTCTTTACTTTCTGATCTCTTGTGTATTTCCAGAAGATAAACTTCTCAACCATCTTAACTATTCCCTCAGACCTCCATCTTCCACAGTTGTCATCCTTACAAAAAGGCTCATATATATCAATGTAGATTTGCGTCTGAGGAACTCCGTTAAGTAAGTCCGCAACAAATAAGTCGTATAACTCACACCCTAACAAATCTTGGAGGTAATCAACCTCAAACTTATCTATGTACTCTTGAAGGCCATCTTCTGTGTGCTTGTTTGTAGCAATACAAATTGGTGCTGATTCAAAGTCTTCTGGTGTTATGTTAAGTATTGACATTATTTTGTTTTTATCTCTATTTTAATCCCAAAGTCTAATTTATTTAGACTGTTCTTTAATCGCCTCCACACTTTATCGTAGAGGCTTAGTCGTTTCCCTCTGACTTCTTTATTAATTTGTTATCATCATCCAGAACTAACTCATCATCTTCATTAATCTCTACTTCATCACCAACTTCTAATCCTTCTGCAGCCTCTTCATTTGCATCTATATCTTCTTGAGTTAATACGTGGTATTTAACCTCAACGTCATCATCTTTACAATCGTCACACTTCTCAGCTCCTCCTCCGCATCCTTCACAAGGAGAGTTTGAGCCATTTGCAGCTGCTTTATGCTCTTCATAAGTAGAGTTTACTTTAAGCTTTGACAACTTAACATTATAAGCATCTAACTGCTTTTGAGTTCCTTCTTCAGCATATCCATCTGCTATAAACTTATCTGCTACATTTTCACCTACTTGTTTAACTGCTCCTTTAGGGATTCCTGCAACGTGTTCTTTTTTGAATTTTATGATTTTCATCTTGAAGTATTTTAAGTTAGTAATTCCTTTTACCACCAAAACCTCCTACATTTCTGCAGGAGGTTTAAGTTATCTAAACTTTATATTAAGGCTTATCTATTGCAGTTATTGCTGCACCTATATCAGTACACTTCATGAATGCATTTTGCCAGTTAGTAGGAACTAAGAAGTTCAATCTTTCTAATCCTTTAAGAGTAGCGATTTCTTTTTCCCAGTTATCTTTGTTTTCAAAAGCAACATCGATTTCTACCATTTGTCTGTCAATGATTTCTCCTTTCATTGCATCAAATACATAACAAGTGTTCTGTGCAACGATTGGGGTCCACATTACCATCATTCCTCCGATAAAAGGAGTTCCTCCTATCATTGTAACTCTTGAATCTAAATAGTTGTTATCTAAATCTTTTAAAGACTCTACGTTTTTAAACCAATCACATTTGTTAACAATAACAACGTTTGGATCATAAGCTTCTTGCTGACCTAACTCAATGATTTGTGTTTGCATTCCTAAAATCAAATCTACCATATTAGCAGCTTGAATAGAAGCAGTTAAAACACACGCTACGTTAGCAGCAGAAAACTCAGAAGAGTAAGAGTCAATAGAATTTAAGTTCTCACCTACTCCATCTCCTAATAATAATTGAGAGTCAATTCTTAACGCTAAAGATTGATTGATTAATCTGTCAATACGACTTCTCATAAATGGATAGTCAGCAACAAATAATCTACAGAAGTCAATCATATCTTTTACAACTTTCGTTTCAATAGAGTTAACAACTAGCGTTTCTTTAGTAGTAGAAACCACCTCAGCACACTTAGCAACGTTTTGAGCATCTCTAACAACTGTGTTTTGCTCTACGTACTTATAGAACTCTGTAGATACAGGAGTTGTTGGAAATATTGAACGAATTTTAGGAGCTCTTACAGGTTGATCAATAACACCTTGTCTCATTTGAGCAAAGTCAGATCCTGCATTTATGTCTCCATAAGTTTGCTCTGCTTTATTAATCTCAACTTGAATACCTGTCTTAGAAGCTAATGCTTTATCAATAGCATCATCTTTAGTAGCATTGTCCCAAGCAGCTTTAACTATTCCTTCAAAAGTCTTTGGAGTAACATCCTCTCCATTACTGTTCTTGATAGAAGTAATTATTTCTCCTTGATTGATTTGAGTTTGCTTTAAAGTTTCAAACATTTGTTTGTAACCTTTCAACTGCTCTGCTAAGTTCTCAGCTTTCTCAGTATCGTTTTCAGCATCTTTCATTTGCTCAACTAAACCTTCTACTGTTTTCTCAATGTTTTCCATTGAAGCTTTGTAATACATTGCTCTTTCTTCAGAGGTTAATTTACCTATCTCTTCTTCAGATAATTTCATAAACGTTTTCACGCTATCTACCATCTTAAACCAAATAGGTAAAGAAGCAACTGTTAATCCTCCTCCTACTGCGAAGCCTAAAGACTCCATTAATGTTTCTGCTGCAAAACCAGTCGATGCAGTAACTATTGCTACTGTCAAGATTGATAAGACTGTAATTGCAAATAATCTTACTTTTTTCATTTTAATTTGTTTTGTGATGAGCGTTTTATTTTTAACTCATCTGGTTAATTATTATTTATTAATATTCAAACTTACCAACGATCAAAGAACCCTTTTTCTTGAGTGTCCTCAGACGGCTCAGCTTTCGGAGTGATTACTATCGGCTCCTGTTTTTGATTATCAATTAGTCCTGTTGCAGAGTTAGATCCTCTTAATACAAGGCTTGACTCTCCAATATTTTTCGCTTCTGTTACAACCCAGAAGTACTCTATCTCTTCAAAATCTGATTTATTAGCAATACCATCAACGTTCTCTAAGTAACGTCCTAACTCTTCTTCATCTCCTTTGGCTTCACTATTCATTGCTAAATCAATGTTCACGTATTGCATCCTTACACTCGCTTCAATATCATCTCCAGAATCTAGCCACTCTTTGGCCATTGGATTAATAACATCTTCTTTCTTTACTTTATATATTAATGCTTGTGTGTTTCCTTCAAAGTTCTTTCCTATGGAACTAAACGGTATCTCAGAGACAAACATTTGAACATTTTCTTTTTTTACGACTACGTTGGCCATCTCCATTTTATGGTCGGTTAATAGGTAGTTTCGTCCTTGCTGCTCATTGATAGATTTGTTCCAGATACCGTCTTTGTGTAAGTCCCTATGACTATCCAATATCTTAGTAGTGTTAACAACTACATAATGATAGTTTGTATCTGTCATTAAACCTTTAGCAGCATCATTGAACTTTAATGGATCAATGTTTTTAAGGTTAACCCCTAACCCTTTCTCATGTGATTTAAAAATTTGAGCTTTCTTAAGTCCGATAATATCTTGTTTGCTTCTTTTTAAAGCCTCAAACATCTGGTGCTTATTATCAAAGTCTTTATTAAGTTCTTTACAGTGTATCATTTTGTGACAGTTTTATTTCCTTTTAACACTTTTATTTTTTCTTTAATAGACTCTTTAACTGAAGATGGTAAGTCTGGGTTGTTTAATCTATCCTCTAATATTTTTATTTGCGTATTATCCATCTGTTGGAGGGTTGTTTGGTTCTTCTACCATCCCTGTATCAGCAACTAACTCTCTTGCTTCGTTTTCAGTAAGGTCGAAATTCATCTCTAATAACTTAACTGCAGACTCTGGCTTAATCTTCCCTTCTCCTACTCTCATTATAATATCAGACATCCCTTTTGAAAGGTTAACTTGCTTAGCTGCTCTCTGAACTTGATCTGCTTGTAAAGCTTCTATTCCAGAAAGGTCTAATCTAATGTCATAAGTTGTGTTGTCTGCTTCATTCCATCCTGGAAGAATAAGTTCTTTATATCCTGCAAGGTGTCTTTCTAATGGAGGTATTACTGCGTTAGTGTAGAAGTTCTTCTGAGCTTCTTTTGCATTGTTGAACTTCTTATTAGCAGGATCATTAAACGTTCCAGAATCAGCACCGTATGCTGAACATAATTGCCTTAACGTAAGCACTCCATTTTCAATCATCTTTAAATCAGCAGGACTTAATCCAAATTGAGTGTACTTAACTCTCGCAGTTGTTCCTACTACTTGGTTAAATTTTGCTGCTCCTCCTAATTTATTATTGATAGTGTTTTGTAAATCATCCCCTTCTTCTTCAGATAAAGGATGTTCTCCTTCTGCAGAAAGCAATCCATTAGCTCCTCTATTCTTTATTGCGTTTGCTCCTGCATACATAAGCTCGTTAGATGCTGATAAAGTTGCATAGGCTGCTTGTAACGGGCTTAAACCCATCCCGTGTAACAATCCTTCTTCTGTTGGATTAAAGTACTTTATATGCTTAACGTCTTCTTCTTCAATTGTTGTCTCTACTCCTTGCCACTTTACAATGTACTTAAGCGTGTAATCAAACAACTGTTTACCCATTTTCTTAATCTGAACTAACTGAGGAGGGATAATGTTAACCTGTGTTATCATGCTAAAACCTGCAGGAACTAATCCTGTTAAGAACTCATTACCTGTAGTCAGTTGATAACCTAGTGCGTCTTCTGTAAATTCAAACTTGTTTTGTCTTTTATTTGGATTCATTACTGAGTCGTAAAAAGCTCCAGAGGTAACCTCTTCTTCTTCTCCTGCTGCGTTAATCTCTACAATCTTGTAAGGGATGTTTGCACCTGTTCTAATTATCTTTGAGATAATAGAGTAAGTGTCTGTGTTTGAGGCATAACCTTCATTAATTAACTTCCAAAGCTTGTTATATAAATAACCAAAGCCAGAGTTGTATAGTGAAGAGGTTATGATTTTAGCGTCCTTGTATTTGTCAAGGGCTAGTGTTCCAAGATTCTTAATGATAGTTTTTGCCTTTTTTCTAAGGTAACTCATTCGTTAATTCCGTCTGATTTGTGATAGGCCTCTTAACCTATTTTTTGTAAATGTATTAATAAATATTTATTCTAACACAAAGAAATAACAACTTTTTTTTGATTTATTTTAAAATACTCTGTGTTTTCTTACTCCAATAACAAACCACTCTCTCATCATTATAGAGTCCCAATCATCCGGAGAACGGCCTATTAATGCTTTTATAGTTTCTTTTGGTATAACTGCAGGTTTACCATCTTTGTCAATATCTTTTAACTTCACTTGCTCCATCTCTTCGTTGACTAAATCCATTACCTCATTAGACTTACACATCTCAACTACTTCTCTCCTCTCTATTCTCTGTGCCATTCTAATACTACATTGACTTTTTAAGTTCTGGTAGTTCTCTTTGTTTAAAGCTTTACTGTTATTAATAAATCCTTTACAACCTAACTCATCCACTACTCCTCCTCCGACTCCATCTTCATCAGCTATCGTATGACTGTTCTTTATCTTAAAAGCTTTCTGTATTGCTTTAGCTTTCTCTGACACTTCTGTTGTCTTACTAACTAACATCTCATACCGTTTAACACAAACGAAGTCTTTCCAAACTCTAAAGACTGTTTTATCCTTTCCTTTCCTTGCAACGTCAATAGTCAAATAACAAGTGTAGTCTTCTGGAATCTCTACATGCTCTCCATTCCAATAGTCCATAATTGCATCATAACTTATCAAAGTACTCCTGTCATCATCATACTCCCAATCTCCGTCCCTTAATCTTCTCCTGCTCATCTCGTCTAATTGGTCCAATGTTTCAATATAACTTGAAGGTAAGTAAGGATTGTCTGAAGGAAGAGACTGAATGAACGCTCTATAATCAGCCATCTCTCCTTTTTTCTTAGCTCTATAAAATAGTTTATAGTTCCAATTCTTAGAAGGATTACAAGTACCTAATATCTTTGGAGTTAAATCATACTCTGTTAGTTTGTATCTTATCCTAGACTTTAATACTTGCCAAGCTTTAAATACTATCTGAGCAGTCTCATCTACAAACGCTCCTGTTATCTCTAAAGAACCAAGACTGTCAAACTGAGGATCTTTAGGATAGAGTTTTAATTCTTTCAAAAGTATCTGGCTTCCATTGTGCCATTGTATTATCCCTTTCTGTTCTCTATAAGTAAATTGGTCTTGAACGTCTAACCTAATCTTATTTGCTTTAATTGACTCTTCTGTTGGTGCAGAGGTTAGTTCAAAGAAAGTGTTAAGAGTTGTTTCTTTTAAAGTCTTTAGTATTTCCCTTCCCATTACCCATCTTGTTCCAGGATAGTTCTGACACATTTCTACTAACCACAATACACCTAGAGAACTTTTGGCTCCTCCTGCTGCTCCTCCGAATAGTATCTCTGTAGTAACTTTGTCTTTTAAGTAGTAGACTGCGTTCTCTTGTTTAGGTAGTAGTTTCATTTTACGTTACATATTTTTTTACATTCACAAACAGAACAATAATAAACATTTATTTTCAATAATCTTCTTAGCCAATTATATGAAGATAACTTATACTTACCATACTTTCTACATAAGTCTGGATTTGGATATGAACCGTAATTACTCATTCTTTTATTGTTAGTTCTTGACCTAATTCAAATGCTATATTTTGAAAATTATGTACAAATTCACATTGGTTTATAAAATTTAACTCTCTAGGATTGCAACCGCTTATAGTAAATAAAGAAATTCCATTATCCAAAACTCTACATATTAAAGATGTTTTATCTCCATTTATTACCATTTGTTTATACTTCCCAAATGATTCATAAATAGTTGCACCAAACTTAACCAACCATTCTTCTGTTAGTGGTATTGGTTTTGCTTCTTCTTCTAATAGAATAAATCCTAATTCGTTTCCATACCAAATATTAAACTGGTCTGAATCATCAACTGGTGCAACACCAAAACAAGTTAATATATTACCTTCATCATTTTGAAAGTTATTCCCTATTCTTAAATCTTTAGCTTCTATCATAATCTATTTGTTTTTAATTCGCTTAACATATTACTAGCAAATGAAAGGAGAAGATTAAGAGAAGATATTGCTTTAATCGAATCCGATTTAGAGGATACTTTACAAGAAAATGTTTATATAGTAGATGAGAGTATAGATATTGCAGAAGAAAACGCCAAGTTAAAAGAAGAAATTAAAAACAA
>PVMK01122016.1_pt1 | contig 13457 bp, 16 predicted proteins | sample 1853481 | NCBI WGS metagenome assembly PVMK01 (sample SAMN08533507, study PRJNA380276) | Marine sediment metagenome, whole genome shotgun sequencing project.
GTACTTGTTGTTCACGAGTTCGCCGCGGTGCCGGTAGGGGAACACGATGGCCCAGCGCTCGCCCTCGCCCGTGGCATAGATCCCCATGGCCTCGACGATCTCGCGACTGATGCCCCGGCCGGCGAACCAGTCGAACAGGCGGTCACCGGTGTCCATGGTCCGAGGCGGCTTGGGCCGGGTAATAAGCCTGGCCGCAGGCTCGTACCCGTTCGCGGCACCGTTGCTGCCCGTCCCGCCCGTCCAGCCACAATGGTGGCATTTCCATACGGCGCCGCCGTCCTCACCCAAGCGGACGTTCAGGCAGGGCTCGTGTTTCTTTCTGCGCTGTGCCGAGCACCGCGGGCACGTCACCTTGTGCTCGCCAACGTCATGGTCGCGAAGCCGGATGCCTTGGGTCGAGAGTGCGGCAACTACGTCCATTACAGCATCAACGGCGCGGGCTTTGCCCCGGCCGCCTCCTGATCCTGGTATTGCGTCCAACGTTCCTGGTTGAGCCAGGTCTTGGCCTGGGCGACGTACTTCGGGTCGGTGCCCTCCCGCTCGACGTAGGCCGCGTAGTTCAAGGCGCCCTGGATGATGACCCTCGCTGAGATACCGCGCTTCAGCGCAGCCTCGAACATTGAGAACGCCGGTCTCTTCGGGTTGGCATGAGATCGCCTGGAAGGATAGGTCTGCCAGAACTCATCGAACTGCTGGGCGGTCGGCGAAGGGACCGCACGAGTCTTGTCTTTCAGTGGGTCTTTCTTTGTGTCTTTTGGCGGAACCTGGGTGTCCGGGGTCCCCGGAACCTGGGTGTCCGCCCCCCCGGAACCTGGGTGTCCGGGGTAACACTCTGACCCCGGAACCTGGGTGTCCGGGGTAGTGCTACCGTTGGCGACCACATAAATACTCCGCTGCCCTGGTCGGTGCTCCGTGCGAAGGAAGCCGCAGTCCTCCAAGGCGCGGAGGCAACGGCGGATCTGTCGGGTCGAAACGCGCATGTCTTTGGCCAGGGTTGTGGTCGCAGGCCAGCATCGACCGTTACGATCGGCGTAGGCCCCCAGTGCGCACAGGACAGCGAGGCCGGTCCGGGAAAGCCGAGAGTCAAAGACCGCGGGGGCGGGGATGATCGAGAGGCGACACGACTCCTTAGGCATCATCCACCCCATGCAGCGGAGCGGGCCAGAACTCCGCACCACCGGTCACCTCAATGGCATCGGGATCGAGTTCGGCGTAGGTGTCGAGTTTCCGGTCTATGATGGTCGTTATGCCACGCTCGGCGCCGATCTCTGCCAGGACCTCGTCAAGGACGCGATCACCAAGTCGATAGAGGCGCTGGACCTGCCGCCGGCGCCGCAAATCAGCCGCTACCTCAGCGGCGACTTGGCCGATGGGCTGGAATGCGCGGGCTTTTGGGGTACGGCGGGTCATTACGCGAGCCAACGCCAGACACGACGATGGCGTCCATAACGGAGCGGTGCATTGAGGGGGAGGGGGCTTGAATTCCCGCAAGTTTTTGTGTAAATAAGCATTGTCCGTAAAATCTTTCGTCTGAGCGCGGAAGAAATCGAAGCCTCGTCGGTCGCCTCCGGCGGGGCTTTGTTGTTGGGGGGCGTGACTTAGGCAGCCTTGCCGCGCATGAAGGCGTCGAGAGCTTCCTTGTTGTAGAAGACCCGGCCACCGTTCTTAGTCCACTCTGGGCCAATCCCCTGCATCCGCCACATGGCCAGAGTTTTCGGCGCACGCCCCACGTATTTGGCCGCGTTATTGCTATCCATATTGCCGTTGGGGAGGACCCGGACCCGCACCGGCTCGATTTCGGCCGTTTCGATTTCGACGGGCCTCCCGGCAACGACCTCGGTCGTCATCATAGGTTCCACCTCGCGTGGGTTTACGGGTTAATCCAGGCGTCTGTAAGTACTTGATGCGGCTTGACGGGTCAAGCCCGTTTGGATATCGTGCCTACAGACGCTTCAAGTAAAAGAGAGACATATGGCCACTAAGCAAAAGGCGCGGAAGACAAGTGGGCGAAGGGACCGGCGCAAGACGACAAGCACCAGGATCACCCCAGAAACTCGCGCGCAACTTGAAGAGGCCGCTGCCCAAACCGGCCGATCCTTGGCTCAGGAGATCGAGTTCAGACTTGAGAAATCATTCCTCACCGACGACGCCAAATTCGCGGAGTTTGGCGGGAAGGAAAAGTTCTCGCTTTGCCGATTCTTTGCGATCGGGGCCGATCACCTCGAACCCGTGTTCAGGGACATCCTGCTCCGAGGCCAAAAAGAAGGGCGACTGCTTACTAAGGAAAAGAAAGGAAAGACCGAGCCAACTTGGGCTAACGACTTTGTACTTTTCCAGATGGCAGTAGCGTGGTGGGTCTATCAGGCAAAGCTGATTGTCTTCAAAGTGCCAATTGAGTTTGAGGATCTCTTTAGGGCTCCGTTTGACGGGCCCGAGGACCCCTCTCAGAAGTCCCTCTCGCTGGCCGAGTTAGGCGGAGTGCTGGCTCAACTCGTAGCCGAGAAATCAAAGGGCGAAACTGACTAGACTAAGGAGGCGAAATCATGGCGATGCGATTCGCCCATCTCACACGAGCAGAGATTCGCCGTCTCCAGCCGGGCCGGCGGATCACTGAGCACGGCATTTCGGCAGAGCGACTGCCAAACAGAGATGTGCGCTACAGCGTCAACATCATGGTTGACGGCGAGCGCGTCCACCGAGTTATCGGGCGCGAAAGCGACGGAACCACGCGCAGCCAAGCGGAAGAGTTTATACTAAGGGTCCGCACCGAAGCCCGCGAAGGGCGGTTGGCTTTGCCAAAGGGTCGAAAGACACAATTGAGCTTCGCTGCGGCGGCCGGCATCTACCTCAAGAAGTTAAGTGAGATCGGGGGCAAGGACACAGAGAACAACGAAAGGCACCTGCGGTTACATCTAATCCCTTACCTAGGTGCGATGCGCTTGGATCGGATCTCCGAGTTCACGCTACAGAAGTTCCAAAAAGATTGCCGCGAAAAGGGTCTCTCGGATGCGATGATCAACCGTGTTCTAGCGACCTACCGGCGGATGGGACGAAGACTATACAGGTGGAAAGTAATCCCTGCGCCACTTCCGATGATCAAGCTGGAGGCCGAGCGGAACCGACGCACTTACGTGATCTCCGACGAGGAGGAAGAAAGGCTACTCAAAGCCGCGCTCGAGGATAGCAACACCTACATCTGGCTGTTCATCAAATTGGGCCTGTCCACCGGCCTGCGTCACGCCGAGATGCTGTCTGCGCGTTTCGAGGGCATTGACCACGTCCGCAGGCGACTGCGTGTGAAGATCAAGGGCGGTCGGTGGCGGAATCAACCTCTAACGCGCGGCATCACCGAGATCCTGATGAGAGAACGGGAAATGGCTGAAGACCCTGAGGGCTGGGTCTTTTCCAGCAAGAGCTCAGCGAGCGGCCATGCAGTGAGCATGGGCGAATCATTTGCCCGATGTGTAGAGCGGGCGGGGATGGATTCGAGAGTGGTGTCTCCCCATACGATGCGCCATACGGCCATAACCCGACTCGCCGAGATTGGCGCTGACATCAAAACCATCCAGGAGTTCTCGGGACATGAGAGCCTAGCGATGGTGCTTCGCTATGCCCATGCCCAAGACCGGGCGATAGATAGTGCTCTCGATAGGCTTGAAGGGCGAACGGTAATCGAACATCCGAGTGCTCGGAAGCACCAAGATTCCTGACAAGGTTTCACAGGAATTACACATAAAGCGACATACGTGCGGACAACACATAGCAGAAGGGTGTCTAAAACCTTGAAATAATTGGTGCGGGCGGGGGGACTCGAACCCCCACGCCTTTTCAGGCTCAGGATTTTAAGTCCTGTGCGTCTACCGGTTCCGCCACGCCCGCACGAGGTTCTCGATCGTCACCGCCCCCTAATAGCGCGTTCGGCCGGCGGGGTCACCTTTCGCTTGGCGTGCCAGGCTGGAACGCCCTAGGGTCGGTCCCATGACCGCCGACCCACCTTCGGAAGTCCGCGAAGCCCTCTACGCCGTCGCCAATTTGCGGGCCTATCTGGCGGGGGCCTGGGAGGTCCGCCGTACGCTGGACGACCGGCGCAACGGCGCGCGCGGCAGCTTCGAGGGGCGGGCGATTTTTGCGCCGGGGGACGCGGGCGCGCTCACCTATAGAGAGGAGGGGCGCCTGGCGCTGGGCGGCTTCGAGACCCTGGCCCACCAGAGCTACCTCTATGCCTTCCCGGCGCCGCGCCGGGCCCACCGGGCCGAGGTGCGCTTCGCCGACGGCCGGGCGTTCCACGCCCTGGATCTCAGCAACGGCCACTGGTCGGCCGAGCACGTCTGCGGAGCGGATCTTTACCGCGGCCGGTTTCGGGCCGAGGGGGCCGACCGCTGGTCCGTCCTCTGGACCGTCACCGGGCCGCGCAAGGACCAGTCCCTGGAGAGTCTCTTCACCCGCGCCGCTTGAGCAGCGCCCAGACGGCGGGAACCAGGCAGGCGGCGAGCAGCAGCTTCAAGAGATCGCCGATGAGGAAGGGCGTGAGCCCGGCGGCGATCGCGGCGCCCCAGGCCGTGGTGGCGCCGGTGGCCGCGATATACTCCTGGCCCGGCCCGGCGTAGAACATGGCGAGCCAGATCAGCCCGGGCACGTAGAGCACGATGTTGCCGAGCAGCATGGCCGCCGCGGTGCGTGGAACGCTGCGGTCCCAGCCGCGCTCGGCCAGATAACCGACCAGCGCCGCGGCCAGCACGAAGCCCCAGATGTAGCCGGCATCGGCGCCAATCAGAACGGCCCAACCGGCTCTGCCGCCAGCGAAGAAGGGCAGTCCCAGTCCGCCTTCGATCATGTAGAGCAGCAGCGCCGCGCCGCCGATGCGCCAGCCGCAGACCAGGCCGACCGAGAGCACGGCGAAGGTCTGCCCGGTCACCGGCACCGGCCAGAGCGGCACGGTGATCTGGGCGCAGAGCGCGACGAACAGGCTGCCGGCGAGCGCCAGGGCGGCGCCGCGCAGCAGCGGCGAGACGCGCGCCGGCGTCCACAGCGCGGCGGCCAGGGTGCGGGCGTCGAGATCGATGGCTGTCATGGGATCCCCCCCTCGTTGTAGATCTTGGGCACGAAAGATCGTCGGCCGGGGATACCCGAAGCCCGCCCGCCTGTCCAGCCGCGTTGCCGGGTGGGTGGCAAGGCGGTCTCAATCCCCGCCCACTGGTGCACGCCGCCGGCTCACGCGGAACACCAGCGGCGCCAGCACCACGACCAGGAAGATGCGCACGATGTGATGGGTGGCGACGAAGGCGGCGTCCATGGAAAGCGCGAGGGCGATCAGGCTCATTTCCGCCAGGCCGCCCGGCGCGAAGGCAAGCACCAGGGCTTCGGCGGGCAGGCCGGTCGCTGCGTGGATCACCCCGGCGACCAGGAGGGTGATGGCGATCAGCACCAGTGTAACGCCGGCGGCGGCCGTGACGATGCGCAGGATGAAGCCGAGCCCGACGCCGGCAAAACGGCAACCGATGGCGGCGCCGACCACCACCTGAGCGGCGGTCACCAGCACAGCCGGCGGCGGCGCCGATGTCCAGCCGGCCAGATGCACAATGGCGCTCAGGATCATCGGGCCGACCACCGGCGCGGCGGGCAGCTTGAGCGCCCTGGCGCCGAAGACGCCGGCGACGCCGCAGAGAGCGAGCAGTGCCAGATCGCCCGGCGCGAGTTCGCCCATCGCCGCGCCGAAGGCGGGCCGGGCCGCCGGGTCGTAGTCCGGCAGCCATTGGAAGGCGAACGGTAAGGCCAGGACGATCAGCAGCAACCGCGCCGCATGGGTCATGGAGATGATGCGGGTGTCGCCGCCCATGGCGGTGCCCACCAGCACCATCTCGGAAAGGCCCCCCGGCATGGCCGCGAAGTAGGCGGTCACCCGGTCGTAGCCGACGAATCGCCGGAAGAAGAAGGTGCCCGCCGCGCCGGACATCACGACATAGGCGATCAGGGCGGTGAGGCTGACCGCCCAGTCGCCGAGCTGGTCGAGAATGGCCGGGGTGAAGCTGCTGCCCAGCATGACGCCGAGCACCACCACGAAGAGGCTGCGCAGGGCCGGCGGCACCGCGATCGGCAGCCCGGCCATGGCTCCGGCCGTGGTCGCCAGCATGGCGCCGATCATCCAGGCGAGGGGGAGATGGGCCGAGGCCGCCAGCGCCCCGCCCAGGCCGCCGAGGGCGAGCGCCCCGGCCAGGCGCAGCCAGCGGCGTGGCCCGCCCTCCACCGGATCGCCCTCCACCGGCCCGCCCTCCACCGGATCGCCCTCCACCGGATCGCCCTCCACCGGCCCGCCCTCCACCGGATCTCCCTCCACCGGATCGCCCCCCACCGGATCGCCCTGCACTGGCCCGCCCTGCACTGGCCCGGGGGTCACGCGATCCGCCGGCCGAAGCGCACGGCGGTCTGACCCGGCTTCAGTCTCAGCGCCGGCATGACCAGCACGCAGTTATCGTAGGGCGTGGAGAAGGCGCGCGCGCCGTCGCGGGCGATCACCGTGCCGGCTTTGGGGATCACCTCGAAACCGCGATAGGGCTCTTCGAAGGCAAAATCTTCGCTGACCACGGTGACCGCCTCGCTCACTTCGATCAAATGTTGCGGCGGGGTCGGCGCATCGGCCCCATAGGCCCCATAGACCCCATAGGCCCCATAGACCCCATAGACCCCATAAATCCCATAGGCCTGGGCGGTCGCGGCTTCGATGGTGCCGGTAGCGGCGAGAAAGCGGACCGCCGTCTCCAGCGCGACGGTCTCGCTGCCGGCCCGCCAGTGCTGGCCGCATTCCACCAGCAGCGCGTTTTTCGCGCTCGCGGGATCGGCGAAGCCGGCGTAATCGCGCAGGCGGACGCCGGCGGCGTGTCCGCTGTCGGCGACCACGATGGCCGGTGTGCCGACTTGGCGCGCCAGCGACCGGCCCTTTTCCATGGGCCCGGAGAGCAGCATGGCGTCGTCGCCCTGCTGCAGGGAATGGATGTCGAGCAAAAGATCGACGCTCTCGACGAGGGGACGGAGATCCCGCGCGCGACTCAGCTCGACCGAAGAGCGCGGGCCGTCCAGCACCTCGGGCGACCAGAGCCGGTTGAAGTCCTCGTCGACGAAGCGCGAGGCCGTAGGATTGGCCGGATCGAAGCGTTCGTAAGCGGCGGTGTTGACGAAGGCGAAGGAGAGCCGCCCCTGGGCTGGCCTGAGGCGGTCGCTCAGCAGACGGTCGATGGCGATGGCGCCGCAGATCTCGTTGCCATGGACCAGGCCGGTGATCAGCACGTGCGGTCCCGGCCGAGGACCCTCGAAGCTGTGCACGTAGGGCACGTTCCCTGTGCCCGTGCGCCAGCGGGCGATGTCCGGGGCGGCCAGTTCGACGCGGGCCTCTGGGATGTTTGCGTCGCTCACGGAGACCGGCGGCTCGACGGCAGGTTCCAAGACCTCCTGCTGGCAGGATTTCTACGACAGGTCAAACCGGGCGAGGTCCTCCCGCAACTTGCCGGCCGAGGTAAACGGCAAGCCGTTTAGGCCGAGCGCCTCGGCGGCGTCCAGGTTTTCCGGCACGTCGTCGATGAAAAGGGTCGTGCCCGGTTCGATCCCGTATCTCTCGAACAGCAGCCGGTAGAACCTTGCGTCGGGCTTCTGCAGCCCCACCTCGCCGGAAATGACAATGCCGTCGAACCATTCGAGGAAGTCGAAGCGCGCCCGGGCATGCGGGAAGGTTTCGGCCGGCCAGTTGCTGAGCGCATAGACTGCCGGTACCTTCTTCCGGAGGTCTTCAAGGATTTCGACGCTGCCGTCGATCGCGCCGCCGAGCATTTCCGGCCAGCGCGCCGCATAGGCTTCAATCAGGTGCCGCAGTTCCGGATGCCGGTCGCAGAGCTCGGCGATGGCGTCCGCCATGGGCGCTCCCAGGTCGAACGGGAGGCGCCACTCGGTTGAACAGATCTCGCTGAGGAAATGCTCCATACGCTCCGGATCGGGGATCAGTTTCCGGTAGAGGTGACGCGGGTTCCAGTCGATCAGGACGCCGCCCAGATCGAAGACGACGCAGGTGATGGGCCCGTGCCGGCGTGCGTCCATCAAATGTCTTCCTTCACCGTGAGTCGGCCGGCGGCCCGGTCCGCTTCCACCTCGTCCAACAGCCATTGGGTGAACTTACGCACCTTGGAGAGCTCGGCGTTGGCCCTGGGATAGGCGATGTAGTAGCGGTTAGTGGAGGGTCTGATCGGCCCGAAGGGAATCACCAACCGCCCGGCGGCGAGATCGTCGGCGGCCAGCGAACGGCGGGTCAGCGCAACCCCCTCGCCGGCCATGACGGCTTCGAGGATCAGGTTCGAATCGCTGAACCCGGGGCCACGGTCCGCATCGACGCCGGTTTCTCCAAGCCGCTCCAACCAAACCCGCCAATCCCGCCGATCGGCCTCGACCGAGGTGTCGTGCAGCAGCGTGTGATGGCGCAGGTCCGCCGGATTGCGCAGGGGCGGTCCGTCTTGCAGCAGCTTGGGGCTGCAGACCACGAAGATCTCGTCGTCCATCATCGGCACGACCTCGAGCCCGGGGTATTTGCCGCCACCGTAGCGTATCGCCAGGTGCAGATCGTCGCGTCGGAAATCCGCCAAACCATGGGAGGCCGAGACCAGCACGTCGATCTCCGGGTGCCGGGCGCGGAACCGCGACAGCCGCGGCAACAGCCATTTGGCCGCCATGGAGGGCAGGGTGCTGATCCGCAGGCTGCCGCCGCTGCGCTCGGCCGTGGTCCTTTCGGTGGCCTCGGCGATCCCATCGAAGGCGACCGTGAGGCCTGAGACATAAGTCTGCCCCGCGTCGGTCAGCAGGAGACGCCGGTTCAGCCGGCGGAACAGGCGCAGACCGAGCTGCTCTTCTAGCGACTTCACCTGATGGCTGATCGCGGCCTGGGTGACGTTGAGCTCCTCCGCCGCCTTGGTGAAGGAGAGGTGGCGGGCGGCGGCCTCGAAGGCACGCAGGGCATTGAGCGAAGGCAAACGGCGAGTCATAGCTTTTCGGATAAGAATAACTAATTCGAAAGGTGAGATATCATCGTTTGTCGGCGGCGGCAAGCCGATCTATCTAAGAGGCCAAGAGGAGATGCGCCGGAATGGTCAAAATCGTCAGGGTTTAGCAAGATTCGGAGTTACAGACCGGCCTCGCCGGCTAGTCTCTCCGGACCCTGGAAGGGCCGAGAATCCGCGCAAGATTCGGATAAGGAGAATTGATATGTCGAAGACCATCTTTCCGCCGTGGCAATCCATTCGACACCCTCATTGGGCGGCGATCTGGGACTGCTTGGTTCTGTGGCCCGGGCGCCGTCCACGGTGTTCGGCACGCTCCTCGTCTGGCAGATGCGGGCGAACCAGCGGACACGCCTCGCCGAGATGGAGAGCCACCGGCTCGAGGATATGGGCATCACCTCGCGCGAGGCGCAGTGGGAAGCCGCGAAACCCTTCTGGCGCGCCTGACCCGGACGAGATCGGCGATCCGATCCAGTTACGGGGGCGGCCGGGGCGACGAGCCCGTGGCCGCCCCGCTCGCCCCTCTGCGCGCCGGAAGACGTGCGGCGCACGCCGATGTGGAACCCGCCCGCGCCAATCGAATAGGAACCGCGCGCCATTGAATTTCCACTTTCAGCTCCATCCCGGACATCGTGAAGAGAGGCTTCGGACGGCTGAGTCTCAGCCAGACGCTGCCTTCGGAGCATGAGTCAATTCGCGAAGCGTTCGACGGTCTGTATGAAGTTGGCGATAGAAATCGGCTTGGCGATGTAGGCCTCGCAACCGCCTTCCATGAATCTTTCTTCGTCACCCTTCATCGCGAAGGCGGTGATCGCGACCACCGGGATCGATTTCAGTGTCTCGCCGTCCTTCAGCCACTTGGTCACCTCGAGGCCGGAGATATCCGGCAACTGGATGTCCATGAGGATCATGTCCGGGCGATGCTGTCGGGCCAGGCTTAGGGCCGCCATGCCGTCCCCGGTCTGCAGAACGTTGTAGCCGTGCGCCTCGAGCAGGACCTGGAACAGCTTCATGTTGAGGACGTTGTCCTCGACCACGAGCACCGTCTTGGCCGAACCGTTCGTCAATCTCCTCGCTTGAGCCACTGGGATGGTGGTCGCGTCCATACGTGCTCCTCCTTAGACTGTGCGGCGGCCGGGCGAATACCCGACCCTGGCGCGTGGTCCTTATCGGGCCCACTCTCTCGGTAGATAGGCTGAGAGAAAGGGAGATGGGGGTGGGGCGAACGGATCGGCCCGATATCACCCCCACACCTCGACGGACTTATCCGTCTCCACAGTTCCGCAGGCGCTACTCACCCACTAACTGCGCTGGAAAGCGCACTCGAGACCGTGTTGAACATGGTGCCGAGGCTGTTGCCCATAGCGGTCAGGGCGCCGATGGCGGCCACCGAGACCAGGGCCGCGATGAGGCCGTATTCAATGGCGGTCGCGCCATCTTCGTTGTTCAAGAAAGTCTTTAGCTTCGCAAACATGCCGGTCATCTCCTGTCGTTATCGCGGCTTTGCATAAAATTGTGATCAGATTTCTCTAATTATTTGCAAAAACTATTGACTAATATTTGGCAATTTATGATCACGATTTGAGTTATATTTATCGTTAATTGTGGAAAGTTATCTGAGTACATAAGAAATTATTTCTATTTTACATAAAATCCGAAATGATTATTTCTATTCTTTAGAAGTTTTTCATCTTTTCTACCTAATTTTATGCAAATCAACATCGCATGTGAGCAAGGTTTTACGAAAAGGCTCCACGGGAGAGGATCGGACAAATGACGTCGAAGCTGTTGCAATCGAGCCGCCTGAGAAAAGCGCGCCGCCGCACGTTTGATCTTGGTTTCCTTCAGCGCTTCGGCAAGGACACCCATGGCGGTGTCCTCGTCTACACGGCCTTCATACTGCCCGTGCTGCTCGGCGTCTGCGGGCTCTCGGTGGACGCCAGCATGTGGTACGCCAGCAAGCGTGTATCCCAAGCCGCGGCGGATGCCGGCGCCCTGGCCGGCGCGCTGGAGGTCATGCGCGTCAACCCGGACGGACTCGGCTACGACCTCAGCGAGAGCGAGGTTAAGGTCATCGCCTCGTCCGCCGCCGGCGAAAACGGCTACATCAGCGCCAACGGCGATACCATAGAGGTCAACTCTCCACCCAAATCGGGTCCCTACGCAGGCACCGCCGGCGCTGTCGAGGTGATCGTCGTGCGGCCGGCTGCGGTGTTCCTGGCTCGCATCCTGATGGACCGGGACGAGATCACGGTCGCAGGACGCGCTGTCGCGGTTGGCGGCGTCAAGGACAAGTGCCTCTATGCGCTCAGTGAAACCGGGACCGGCGTGTCGGCGTCTGGCGGCGCCAACGTCAACCTGCCCTGCGGCATCATGTCGAACTCGACCGACCAATTCTCGCTGGTCGAGAACGGCGACGCCTGCATCACCGCCGAGAGCGTGCAAACCGCGGGCGGCGCCACGGGCGACTGCGTCAGCCCCAACGCGATCACAGGCATGCCGCCGGTTAACGACCCCTTCGGTGCCATGGCGGCGCCCTCGGGCTTTGGCGGCTGCGAGTACAACAAGAAGATCAATGTCAAGAGTGGCGACGACGTCACGCTGGAGCCGGGTGTCTACTGTGGCGCGATCTCGGTCTCCGGCGGCACGCTCACGTTTGAGCCGGGTCAATACGTCTTCGACGGTGCGGGCCTTAGTGTATCCGGTGGCGAGGTCAGCGGCGCGGAGGTCAGCTTCTACATCACCGCGGACTCGGGACAGGGCGACAACATCAGCATTTCATCGGACTCGGTCGTGAACCTGTCGGCGCCGACCGACGGCGATATGTCCGGCGTTCTCTTCTACCAGGACCGCGAGAGCCCCACCAACATCACCCATACTTTCTCCGGGCAGTCGGACACGAGCCTGCAGGGAATCCTCTACTTCCCCAATCAGCAGCTGAATTTCTCCGGTGGATCGGCGACGGATCCTGTGCCCACCATCATCGTCGCCGACAAGGTCAAGTTTACGGGCCACACCGAGATCGGCGACCCCAATACGCCGCTGCTCCCGCCAAGCCCCTACATGATCAAGGTGGCGCTGGTCGAGTGAAGGGCTGGCTCGCATGTCACATTGCCTCGCGCATGACAAACCCATAGGCAGGAGGCCGGAGACGATGGAAATGCATTGGATCACCGCTCCGCACGATCGGCCGCGGTGCATAGGGACCGACGCGCAAGGCCGGCGCTGCCGCGGACCCGTGGTCTGGGATCACACAACCGACCGCCCGATGAGCACCCGCTTCGAAACGCATGGCGGCCTGGTGGACGCGGCCCTCATGAGCTGGCGTTCACCAGATATGAAGGAAACGCCGGACAAAATGCACCTCGTGACAGGAGCTGTTAACGTCCTGGCAAACTCTATGAAGAAACTCCCAACAGTAGGCCTGGACCGGTCTCTTGGCAGTCTGCCGGTCCTGATTCTCGCCGGCGCCTTGTGTTTGGCGATGGCCGGCCCGGCCCTGGCGGATTTCGAGTCCGCCGTATCGGCCTATGATAGGGGCGACTATACAGAGGCCCGCAGTGAGTTTCAGTCCTTGGCGGCGGCCGGTGACGAACGCGCTCAGCCTTATCTTGATCGAATTCGTAGAAATCTCCGCGACGACAATCAGTCCAGCGGATCTTTGACCCCGACCCTCATGGACACCGTCACCTCGATCTTCGGCGAGTCCGAGACGTCGAGCGACGATTCGGGGTCTGGCGCAATCCGAAGGGGCACCGAGTCATCTACCGCCGGCCGTTCGGCGGAAAATGCCTCAAGCAAGAAGCCCGCCGATTGGGAGCCGTGGAGCCCGTTCGATCAAGCTACCGAGCCGGCATCTGCGCCGCCACCAGTATCCGACGTCGTCATTCCCCGGCGCAGGTCTATCTGGTCGACCATCTTTCACCTGCCGGGCGATGCGACCGTGATCGGCCTGCAGTACGTCGCGCAGTCCCTCAGCGCGGATAATCTCAGTAGAGAGTTGCAATTTATTAGCCGTCATAGCGATAAAATCGCGCTCAGCATCCTGGCTAGCCTCTGGTGGCTGGTAATTATCAAAGGTGTGGTCGGGATCGGCGCAGGTATCAGTCGTTTTATGAAGGACCTCGCGACCTCTGGATCCATTTGCTCCAGAAGGTCGTCCCTTGTGGTCCCCGGACGGACTGGCGCCTCTTGATTGAGAGCGGCCTTTTGCACACTCCAGTTAGCAACCGAGATCGTTCGCGCCTCATCCATAGCGTTTTTGTTCCGTTATCGTGATTGCCGCCTTCATAAAACGGCTGATTCCGAAGCCGATCCCAACCACCCCCCTGATGATCACCAACCACCAGAAGCCAGCCAGGATGCTGAGCGCGAATTTGTCGCTATGACGGCCGATGAATTGAAGCTCTCTACTGAGATTATCCG
>PVMK01124384.1_pt1 | contig 13457 bp, 9 predicted proteins | sample 1853481 | NCBI WGS metagenome assembly PVMK01 (sample SAMN08533507, study PRJNA380276) | Marine sediment metagenome, whole genome shotgun sequencing project.
TCTCGTAAAAACTTAAGCGTACCGATGAGAGTGTTCCTTTTAGATGCGGTTTTTGAGCGAAAATCCTCATCCCGCCAAAGCCGAGACTCCGGTTGCCTCGTCAGTTTCCCTCGACAAAGCTCGGGACGGTGAGCCTGTCGAACCGGAGCCTCGCATCTGGCACACTCTTGGCGGCCGATTGGAGCAGACCATGCAGGGGCGATTCCAGATTCCAAATTCCTGATTGATCCAAGATCCAAGAAAAAGTTGGTAGACTAATATTAAGTCTGAGCCTTAGACTCAGTTTATGAACACCCCGAAACCCGAAACCCGAAACTCGGAACTGCCAACCAGATGGCTGAAGGTCGTTTCCATCTGGTTTGCCCTCCAGGTCCTCCTCAACGTTGTCGCTGCCCTTTACCTTACGCTCCATCCCCCCGACGAGCCAGCCTCCTGGTTCGAGCGCTTCGATCTTACTGTCAATACGGGTATTAACGCTGCCCTTGCTATTGGGTTCTGGCGGAGGACGACATGGGTATGGTCCACCGCTGTGTGGCTGATCCCCCTGTACTGGGCACTGCACGCCTGGCATATGCTTGTCCCTGCGGAAGGTCTTATACTCTGGCCCTTTCTCATGGTGGACGCCGTCATAATGAACTACCTGTTGGGTCCGAAAGGGCGTCACGCGCTCGAGGCGCCCCCTGACCGCTGGCAGCGACTTTCGCTGCTTCCCGCTCCCATGTTCGCCCTGGGATTGTACGCCCTTATGGCGCCGATCATCGGGCTGTTCATCGCACTGGCTGCGGCTATTGCGGTGGTGGTTGTGGGGTGGAGGAGGGCGATCTCAAATCTCAGATCTCAAATCTCAAATAAAACCCTTGATCCGTGATTTGGATTTTACTGATCACTGATTACTGATCACCGATAACGATCTTCTCGCCGATTCGCCGTGTCACCGCGTCTCCGAGTCCCCGCGTCCAACGGCTTTCCCCTTGCATATTTCTTCCAACCCGGTAAAAAGGGACCGGAGTGTTATACTATTACAATTACTATTACTATTACTTTTTTGTTAAGGAGTATTCATGCCTTCCTTCGACATCGTAAACAAGATCGACATGCAGGAAGTTGACAACGCGATCAACAACGCAAAAAAGGAGATCGCCACCCGGTACGACCTCCGACAATCCCGCTCCGAACTGGACCTGGACCGGAAAGATGGGAAGGTCAAGATCCTGGCCGCCGACGAAATGAAGTTAAAGGCCATCAGGGAGATCATCATCACCCAGATGGTACGAAGGAAGATAGAGGCCAAGGGGCTGCACTTTGCCGACCACGAACCCACGAGCCAGGGGCACCTCAAGTGCGAGGGGACCTTCCAGCAGGGGATCGACAAGGAAACGGCCAGGAAGATCGTCAAACTGATCAAGGACACCAAAATGAAGGTCCAGGCGGCTATTCAGGACGATCAGGTGCGGGTTACGGGCAAAAAGATCGACGACCTCCAGTCGGTCATCGCCATGCTCAAGGATAAGGACCTGGAGGTACCGCTCCAGTACGTGAATATGAAAGATTGAGAGACTTGGACCTAGACCTGGACCTGGACCTAGCTTTAAGAGTGTTGGAAATTATTACTGCACCTTCATTTGTTATGACTAGGACAAAGACTATGACTAGGACTACGACTAGGACTTCCCTTCTTTTCCCCTTTACACTTTTGACTTTCCCCTTTTTTGTGGTAATTCTGTCCCTATGAACCTTAAGAAGATCCTTATAGGTACCATCATCCTGTACCTCCTCGTTTCGGGATGGATGATCGGAATGCCCTACATCAGAAATGCCATATTTGCGGATGAGGTGGACAACATCGCCCGTGGCCTCAATTACGATGGTACTATTACGAGGGCAAAGAACCGGCTCAATAAGGCTGCGAGGAGTAACAAGATTCCGGTCACCGAGAAAGATTTCGTAATCATCAAGGATCCAAAAACCCACTATACTTTGGTGGAAGTAAAATACACCGTGACCGTTTTAACGCCATTTGAGCTGTACACACACGTGTGGAATTTCCACGCGAGAGCGGAAAAGGGTGAGAAGTAATCCAGGGCATTGAGAATTACCTTCGCAGAAACCATAGATTCTTAATCTTCAACGCTCAATTCGGAATCAGCTTTTTTCTCAATCCGCAATACTGAATTCGCAATGTTTTTTCGTTTCCCTTGACAACAAACCCAGTTCGCGAGATAAGAACAACCGTAACACCCTTTAATCTAATTCCGTGAGATTAGGAAGGGACACAAGATGATCGGCATTACAAACAATAATATTCATGGCCTCTCCGTGCGCACGGGGAGGCTTTTTTTATGATCCCAATCCTGGCCATGGGTGTGGACTGTTCGATCTACTCCCAGGGTCGTGAGGAGCAAGGAGAAACCCGATGAGAGGCCGACGCCGCAGACAGATCATGGACCATGTGGAGATCGACAGGGCTATTAAAAGGATCGCATTCGAGATCCTGGAAAAAAATAAGGGACCCGAAAATATCCTTCTGGTAGGCATACCCACCCCGGGCCCGGCTCTGGCCGAGCGAATATGCAGACACATTGAAGATGTAGAGGGTGCCAAGGTGCCGACTGGTAGCCTCGACATTACATTTTACCGTGACGATATCGATGACCGCCCGAAGCCAATGCCCAAAGCTACCGACATGCCGGGGGATATTTCAGGTAAGACGGTTGTGCTCGTGGATGACGTACTCTACACGGGACGCACCATCCGTGCCGCCATGGACGCTCTAATGGACCATGGAAGGCCGGCAAAGGTCCAGCTTGCAGTCCTGGTAGACAGAGGACACAGGGAATTGCCCATCAGGGCCGATTTGGTAGGCAGGAACATCCCCACCAGAAAGCACGAGCAGGTCAGGGTCCTGCTCACAGAGCTTGGTGGGAAGATCGATGAGGTGGCTATCGAGGAAGGGGAGATGACATGAGTCCAATGTCCAATGTCCAATGTCCAAAGTGTGGTGATTGGGAACCGGAAACTGGATCTGTTTTTCTTTGGGCATTGGTCTTTGGGCTTTGGGCTGATGCCAAGGGGGTTATTCTATGATTGGCAATTCCAACCACCTCCTTGGGCTGGACGGACTTTCCCGTGATGATATCACCCGTGTGCTGAACGCGGCGGCCGGGATGAAGGAGATCTCCACGAGAAAGATCAAAAAGGTGCCGACCCTGAGAGGTAAAACCATCGTGAACCTTTTCTTCGAACCGAGCACCAGGACGCGTACTTCCTTCGAGATCGCGGCCAAACGCCTTTCAGCCGACACAGTGAATATTTCGGCCTCGGCAAGCAGCACCTCAAAAGGAGAAACGCTGGTGGACACCGCAAGAAATATTGAGGCCATGGCGCCTGATGTCGTCATCATCAGGCACAAGTTCAGCGGTTCCCCCTATATGCTCGCAGATCGCCTCGGTTGTTCAATCGTTAACGCGGGCGACGGATCACATCAGCACCCCAGCCAGGGGCTCCTGGACATCTTTACTGCCAGGGAAAGGAAAGGCGATCTTACCGGTCTCAAAGTTGTTATAGCCGGTGACATCACCCACAGCCGGGTGGCACGTTCAGATATCTATGGATTTATCGCCATGGGGGCCAATGTGCACGTTACTGGCCCGCCGACCATGATCCCAGTTGGCATCGAACAGATGGGAGTGACGGTCCAGCCGTCCTTCGAGGCTGCCATCGAAGGCGCTGATATCATTATCATGCTGCGGATTCAGTTGGAGAGGAAAAGCGGGATGCTGATCCCCAGTCTCAGGGAGTATGCCAGGTTCTTCGGTCTTAACGCCCAGCGCCTGGCGACGGCGAACAAAGATGTCCTGGTCATGCACCCGGGGCCGATCAACAGGGGTGTCGAGATATCGTCGGAGATAGCCGATGGACCTGACAGTGTCATTCTCGACCAGGTGGAAAACGGAGTAGCGGTGAGGATGGCTATCCTCTATCTCCTTAGTGGAGGAATCGATGAAGTGGTTTATTAGCGGCGGACGGATCGTTGATCCTGGTTCGGGCAGAGACGAGGTGGCCGATCTCCTCCTGGAGGACGGTTTGATCAAAAATACAGGGCAGAATCTCAAGACCGGACGTGGGGTTAAGAATGTCGATGCTTCCGGCCTGCTGGTCATCCCGGGACTTATCGACATGCACTGTCATCTGAGGGAACCTGGTTTCGAATACAAGGAAACTGTGGCCTCCGGATGCGCGGCGGCTGTAAAAGGCGGCATTACATCGGTGATGTGCATGGCCAACACCGATCCGGTAAACGATTGCGCATCGGTGACTGCTCACATCCTGGATAAGGCATCCCGGGCCGGTTTGGCGAGGGTCTACCCCATTGGTGCCATCACCAAGGGGATGGAGGGGGAATCCCTGGCCGAGATGGGTGAACTCGCCCAAAGCGGGTGCGTAGCGGTGTCCGACGATGGCCGGCCGGTACACAGTGGTGGCATTATGCGCAGGGCTATCGAATACTCAGCTGCTTTCGGCCTCCTGGTTATTGATCACGCCGAGGACTTGAGCATCGCCGGTGAAGGAGTCATGCACGAGGGGTTCGTGTCCACAATGCTGGGTCTCGAGGGGATACCGACAGCCGCAGCGGTGTCTGAAATAGCGCGGAACATAGCTCTGATCAGGGAATTTGGAGGTCGGATCCACATTGCACACGTAAGTACACGCAGCGGGGCGGACCTGATCAGACACGCCAAAGCCGAGGGCCTGGCCGTTACCGCTGAAACCTGTCCCCACTTTTTCACTCTGAATCATGAAGCCGTGAAGGGGTTCGATACAAACGCAAAGGTTAATCCGCCCCTGAGAACGGCTGACGATGTTGAAGGGATCATCGAAAGCCTCGCTGACGGGACGATGGACGTGATCGCCACCGATCATGCGCCACACCACAGGGATGAAAAGGAGCGGGAGTTTGACCTGGCTGCCTTCGGTATTTCTGGTTTTGAAACAGCTCTGGCATTGACCCTCGGCCTTGTACAGAAGAACCGTCTGAGCCTTTTGGAGGGTCTGGCCAAGTGGACTGTGAATCCCGCCAGGATTGCCGGACTGCCGGGTGGCAGTCTCGCCGATGGCTCCCCTGCCGATGTGACACTGATCGATATGGATGCTGAGTGGACAGTAGACCCTGCCCGGTTCCTGTCCAAAGGCAAAAATACTCCCTTCGCGGGAATGAAGCTGAAAGGCGAGGTGGTGAACACATTCGTTGGGGGGCGGATGGTGTATGACAGGGAGAAGGGGATAATTAAATGAGAATCCAGGAGCCAGAATCCAGAATCCAGAAACAGGTCAGCAGGCATGTATCTCATCGATTCAGGATGTTGAGGATTTTCCTTCTGGCTACTGGCTACTGAATTCTGACTTCTCGATAGCGGAGCGATAAATGACTTCACTCTCACAAGTTTTAAAAAACAACAAACCCCGTGCCGTTCTTGCTCTCGCCGATGGGACGGTTTTTCGCGGCTGGGGTTTCGGGGCCGAGGGTATCACGGTGGGAGAGGTGGTTTTTAACACCTGCATGACCGGCTACCAGGAGGTTCTCACCGATCCGTCCTACCATCGCCAGATCGTTGTTATGACACCCGTACAGATAGGCAACACGGGCGTTAATCGGTGGGATGAAGAGTCGGAAAGGCCCCGGGTGGCGGGTTTCGCTGTGCGGGAGAGTTCCACGGTGACCAGCAACTGGCGATCAGAAGAAGGTATGGAGCCCTGGCTGGCCCGATACGGCATCATTGGGATCGAGGGTCTCGATACCAGGGCCTTGACCAGACACATCAGGGACTATGGCGCCCAGGCCGGTGCCATCGGTACGGGAGATGTAGATGAGGAAAAACTGGTGGAAAGGGCTCGGTCGTGGGGGTCCATGGAGGGGAAGGACCTCGTTGCAGAAGTTACCCACTCCGGTGATTACAGTTGGGAGGAGGGACCCTACCATCCACTCACAGGGTTTTCAGATACATCAGGGAACCTGCACGTGGTTGCCCTGGATTACGGTATCAAGAGGAATATTCTCAGGGAACTGAGTGGGGTAGGCTGCAGGGTGACCGTGGTACCGGCTAATACGTCGGCTGAGAGAATCCTGGAACTTGAGCCTGATGGGGTTTTCCTGTCCAATGGCCCGGGTGATCCTGAGCCGGTCAAATACGCAATCACCGCAGTGAAAGATCTCCTGGGCAACGTGCCCGTTTTCGGGATATGTCTCGGCCACCAGATACTAAGCCTGGCCCTCGGCGGCATTACTTACAAACTGAAGTTCGGGCATCACGGGGGAAACCATCCCGTAAAAGACATGGTTACAGGAAAGATCGAGATCACCTCCCAGAACCACGGGTTCGTTGTTGACCCTGATTCCCTTGTCGCCGCCGGTCAGAAGGTGGAGGTCACTCATATCAACCTCAACGACCAGACCGTTGAGGGGATCAGACACCTTGAGATCCCGGCCTTTTCGGTCCAGTACCACCCGGAGGCAGCGCCTGGGCCCCACGACGCGCATTATCTTTTCCATCGGTTCGTGGGGATGATGGAAACCTTCAGGAATCCAGAATCCAGAATCCAGAATCCAGAATAAGAAACCTAAATGGAGCGAAACACCCTTTGCCTAAACGCACGGACATAAAAAAAATACTCATTATCGGTTCAGGCCCCATCGTGATCGGACAGGCCTGCGAAGTCGAGTATTCATGCACACAGGCGTGCGAGGTCCTCAGGGAGGAGGGGTACAAGGTGGTCCTGGGCATCGGCAACCCGGCCACGATCATGACTGATCCCGAGATCAGCGACAGGACCTATATAGAGCCGTTGCTTCCAGAGTTCGTTGAGAAGATGATTGAGAAAGAACGTCCGGACGCTGTCCTCCCGACCATGGGCGGACAGACTGCCCTGAACCTGGCTCTCGCTCTGGATGAACGAGGGGTCTTCAAAAAATACAACGTCGAGATGATCGGCGCGGATCGCGAAGCGATAGAGAAGGCCGAGGATCGGGACAAGTTCAAAAAAGCCATGGAGAAGATCGGTCTTGACCTTCCCAGGAGTGGTCATGCCAGGAATATGGATGATGCCCTGAAGATCCTGGATGACGTAGGGTTGCCGGCCATCATCAGGCCCTCCTTCACGATGGGTGGTACAGGAGGCAATGTTGCCTTTAACATGGAGGAGTTCGAGCGGTACATCGCCTGGGGGATCAAGCTGTCACCCACGGGGGAGATCCTGGTCGAGGAGAGTATTCTGGGATGGAAGGAGTTCGAACTGGAGGTCATGAGGGACCGCATGGACAACGTGGTCATTGTGTGTCCCATCGAGAACTTCGATCCCATGGGGATACATACGGGCGATTCCATTACTGTAGCTCCTGCCATGACCCTCACCGATCGCGAGTATCAGATGATGCGGGATGCCTCACTGGCCATTATTAGAGAAATTGGCGTGGATACAGGAGGCTGCAACATACAGTTCGGTGTTCACCCCGAAACAGGCCGTATGGTGGTCATCGAGATGAATCCCAGGGTGTCAAGGTCAAGTGCTCTGGCGTCAAAAGCCACTGGTTTTCCCATTGCCAAAATAGCGGCCAAACTGGCGGTGGGATACACCCTTGATGAGATTACCAACGACATCACCAAAGAAACTCCGGCATGCTTTGAGCCCACCATAGATTATGTTGTTGTGAAGTTCCCCAGGTTCGCCTTCGAAAAGTTTCCAAAGGCCGATCAGGTCCTGACGACCCAGATGAAATCTGTGGGAGAGGCCATGGCCATCGGCCGAACCTTCAAGGAAGCTCTTTTAAAGGCTATCTCTTCACTCGAGATCTCCTCGGCGGGCCTGGAAGAGCTCCCGGATACCACGGAAGAGGAGATACTCGACAAACTCAGGATACCCAACTGGGAGCGTCTCTGGTATCTCGCTGAGGCTTTCCGCAGAGGGATCTCGAGCGAGAGAATCCGCGAACTGGCGGCTTTCGATCCCTGGTTCCTGGAGCAAATATCCCAGTTGGTCCGTGCAGAGGAGTGGTTGGGTGCCAGGTCTCTTGATGACCTTTCCGCGGAAGATCTACTCATTGCCAAACAGGCCGGATTTTCGGATATCCGACTGGGTCAGCTGACAGGGACGAACCAGGAGAAGGTGCGCGTGAGACGGCTGGAGCATGGGGTCAGAGCTGCTTTTAAAACGGTTGATACCTGCGGGGCCGAGTTCGTTGCCCACACACCTTATCTGTATTCCAGTTACGATATGGAGGATGAGGCCGCTCCAGGTGATAAGAAAAAGATCATTATCCTGGGGGGAGGGCCTAACCGGATCGGACAGGGTATTGAGTTCGATTACTGCTGCGTCCACGGTGTTTTTGCCCTGAAGGAAGAGGGTTACGAGACGATCATGATCAACTGCAACCCGGAGACAGTGAGCACAGACTACGATACTTCAGACCGTCTATATTTCGAGCCCCTGACCCTGGAACATGTCCTGAACGTAGTCCTGGCAGAAGACCCCGACGGTGTTATCGTCCAGTTCGGGGGTCAGACCCCGCTGAGTCTGGCCCTTGATCTGGAGGCGGCAGGTGTGCCCATCATAGGTACTTCTCCGGATAACATAGATCTTGCCGAGGACCGGGAGCGTTTTCAGAAACTCCTGCACAAACTGGGTCTTAAGCAACCGGCCAATGGCATTGCCACCTCAGTACAGCAAGCGAGAGATGCGGCTTCTGATATCGGCTATCCCGTGGTCGTGCGGCCGTCCTATGTCCTGGGCGGAAGAGCGATGGAGATAGTCCACGATGAAGGCCGCCTCGAGAGATACATGACACAGGCTGTGACCGCTTCACCTGAGCATCCGGTGCTTATAGACAAGTTCGTTGAAGATGCCATCGAGGTAGATGTGGACGCCATATCAGATGGTATCAGGGTCGTGGTCGGCGGTGTCATGGAGCACATTGAGGAAGCGGGGGTCCACTCAGGGGATTCCGCCTGCAGTCTGCCCCCGGTAACGCTGAACGCGGGATTGATCCAGGAGATCGTCCGCCAGACGAAACTCCTGGGAGAGGCTCTTGAAGTCAAGGGGCTCATGAACATACAGTTCGCTGTCAGAGGCGAGGAGGTCCTTATCCTTGAGGTGAACCCCAGGGCATCAAGGACTGTACCCTTTGTGAGCAAGGCTATCGGTGTGCCGCTCGCTGGTCTGGCAGCCCGGGTCATGGCGGGTCGGACCCTGGAGGAACTGGGCTTTACGGAGGAGATCGTTCCTGAGCATATCTCCGTTAAAGAGGCGGTATTCCCTTTCATCAAGTTCCCGGGTGTCGATACCCTGTTGGGACCAGAAATGAGGTCCACCGGCGAGGTGATGGGGATCGACAGTGATTTCCCCATCGCCTATGCCAAGGCCCAGCTGGCGGCGGGTATGCGTATTCCCACCGAAGGTTCGGCACTTCTTTCCATCAAGGATAGCGACAAACCAGGAGTGATCCAGGTAGCTAAGAAACTCCACGAGATGGGTTTCGGTATAATAGCTACCGGCGGTACGAGGGACTTTCTTACCGAGGCCGGTATTCCGGCCCGTTACGTAAAAAAGGTCAGGGAGGGGCGGCCCCACGTCGTCGATGCCATTATCAACGGCGAGGTTCAACTTGTCATAAACACGGTGGAAGGCGTCGAGGCCATCGCCGATTCCTATACCATAAGGCGGTCCTCCATCGAGCAGAACATGGCATATTTCACCACGGTTCCCGGTGCCAGGGCCGCTGTTCTGGGGATCGAAGCTCTTAAGAGGGAAAATTGGGACGTAAGGGCCTTGCAGGACTTTCACCCGAAGGCTGAAGGGCCGTAACGAAGTATCCAGGTATCGAGGTATCGAGGTATCGAGGTGAAAACCAATCGCTTGACAGGGGGGAAAAGGCATAAAGATCACGACTGGGCGACGGAGCGACTGGGCGAAAGGGCACAACCCAAAGCTAATTTACCGCAGGGTACGCGGGGTTGCGCAGGGGAAAATCTGGAACCAGACTTGTATGTTTCCGTCATTCCGGGCGCAGCGTAGCGAAGACCCGGAATCCAGGGTGAAACAACGGTTCCTGTAAAGCCGGTGGATTTCTCCACTGAGCTACGGAGGACACAGAGAAACCCTGGGATCTGATGAAGGCGTGGTTCCTGTAAAAGCGGTAAGAGCAGTCTCACGCAGAGCCGCAGAGTTCGCAGTAAAAGACAATAAGCTGGTGAGATTAAACCCTGATCCGGTTAGCTCTTCCCTGCGTTCTCTGCCCATCGACCATGCTCGGGGTCCTGAGCTTGTCGAAGGACGCCTCTAGTGAGTCACGCTCTCGACGTGACGAACGAGCGTGAGAATAATGCCTTTTCATCTTTTTTAAAAGTTTGAATTTATTTCATTTACCGCGAGAGATCAGGTTTCACCTACAGGTACTCATTTCCAGGATGAGCCGTAGAATGAATTTTTTTTCGAAAATATATAAAAAATTCCTCGTTTGTTCCAGCAGAGCCATAGTCGCGGTAATGGTGCTGCTTGCCGTTGCCGGATGCAGGGATCGTTCGGCTATCCCGGACCTTGCGGACAGTTTCACTCCGTCGGGAAAAGAGAATGTCCGGGAACTGGGGATTTACGCCGGCAAGGACAGGGTCGGAGACCTCATGCTGAGCCGTATGAATGGAGACTGGACCGGGGTGGGTCCGGTTGTTCAACTTTCCGAGAAGATCCACCTCCGGCTCTCCTTCCGTGGGGATCAATTTTCCATTTCATCCAGCCAGTCATCGTGGGTGAGTGATGACATGGATCTTGTGGCCAGTGAGGGATCCATGGATTTCGGCGCAGGCAGCTGGGAAACCAGGGTCCTGAAGGTTGAGGAAGGTGTCTACCAGCGGGAGCAGGTGACCGGCGGATCTCGAACCAGGGATCGCATCAAAGTTCCAGACGGTACACTTATATCGGATGTTCTGCCTGTGTACTTTGAAAATTTAAAGGTGGAAAAGCATACAAAGCTAAAATTCGGTTTATTCAACATGACGCTGGGCCAGGATTTCCCCCTTACTCTCGAGTACCGCGGCGCTACCGAACACGGCAGACTCTACGTCCTTACTTACTGGGGGATGGAGGAAAGGATATGGCTCGACGAGGCCGGCATGGTGGTCAGGGAGGACATGGTTTTGGGGGTCAACGCCAGGGCGCCTGAAGGTAAAGAACAGATCGGCTATCTGCCGCTGGAGACGATCCTGTCCCAGACTGCTGTGCCCGGTGTACGGATTCCCGAGGATCTTGGAGAACGGGATGAGGCCGTTGTCGTGATTAAGGGATCGTTCCGCCCACCTCCGGAGGGAAGGTGGCAGCGTGTGAGTGTAACTGATGATCGGGCAGCGATAACCCTGATAAAACCCGTAATACCATCCCCGGACTACAGGCGGCCGGACATGGGCCTGATGCCTGATGACTCATTCGGACTTGACCTGGACTCGCCCAGGATAAAGGAACTGTCTAAGGAAATAGCAGGATCCGTGGAAGACCCCTGGGAGAAAGCTCTGGCTATTGGACGGTGGGTCAACAGTAAACTTGGAAAATCCATGAGAGAATGTTTCTCCGCCCTGCAGGTTCTGGAAGCAGGTGAAGGGGAGTGCCAGTCCCACAGCCTTCTCACGGTGTCCCTTCTTCGCGCGGCAGGTCTGCCGGCGCGCTTTACATACGGTGTAGTCTATCTGCCGGACAGAGAGGCGTTCGGGTTTCACACGTGGGTCCAGGTGCACGTAGGCGACTGGATCCCCATGGATCCGACGTTGGGTAACTTCCCCGCCGGGGTGGACCATCTGACCCTTGCGGTGGGCGGGTACCAGGACCAGTTCCGCCTGTTCCCCTACATTATGGGGAAGGGGGGGTGGCGAATAAGTATGGGGGAGGGTAGTCCAGAGTCCAGTGTCCAGAGTCCAGAGGGGGAAAACCAGACGCGGTGACACGGAAACACGGAGATGGAAAACCCTGTATCGGAGTAACGGGGTATCGGAGTATCGGGGTAAAACCCGGCACTCAGAACACGGAACGTGGAACCCCAACCACAGGTTGGCGTCATTCCGGACACGGCGAAGCAGTGAGCCGGAATCCAGAATGATCGTTTGATGTTTGAGGTTTGAAGTTTGAGGTTTGAAGTTGAAACCCGGAACGCAGGACGCAAAACGCAACATGTAGAATGTAGAATGTAGAACGCAGTGAAAAAAGTGTAGAGTGCAAGGTGCAGAGTGCAGAGACAAGAACGGACGGGGCTGTCCCTTTCTGTCATTCCGGGCGGAGCCTAACAATCAGTCCCGCTCCTTACTCTTCCCCTCCCTTGAGGGGAGGGGATTGAGGGGAGGGTGAAATGAACGCGGAGACCCGGATTCCAGCCTTCTGCACTGCATTTTTACAGGGATGAAGGGGATAACGGGGATAAAACCGGATAAACAGGAAAAAGAACAAGGTGTAGCTCAACACCTTGGGAACTGGTTTTTCAGTTTGTGCCCATCCCCTCCATCCCCTTCATCCCTGTTAGAAAAGGCCGACTTAACAGGAATAAAGAGGAAGAGCGGGTTAGCGGTTTGAAGTTGAGACCTTCTTGAATCTTGAATTTTAAATTTTGAATCGTTTCTCTCCGGAGGTGAAAAAGACCATGTGCCAACCGAGTAGCATCGCCTCAGCCCTGACGGAAGCGGTCGTCTCCCTGCATGAGGCCGTGGCCAGGGACACCTTCAGAATGATCCTGACTACCCATGAGTGGCGCGGGAAGGAACCCCTTCCGGGTCAGTTCATGATGTTGAGGGTTACCGATGATTCCGACCCCCTCCTGGCCAGACCCTTCGGCATTTCAGGGTTCGAAAGAAAAGAAGAGGGAGCCGATGTGGAGATCATGTACAGGGTCGTTGGCAGAGGGACGCGCCTCATGGAGGGCTGGAGCCCTGGACAGCGAACGGCTTTCCTCGGCCCCCTGGGAAGAGGATTCACTCTTCCTCCTGAAGATAGCTCCAGTCTGCTGGTTGCGGGCGGGGTGGGGCTGCCGCCTCTCCTGGCTATGGCGCGTAATATGGAAAAGCTTGGCAGGGCCGGGGAGCTATCCCTTGTATATGGGGAGACGAGCCATGATCGCCTGATTGATCTGGGATCAGACGTATTCCCGGGAATTGAAGTGGAGACATGTACAGAGGATGGAAGCTGCGGGACCCGGGGGCTTGTGACGGGCCTCCTCGAGGGTAAAGATAATGGTGAGGGGCGCCATCTTTTCGTGTGTGGTCCCAATCCCATGCTGAAAGCGGTAATGGATCTTACGTTGGACCGCTGTCTTTCAGCTCAGTATTCACTGGAGACCTACATGGCATGTGGATTCGGGGTATGTTCCGGGTGCGCTGTCAAACTGGCAGCGGGTGATTACGTGAGAGTGGGTCGGGAAGGGCCGGTGTTCGACGGCA
>PVMK01166366.1_pt1 | contig 13454 bp, 15 predicted proteins | sample 1853481 | NCBI WGS metagenome assembly PVMK01 (sample SAMN08533507, study PRJNA380276) | Marine sediment metagenome, whole genome shotgun sequencing project.
GGCATCGCTCAACCAATTTCATGTAGGTACGGTAGTTCCTGGTTCCCACGTGCTCGAACATTCCCAGTGAGACAATACGGTCGAAATTTTCGTCGACATCGCGATAGTCCTGGTAACGCAGATCCACGTCCAGTCCTTCGCAGAGTTCGCTTCCGAGTGCAATTTGTTCCCGGGATACGGTGATTCCCACTACGCTTGCCTGGTAGTTTTCGGCAGCAAACCGCGCAAAACTTCCCCAGCCGCAGCCAATATCGAGGACCTTCATCCCCGGTTGCAGGCCTATCTTCCGGCAGACGAGGTCAAGCTTTGCCTCCTGTGCGCTGTCAAGATCAGTCGCATCTTTCCAGTAACCACAGGTGTAGGTCATTCTCTTGTCGAGCATGATCTGGTAGAGATCGTTACCGATATCATAGTGCTGCTTGCCAATATCGAATGCGCGTTCGCGTTTTTGCCGGTTTACGATCTGTGCCCGGATGAGTGGAATTATCATCCTGATTGGTTGGACCTTGCTTTCGAGATCTGCGCGAATGAGTTTGTCGAATAGTACTTCCAGGGCTTCACAGTCCCACAGGCCATCCATATATGCCTTCGCCGAGGCCGGTTACTCCTTCGGCGAGGACACGGTCATAAAATCGGGAATCGTTGACCCGGATATCGAAGTCCCGATCTCCATTGATCTGAACATCAGTGAGTTCCAGCAATTTTCTGATTGTTTTTTCAGATTTATCCATGTCCATTTTGTGGTGCTTTACCGAGATGATGTAATAATATATTTTTTGCGTTATCGAGACCATATACAACGAATGTTCTCATGCACAGGTGGTAGAAAAATTTCGTACTGTCCGCATCTGTACTACGCTAGGCGGTAGCTGTGCCGTTCCCCAGACGAATATTGACCGGTCTGAGGGGATAATGCGTGCGGTGCGGGTGCTTGTCGATGATATCCAGTCCTGCTATGCGGCGTTGGGGGTGATTCATACTGCCTGGAACTACATCGCCACCGTGTTTGCCGATGAAAAAATCGGCATTACCGCCACGAGTACGCGTACCGATGACGAGGACCTCATGGTTTATATGCAGGTAACGGCGGACATCCCGGGGATAGAGATCTTGAGCAAGCTCTTGTCAAAAATCAGCCAACTGCAAAATGTCCAGGAAGCACGGCGACTGCGTTAGCGCCACACGTCAAAATTAGGTAAACTTGCCGCGCTTTTTTGCCGGACATCGTCCGGTACGGCTGGACGGGTAAGGTGTCGTCCTGCAGGAATATTCCGGCGCTATAGCAATTCAGAGGAAGCCAATCATGAAACAAGCAGTCCGTGTCGTCGTTACCGGTGCAGCCGGGCAAATCAGCTACTCCCTGCTGTTCCGGATCGCATCGGGAGCAATGCTGGGGCCGGATCAACCCGTCTTTCTGCAGTTACTGGAGATCTCGCCCGCAATGAAGGCCCTTGAGGGTGTGGTTATGGAGTTGAATGATTGCGCCTTTCCGCTACTCCAGGGTGTCGTGATCTCCGATGACGCCGAGGTCGCCTTCGAGGATGCCGACTACGCGCTGTTGGTTGGTGCACGTCCACGTGGGCCCGGCATGGAGAGAAAAGACCTCCTGGAGGCAAATGCAGCGATCTTCTCGGTCCAGGGCAAGGCCATCAATAAGGTGGCCAGCCGGGACATCCGGGTGCTGGTTGTCGGCAATCCGGCAAATACGAATGCACTCATAACGGCATCCAATGCGCCGGATATAGACAAGAAGCAGATAACGGCCATGACAAGGCTCGATCACAACCGGGCGCTAACCCAACTGGCCGACAAAACCGGCGCCCATCCCAACGATATCAGACATATGACCATCTGGGGTAACCACTCCGCGACCCAGTACCCCGACATCCATCACGCAACGGTAAACGGGACACCGGCGATGGAACTGGTCGACCAGGAATGGGTGGAAAACGACTTTATCCCTGTCGTGCAGCAACGAGGCGCGGCCATCATTAATGCCCGGGGTTCATCGAGTGCGGCGTCGGCCGCCTCTTCCGCGCTGGATCACATGCGTACCTGGTTACTTGGTACGGACGAAGGTGACTGGGTCAGCATGGGTATCCCCAGTGATGGAAGCTACGGGATAGAACCCGGCATTATTTATTCCCATCCCGTTACCTGCAGTGGCGGGTCATACGAAATCGTACAGGACCTCGAGATATCGGAGTTCAGTCGCGAGCGAATGACCGCCACCGAAACGGAACTGCGTGATGAACGCGCTGCCATAGAGTCCCTGCTGGGATAGTAACCACACACTGGTTGTCCCGATACAGGGGCGACGACGATGAATCGAGTGAATATCAGCGTCGTTATTCCTACCTATAACAGGGTGGACCTGCTCCCGCGGGCACTGGAATCGGTGCTGCAGCAGACACTGGCGCCGGACCAGGTTATCGTCGTGGACGATGGTTCAGATGATGCGACCAGGGAGATGGTTGCCGAACACTACCCCGGCATTGATTATATTTATCAACAGAACAAAGGGGTCAGTTCGGCGCGGAATACAGGTATACAGGCGGCCAGCGGTGACTGGGTGGCCTTCCTCGATTCTGATGATGCCTGGCTGCCCGGAAAGCTGTTCCGGCAGGTGCTGGCGCTGAAACAGGGCGGTTACGAGGTATGTCACACCAATGAGACCTGGATACGTGATGGTGTTCGCGTTAACCAGATGCACAAGCATAAAAAGTATGGCGGCTGGATTTATCCACATTGCTTGCCGCTGTGCTCTATATCACCCTCGTCCGTTATGCTGAGCCGTACCGCGCTAAAAGAGGTGGGTTTGTTTGATGAGAACCTGCCTGCTTGCGAAGACTATGACATGTGGTTGCGTCTGTGTTCGCGATACAGGGTCATGTTGGCAGATGAGCCCCTTGTCATGAAATATGGTGGCCATGAGGATCAGTTGTCACGCAAGTTTTGGGGCATGGACAGGTTCCGTGTCCTGTCATTGGAGAATATGCTGATTACCGGAACCCTGGGCTCATCCGATTACGCGCAGACCCTGGAGATGTTGTTGCACAAGCTGCGTATTTTGAGGGGCGGCGCAATCCGACATGGTAACCAGGACCTGGTATCGATTTGTGAGTCGACGCTGTCGCGGTGGGAGGGAGCCTTTGTTTAACACAAACATAGTTGTGGCGCTCCAGGCTGAAGCCAGGCCGCTGATCGATCATTTCAGGCTGAAGAAGGTTGATGACACATCGGGGTTTCATTGCTACCGGGATGTATCTCGACATCTCGTCATCAGCGGTCATGGAACGATTGCCGCCGCGGCCGCCGTCGGTTGGCTGGCTGCGAGAGCACCGCCGAATTCTGCATGGATCAATATTGGCATGGCAGGTCACACCGGCCTCCCGTTGGAGACACCATTTATCGCGGTTGAGATTGCCGATCGTGTCACGGAACAGCGCTGGTATCCTCCCCAGGTGATAAAAACCGGTCTGGTTCCATCGATATTGACAACCGTGCACGCGCCTGAGACTCAATATGCCGGGACAGGTGGTTTTGATATGGAGGCCTGTGCGTTTGTCCCCTGCGCGAGACGCTTCACTACCTCGGAACTTGTCCAGTGCCTGAAAGTGGTGTCGGATAACCCGGAATCCCCTGTCGAAAGAAAGTCGGCAGAGTGGGTGAGTGCCCTGATGTCTGCTCGCTTGGCGGAGATCACGGATTACCTGTTTGCATTTGCGGGGTTGGGCGAGCTGTTACCGGTGAGCCAGGGTTCAATTCCCGACGACATACTCGAAAAGTGGCATTTCACTTCCACGCAAAGATCGCAGTTCCGGGATGCCTGGACAAAGTGGGGGGCAACCTACGGGGAGAGTCCTGCCGGCTTCATCCGGGGCGGGAGGTTCAATACATCGAGGCAGTTGATCGAAGCCATGAAGATGCGGCTCGCTGGCACTGTTCCGGTGATAAGGCGGCCTATCGGTGATGGTTGACACTATCTATATAGAAGATGATGTCTGTGATCATCCTCGCACCATTGATATCTGTGCCCATTATCCCGCCGCGACCAGGGTACGAATCGGGCATTATGGTTCGGTATTCAATCCCCGGGCACAGAACTTCCGATTGCAGAAGACCAATCCTTCGATGATCCTGGCCCGGAAAAGGAATGACCTGGTCCTGGCGGTGCCGGATGAATATACGACCGGAGGGGAGAACCACTATTATTTCTCCCATATGCTGAACTGTGTCTATGATTGTCGCTATTGCTTTCTGCAGGGCATGTTCCGGTCTGCCCATTACCTGGTATTTGTCAATTTCGAGGACTATGCGACAGCTATCCACGATGTGGCAGAGAGGCATGCCGGCCAGGAAACGTGGTTCTTCTCCGGTTACGATTGCGACAGCCTTGCACTGGAACCGGTCACCGGGTTTGCGGAACACTTTATCCCGGAATTCAGTCGTTACCCCGATGCAATTCTCGAATTGAGGACAAAGAGTACGCAGATACGTACCCTTCTGAAACTCGATCCCTTGCCTAATGTCGTCGTCGCATACAGTCTCAATCCCGACGGCGTTGCCAGGGCCCTGGAGCAGGGCGCTCCGGTGCTGGAACGGCGGATAGCGGCAATCGAGCGACTGCAAAAGCATGGGTGGCAGATTGGATTGCGCTTCGATCCGCTAATATGGCATGACGATTACCAGGTGACTTATGAGAGGATGTTCGAGAGCATTTTCTGCCGTATCGACGCGGACCGAATCCATTCCGTTACCCTTGGCTCATTTCGTCTGCCGAATGATTTTCACAAGAACATGCTGCGGCTGTATCCGGATCACTGGCTGTTCAGTACCGGCCTGTCCCGGCAGGGCGGGTCGGTCAGCTATAATGATGAGATTCAGCAAGAAATGCTTGGGTTTTGTTCGGACAAATTGGCGGATTACATGCCGCGTGGGCTTGTCTATGAATACTCTGTCTCAGGCGCGGGCGGGAATGCATGATCCGGCACCCGGACGAGGATTGATGGTATAGCGTATCGGCACAACAGTATAAATTGTGCTTGCAGTTCTTCCTCATCGATGGTTAAACTGGTGCCCGTGAACAAAAGGCCAGTAAATAATTCACTTAATTCACCGGAACCCCATCCGGTCGGCGTCATATTGCCTACTTTTGCTGCCCTCCTGCTGCGCCTGCCGGCGCACTCTATCTAAAAATTCTTTTCTAACCCTCGTTTTGCGCACACTTCGTGTGGCGTGAACCAGTTAAACCCGTTATCTTCTCTGCTAGCCCTAATCCTTCGTGAAATGTTCGGGCTAGAGGCAGAGGAACGCCAATTACGTCGGGCAGTATGCCCGATGGAGGTGAGAAACCATGAAAGATCGATTAATAATATTTGATACAACTTTGCGTGATGGCGAACAGAGTCCCGGCGCGTCCATGGATAAGGAAGAGAAACTCCGTATCGCGCGGTCGCTGGAGCGTATGCGGGTGGATATCATTGAGGCCGGCTTTCCCGCTGCCAGCCAGGGTGATCTTGACGCAGTTTATGCCGTGGCTAGCGCGGTTAAAGACAGTGTCGTGTGCGCTCTTGCGCGTGCCTCCGAGGCTGATATTGACAAGACAGCCGAGGCAATCAAGCCTGCGAATGCGGGTCGCATTCATACCTTCCTCGCCACTTCCCCCATTCACATGCGTGAGAAACTGCGTATGGAACCGGACGAGGTCGTTGAGCAGGTCAAGTGGGCCGTTGAATACGCACGCCAGTTTACTGATGATGTCGAGTTCTCGCCCGAAGACGCTGGTCGCAGTGAAATTGATTTCCTGTGCCGTGTGGTTGAGACGGCGATAAGCGCCGGTGCATCAACCATCAATATTCCGGATACCGTGGGTTACACGTTGCCGGAGGCGTTTGGAAATATCGTTCGCACCCTTATTGAGCGCGTTCCAAATTCAGACATGGCAGTCTTTTCTGTCCATTGCCACAATGATCTTGGTCTTGCAGTGGCAAACTCTTTGCAGGCCGTCATCAAAGGTGCCAGGCAGGTAGAGTGCACTATTAACGGCCTCGGAGAGCGTGCCGGAAATGCCGCGCTGGAAGAGATCGTGATGGCGGTGCGGACAAGGCAGGACGTGTTTCCCGTTGACACAAATATCAATATCACCGAAATCGTTCCCGCAAGCCGTCTTGTCAGCAGCATTACCGGGTTTCCGGTTCAGCCAAACAAGGCGATAGTTGGCGCGAATGCATTTGCACACGAATCCGGCATCCACCAGGACGGAGTGATCAAGAAGAGGGAAACCTACGAGATCATGAGGGCCGAGGATGTTGGCTGGGCGGCCAATCGCATGGTGATGGGAAAACACTCCGGCAGAAATGCATTTCGAACCCGCCTCAAGGAACTGGGGGTTGAGTTTGGTTCCGACGATGAACTTAACTCGGCCTTTTCCAGGTTCAAGGACCTTGCCGACAAGAAACACGAGATCTTCGATGAAGATCTGCAGGCGCTGGCGACAGAAGGGGACACCGAGCATAGCCTCGACAGGTACCGCCTCGATTATTTAAGCGTCACCTCCAGAACAGGAGAGACCCCGGTCGCAGACGTGACCCTGATCGTCGACGGAAATGAGGTCAGCGGAAAGGCTGAAGGCAGCGGACCAGTGGATGCCGCATACAAGGCAATCGACAAGATTGTCGGCAGCGATGCGACGCTGCAATTGTACTCCGTGAGTAACATAACCAGTGGCACCGATTCCCAGGGTGAGGTCACCGTCCGGCTGGAGGCCGACGGGCGCTTCGTTAATGGCCACGGTGCCGATACTGATATCGTGATTGCATCCGCGAAGGCCTACCTGGTTGCGCTAAACAGGTTGAGTTACAACCCGGAGAGATTTCACCCGCAACACTCGGAAGGAATCTAACGCAATGAACGATCATCTCGCGGAGATGGGTATTCATCGCTGGGCCCGGCGCCATCCCGCCGGGCCGGGTGATAATCCCGTGGCGTCGCCCGTAACTCCGGTCGAAGTGGCTCAAGACGCCAACGACTGGGAATCGCTTCAAGGGAAGGTAGCAGCATGCCAGTTGTGTGCGCTGGCAAAAAGCCGTACGCGAACCGTGTTCGGCGCCGGTAGCGAAAGTGCTCGATGGATGTTCGTGGGAGAGGCGCCCGGCGTAGAGGAAGATCGACAGGGCGTTCCATTCGTGGGCAGGGCAGGGAAGTTACTTACGGCCATTATCGAATCGATTGGCATGACACGTGATGAAGTCTTTATTGCGAACGTGCTGAAGTGCCGACCCCCGGGAAACAGGGACCCGATGGGAGAAGAGGTTGCTCAATGCCATGGCTATTTGCAGGCACAGATAGACCATGTGCAACCGGATATAATAATTGCGCTCGGGGCATTTGCGGCACATGCCTTGCTGCGATCCGTGGAACCTATTGGCAGTTTACGTGGCAAGGTGTATCACTACGGCGAGAGGGAAACGCCTCTGGTAGCAACCTATCATCCTGCTTACCTGCTTCGTTCACCGCTGGAGAAGCGAAAGGTGTGGGACGATCTGAAGATTGCGCTGCAGGTCAGCGACGCCGCCTGAGTTCAAATCCGATCTCGTGACCCCAATCCAGTCTGGTTAAGGTCGATGACACCGGCTGATCTGGATGCCGTTCTTGCTGTTGAAGCCAAGGCTCAACCCAAGCCGTGGGCCAGAACTGCATTTGAGGAGTGCCTGGCCAGCGCCTACCTGTGCATGGTGGCTGCCACCGATAACGGTCATATTCCCGGTTATGCGGTCATGATGAAATCCGCGCACCAGGCTGAACTACTGAACATGGCAGTTTCACCGGACTGGCGGCGCGTCGGTGTGGGCAGGCGTCTGCTGGATGGGCTCCTTGAGGTTTGTCGCGATGGCGGTGTGGAGGAGGTGTTCCTGGAAGTCCGGACCGGAAATGTTGCGGCCATCGATTTATATCTTGATATTGGTTTCTGTGACGTTGGCCAACGACCTGATTACTACGGATCGTTGTCCGGGCAGCGGGAGTCTGCCCGGGTCATGAAGCTGGATTTGAAGTGATCCATTATGCTGTTTGTGGTTATTCCGGCTGAGGCCGTGCGCTTTAATTGAGGTTAATCCGGACGCTCTGACCCGGTGACAGTTGTTGCGGGCTCGCGATATTATTCCATTCACGCAAGCGCGCAACCGGTACGCTAAACAGACGGGAGATAGACCACAGGGTGTCGCCTGGCTGGACGCGGTAAACCCTTGTTATACCTTCCCTGGCTTCAGCAGCAAAACGCCACCCGGATGGAGAGCGGGCGACAGGCTTCTTCGGAATGTTGGTTGCAATTGTCCTGGTACTATTCTCCATGAAACCTGCCAAACCAGCCGGCACGAGTATATTGAACGGTCCTTCGATGGGTACGGACAAGTGTTGCAGGGCGGGATTCAAGGCACGTAATTCCGCGGTAGATGCCCCGGTCTGCAATGCTACCTGGTCCAGGTGCATTCCGGGAGGTGCATAGATATCAGCAAAGTATTCCTGGTCCGGGATACCTGGCAATTTCAGGCCCCACATAGCAGGCTCCCTGACAATATTCCGCACCGCCAGCAATTTCGGAACGAATCTCCGTGTCTCGCTCCGCAGGTCAAGGTCCGCGAGGCCGGTCGGCAGATCGTGATCCACGTTCCATTGAACGGCACGCGTGATATATCCCTTGCCACCGTTATAGGCCGCCAGGGCGAGATGCCAGTCACCATCAAAATGTTGATACAGTTCCTCGAGGTAATCCAGGGCTGCGTGCGTTGCCCTGACGACATCCAGGCGGCCATCGTATGCCGCATCCTGCCTCAAGCCGAACATGTCAGCCGTACCCGGAATAAACTGCCATAGTCCGGACGCGCCGGAACTGGAATGGGCATCGGGCTTGAACGCGCTTTCGATGGCCGGAAGTAGCGCAATCTCGGTCGGCATATTTCGCCGCTCGACCTCGCCAAGTATGAAATAGAGGTATCGCCTGGCCCGGTTAAACATCCTTGCAATATAGTCGGGACGCGCGCTGTACCAATCCTCGTAATCGGCAATGTCTTTGGATTCGTACTCCGGGAGACTGAAACCCGTTCGCACACGGTCCCATATGCCGCTATCTGGCCTATTCACAGCGATTACCTCTTGCGAGATAATCCCAGTTGATGCTCCAGCGTCGGCACCGGATAAACCCCGCCCCGTTTCCAGCCCGGATTCGGCGAACACCGGGGAGGTTTGAAGTAAAATAAGGGTAAGCGAGGCAGAGCGTAAATAATTCATTCTCATCGCGGCGATAGTATAGCCGATGCTATTCCGGGTCAATTCAAAAATATATTGATAATTATCAATATGTTATAATTGTTATTTTAACTGGTTTCTTACTATCTGGTGACAACCCTGCATGAACGACATATTTGAAAATTGGTTGGCCAGTGAAGCCGGGGAATCGCTGCTGGCCGCGGAGCGGGCCAACATACAGAAATTCATGCGACAGGTCGCCGGGCCAGTGGTAGTACAACTGGGTGAATTTGGAGGACATGAACTTGTCCGGGAATACGGATTTCCCGTCTCCGTTATCGTGTCAGGTAGCAAATCTGATGGCGTTTCCGAACTCTCCGGGGTGGCGGCGGCTGCCGAGTCATTGCCCTTTCAGGACGCGCAGATAAGTAGCATCATATGTCCCCATGTGTTGGAATACTCCGCAGATCCTCACCAGGTTTTGCGGGAAGTGAAACGTGTGCTGAGGCCGGAAGGTCATGTATTGCTGACTGGGTTCAATCCCTGGAGTTTACTGGGTATTGGAAGTTCATTCAGACGGAGGGCGCCCTGGCACGGCCGATCTATTTCATTTTTCAGACTGTCAGACTGGCTAAGGCTGCTCGAACTGGAGATTACCGGCAGCGCAATGTTTTTTTACTCACTTGGTTTCAAATCCGTGGATGCCGGAAGATTGTCGCGGGTGTTGAATGCGGCAGGCGACAGGTGGTGGCCAATGCTCGGCGGGGTATATATCGTGGTCGCACGTAAGCGGGAACCGGGGATGACACTGGTTGGCCGAAAAATTACCAGTAGCTTCAGGCCCAAGCGAATCAGGAGTCAGACTTTGGTAAGGCGAAACGAGTATTCTCCGGGGAAGAAACCGTGAAAATTGTGATTCACACCGATGGGGCTTGCAGGGGAAATCCCGGCCCGGGAGGTTGGGGGGCCGTGCTGGGTTACGGTGATACCGTCAGGGAAATACGCGGGTACGATAAGGCGACCACGAATAACCGGATGGAACTCACTGCCGCTGTTGAGGCACTCGCTGCGCTGACGAGGCATTGCAGGGTAGACTTGTATACGGATTCGCAATACGTTCAGAAAGGGATTACAGAGTGGCTGGAAAGCTGGAAGCGGAAAAACTGGAAAACAGCGAACAGGAAACCGGTTAAAAATGTCGACCTGTGGATGAGATTGGACGACCTCGCAAGTGAGCACGATGTAAAATGGTACTGGGTCAAGGGTCATGCCGGAGACCCCGGAAACGAACGGGCCGACACGCTGGCAAATATTGCTATCGATGAAGCGGCCCCCGGGTAAGAGATGATATGAATGTCAGGCAGGTTGTTCTCGATACCGAAACGACGGGACTGAACCCGGAGCAGGGGCATAAGATTATTGAAATTGGCTGTGTAGAACTGATAAACAGGAAAGTCAGTGACAATCACTTCCACCAGTACATAAACCCACAGAGGGAAATCGACCAGGGAGCGTACGAGGTACATGGAATTAGCGCAGAGTTCCTTTCGGATAAACCGGAATTCAGTGTCATCGCAGATGACCTGATTGCCTATCTCAAGGGGGCTGAGCTCATCATTCATAACGCGCCGTTTGACCTGGGCTTCCTGGATAGTGAATTGACTGCACTCAACAGGAACCTTGGTAAGATCGAGGATTATTGCGATGTGATTGATACGCTGGTGAATGCCCGGCAAATTCATCCTGGCCAGCGTAACGATTTGAATTCACTTTGCAGCCGTTACGAGATAGACAATTCCCAGCGCGAATTGCATGGCGCCTTACTGGATGCCGAGATTCTTGCCGAGGTTTACCTCGCAATGACTGGCGGACAGACGGCCATGTTACTTGAGGATCTTGATGGTAATGCTTTTTCCGGCCTGGGGCCGGACTTCAAGCAGACATCAAGGCAAGAGCCATTACCGGTGATACCGCCGGACGATGAGGAACTGACTGCACATAGAAAATGGCTGGAGATGTTGGAGAAGGAAACCGGGGGCAGTAGCCTCTGGGCCGATCTGGAGGATTCCGTCCCCTGACGCCGTGTGAAGGTATAGATATGGAATATGCGTCAAATATAAAGCGATTGCCCGGATACGATATGTCCGGCTACAGCCTCGCGCAGGCTGAACTCGGGGGTGCAATCCTGACGGGGGCCCGGCTGCCGGGTGCAGACCTTTCGGGAGCAGATTTGTCGGGGGCAGACCTCGCCGGCGCAAACCTGAGCGGTGCCGATTTATCGGGTGCCGATCTGTACCAGGCAAAAATGGCCGGTGCGGATTTGTCCGGATGCAAGCTTGGCAATGCCGATTGTACTTCAGCAGACATGCGAGGTGTCCGGTTGACGGGGGCAAGACTCGCTGGGGCAAAACTGGCGGGTGTCAAACTTGCCGAAGCGAAAATGAATGCGGCCGATCTGCCGGATTGCGACCTGTCGGACAGTGACCTTCGCGGGGTGGAGATGTCCGGGGCTAATCTTTGCCGCGCGAATCTTACCGGAACAAACCTGGCGGGGGCGAATCTATTTTCGGCCAATATGTCATACGCGAACCTTCACCGGGCAAATCTGTCGGACGCCAGGATGGCTGCCGTTCAACTGCGCAACGCCAACCTTGATGACGCATGCATGAAAGGGGTGGATCTTACCGGTGCAGACCTGACGCGGGCTAGGATGGCGGGTGTAGATCTGCGGGGGAGCTGCTTGTTCTCCAGCCTGTTAGCAGGAACTGAACTTCCTGGCGCGAACCTCGATGAAGTGGAGATGTCGCATGCCAGGCTGGTGAAGGCGAATCTTGCGCAGGCTTCATTTGTGGCGGCCGACCTGTGGTCCGTCAGGATACGGGGGTGTCTATTCGCCGGGGCTGATTTTTCCGGGGCCAGGCTCGCGGGGTCGGGTTTGAGCGAGGAGGAGACCCTGACACAATTTCCCGACATCCGATTCGACGACAAGACACAATGGGATGAACCGGGTCACCGAAAGCGATAAGCATGATGCTCTGGTATATTCACAGGTGACGGAAAATACCAGTGCTCTTTCAATGTGATAATTACGAATTCAGGTAACTCATAAACGTATGACGGCTCTGAACTTGCTCCGCTAATTTAAAACTACCAGGGCTTTATTTATTTGAATTGCTGTTTTCCGGGCCTGGTGCAGAGGCCAGGTGTTCTTCAAGCTCACCAATCTGGTCGAAACCGGAGTAGTGCAGTCTGTAAGCCGGCGTCGAAGACGCGAGCCTGATTATCTCGGGAACCCCGTGCCGCGGCAAGTTCCTGGCATTCACCAGTACGTTCATAAGACGGGTTGCACAGTGCGCAACGGTCAGTCGTTCCAGCCGGTAGTCGGCATCCTTCTTCCAGGCGGGGAAGAGAATAATAGTTGGCCTGGCAGGCGTCCCGCTTGATTCTGCAGCATTGAGCACACTGTGATGCAAATATATTCCCTGCGTGGATCGGTACAGTACCTTGTCATCTTCTTCGTGGTCAAATAGTGTGCGTACCGTATCAACTGAGCCGGTCTTTATTGATAGCGGTCGTGTCAGGTATTCGGTCGTCTCCCGATCAACCAGGTACGCGAGTTCATCCGTCAGGTAATCCCAACCGCCGGAGATAAACCAGGATGTCAGCGTGCTCTTTCCTGCACCGCTGACGCCAGGAATCAGGATCGTGGTCTTCCCCTTGAAGACAGCCCCGGCATGCAGTGCAAGGCCTTCACTGGCGGGCGATATAACATCGTGAATGACGGCATCGTAGAGAGCGATGAAAAGATCCGCCAGCTTTCTGTTGCGGGTGAGCCTGTCTTTCCCGCGGGTCAGATTAAACCGATCGGATGATTTCCCGGTCTCTACTGTTAATCTGCTGGTCGCAGATTTAGCTGAATTTATAGTATGTGGACGAAACATGAATTGCACAGCGTCGTACACCGCCTCGTCCGGGCAGGCTATCCGTACGCTATGCCCGGCAAAGGCAACAGTAACGTGCGATTTCATCTACTGGACGGTGATGACGTTTTTTCGGAGCAGATCGCTGAGAGCGTTGCTAATTTCCTGCCCAAGTTCTGTGACGGGCTCTTCGGTAAAATGAGAGCTGATGGCATCAATAATTTCACCCACGGTATTTTTGCTGTCACATAACATCCAGACGATACTGGCGGCCTGGTTGAGGTATAC
>PVMK01116448.1_pt1 | contig 13449 bp, 12 predicted proteins | sample 1853481 | NCBI WGS metagenome assembly PVMK01 (sample SAMN08533507, study PRJNA380276) | Marine sediment metagenome, whole genome shotgun sequencing project.
GATTAATCCCTTGTTGAACCATGCTCTCCTTACATTCCTCCTGTTCTCTCCTACTGAAAAAATTGCTCATGCTGTCATACTCCAAATCCCATTCACCTACTGTTAAGTAGTTTGAACCTTCTGCAACTTCCAAAACTAATCTGCGGTTTGACCTGGTTCCCCGATATGCAATCCTCAGTTCATTGTCTCGATTATAAATAGCTCCACCATAATAAAGTTTGCCGCGAGTCGACAATCTATGGCCGACGATAACATTAATATTGTTGGTGAAGCTCCAGTCTCTGATACGCTTTATATCTTCAAATTCTTTCTCCCTAGCAGAATCTTGCGTAGTTATTAAATCATCTTTACTGTGCGGCAGTCTTCTTTTGATTACCTCGTATTCACCTAAAAAGATCGAACGCAAACCACGACCTTTGGGGCTAGAGATGTAACTGTCCAAATCCGTGAAACAGCCTTTACCAAATTGTGACCATGCTTCCCGTAAATCTAAATAAGGTATTGGATGGCCCACAACTTTTTTAAATGCTGTATAATCTGCTATACCGCCAGCAATGAAGAGGACTTTGGATTTTTGTACGTCAAAATAATCAAGAAACTTTTGGCCCGTTGCGACTGCTACGGCCATTTGCCTCATGAAATGATATCTGATGGATAATGATTCGCTGCTTATGACACTGAGACCAGGACCATAAATCCTGTCGATTATCATTTCAGCTTCATCAAATTTGCTCGACCAGAGTGAGATAGATTTTCGCTGTTCATTTTTCATAACGGTCCCCTTTCCCCGATGGCCCATCTCCACAGTGAAGAGAGAATCCCAGGTGAAAGGGGACCGGCCAAACGCCAAGGAAATCTCCCTTCACTGCTTCGATGGATATTGTGCCATTATTCTATGGCACACATGAATTAATATTCATTTCCCCTTCAGCTTCTTCCATTAAATCTGCTATAACTTCAGCCAGATATTTGGACATGTGGCGCTGCCCATTCAGAACCATGCACACGTGGCCATGGCTGCGCCCGGCCATTCTGGCAATCTGGATACGGGTAATACCGTGTTCAATTAACCGATCACCTAATTCAAGAACGTTTGTCATTATCCTTTCCCCCCCTCTCGTTGGCTGACATCAGTTTACCTCTCTGTAAAACAAAAAACGCGCCCCCAGATCCTATTGATAACTTATTGTGATCTGAATGGCGCTTTGGGTGTCTTGCCCTATGGCCGAGATGGCTTCCCCGAGTTCTCCTTGGTATCTTCCTTGGCCTCAAACAATCGGCCGAGGGTATCAGCCCCCCCATTCCTGCCAACATGTATTCTCTGTAAAGTTTGTATTATATGTAAATTTTGCTTTTTCCCCCCTGTAATTAATTCGCCCTAATTGCTTTTGGTGCAGCTCGCGGCCTTCTGCCCACAATGAACACATAGGCTTCCATGATCCCGTCCGGCAGTTGTGGTACTGGTGGCGGTTCAAAACCCAGATGCTGAGCCTCATTTGCCAACTGTGTATATCTCTTGATGATACCTGCGGCCCGATCCACGTGGTGGAAAATGTCGGCCAAACACAGCAAGTTTGATATGTCAGCAGTTATTGGTGGCACAAGTTGCTCAAACTCCTTATGCAACTCGGCAAACAGCCGCGAAAGCTTTTCTTTGCGCTTCGCACGCCGCTCTTGTTGAAAACGCTTAGACATCTTTTGCACTTTGGTGTTGGTGGCCAAATTCCTCCCCCCCCTTGTCGTTAATTTTGTGGTTACATTATAGCACGTAAGGCGTATCTTTGTCAAGTATATCAATATGTTATGTGTTTATAAGGAGGGTGTGATAGATCTGTTGAGAGTATGTGAAGATAGATAAAATTTATATTTATAGGGGTGATTGAGAAAAATGTTGGAGGCTGGAAAATGTTGTATGGAAAGCTAAAATTATGTGTAGATCGATTGCAAATCCACAATTGTAAAACATTTCGGATTTCATTTGGAAATCTCACAAAAAAGCTGGCCCGCTAAATTATGTATTCAGGCACGACATATACAATTCCAGAACTTGCAAAATATTGAAGACTTGCGTATGCATTACACAACCCGCAGCGGATAAAAGTTTATAAAGCCCGAATGGAGGTTACACTTTAAATGGTTGGATCTAAATTTAATTCTGCCTTTAACCCCGTAGTGCCCCATCGATTAAAACTTGGCATCGTTCATAACCTAAAGCCCATCTGGCTTTTTCTGATAGCGGTGATGTTTCTGGCTTGCGCGACTCTGCCAACACCTGAAGGGAAAACGACTTCTTACTCTTACGACCCCCCTCCGGATAGTCGCCTAGCTGTTGTCACGCGTAATTTGATAGAGGATGCGGATGATGGGACTTCAGGTTTTTTTAAGTTGTTCCGAAATGATGATGCCCTGTGCTGGAGACTTTTGTTGGCCGATATGGCCGAGGAAACATTGGATATGCAGTATTTTTTATGGAAAGGCGACGCCAGCGGAGATCTGCTTCTGGATCGGGTGATCAAAGCCGCAGATCGTGGCGTTCGGGTCCGCATTCTGGTAGATGATATTTTTATCATTGGCGAAGACCGGACAGTGGCAGCGCTGAGTCAACATCCGAATATTGAGATGCGTATTTTCAACCCGATGACAGGGCGCAGTACCTCGGCCTTGCTATTCGCGCTGGAATACCTGGGAAACATCGAGCAACTCAACCATCGCATGCACAATAAGTTGATCGTGGCCGACAACCGGTTTGCCATCGTCGGTGGCAGAAATATCGGCAAAGAATATTTTGGTCTTAATCCGAAACACAATTTCACCGATTTTGATGTAGTGGCTTTCGGCCCGGTTGCAAACAAGGTTTCTTACTCCTTCGATATTTACTGGAACAACCAGTGGGCTTATCCCGGTGAGGCCTTATTACAGAATTATAGAGACCAGGAACTTTTACCCCTGCTGTTGGAGGAACTCCAGGAACATCTGGTTAGCAAAGAGAAGTTGCTGGTAGAATTTCAGCAACAAAAACAAGACTGGAACACCCTGCTGCTAAAGCTTGAACAGACTATGAAAAGCGGCACAGCCAGGGTAATTTATGATGAACCCCTGGTTGGCGAGAAGATACCGCCGGTACAGTTAATCGAAACTTTAGGAGAATTGACTGTCAACGCGCAACATGAGCTACTAATCTCAACGCCATATTTTATTCCCCATGAAGATTTTTATAATGATGTGCCGGATAAGATTTCAAGGGGTGTTCGCGTTGTGGTTCTCACAAATTCACTGGGATCTACCAATCATCCGATCGTGCACAGCGGATATAAAAAACACCGTAAAAAGGTGCTCGAAATGGGAGTTGAGCTCTTTGAAATGCGTCATGACGCCACAGCCAGAGGAAAATTTGATACACCGCCGGTGCAATCAAAGGCATTCGGTCTACACGCAAAATATATGGTTATTGATCGCAAGTTTACATTTGTGGGATCACTGAATCTGGATCCGCGCTCCATCTACATTAATACCGAAATGGGGTTGATCATCGACAGCGCGAAACTGGCCGAAGCGGTCGCTCAGGAATTCAATGAGGAACTGAAGCCTGAAAACTCCTGGCAGGTGCTGCTGGATGATAAAGGCCGTTTGTTTTGGAAAGCGGGCGAAACGATCATTCGAAAGGAGCCGGCACGTGCAGACTGGCAGCGCTTTCAAGCCTGGTTTTTCGGGTTATTTGACCTGGATGATCAATTATAAATGCAACTTATGACCCCCTAAGTTTTCTTGCGATTATTCAGGGCCGGGTGGTGGGACATAGACTGCCGGTCGATGGAACCGACGTTTGTAAAAACCTCCAGCGGGATGCAAGTGAATGCAACGTCTAATCGTTTTCATTCTGGTTCTTTCCATATCAGCTTTTGGTTGTGTCATCGTACCGGATACGTTGATGGTGGAAAACCAAACGGGAAAATTCGATTCGCTGTCCGCCGATTATTGGTGCAATTCTGAGGTTGAGAATTCACCCCAAATTCCGGCACCGGCAGGGAGCAAAGGCTTCAACGCTTCCGGTTTCAGCTTGCTGAGCTGGAACATTCAAAAAGAAAATCGGGAGGGCTGGGAGAATGACTTTGTACGCCTTTCACAAAATGCAGATATGCTCATCATTCAGGAAGCTTTTTTAACGGCAGAACTCAGACGGTTGTTGAACCGCAGACCCTATTATTGGCATCTGGTGATCGCCTTCGAATATCAGGATGTAAAGACCGGGGTGTTAACGGCTGCAACCATCGCGCCGGATTTCCTCTGCCCGCTAAGAGCGACGGAACCCTTGATCGGTATCCCTAAAACCATATTGATTACGCGCTATCCTCTGGCCAATACGCATCACTCCCTGACGATCGCAAATATTCACATGATCAATTTTGCTCCGCACATATCCGCATTTCATGATCAGGCGCGCCAAATGACGGAAATCCTGGTGAATCATCAAGGGCCAATGATACTATCCGGTGATTTTAACACCTGGAGTGAGGAGCGGTTAGCGATCATTGAGGACATGGCCGCTCATCTTCAATTGGAACCTGCGGACTTCAAAACCGACCTTGCCCGCAAAGTATTCGGCTACACTGTGGATCGGATTTACTATCGCGGTTTGACGCTCGAAGAAGCTTTGGTGATCGAGGTAACCTCCTCGGATCACAATCCCTTGCTGGTCAGATTCAGGCTGAATGGTGATGGCTAACTTCGGATTTCTTTTCATTCGCTTGTAATTCCCACCGGTCAGAACCCAATCTCCATTATCTTCAAATTGCGAATTACATTTGCATTTCTAAAAATAAAACCCTCGCTCCAAATTATGTAAGCAGGCACGATATGTGCACTTTTTAGATAAGCTATTTTTCTAGGATTAGAAGATGTAATCTTCACAATAGATGATTTTAATCATTTAAAATGACAAGGAACTTGTGCCTCTAATTGGAAGCGGCAAGTTTTTCTGTGACAAGAAAAAAAGGTCTTTCGCTTTGACATCGCTTCGTTAACATGCAAAAAGATCCAGAATGCAATCTGTGAGATTTTAATCCGTATAGCAAAAGGAGGCAATCATGGCATCATTTACAGATCGGATGATACGGGCAGCAAAACTGGATGTAGCCCTTTATGAAGAGGTCGAAGCGGACAAAGGCGCCATGGGGCAGGCTATGGGAGTGGTCATTCTTTCCAGTGTTGCTGCAGGAATCGGAACTATCAGCACTGCAGGGATAAGGGGACTTATTTTCGGAACCATAGTTGCCCTGCTGGGATGGTTTATCTGGGCGTTTCTGACATATTTTATTGGAACCAGGCTGTTACCTGAACCACAAACAAAAGCAGACTATGGGGAGTTGCTGCGCACCATCGGATTCTCCAGTTCACCGGGGGTTCTGCGCGTTTTGGGAATCATCCCCATGCTGGGGGCCATCCTCAATTTCATCATTGGCATCTGGATGCTGGTAGCGATGGTCATTGCCGTCAGACAAGCGCTTGATTATAAAAGTACTTGGCGCGCAGTCGGAGTCTGTCTTATCGGCTGGATTGTTCAGATCGCCATTTTCGCTTTGTTTTTTTGGTTGATAGGGGGATTCGGAGCTTCACAGACATAATTCATATTCAAAACATAACTATGCAATTTATCGGAATTTCCCCCAAATGTTTTGTTCATATTAGATTCGCAGACGATTTACATCATAAAGCTGATGGCTTGAGCAGGTGTGGCATCAGGCACGTATGACACAATTTTTGTAATGCGAACAATTTGTATATTTGCCCTGACTAACCTGCAAACTCATTATTACGATCGAAGCTCCGTATTTTTCCGCGTATCAGACCATACTTTAGCATTGTCCAGGAGCGCTTGCGATATCACTTTGAAACATGTACTTTCGACAGGGTTGAAAATATGGTAAAATTTGGCTTAAAAAGTTCACCAAAACTAATTCTTTCTAAGATGATATCACAACAATAGCCGAACCTTTGATTATCTCAATATACATGAAATTTTGGTGAATTTGTGCTATTGGCAAGATATACCAAATTTAAAATCAGTCGATTTTTACGTGTTAACTCTTTAAAAACTAATCTAATAGACTGGATAGGAAATGAAGTTAAAAATAGTAATATCAGTTTTACTTGTTTGCATGGTCTTCCTAATTTCTAACCAAATATTTGCCGAAGAGCCTATCAAATTAATTTACTCTCACGATGAGCTAGAGTCGAAATGGAGGGAACGAATTCAATCGTTTATTAATAAGGGCAGTATCCCTCTAATTGATCTTGAGTCTCGTATAAAGAGAAAAGATGGTGAACGTTATATTGTGGATTTTCTGAATGTAATGGATAAACTTGGTATAGCGCTGATAGCATTTGATACCGATCAAGCACCACCAGGTTATGGTACGAAAGGCTATCGGTGGGGTTATTACAGCATAGAATTATCAAATGCTTATCCTGATCGTTTTATTCCAACAACAAATGGGGGCGTTAACCCAAATTGGATAAAGCAAAAAGGTGGAGAGAAAAAACATTATATTGATCAACTTGAAAATCATGTCAGTAGTGGAAAATATGCGATTATGGGCGAGTTAGAATTTCGGCATTATTGGTCTAATGGAGAATGCAAGAGGGGTAAGGGTAGAGATGTTGATATCCCATTAAATAGCGAAAATGGTCATAGGCTTTTTGCTTTGTCCGAAAACACTGGTATTCCATTTGTAATACATTTGGAACCAGAAGATGAACCTCTTGAGAATCTAGAGGAAATGCTTTCAACTTATCCTAACGCAAATGTAATAATTGCTCATTTTACTCAAATAAGACATCCGGAAAAAGAAAGAAAATTCAATTCTCAATTTGTTCACCACCTTTTGAAGAAATATCCCAATCTCTATTACGATCTTTCGATTGGTGAGCCAGGCCGAAAATATAAATGTACGGGTAAATTTGATACATATATTTGGGAAAGCAGTATATTTGGACAAAAATCTAATCTTAAGCCAGAATACAAAGCCATATTAATTGAGTTCAGCGACCGGTTTGTTGTAGGGTTTGATTATGGAGGAATGAGGCCACCCCTATCCTCTGTTATTCCTTATCGAGAAAAAAATATTCGCTTAATTATGAGAGACTTGCCGACTCAAGCTAAACATAACATTGGATACAGAAATGCTTGGAAATTGTTAACGGGAAAATCGTGGGAATAGCAGAAAAATGGGAGGGTGAATGGAAAGCTGATTGTGATCAATCACCACACAATTGCAACAGAAAAATACACTGTAAATTCCAGCCGGTTATAGCAGATTTCTGCTATGTACCACAGGTTTCTAATCCGTTTCAAAACCTGATGTATCTCCAACTAATCAGCACTTTTAGAGAGCCCCGAAAACTTGTGATATCATCATTTTTGGAAAGGAAGCCGAGGCCCCAATCCCCACCCATGCTATGGTGAATAACATAATCAAAAACATTTTGGATATCTAAATTATATCACAACTCAAGAAGGTAAATCCGGCCCCATGGATTTGCCCTTTGTATTTGCCTAAAGCCGCATATCTCGGGACTCCGATTTGACATCAAGCCAAAAAATCCGATAGGGTGCATGTATCAGTTTGGTATATGCAATTATTTCGTGAATTTTGAAACCTTTGATTATCTCAATATATCAAAGGTTGATGCCAACGTGGGATACTGGCAAGTAACCGCAGGTCATTGAAAAATTAATTTTGGGGATATCATCTACATATCTTTAGTTTGGAGCAACTTGTGATATTTTATGATATCACAGGTTTTCAAAGGCGTGGTTTTCTGCAGATTATCTCAATATATCGGTATTTGGCTGATATTTGGTTTAATCGCAATTTCTTCTAAAATCTGTTGATTTTTCTTTATCTTTCCCCTAACATTCAATTCGCAACAATCTGAGGGTTTTAAAACAAGACGTAAGCATCTGTTAGGGGAAACAGAAGGCATTGTATCTTAAATAAATTAGCCGAGTTGCCTTTTAATGGTGGCTTGGCTTTTTTGTTTGGGTGAAAGGAGGTATTGCTGTGAGTATAGGAAAAATCCAATTTCAAGCATTCATCCTTTGCTCTTTCATCATATCCCTAATCTTACCTTTTGATCATGCTCTCGGGGCCATAATTAATGTCCCTACTTCTGAGTACCAAACTATTCAAGCTGGAATTGATGCAGCAGTTAATGGTGATACTGTATTGGTTGCTGATGGAATTTATAAGGGCGAAGGCAACAAAAATCTCGATTTTAAAGGCAAGGCGATCACTGTAATATCAGAAAACGGACCGGATAATACAATCATCGATTGTGAGAAAAATGGACGAGGCTTTAATTTTCAAAGTGGAGAAGGACAAGATATTACCTTGTTCTCAAAGAAATTTAAAAGAAGCAAAGATTCTTGCCAATCCCAAGCTTACATCTTAGCGGGCTAACTTGTTGTTGCCATATTCAGATCAGTTTACGAAGGCGAAAAATTATTGAGATAAAAGATTTAATAAGAGTGAAACTAATATCAAACGGTCGAAGAATGAAAAAGAGACACTTTTGTTTTATTGCCACTTCTGTATTTTTTGGTGTGTACATAGCGGATATTCTGATTGCCAAGGTTCAGGTATTGAGGGGTGAATATATTCCAGTGCACTTGGGTGACACGCTGCAATTCCTGGTATTACTTTTAGCTGTTACATTTTTCGTTATCGGAACCCTTGGACAAGAAAAGGCAAGAGATGAAAGAGATAAGCCGAAAAACAATCAAGAATGACCCTTTACTCTCAAAATAGACGATCTTCCTTCGGCTTGCGCTTCGGCTCAATGACAAGATTTATCAGTACAAGAAGCGTAATCCTTTTATCTCCTGGGCGGCAAAATAAAACTGCTGCCTCTACTATAGCATGTAAGGCTATAATCCTTTTGGAGAGTCTTACGAGACCATCAATTTTTTCAAAGAAAGGAGAAAGTTCAATGAAAGAGAATAGTTTCAACTAAAAGATCAATAATTTTTTCAAAGAAAGGAGAAAGTTCAATGAAAGAGAATAGTTTCAACCAAAAGATCAATCGGCGGCGTTTTTTTCAATTAACAAAGACCTATGGCTATACGGCTGCCCTAATGACAACTGTTGGAGCCTCAGTCTTTACCGAGGAGGCTGTGGCCCAAACCGTAAAAGAGGAAGGCGAGCGCAAAAAGGCTGCCAAGGCGACCATGAATCTAGCCACCGAATATGTGATCGGTGCGACACGCTACTACCCGATAATGCAACTCAACTTTAAGGAAAACATCCAGAATTTAACCAACGGTGAAGTATACGTTAAGCTTTCGCCGGGAGGCGTGCTCGGAAAGGGCCCACCACTTGCAGCCAAAGTGCAATCAAACACAATACAAGCAGCACAGCATTCGGTTTCAAACTTCGCACCTTTCGCGCCGGCGGTAGATCTGATTAACATTCCCTACTGGGCAAATACCAACCAAAAGTTTGTCAACCTGGTGACCAGCAAGGTTTGGCGTGATGAGGTCCACAGACGTGTTAATGATCGCGGCTTTGAACTTCTTTTGTATCTCGTACTCGATCCGCGCACGGCTGCGACGCGTAAGGGATTCGGTAAGATCCTTAAGACACCTGCAGATATGAAGGGCATGAAGTTCCGGGTCCCCGGTTCAAAGATCTTGCAGCAATTTTACCGCATGGCTGGCGCTAATCCAACCCCGGTATCCTGGGGTGAGACTCCGACAGCTATCAAGGAAGGTGTTGCCGATGGTTTAGACCCGGCGCTTGTTGCTCTTTATGCTGCGGGATTTAAAGATTTACTTGAGACAGTCTCCTTCATTAAATCGGTCGAGGACGCCCAAGTTTATTCCTGTAACCTTAAATGGTTGCGCAGTCTAACCGAGCAGGCACAAAACGGAATTTATCAAGCTGCCGACATAACCTTCCAACAGAATCTAGCACAAGTTCCTGCCTCACGCGCCTTTGCAATGGCAGAAATGGCTAAGGCTGGAGTTCGGTTTTATGCACCCAACGAGGATGAACTTGACCAGTGGAAAAAGGTTGCTGGTGCGCAACGCTCGGAATGGAAAGATCTTAAAGAGAAGCTGGCTGGCAGTCTCGCGATGTTTGGTAAGTTCCGAGAGGCCGCGGAGACTCAGGGAAAATATTACGTCAACGACGTCGAGGCGTAAAATATAGTATAAACACGGAGCTCTTTGGCAGAGCCTTGGGCTTCGTGTTTTGTGATACCGATGGAGTAAAATGAAAATGGGGCGCTCATTGCTTCGTAATATCGATGAAAACGCAGAGCGTTATCTTCTGTTGATTTTTTATACTATGGTGGTGGTCGTCATCGGAGTAGAGGTTTTCCGCCGTTTTGTGATATCGTTCTCGAGCATTTGGGGTGAAGAGATAGCCCGCTTTGGATTTATCTACCTAACCTGGGTTGGTGCTAGCGCAGCTGTCAAAAACCGCATCCACATTCGTATCGATTTGATCTACAGTTGGATGCCGGAGCGCTATCATATATGGCTTTATATCTTTGCTGACGTAGCTACTATGGCCTTTGCCATAATTGCCTTTATTTTTTCGCTGATTCCCATCACCACCTCCATCAACTTCAATAGCGTAACGGATGGATTGCGTATCAATAGAACCTTTTTTTTGGTGGCAGTTCCTTTGGGTTTCGGAATGACTATGATACGTCTTGTCCAAAATATTATACGTGATCTACGGGACTATCGAGCAGGCCGATCCGTGTTCCGTGGGAAAAAGCTATTTGAGTGATGCTATGTACCAACTCTATTCTATTAGTTCGAATCTTGACTGGACCTTTTACGGTCCAGTCATTGGCATGGTTATTCTAATTCTACTCGGTGTACCGATTTGGGTGGTACTGGGGCTTGGCACCACGATGCTACTGTCGCTGACGGAAGTTTTACCGCTGACTTTAGTTGGCGAGACCCTTTTTGCGGGTATAGACAGTTTTTCGCTAATCGCTGTACCGCTCTTCATCCTTACGGGTGATGTTATCGTAACTACAGGATTATCCAAAAAACTCCTGGACCTGGCCGAGGCCACTTTAGGATGGCTCAAGTCAGGCCTTGGGACCTCTACCGTGCTAGGATGCGGCTTTTTCGCTTGCATATCGGGTTCGGATGCGGCCGACGCTGCGGCGCTTGGCCGAATAACGATTCCTCATTTGGAAAAAAAAGGTTATCCTTTGAGCTATGCGTGCGCTTTGGTAGCAGGCGGTGCCACCACAGGAATCCTAATTCCACCATCGATCTCCTACATTATAATCGGCATGACGCTTGGTATCTCGGCTTCGACGCTGTTTCTGGCAGCCGCGGTTCCCGGAGCCATGGTTCTAGGCACAATCATTCTCACAAACATCATCGTCAATAGAGTGCGCAAATATGAAGCTACTACTACACGGTTTTCTGTTTCAAACTTCGGACATGCCCTTTGGGAAGCCAAATTTGCCGTACTCGTACCCATAATCATCTTAGGCGGAATCTACTCCGGTATCTTCACCCCCACGGAGTCAGCCTCGGTCGCCGTGCTCACCGCAATTGTCATAGGATTATTCACGAGACGACTCAATTTGGCTGACTTTCCACGCATGATGGAACGCAGCGCTGAAGTTAACGGTGTTATTGCTCCTATTATTGGCATCGCCCTGCTATTCGCTCAAGCGTTGTCCGCACTCGATGTGCCTGCTCTAGTTGTGAATTCCATCAGTGAACTCACTACAAACCCGACCTTCATCATTTTGTTAATGTTATCTTTTTTTCTGATGGCCGGTTGCATTATGGAAACCACACCGAACATTCTGATTCTAGCGCCATTACTGTTGCCGGTGGCTGAAAGCATAGGAATGCATAATATCCATTTCTGCATTTTCATGGTGACAAGCCTCGGCATTGGCTTCATCACACCGCCGCTGGGGCTGAACTTGTTTGTGGTATCAGGATTGACTGGTGAACCCATCACTCGCATCGCCGTAAGGTCTATACCTTTTGTGCTGGCGATGCTGGGAACGGTGCTTGTGATTGCCTTCTTCGAGAAGATATCTTTATGGGCATTATAAGTAATGCGGATTGGGGAATTGGAAAACCCATGAAAATGTTTGGATGACGGATTGTTGATAAATCCAAATAATTGGCATAGTTTTTATTTTGTGGCTACTTGGGTGTAATAATCTAATGTTTAAATTTTTTCCATTAGCAACCGCAATATAAAAATTCCGTTCAATGTATCGCCGCCGCTGAGCTCTGTATTACCAACCTGTGATATCTCCAGTGACTGTCGGGAAAGTCCTATTTCAGCATTTTTCCCAATTTCGCTTATAATAAAATCAAGTACTTAGAAGCCACAAAATCACCAATTTTGGGTTTTTCGACAGTCTCCCAACTAATCGCAAATGAGCCTAAATTGCAGATATGCCTTATAGTATCTGTACAAAATTTAACCTCTAAAAACTACAGATACTGTAAACATATCACAGGGCAAACACCTTTTGAACTATCTGCAAAAATCACTTGAATAAACGCTCGACAAAACCGTTGATATCTCCAACATATCAAAGGTTTTTAAGACCATAAAAATGTTGTGATATCATATTACGATATCTGCAATTTGGGCAAATTACCGATACTCTCAATATATCACTATCGCCTGATATTTGGTTTTCCGTCATGATATCGCAAGTTCTGCTCTTACAAAATTTCAGTTTATTTAATCCAATCTACATTCTCCCAAAATTCATATTTCGTCATCAAATCTATAAAATTTTCAGCCTTTCCAGATATTGTCATCAGGCACGGAAGACACAATTCTCACTATTTTAAAATATTGTAGATTACCATTTGAACTCCTCAATTCGAAATTTGGGTTTAAATAGGGAGGGTGAATATATAAAATCAAAGCAATTTTAAGCAACATTAAGATAGTTTTTGTATAGTCATCATAGCTGCATATTCGCATATCAATTACATATCCTTTTCACAAATCTTTGACATATCGAAAAGAATGAACTAAATTTAATAATTTATTTTAATCTCAGGGTCATCGTCCTTGATGATATTAAGAGACCTCCATTATTGATACAAAAAGAGAAATTTAATGCCATCGTAAGGTACAGCAAATCATGAGCAAAAACACGTTCCGGCTTAAATTTGATTCTCCGACTGTTGAACAGAAATTTATACAGCACTACCACGGGAAATCCCTTTGGCAGGCTCGCTTGGCCTTGTTGATGGGCGTGGGACTCTTTGGGAGTTACGGCTACCTGGATACCTGTATGATTCCAGATACAGTTATTACTGCATGGATTATCCGCTTAGTGGTCTGTTCTATTATACTAATATCCTTCGCTCTCACCTATGTTCATCGTTTACAAAAGCACTTTCAACTAATTACATGTCTTCCCGGTGCC
>PVMK01128845.1_pt1 | contig 13448 bp, 7 predicted proteins | sample 1853481 | NCBI WGS metagenome assembly PVMK01 (sample SAMN08533507, study PRJNA380276) | Marine sediment metagenome, whole genome shotgun sequencing project.
GAATCTGTCTGAGGTTGACCAACTGGTTCGCGACCAGATCCCCTACGGCCTGGGTTTCGCTATTTCCAGCCGACATGCCAGCGGCCTGACCACCGAGGGACGGGACCATCTCTATCCAGAGGCCACGGACTCTTCGGATGTCGTTGCCACCTTCTCCATTCCAATGACCACGGGGGGCACCACGCTCACCTTCCATTGGGGTGTGGTGCCAGCCTTTCTGGGCGGCCCCGCACTGGGGTATTCGCGTATTTTATTGTTCGGAGGGCCGCTTGCAACCCTGCTTATCGCGCTGTTTATCAACATGCTGTTTGCCCAGGCTGGTCGCATTCGCAAGCAGGTGCAGGAACAGACGGCGGAATTGCGCGGGCAAAAGGAAATTGCGCAACTGACCATGGATAGTATGGATCAGGCGATATTGATGGTCGACGAGGATATGCGAATCATTGCCTACAACCAGAACTATCTGACGATGTTTAGTGTCAATGCCCGGACTATCGATGAAAATCCGTATTTTGACCAGCTTGCGAAAATAGTTTCATCGCAGCAAATGGGTGATGCGGATCTCTGGAAGCAGAGAGTACAGGATTTACAGAGACGCGATGCTTTCACCAGTGAGAGCCAGACGCCTGATGGCAGGATTATTGAAACGCGACACAACCCCGTCGAGGGCGGGGGCGCTGTTCGCACCTATACGGATGTTACCGAAAGTCGGTCCACGGCTAATGAGATAAAGCGGCAAAAAGAAATTCTTGATTTGGCCATGGAGAGTATGGACCAGGGCTTACTGATGGTGGATGAGCACTGGCAAGTGGCCGCATACAATACAAAAGTGATGCAGTTATTTGGTATGACCATGGAGGAAGTGCTGGCCCACCCGGATTTTGACGACCTTATTACGTACCTACACCATGAGAAGTACAAAACGCCGGAGCGTTTGGAGGAACACAGAGCCGAGGCGCGGCTAAGGTCAGTGTTCACAACTGAACGTGAAATGCCAGATGGCAGGATAATAGAGAGCAGGCAAAACCCCATATCCCGGGGTGGCTTCATCAGAATGTTTACCGATGTGACCGCAAGTAGGGAAAACGAAAAGCAGCTGATGCTGGCAAAACAGATAGCCGAGGAATCCACCCGGGCCAAATCTGATTTCCTGGCCAATATGAGTCACGAAATTCGCACTCCGATGAACGCCATTATCGGCATGTCGCATCTCGCCCTGCAAACGGAGCTGGACAATAAGCAGCGCAACTACGTCTCCAAGGTACATCGTTCCGCTGAGTCACTGTTGGGTATCATCAACGACATCCTGGATTTTTCCAAGATAGAGGCCGGTAAGCTCGATATGGAGACCGCGCCGTTTTATCTTGAAGACACACTGGACAATCTCGGCAGTCTGGTGGGTCTCAAGGCTGAGGAAAAAAACATCGAATTCCTCTTCGATATTCCCGATACGCTGCCCACCGCGCTGGTGGGCGACTCCCTGCGCCTTGGACAAATACTGATCAATCTCGGCAACAATGCGATCAAATTTACTGAAGAGGGTGAGGTTGTCGTGTCGATCCGGGAAGTGGCAGTGGATGGTGACCGGGTAAAACTGCAGTTTTCAGTGAGTGATACCGGTATCGGTATGGATGCGGAAGTGAAAGAAAAGCTCTTTCAATCTTTCAGCCAGGCCGATACCTCCACATCACGCAAGTATGGGGGCACCGGGTTGGGGTTGGCGATTTCCAAAAAACTCACCGAGCTGATGGGCGGTGAGATATGGGCAGAGAGCGAGCCGGGCAAGGGCAGTACATTCAGCTTTACCGCCTGGCTGGAGCGACAGACGGGAGAGGTGAGTAGCAGGCACAGGCCCGAGGCGGATCTGGGTGGATTACGAGTATTACTGGTTGATGACAATGCCACCGCGCGGGAAATTCTGGGCAAAATGCTGAGCAGTTTTGGGTTTGTGGTGGACTTTGCCGCCAGTGGTAAGGCGGCGCTGGCCATGCTGGAGGAGGCCGGTGCGGATAAGCCCTACCCCCTGGTACTAATGGACTGGCGCATGGAGGGCATGGATGGTGTGGAGGCGACGCGGCGGATCAAATCCCATGCAAGCCTCCCACTTATCCCAAAAGTCATTATGGTCACCGCATACGGGCGCGAAGATGCTATCGGTGCGGCAAAGGATGTGGCTATCGATGGCCTGCTGACCAAACCGGTCACTTCCTCGAGCTTACTCGATACCATCATGCTGGCGATGGGGTGCGAACAGGGTGCGAGTGTTCGCACCACCAGACGCTCCGATGTGGCCCGGGAGGTAAAAGCTAAACTGCGCGGCGCGCATGTGCTGCTGGTGGAAGATAATGAAATCAATCAGGAGTTGGCGCTGGAACTGCTCACCACCAGCGGTATAAGCGTCGAGGTGGCCTGTAATGGCCAGGAGGCACTCGATTTATTGGCGGAGCGGGACTTTGACGGTGTGCTGATGGATTGCCAGATGCCGGTTATGGATGGCTTTACCGCTACCCGCAAGATACGTGAGCAGGACAAGTTTCGAGATTTGCCGGTTCTGGCGATGACGGCCAACGCCATGGCCGGGGATCGGGAGAAATGCCTGGACGCCGGGATGAATGACCATATCACCAAGCCGATTAACGTCAATGAAATGTTTGGCACCATGGCGCGCTGGATTACTCCCGCCAATCAGGGTAAAGCGCCGCTAACGGAGATTAAGGGCCCGGATACAGCGTTGCACGTGATGCCGGACATCCCCGGTGTTGACATTAAAGCGGGGCTGGCAACGGCGCAGGGCAACCAGGCGCTGTACCGCAGGCTATTGCTCAAGTTCCGTGATTCGCAAAGCGACTTCGCGGCTGAGTTCGCTGCCGCCCGCGGAGACGTTGATGAAGCCGCGGCGACGCGCTGCGCCCATACGCTAAAGGGTGTTGCCGCGAATGTCGGCGCGAACCAGGTCAGGGAGGCAGCGGGCCTGCTGGAGGCGGCCTGCCTGGCAGGGCAGACGGAGCCTGAAATTGATGTATTCCTGGAACAAGCCTGCGCCGCACTGGAAATCGTTATCCCTGCGTTGGCAGCGCTGGATGGGGGGGAACCTGATGGGTCGGATGAGGCAACGCCGGTTGCGGCTGATCCAGTCCTGGTAGCATCCTTGTTGGTGCGCCTGGCAGAACTGCTCGAAGACTGCGATGCCGATGCTGCGGAAATAGTCGATGAATTGCGCCCGCTGGCCGCGAATTCACCGCAGCGCAACAATTTTAGGCGTATCGAAAAACTGGTTGAAGACTACGAGTTTGACGATGCGCTGGAGATTGTGCAGCAGTGGATAGCCGATGATTCAGGGGCATCAACTTGATGAGCATAAACAGGCGTGGGTTTTGTGCATCGGCACTGGTGATGGGGGTTGGTATCGCCAGTGCCGCACTGCTGCCCGCCAGGGGCCTGGCGGCCACTCGTTCCCCCTGGATTACCGCAGACGGCAAGATCAAGATAGGCCTGCTCTGGTCTCTTAGCGGCGTGATGCGGGTGATCGAGGAGCCCTCCAGGGATGTGGCGCTGTTCTGGGTTGAGCAGGTCAATCGCAACGGTGGCATCGCCGGGATGGAGGTGGTGCCTGTGGTGGTGGATGCCATGTCAAATATGGGCCCCTACCGCAGTGGCGCGACAAAACTGATAAAAGAAGAGCAGGTGCTGGCAATATTCGGTGGCTATACCTCTATCAGCCGACGTGCAGTGATGCCGCTGGTGACGCAAAGCGATCACCTGTTTTACTACCCAACGGTGTATGAGGGCAGGGAGTGTTGGCAAAACGTTATCTGCACCGGTGCCCTGGCCAATCAGCACTCTTACGACCTGGTGCCCTACATGGTGGAACACTTTGGTCCGCGTGCCTATTTTGTAGGCTCTAATTATATCTGGCCGAAAGAGTCTCACCGAAATGCCGCAAACTGGTTGGAACGCGTTGATGGCGAGTTGGTGGGAGAGGCTTATGTGCCGCTGGGCCGGGGCGATTTTGAGCCTATTCTGGCCGACATCAAGAACGTGCAACCGGACTGGATTTTTTCCACCGTGGTGGGCGATTCAGATGTGTACTTTCGGCAGCAGTACATAGAGGCGGGACTGCACCCGGATACCATGCCGACCGCCGCCCTGACGACCTCGGAAGCCGAAGTGCGGGCCATGGGTTATGAGTTCGGCGATGGGCACTATTGTTCCGCACCGTATTTCCAGAGCCTGGACAACCCGACTAATCACCGCTTCGTAGACGAATTTTTGTCCAGCCCCTACGGAGGGAGTGGGGTGACGCAGTCGAATATGGAGACCACCTATTTGTCACTGCTGTTTTTCCAGAAAGCGGTAGAGGCCATCGTGGCCTCCGAGGGCGTGGCGGCACTGACGCCCAGGCGGGTGCGGGATATATCCGGTGGTATGCAGTTATCCGCCGGGGAATCGCCCCAGGGGCCGATAAAAATAGACCCTGATAACTTCAACTCCTGGGTCATTCCAAAAATAGGGCGTTTTGATAAATCAGGCCAGGTGGAAGTCATGCAAGATCGTGGTGAATGGGTTGAGCCAAAACCCTTTCTCTTGTACCCGGACCGGGGTGTGTGTAAGGCCGATGGCCTTCATCTGCCCAGTGGCAAAGTAGTGAGGGCGGCCTCATGAAAAAGATTATTGCTTACCTCAACCAACTGTCCGTTGGTCAAAAAGTCATGAGCCTGATCATTGTCGAGGTATTCTCGTTCTCAATCTTGACGATCAATGCTGTCAACCAGATAAACGCTGTCGGCGCGGAACTGGAGAGAATGTCGTCATTCTACCTGCCGGCATTTTCTTCCGTGCAGTCCATCTGGGAGCATGTACTGAGCCAGCGTCTCAATTTCCAGGGGGTGGTCAATGTTGGCGAGACGGTCGTTTATGACAAGGATGCCAAGGCGGCCTACCAGACTCTGCGGGCGCTGTATGAAGGTGAGTCCGAGAATATTACCAGCGCCATTAACGAGGCGAAACAGCTAATCATCAGTGCCGCCGAAGCGGATGGCGAGCGCCGTAGCTTCATTGGCGGCTCATCTTCGCCGGTAATATCCATGCTTGCTAGCGTAGAGACGGCAAATCAGGCACACAATGAATTGGCAACCAGGGTGTTTGGGCACGTTGAGGATGGCTCTTTCCTGATGGGTAAGGAACTGCTATTTGCTGTTGGGGAGCGGGAGCGCATATTGATCGGGGAAGTGGCGCAACTGCTGAAGCGGCTTACCGACATCAAGCGTCGCTCGGTAGAGTATTCACGTGCGGTGGAGCGTCGCGCCAAAACGGTCACTATCGGGATCGCGCTGATCGCGATTCTCGTGGGAATTTCCCTGGTTTTCTTCGTGGTAAAACGCACTATATCCAGGCCGCTGTACAAACTCACCAATACCATTGATGCCTTCGATGTGTTTCAGGAGGCGAATGAGAGTGATGATGAATCAAAACTGATGGCCAAAGGTGACGAGTTGGGGATGGTGGCCCGAAGTTTTAACAGCATGAAAAAACAGTTGGTGCAGACCCGCAGGCAACTGGAAGCTGAACAGGCAAACCTGGAGGAGCGAGTCGCGCAGCGCACAGGCGAGCTGGCCCAGGCGGCAAAAAATCTGGGGCAGGCGAAGCTGGAAGCAGAAGCGGCGACCCGTGCCAAGGGCGACTTCCTGGCCAATATGAGCCATGAGATCCGCACGCCGATGAACGCCATTATCGGCATGTCTGACCTCGCCTTGCAGACCGACCTTAATAGCAAACAACGTAACTATATAGACAAGGTACACCGCTCCGCGGAGTCGCTGCTGGGCATCATTAATGACATTCTCGACTTTTCCAAAATCGAGGCCGGCAAGCTCCACATGGAGTCTATCGAGTTTCGCCTGGATGATGTGTTTGATCATCTGGCCAGCATGCTCGGACTCAAGGCTGAAGAGAATGGCCTGGAGTTGATGTTCGATCTACCAGTAGAACTCCCCGGCACTCTGCTGGGCGACCCGCTGCGACTTACGCAAATATTGACCAACCTGGGCAACAACGCGGTTAAATTTACCAGCGAGGGGGAGGTTGTGGTTCGCGCCCAGATAGTGGAACGCACCGGTGACCAGATAAAAATACATTTTTCCGTACGCGACACGGGGGTGGGCATTTCAGCCGCTCAGCAGGAAAAACTGTTCCAGTCCTTCAGTCAGGCCGACACCTCGACCACCCGGGAATTTGGTGGCACTGGCCTGGGTCTCACCATCAGCAAGAAACTCACCGAATTGATGGGGGGCGAGATCTGGCTGGAGAGTACGGAGGGCGAGGGCAGTACCTTCCACTTCACCGCGGAATTGGGGGTGCGGGAGGAACACACCGCTTCGCGCCCGCTGTCCGCCGCCGAACTGAAAGAATTGCACGTATTGGTGGTGGACGATAATGCCTCTTCACGGGAAATACTCTGCACCATGTTGCGCGGCTTTGGGCTGCGTATACAGCAGGCTGAGAGCGGCGCGCAGGCAATGAAAATTCTGGAGCAAGCGGACAAGTCCGACCCCTACCAACTGGTGATCATGGACTGGAAGATGCCGGGCCTGGACGGTATCGAAACCACGCAGGCCATACAGTCGGATCCCCTGTTGGATCAGGTGCCGACGGTGATTATGGTCACCGCCTATGGTCGTGAAGAGGCCAGTGAGGCGGCCGGTGACGTTAGTTTCAGCAGTTTTCTGACCAAGCCCGTAATCCCGTCGACCTTGCTGGATGCGGTGTTGGTGTCCAGGGGACACAAGGCTGTGCGCGAGACACGCGGAGGCACCCGGGAGGAAGAAACCGATGCAGCGGTGGCCAAACTTCGCGGCGCCAAAGTGCTGTTGGTGGAAGATAACGAAATCAACCAGGAACTGGCGCTGGAGCTGTTAACGATTAATGGCATTAGTGTCGTCGTGGCGAACAACGGCCAGGAAGCGCTGGATATATTGGCGGAGCAGGAAGTGGACGGGGTGCTGATGGATTGCCAGATGCCGGTGATGGATGGCTATGAGGCCACCCGCCGTATTCGCCTGCAGCCCCGATGGCAGACACTGCCGGTATTGGCCATGACCGCCAATGCCATGGCCGGAGACCGGGAGAAGGTGCTCGCGGTGGGGATGAATGACCATATCAGTAAACCGATCAAACCGCGGGACTTGTTTACCGCCATGGCCAAGTGGATAGTGCCGAGCCGACCGGCAACGCATGTTGCCGCCCCTGCAGTCCAGGCCGCACATGGGTCTTCGGCGGGCCACACAGGGCAACGGGAACTGCCGGATCTGCCGGGTATCAATACCACCGCCGGCTTGGCCACCTGCCAGGACAATGTGGCGCTTTATCGGCGCCTGCTGATCAAATTCCGGGACAGTGAAAGTGATTTTGCCGGACAATTCAAGGCGGCCCAGGTTGAGGACGATCCTCAGGCTGCCAGTCGCTGTGCGCACACGCTCAAAGGCGTGGCGGGTAATATCGGCGCCTCGACCATACAGCAGACGGCCGCTGCCCTGGAGCTTGCCTGCCACGAGGGAGAAGCGGCGGAGACTATCGACCAGCTATTGGCTCGTGTGGTGACAGCACTTGAGTCTGTTTTGCCGGGCTTGATGTCCCTTTCCGGGCCAACCCGAGCGCAGACCGGTGTCGCGGATCCACAGGCGCTAAACGCGTTGCTGGCCCGCTTGCGCACTTTACTGGAAGAGGATGATGCGGAGGCCGCTGACCTGGTTGAAGAGTTGCACTCGATGGCTGGTGCGACAACTAATGAATTGAAGACGCTGTCCGGTGCTATCGGCGATTATGATTTTGATGCGGCACTGGACGCCCTGGCAGAACTGGAGTTTGAGAAATCATGACTACACGAGAGAAAACGCTTCTGGTGGTTGATGATGCACCCGAAAATATTCAATTGCTGAGCGGATTACTCAAGGGGAAATACAAAATCAAGGCGGCGACCAGTGGCGAAAAGGCACTGGTCGTTGCTCGCAAGACGCCGCCGCCCGACCTGATTTTACTGGATGTTATGATGCCGGGTATGGATGGCTATGAGGTGTACCGGCAATTACGGGCGGATGCGCTGACCCGGGCGATACCGGTGGTATTCGTTACCGGTCACGCCTCAGAGCAGGAGCAGCAGCGAGGCCTGGGTATGGGAGCCGCTGCCTACCTCAGCAAGCCGGTGGTGCCGCAAGAATTGTTAAATACCGTAGAACGCATATTGGGCTTGGTTTAATACCAGGCCGAAAATCCCAGGGAGCAGTACAGTGGAGAAGAAAGATCAGCGGCCAGTCGTTCTTGCGGTGGATGATACCCCGCAAAACCTCGATGTGGTAAAGGGTATTCTGACACCGGAATATCGTATCAAAGTCGCCACCAACGGACCGGCTGCCTTGAGAATCGTGGAGAAGCAACTACCGGATATTATTCTCCTGGATATCATGATGCCAGGCATGAGCGGACTGGAAGTGTGTCGCGAGTTAAAGGCAAACCCGCGCAGCGCGGATATTCCGGTCATTTTCCTGACAGCCAAAGACCAGACGGAAGACGAAACCGAGGGTTTTGAGCTGGGCGCTGCGGACTACATATTGAAACCGGTAAATCCTCCCATTCTTCAGGCGCGGGTGAAAACCCACCTGGCTCTCAAGCAGAGCATGGACGCCCTGCAGGAGACATCAGCGGCGCTGGCCCGCGCCAAACAAAGAATGGAACTGGAGCTCAATGTCGGGCGCGATATTCAAACAAGCATGCTGCCCAGCGCGGTTCCAGATCGGAAAGAGGTGACCTTGTGCGCCAGTATGGATGCGGCGCGTGAGGTGGGCGGTGATTTTTACGACTATTACATGTTAAGTGAGAACGAGCTCTGTTTTTGTGTGGCGGACGTGTCTGGCAAGGGGGTTCCCGCCGCATTGTTTATGGCCATGTCCAAAATTCTGATCAAGTCCTGCTCCAGGGATGACCCGGAGCCGGGAAACGTTATTACCAGAGTGAATGCTGAGTTGAGTGAAGATAATCAGGAATGCATGTTCGTTACCGTATTTTTCGGCGTATTAAACCTGCTTACGGGTGAACTGAGATATACCAACGGGGGTCACAATCCACCACTTGTACGCAGAGCCTCTGGTGAAGTGGCGGCCGTGGGCGACAGCCACGGGCCGGTGGTCGGTATTATGCCGGGTGAAGACTATGGACAGAGCACCTTGCACATGGCGCCGGGTGATGTGCTGCTGGTGTTTACAGATGGGGTAACAGAAGCCATGGATACGGGCGACCAGCTGTATGGCGATGAGCGTTTATTCGACGTGTTGCAGTCAGCGGCCGAGAGCAGTGCACAAGCGCTCGTCAACGCTGTCAGCGATTCAGTGGCGGCGTTCGCCGCGGGTGCGGAGCAGGCTGATGACATCACTATGCTTGCCGTGCAGTACAACGAACACTAACTCTCGGGCTCGTTTTCAGTTACCAGTTCGCCCAGGTATTCATGCAGTACCCACACGGCGCGCTCCAGCCCGGTGGTCAAGGCCATCAAGTCCAGTTTTTCGCTGTCTGAAAGCTTGAAGTCTCCCATGAGGAACCTCTGCCTGATGTTGCGCATTTTGTCGCTTTTATCATCTGTGGATTCCCAGGCCAGTGCCAGGTCTTCCTGGTCTTCATCTCCGACAGCATCTATCGCATGGCCCAGGGTCGCGTCGAAGGCTTCAGTAACAACCATTGCCAATGGCGCCAGGTGCGTGCTTTTTTGTGCCGCCGTGACAGACTTGCAAAAGCCCTCTATACAATCATGTAAGGAGCCGAGGATACGATTTCTATTGGCCAGGCTTATCAGCCTTTCCGAGTCTTCCGGGCTCACGTGAGGGCCCAGTTCCCCCAGCGACTCCTCTATAGCCGCATGCAATTGGTTGATCGCTTCGGCCAGTGTCTCTGTCTGCAGCGGCGCGCCTCCCGGTTGCTCTCTTAGCAGATCGATGTGTTGCGGCAGGGTGCTGAGGAAACGCAGTTCCTCCTTTGCGGCGAGATCCAGGGCGAGATCCGGTGTATCAATGGCGTGCTCGTGTAAATACTTTAGTTTTCCTATACCTTCCTCGGGAGACGGTGGGCACCATTGTTCAATTTTTCTCAAAATCGGGGCCCTGAAAGTGAACATCACGGTCGCGCCAAAGACATTATAAATCAGGTAGACAAATGCCATCTGTTGCGCCGTGTCAATGTTGAGGGAGGTGACCAGGGCATGAACCAGGGGTACACCGAAATGTCTCTCAACGAAAAATAGCAGCAGCAGGGTGAACGCGGTTATGACGTTGAACCAAACCTGAAAAATTGTGATCTGTCTCAATGTGCCCTTGAGGCCGGCGGCCATCAGGTAAATACTGAGTCCCCCGCCAAGGTTGCAGCCGTAGATCATGACCAGCGTGGTCCAGGTGTCCAGTACGCCCCCCACCGTCATGGCAATGGCCAAAATGGCCACCGACTGTGGCGACTGGATAGCAATACTGAGGATGCCGGCCAACAAAAATGCTGTTAATGGGGCGCCGTTGACGCTGGTAATAGCCTTTTCAAACCATTCAATCTGGGTGACATGCGCGGCGCTTTCCCCGACCATGCCCAGACCGAAAAACATGATGCCACCACCGAACAATACCCCCAGTATAGGTTTGGGCGAGCGGCTCTGAGCCAGCGAAATGCCGGCAATACCCACCAGGAAGAGGATAAAAATCTTGATATCCATGGTCGCGATAAAAACCATGGCCGAGGTGCCGACGGCGGCGCCCAGGCGCACCGGCAGTGAGCGTTCCACGCTGATCATGCCGGCGCTCACCATGCCAACGAGAATGAAGGTTATTGCGCTGCCCGTCTGCATGGTGGCACCCAGCAGCGCTCCGCCGAATGCAGACAACAGGGGATGCCGTGTGGAGCGATCCAGAATTCGCCGGAAACGCTTGCCGGTCAGGTCTCTCAGGTGGGTAGTGAGTGTCTTGATGCCAACGAAAAACAGTCCCAAACCAGCGATGAAACTTCCGACGTCTTGTAGTATATCCATTAAATAAACTCGGTATTACCGCTAGTAGTGGGCTCTATTGGCCTCATCGGGCTGCAGGAGGCACTCTGGATGTATCAATATCAGTCGCGAGGTACACTAGTGTACACTGGCACAGGCTGTAAACGGAAAAATTGCCAGCCAAAATTGGTTCTGGTAAAAGGAATTTAGTGCCCCAGGGGTACTGCTATCTGGAGGAGTAAAATGGAGCTTACAAAGCGCGTGTTGGATAATACGCTGGTGGTTGATATGGCGGGAAGCCTGGACACGCAAACCGCCGGGTCCGCCATGGACGCACTACAAGTGCATTTGGACGCCAGGCCGGAAAATTTGCTTATCAACCTCGCGGGGCTGGAGTTTGTGAGCAGCTCTGGTCTCAGGGTAATTCTAAGGGCGGCAAAGCAAGTCCGTGCCAACGGCGGAAATATGAAGCTTTGTGGTGCCCAGGGGATGGTAAAGGAGGTGCTGGAAATTTCCGGCTTTGACCGCTTGCTGGACCTGCATGACGAAGAAGCACAGGCACTGGCTGCATTTTAGGAAATAGATAGTGTAAGCATGCGCATCGAACTCAACAATTCCCTGAATGAAATCGCCACGGCGAGAGTCGCCCTGCGGGCCTTTACAGAAACTTGCGCTGTAGAAGATGCGGCTACGCAGGCCGCTGCGCTGGTTCTGGATGAGTTGCTGACTAATATTATCTCCTACGGGCTCAATGACTCCCGGCACGATCCAATCATTCTGGAACTCGATATAGTCGATGAAAAATTACAGATCCGAATTACCGATGGTGGCACCCCTTTCAATCCTTTCGACAAGCCGGACCCCAATCTGGATATTCCCCTGGAACAACGCCAACCGGGTGGGCTGGGGATTTATCTGGTCAAAAAGTATATGGATGAGTACAGCTACGAATACCGCGACGAGCAAAATATCGTAACCCTCAGGAAAAAACTGGCAGCATAGCCCCATTGATCCGGATCAAATAATTTATTATCGATTCAAGTACACTGGCCCCTTGGCAAAGGAGTCCGGCTATGTCCGTTATTAAACAGCTTTCGAAGCAAGATGTGCTCTTTGTCGCCGGCGAGAATGCCACAAGCTACCAGCACACAGCGGGTCTGGTCGTATTGGACAGCAGCGCCAGACCAGATTTCAACTTTGATATTTTTCGCGACAACGCCATTGAACGGATCAGCCAGATCCCACATTTCCACTGGAAATTGCATGAGGTGCCTCTGGGTCTGGATTTACCGTACTGGGTGACGGATGAAAACTTCAGCTATGATCACCACATCAAGCGCATTGCCGTACCATCCCCCGGGGATCGCGTAGCGCTTGCCGAGCTCGTCGCCCACCTGTATAGCAAGCACCTGGACCGCAGCAGGCCCCTGTGGGAAATGTGGTTTATCGAGGGTCTGTCAGGTGGCAAATTTGCCATTCTGCAAAAACTTCACCACTGCCTGATGGATGGCCAGGGCGCCGCAAAGCTGGGTGAGATCATGTGTGATCTCGAACCGGATACCCCGTCGCATAAGGTCAGTGAAGATATTGCCAGTGCCAAAGCGGGAAGGGTGCCTGCGACCTGGGAAAAATCCGCGCGGACCGCCATTCATCTGGCCAGGCTGCCGGGCGAAGTTACCAGAGGCATGTACGGTATCTTTCGTCCCAAAATCCTCGAGCAACTGTCCCGGAACAAAACACCGGGGAAAGATAGGCCCGCCTTGCCACGGACCTTTTTCAATGGGGATATCGGCAGTGACAGGGGCTTCGTTTTTGGTTCGCTGCCACTGAAAAAAATCAAAACCGTCAAGGCGCACTTCGATGTCTCGGTGAATGATGTTGTGTTGGCGCTGGTAGGCAGTGTCATGCGCAACTATCTGCTGGCACAGGATCAGTTGCCAGTAGAGTCGCTACGTGCGTCCATGGCGGTTTCTCTTCGTTCCGAGGCAGATGACGATTTCAGCAATAAGGTCACCACTACGTCGGTGACAATGGCAACTGATCTGGATGATCCGGCTGAGCGGCTGCGGGCTATCAATCGCGAGTCAGAACTGGCCAAAAGCGAGGCCAGGAGTGGGGCAATGGGCTTTATGGAAGTATTCCAGATGCTGCCGCCAATACTGATTAATACCATGCTGGAAGTGACGACGCCGGAGCAGGCGCTGCAGATTATGGGGGCCAACCTGATATTGTCCAATGTTCGGGGCAGCCCGAATCCCCTGTACATTGCCGGGGTACGCATGGAGACCATGTACCCGATGTCTGTGATAATGCATGGTGTCGGCATTAATATTACCTGCTTGAGTTATTCCGACCAGATCGATTTTGGCGTGACAGTCGCCCCCGAACTGGTTCCCGAGCCCTGGTCCATTATCGATGGCCTGGAGGTGGCACTGTCAGA
>PVMK01165881.1_pt1 | contig 13447 bp, 9 predicted proteins | sample 1853481 | NCBI WGS metagenome assembly PVMK01 (sample SAMN08533507, study PRJNA380276) | Marine sediment metagenome, whole genome shotgun sequencing project.
TGAATCCTGTTAACGAAAAGGCCTAACTAATTTAGCAACAGCTTTAGATGGTAAAAGTAATAATATCAAAAACAGAAAATCCAGTTCTTCTTTAAGGGAAAAAGGCTAATCAGAGAATGCAGGGTCGCGTAGAGAGCGAATATGAACAGAAAACAGAATTGAGAATGAAATTGCGCTTCTATCTGCAAACAATTAACATTCTTACTAATAGGGAACAGTTACCATTATCAAGAAAAATTTATCTATCTGTCCGATATCGAAGCGAGGTGCCAAGTTGCGATATATTGAGAACCTGTCGGAAAAGATCTTTTTGAGTACTCCTTCTTATAAATAATGGTTCTCTGGTGGTTTTTTGTACAGCAGCACCTAAAACATGATCACGCCCAATGGTAAGGTGAACCATCCTACAATTTTTCTTCTTATATTAGAAATGTGTTCAGCTTTAAGAGCATCTTTAAGTAAATTGATCACAAAAGACGAATCAATCTCTGTTTGGTTTTTTTCCCGTAAAAAATCAGGGGGAACTTTTCTTGCTTTTGTAAAAGGTCACAGAATTAGTACAACATTTCTACAAGTATTGGCGATTAGATCTCCAATTTTCTCATGAAACAGCAATAGAGGTTCGCTGAAGTAGGAAATTCAAGAATAGTTTATATGCGTTAATACCCAAATCGATGGGATTTAGTCAACAATGATTGAGGGTTCCTGAAAGTGGTGATTGATTGAGAATACATGCATTTTGGCAATTTTACAGATATGAAATGGATATCTGCAGACTATCGTATTTTTAAATCTGGTGTCAAACCGTAGGCCCGAAAAATGCGGCTTTGAGGCAATAAAAAGGGCAAATCCATAGGCTCGGATTCACCCTCTGAGTTGTGATATTTATCGAATATCCAAACAATTTTCAGATTTGATATCTACCGATTTGTTGGAGATACATCAGGTTTTAAAACGGATACGGTAGCAAGTTCTCGCCCTAAAACAGTCTCAGTGGTCTTCTGAAGCCACTCGATCATTTTTATCATTGATCAGTCTCCTTGCACACTAACAATTACTATACTGTCAAATTAAATGGACATTCCAATCTTCATAGCAGGATGTCCTTATTTACCATTGAAGCATAGGCTTCCATCTAATGTTTTTTCATAAGTTAGGCGGGACTATCTCCCGTCTACTTTAAGACATCAACGCACCAAGTTAGCGCTGTTCCACATTTTTTCTCTTTTTGGGGATACTTTTTCGCACAGTTTTTCTCTTTTCTATCGCAGCAGCTGTGGCATACGATGTCCTGATGGCATTGGGTATCATTGGGTAATTTTTCAAATTCTTTTGGGTGATCTTTTTTCGCCTCTTTCCAACAGTTCCTCCCCCAACTCGTGCCGTTTTCTTCTGCCGTCTTCTCAAGGAAGTCATCCTCATAATAATTTGCATTATGTTCCATTATCTGTCCCTCCCTTTTTTCTTAATTTTTAAGTTTTACCACGTTGTTTTAACAACTCGCATAGATCTATCCTTGGATAGCGGGAATTTTGTTAAAGATGCCAGCCAAGCGACACGCGAAAATGCTTAGAAAACGCGTAATAAATTTAGCCATATCTTGCAGCTGAACTGGAAGAGAAGTCGGATATCAATTCTTTTTTAGGTCTGAAGTGGCAGTGCGGTAGGTAAATTAACTAAACGGTGTTGACGCAAGTGCCAGCTATCATATCCAGTTAGCAAACTGAGTTTCTGCGACAATCTGATCGAAAGTCTGGAGAGTAGTTGAAAATCTTGCCATATCTTGTCACAGGCTTCTGCCCAAATTTTATTGGCCTTAAATTTATGTAAAATTTTATAACACTTCAAAACATTTCCGCTTAATTCTCCCCGTTATATGGTTTCGATAGATTTCTACATATCTATTAAAATAGATAATAGTACTACAAAGTGGTATGTCAATAAAAAAAATTCAAAAAAATCCAGCCCCGGGCAAAACCATGAGGTATGCCCGAATTTGCCTAAATGCTCAATTCCACGTTAAAAAATCAATGTTGACAATAAAGCCCGCTTTCGTTATCGGGATGGTTATGGGTTCCGTTTAATTGACGCCTCAATATGTTGGGTTGCAGCTGAAATTGATGCACAATCCACCATCTTCGATTTATCCGCTTTGAAAAAGCAACTTCTTATCTTTATTTTTTTTTATCTTTGGAGATAAGGTTTAATTATCTTGCCAATATCACAATTTTACGCAAGTTGAGGTATATTGAGAGACTGTCGAAAAAGTCGTTTTGACAAACCGGGCCATCTCTCGATATTTGCGGTTTCTAAAATTTCACCTTTTTGAGCAAGTCATTTTGTTATATCTTATTGTTTGCGCCTCTTAATCGCTTGATACAACCTATGCAAAACCGTAATTGGCAACTTTTTCTATGTTGTGTACCATGCAATAAAGCAGCCATTGGATATTTACTTTTATCTTGCCCCTTAAGCTAAATTTGTCCATCCGTTTGTTCACGCGAATGTTTGCAAATACCGGTTCAACAATGCCGATTCGCTGTGGATAGATTTTTCGACCCTTTTGTGTTTCGATTTTTTTCACCATTGCTTGCGATATGTTTTGCCCCGATGCGTCGGCATAGTATGAAAAATGGCGACGCTTCGCATCTTTATATCTGAGACACTGTGCTCGGAGCTGACAGCGCCTGCAATCTTTTTCCTCGGATACATACCTTCTCAAAAGCTTACCTTTATGTAGTCCTGGTTTGGCAAATCGCTTAAGTCGCTTACCATTGGAACAAATGTATTAGTCTCTGTCGCCATCGTAGTGAAAATCAGCAAATGTAAACTTTTTTGATCTGGGTCGATAACCAACCCGACTGGCAAATCTCTTATCGCGGTTACAAAATTTATTGTCAGGGATATACGCATCTAGTTTTTCTTCGTTACATTTGTTTAAATTCGTTACGCTATGGTAGCTTGAATCAGCGGTTAGAATCTTGCCTTCAAAATAGTCCTTGCGCCTGCCGATGCTTTCAAGATTTTGCTTCGCACCATCGACCACTGGCGGTAGATTATCATTGTCCAGCCCTTTTCCAATGGCCTCGCCATGAACAATTACCTGGTGTTTTGAATCCACTATCGCTTGGCCGTTGTAACCCTGAACGGTGCCGTGGGATGTATGCATTTTGGCAGAATCGTTGTCGGTTACATTACTGTGAAGCTCTTTTTTGTTGACTCCGATCTTCTTGTCATTTTCGCTCAGCCACTTTTCAATTTTCTTGGCTTGCTGCTCACGTCTTCGAATTTGTTTTTCACGGCTCGCAGACATCTTCTCCTTTACCGCATGCTCTTCTTTGTCTATCTCAATATGATCTTCAACCAACGCCTTGAGCTTGCCTTCAATTTTTTGCTTCCTTTTTTGCAAATCACTTATTTTGCCACTCCATTCTTTGGAAGCATTGGACGCCATTTTGCAGCCATCAAGGGCGAAAAAGGTCCCACCCAAAAGACCCTCTTGATCACACACCAGCAATATATCTGCAAACAACGGTTTATTTGATCTTTCATCGAAGAAACAAATGGTGCAATGGTGCTATGATCAGGTCTCTGGTTACACGACATCGCCATAAACAAAACATTCTCACAGCAGGCGCGTTCGATCTGACGCGATGATGTCAAACCCCGCGAATACGCCAATAATACAACTTTTAACAAAATCTTGGGATTATAGGCGCTACGCCCTGTCTCATCGTTTTGATAGTTATCATCAAAAACCGTCATATCCATGCGCCTGTCCACCAGCGCATGGATGGCAAACTCAAGGGTGCCGGCACCAACTGCTCTTCTAATGAAACCGGGATCAGCACACTTTGCGAATAATCGTAGCGTTTATATTTAGCCATTTCGTCTCCGAGTAGATAGTGAACTTTTGCTGCTTAAACTACCCGCTATATAACACATAACTGCCTATTTTTAAATGAAATAATTAGAAAAATATGGGAAAGTTTTACTACTTCAAATACTTAGATTGAAAGAAATGAAAAACGAAAATCTTAGTGCAGAAACCGCTCAAAGGCTGAACCTTTTTCGACAGTCTCTGAGAATATGTAAAAAATCACGAAATTTTGGGTATGTAAATAGCATCCCAATAAAATTGGAGCCTTCTAAACTTTGTATTTGTTGGAGCTGTATCAAAAGTTTTAAACTGCAAAGAAACCTGTGAGCAGTAATCCACAATTTTTTATAAAATATTCAGGCGTTAGATACGCTCATAGCAGGCTTTTGGTTTTTGTATTTTTTAATTAAATCCTGGGCCGCTTCTTCCAAAAGGTCATTTTGGTTTTTATTCAATTTTTCTGCGAGGATTTTGATTTGCTTGAATAGCTCGGCATCCATGGTGGTTAAGTTAGTATTATACATCTTTATTTTGTCCATAATGTGCCCTCGATTAGAACGGCCCACTGGTCGCATAGGCCAAAAAAAATAAGATGAAGGTCGTTATTGTTATTAAGAATTTTATCATTTTATATCTTATAAAATTTTTTCCGGATTGTTGTTTTTTAAACGAACTGCGTATGTAAATTAACCACGAGCCCGTGCATTAAGTTTAACAATCCGTTCCATATCTGAGGCCGCTTTAATTAGATCATCTGGCGGGTCTTCTCCGTTTAGCTGATATTGATTTATTTGATAAATTAAACTGAGGTATCGCTGGTGTAATTTTATTAGTTTAGATTCTCGATCCTTCATTTTAATCAATATCGAAAGGTCAACAGCGTTAAAAAAAGTAATTAGCGTTACCACCATTCTTCTGGTATGCGAATTATAAATTTCGGCAAAATTTAGATAAAACTTAAATTAGAATTGCTTCCGGTCTGATCAACCGGGGCTAATATGAGGAGGGGCTAATACGGTAGCCGCATCTACTGTAGAGAAACTTGGCCATATACATGTATTACCATGCCAGGGCCATGAAACTGTTTAATAGAGATCACTTGGTAGGATTGCGGTTCGAAATAAATGATGACAAAATCTTGGAATCTATTTTTCGATTTTAATAAATTCTCTGGTCTTTTTATAAACCCGGTAATTCAAATAACGATATAAGAGCAATCCAGCGAAAAAGAAAATTGCTCCAACAATTATATAATCAAACATTTTTTAACCTCATTTAGCATAAGGGTGGCTCGTATTGAGCCACCATATTACAAAGAATTATTAAAAACGGTTGCCGTCAGTGTCCCCTCTATTTTTGCTCCCTTCTCTCATAGCCCGTAATTCTGTTGCATCCGATACACACTATATCGGCATATGTGCGTTTTACTTTAGGGTACATAGAATTTATACAAAGAACTGGACCATCAATCTATGATCGGAAAATTATTGGCATTAATCACTATAAATCAGCTCTGTTGCTGTTGTTAAAGCCTTCGACAAGCTGGTTGAGAGAAATTTAGCACAGAGAAAAAATAACCATGGCATCTTGCTGACAGAGGAGATGATTTTGTCAAAAACCAGATATCACCAAAGTTGCAATACATTGAAATAAAACGTAACAAATTCTGTTTTTTCTATTAATATTAATAATTTATGTGCGTTTAACCTGCCTTAAATTTAGAGTATTGTCAAGTCTCTTTTACTCTAGGCTCATCATCTCGGGGTCTAAGATGGAGATAAATGAGCGCTGGGCGGCGCGTTTCAATATCTTACCCATGGCGTTGAAGTAATCTCTTTTTACTTTCATATTGGACACCTTGCAATATCGTTGGGTGATGCTTATCTGCAAAGATAAGATGCTAAATTAATTATATTTATACTAGATAAAAGGCCATCTATAAATAAATGATAGATGGCCTTTTCACTGAAATCGTTATTTTAGAATAACTAGCTAGTTATCCACTTGATTCTTAAGCTCTACCTGAATCAGAGAAAGCTCGGTTTTTGCGGTATTCTCAATACTCGCCAGCTCTTCTGCACGCCAGGTGATCGCTTCTCCCGAACGCAGGGTTTTATCTTCAGAACCGGTGATGAACTTCGCCTGGCCCTTGAGAACAAAAAGATGATACACCGTGTTCGTCTGCGCCGGCAGCTCCAGTGAAGAACTCGGATACACCGTCAACTCGGTTGCCGCATAGTTGTCTTTGTGCTCAAGCAGCTTTGATATGCCCCAGGGGTGATACACGCTGCGATGCTGCTGATACTCCTCGCGCCGCTGTTTTTTTAAGTCAGAAACAATGGATTTCACATCGCGGCTGTGTTCAAGATCTGAGACAAAAACGGAATCCGGGGTTTCGACCACAACCATATCCCGCAAGCGATTGGTAGCAATCAAGCGGTCATGGCCGAGGATCAGGCAATTGCGGGTATCTTGTACAATGACGTCACCATCGATGACGTTGTTATCGGCATCTTTTTTGAGAAAATCATACAGCGATTTCCAGGAGCCGATATCGCTCCAGCCGAAATCAGAGGGCAGCACAACCCCTTTTTCGGTTTTTTCCATGATGGCGTAATCGATGGAGATGTCGCTCAGCTGATCATAATCTTTCCTGGCGATCGGTTTATCCGCCTTAAAGATCGATTTCATTTTTTTAAGTAATTCAGGCTGGTGGCTTTTGAATTCCGAAAGTATCACCGAGGCTTTAAAGGCAAACATGCCGCTGTTCCAGAAAAAATTGCCGGCCTTAATGTATTTTTGGGCGGTGGCCGGATCCGGCTTTTCAACAAAGCGTTTGAGCACCCGAGCGCCATGGGGCGCTTTCTTTCCACCCTCAACATAACCATACCCGGTTTCCGGGTAATCGGGTTGGATCCCAAAGGTGACGATATATCCATCGTTGGCCAGCGCAATGGCGGCTCGGAGTCGCTCATGGAAGCCATCCAGGTTTTGGATGACATGATCGGCCGGGAAAATACATAAAACCGCATCTTTATCAAACGCCAGTATATGCAGCACGGCCAGCAGAATTGCCGGCGCCGTATTGCGGCCGCTGGGCTCACAGATCAGTTTGCCATCGGGTTTGAGACCGAGATTTTCAATATGCCTTGCGGTTTCATGGAAATGCTGCTCACCGCATACGACTTTGATATTCTCTGGATTCAGCACCGGCGGCAGCCGCTTGATCGTACCCTGCAGAAGAGAGTCTTCACCGACGAACTTAACCAGTTGTTTGGGATACAGTTCTCTGGAAACCGGCCACAGACGGGTGCCGGTTCCGCCCGCCAGCAGAATCGGATACACAGTAAGGTCTAATTCCGCCATATAATCCTCTAAATTTAAATTTTAAATAGGTGAACCCTGTTGGATAATCGGTAAATAATGCCTAAAATGACTAAAGTGATCTAAAATGCCTAAAATTATCGTGTCGCTATGCTCCATCTATTTTAATAAAATCGACAGAATTCATCAATTTTAGGCATTTTAAATTTTAGTTCATTTTAGGCATTCCATTACCGATAATTATTTCGCTTGGGTTCCGTCTTTGCCGCCATGCACAGGGTTTCAACGGCGTTGTAGCCCAGCAACTCATTCACTTCCCGGGTCAGGGCACCACCGGCCTTCAGTTTCATTGTAGTCGGCAGAGCGATAATGGAATCGGTCTTATCAGGGCTGCGCAAATGCAGGTAGGCCCGGCACGCCCCGGGGTGTTTCTTTAAAATTCCATTAAGTTTTTCAAGTTCATCGCGGTCCGTTCGCGAGATCTCCACATTAAAATGGATGCTGGCCGTCCAGGTTTCTTCAGCTTTATCCATGGCGACCACTTTTTCGGCCAGTATTTTTACGGATTGTTCATCCTTTTGCACCTGTCCCTGAATAAAAACAGAGTTATCCTCGACAAGCAGATCACTTACCCTGGCGTACACCCGCGAAAACACCGTGGCCTCAACCGCACCGTGGAGGTCTTCGATGGCGACAAAGGCCATCAGATCTCCCCTTTTGGTTTTAATAATCTTGGTGCTGCGAATCAGCCCGCCGATTCGAACGGCACCGCCGTTATTTAACTCTTTGATGGAAACCGCATTGGCATTGGTAAACTTGTCGATTAGATCCTCATAGCGCTTCAGTGGATGCCCGCTGACGTAAAACCCCAGGGATTCTTTTTCAAATGCCAGGCGTTGTTTTTCCGACCACTCTTCGATGTCCGGCAGCGTCGGCGCATTGATGACCTGCGGATTTACCGTACCGTCAAACAGACCGATCTGGGGATCCAGCAACTCCTTTTGCACGCGCTGGCCGTAATCCAGTGCATCTTCCAGAGCCGCCATCATTTGAGAACGGTTGGCGCCGGTGGAATCAAAGGCGCCGCATTTAATCAGCGACTCGATGACGCGTTTATTCACTTTTTTCAAATCGACCCGCTCACAAAAACCAAAAAGAGACGCAAACTTTTCATCGCCGAGGACTTCAATGATGGCTTCAATCGCGGCTTCACCCACATTTTTCACAGCCACCAGACCAAACCGGATCTTATCGCCATAAACGGTAAAGGCTTTATCGCTGTAATTGATATCCGGCGGCAGAACGGCAATGCCGTGACTGCGGCACTCCGCAATGTATTTTACCACGCCATCGGTGGAATGCATTTCGCTCGTCAGCAGGGAAGCCATAAATTCGACCGGAAAGTGGGTTTTGAGGTAAGCCGTTTGATAGGCAATCAGGGCATAGGCTGCACTGTGGGATTTATTGAACCCGTATCCCCCGAATTTCTCCATCAGACTGAATATCGGTGCGGCCTGCTCAGCGCCAATCGCATTTTCAGCAGCGCCGTTCACAAAGCGCTCCCGGTGCTCGGCCATAATCTCCTGGATCTTCTTTCCCATGGCCTTGCGCAGATCATCGGCTTCCGCCATGGAATAATTGGCGAGATCATTGGCAATTTTCATCACCTGCTCCTGATAGACGATCACGCCGTAAGTTTCCTTTAAGATCGGTTCCAGCTGCGGTAAAAGATACTCCACCTTCTTTCTACCATGCTTGCAGGCAACGTAGTCGTCAATCATGCCGCTTTCCATGGGCCCGGGTCGGTAGAGGGCCACCAGAGCGATCACATCGTCAAATGTTTCCGGTTTGAGTCGCACCAGCAAATCTTTCATGCCGGAACTTTCAAGCTGAAAAACGCCGGTGGTGTCACCGGCGGACAAAAGGCGATAGGTGTCTGCATCGGTCAATTCGATATTATCAAGATCCGGCGGCGTGTGCCCCTGGCCGGCGATAAGGGAAATGGTATTGGCAATCACCGTCAGGTTGCGCAGGCCCAGAAAATCAAACTTTACCAGTCCGATTTTCTCAACGATCTTCATATCGTACTGCGTCACCACTTCACCTTTTTTTCCTCGGTAAAGCGGCATATAATTGACCAGGGGTTCGTCGGCGATGACCACGCCGGCCGCGTGGGTCGATGCGTGCCGGGGAAGGCCCTCAAGTACCCGGCAGATTTTGATGAGTTCATCGATTTCGGGCTTTTGGCGGGTCAGGTCGACCAGTCGGGGCTCGCGTTCCAGTGCCTCGTCAAGACTGATGTTGAGTATATCGGGGACCATTTTGGCGATGGCATCCACCTCAGCCAGCGGAATATCCATTGCCCGCCCGACATCCCGGATAACCGCCCGGGTTTTCAGTTTCCCGAAGGTGATGATCTGGGCGACGTAATCGCCGCCCCCGTATTTGTCGACAACATATTTGTAAACGTCTTCCCGGCCGTCGATGCAAAAATCAACATCAATATCGGGCATGCTCTTGCGCGCCGGATTTAGAAACCGCTCAAAAATCAGACCGTGGACGATGGGGTCCAGATCGGTAATTCCCAGGCTGTAGGCAACCAGGCTGCCGGCTGCCGAACCCCGGCCGGGGCCGACCGGCACGTTGTTTTCTTTGGCATAACGAATAAAGTCGGCCACGATTAAAAAATAACCTGAAAATCCCATATCGTGTATCACCGAGATTTCATACTCAAGGCGGTCGCGATAAAGGGCTTCATCAATTTGCGGATTTTTTTCTTTAAGGCGCAGCATGCGCCGCTCAAATCCCTGTCGGACTTTGCGCGTAAACAGCTCATCACTGCTCAGCTCTGACTCATCTGCAAACCGGGGAAAGTGATACGTTTTAAAATCAAAGTCGATGTTGCACCGACCGGCAATATCGACGGTGTTGCTGAGCGCTCCCGGGTAGTCTTTAAAAGCAGCATACATTTCAGCCTTGGATTTAAAATAGAGCTGGTCGGTTCGAAACTTAAGGCGCTCCTTATCATGGATGGTTTTGCCGGTTTGAATGCACAGCAGCACATCATGGGCCCTGACATCCTCTTTGTTTAGGTAATGGCAATCATTGCTCGCCACCAGGGGAATCGATAGCCGTTGACTGATGTCCAGCAGTGCCTGATTGACCCGTTCCTGTTCTTCGATGCCGTTGTTTTGCACTTCCAGAAAGAAATTGTTCTCACCAAAAATGTCACGATACCCGTGGGCCACTTCTTCAGCCTGCTCGATGCGACCCTGTAGTATGCGACGCGGAATCTCGCCGTGCAGACAGGCAGTTAAGCCGATTAGACCCTGACTGCATTCTTTGAGGATTTTTTTGTCAATACGCGGTTTATAATAAAATCCTTCAAACTGAGCAGCCGTGGCCAGCTTGCACAGGTTGCGGTAACCTTCTTCATTTTTGACCAGCAAAATGAGGTGCGAAAGTTCTTTGTTGTCCAACGGGGTTTTATCAGAACGGGTCCTGGGCGCCACATAGATCTCACAGCCGATAATCGGCTTTATCCCCGCCGCTTTGGCCTTTACAAAAAATTCTACGGCGCCGAACAGCGTTCCGTGGTCGGTAACGGTTACCGCCTGCATATCAAACTCGGCCGCACGCCGCAAAAGATCATCAATGCGGATGGCGCCGTCTAAAAGGCTGTACTGGGTGTGGACATGCAGATGAACAAAATCAGGAACGGCTTCGGTCATAGATCACTCGTTTCAAAATTGAATTTAGATCGAAAAATTAAAGCGTAAAAAAAGTCAATCGTATGTGAGGGCAAAAGGGCAAGGTTTCTATTTATACCATAAACGAGAAATTTTTTCAGGTATTAGAACCTTTCTCAAAAATGTGGATCAGGGCTCATGGCAAGGCGCGGTTCGGCGAAAAAGCGCAGCATACACGTTAGTATGTGAGCATTTTGAGCCGAGCCGCAACACCGCCATGGGCACTTAGACGCATTTTTGAGATGGGTTCTAGAAATTATTCGAGGCTGTAGTTGGGCGCCTCTTTCGTGATAATCACATCATGCACATGACTTTCGCGCATACCGGCGGCGCTGACTTTCACAAAACGGGCCTTTTCGCGAAGCTCATCCAGGGTGCGGCAGCCGACGTACCCCATACCGGCTTTTAATCCGCCGACCATTTGAAAAAGCGTTCCGGAAAGAGATCCACGATAAGGTACGCGGCCGACAATACCTTCTGGAACCAGCTTGTCATCATCGGCTTTTTCGCTCTGGTAATAACGGTCTTTGCTCCCTTTTTTCATGGCCTCAATAGACCCCATGCCGCGGTATACCTTATAACTGCGGCCCTGGAAAAAAATCTGCTCCCCCGGGGTCTCTTCCGTGCCGGCAAACAGGCCCCCGATCATAACCACATGGGCGCCGGCGCCGATCGCTTTGGTAATATCTCCTGAAAACCGGATGCCGCCGTCTGCAATCAGCGGGACGCCGGTTTTAGCGGATACGGCCCGGCAGTTCATAATGGCGGTAAATTGAGGCACACCGATACCGGCAACGATCCGGGTGGTGCAGATGGAACCCGGGCCGATGCCGATTTTAACGCCATCGGCGCCGGCATTTATCAAATCTTCTGCTCCTTTGGCCGTGCCCACATTTCCGGCGATAAGCTCGAGGTCTTTGTGGTTACTTTTAAGCGTTTGCACGGCGCTGACCACATTTTCAGTATGCCCGTGTGAGGTATCAATAAGAACCACGTCAGCACCCGCTTTTAAGACTGTTTCGGTGCGTTCCTGCATATCCGGGCCGACCCCCGCTGCCGCACCGACCCGAAGCCGCCCCATCCGGTCCTTACATGAATTGGGGTACTTTTTTAGTTTTTCTATGTCTTTAATGGTAATCAGGCCGGTCAGACGGCCTTTTTTATCGACCACGAGCAACTTCTCAATTCGGTGCTGGTGCAGCAGTTGCTTGGAGTCTTCCAGGGAGATTCCTTCAGTAACCGTTACCAGATTTTCTTTGGTCATCACATCCGAAACATTTTTTTCAAGATCGGTTTCAAACCGCAAATCACGGTTGGTGACAATCCCCACCAGCTGGTCGCCTTTTGTCACCGGTACCCCTGAAATACGGTATTTTCCCATCAAGGTCAGCACTTCCCCCACTTTCTGCTCAGGGCGTATCGTAACCGGATCGACAATCATCCCGCTTTCAGATTTTTTTACTTTGTCAACCTCTATGGCCTGGCTCCGGATGCTCATATTGCGGTGGATAAAACCCATGCCGCCCTCCCGGGCGATGCTGATGGCTGTGTCCGCTTCTGTCACGGTGTCCATGGCGGCACTGACAATCGGTATGTTCAGAGTAATATTCTGGGTCAGCCGGGTGCTGACATTGACGTCCTTGGGCAACACATCAGAATAATTAGGGATAAGTAACACATCATCAAAGGAATAGGCCTCTTCGGGCGGTATTTTGGGCATGCGCTCCCTCCGTTAAACTTTTTTGGTACCATTGAGATTCCACCCTATTCGGAAATGAGGATTTTTTCCGATTAGGCCGCCTGACACGAACACAAGGGTTTGCGCCAAGGCGTACCAAAAGGCAAGGGGCTAAGCGCAAAGCGCATAGCGTTAAAAAATTGAAATTTCTTTTTTTTAATTCAAACGCTTTGCCCCAAGCGCCATGCGCTATGCTCTATTTTCCGCGGGAATCCGCCGGAGGCGGACTTATCAAGACGACGCGGAAGCAAGCCATTTCCGGGTGGAAAATAGTTAGGCATCCGAATAGCAAAACCAATTGTCTTTAGCAATCTTTTATTTGCCACCTTGACAATATGGCCCATTACATAATAGAAGCTATCTCCTAACCCGGACAAGCCGGTTGGAGCGAAGCGGAAATCCCGGTTTATCGGGGAATTGAAAATTGAATATTGCAAATTGAATATTTGTGGATGTCGCTTCGCTCCGTCCTTTTTAAAATGGAAAGAATTCCTTAAATATTCAATATTCAATCGACAATATTCAATCGTTACAAGACAGTGAAAATATTCCACTACAATTTTTTTGCCACAAAATGCACAAAAATAACAACTAAGATACTAAATGCATAAACCCGCCTCAGATAAGCGGGATTTCACATCTGTTTTTATGAACATTAAGGAGCTCAACTTCGAGGACGAGAAAGATTACGATAATAGAGAACGTACTCATCCTCATGCTCGTTCTCGTTATTTGATACAATATCCTGGACGAGTA
>PVMK01121860.1_pt1 | contig 13445 bp, 11 predicted proteins | sample 1853481 | NCBI WGS metagenome assembly PVMK01 (sample SAMN08533507, study PRJNA380276) | Marine sediment metagenome, whole genome shotgun sequencing project.
CGGTGGTAGATGTCGTACATGAATGCATTGAGCGCACGCACGCGTTGTTCAATGCCCACCGTGAGGCGGCGCCATTCAGATGCGGACAGAATCCGCGGAATGATATCAAAGGGAATGAGCCGCTCGCCTGCATCCTCGTTGCCGTAAACGGAGAACGTTATGCCGGTGCGACGGAAGAGGGTCTCGGCCTCGACTGACTTGCGCTTGAGAGCCTCAAGCTTTTGCGTGCCAAGCCACTCTGCAAAGGCAGAATAGGGCGATCGAACGCCCTGCCCGCCATTGCCGTTCATTTCGTCGAATGCTTGTCGCAACAGGCCCTCACGATTTACACACGAAGTTCGCCACTGCGATTAGCAGGCCAACGTAACGATGCCTACAAATTGGAGCATTAACGCACGCTGATCACATCGTGCACTGCCTGCGCAAGAGGCAGATGCCCAAGGGATTAGCAGACGGTGCGCGCCACCAAAAGCGACGAGCCCACGCATAAACGGAATGGGCAGTCGACTCTAGAACAGTCCTTCGATCTGACCTTCAGCGTTAATCTTGATGGATTCAGCCGCCGGCACACGCGGCAATCCGGGCATGGTCATGATCTGGCCCGTGATGACAACGATGAACTCAGCACCGGCTGACAACCGAAGCTCGCGCACTGGCACCACGTGACCCGTTGGCGCCCCGCGCTTAGTTGGATCGGTCGAGAACGAATACTGGGTCTTCGCCATGCACACGGGCAAGTTTCCAAAGCCCGCCGCCTCCAGGTCCTTAAAGGCGGTTTCGACAGAGGCATCGCACGCAATGTCGGAAGCACCGTAGATCTCGGTCGCGATCGTCTTGACCTTATCGCGCAGCGACATCTCGTCTGGGTAGAGCGGCTTGAAGGCGGCCTTACCGCTGTCGACGACCTCCACAATGTGATGCGCTAACGCCTCGGTTCCAGCGCCGCCCTCGGCCCAGTGGTTGCACATGAAGGCCCTGGTGCCAACGCTCTCTGCCACCCTCATGACCTCTTGAATTTCCGCATCCGTGTCGCTGATGAAACGATTGACGCCGACGACAGCCGGCACGCCGAACTTGGCGATATTCTCCAGATGCCGCTTGAGGTTCTCGCAGCCCTTGCTCACGGCCGCCACGTTCTCGTCCTTCAGAGCGTCCTTGGCGACGCCGCCGTGCATCTTCAGAGCACGCACGGTTGCGACGACCACGACGGCGTCAGGCGTAAGCCCCGCTTTGCGGCACTTGATGTCGAAGAATTTCTCAGCTCCCAGATCGGCTCCGAAGCCGGCTTCTGTCACTACATAGTCGGCGAGTTTGAGCGCCGTCTTTGTGGCCAGCACCGAGTTGCAACCATGCGCAATGTTGGCGAAGGGACCGCCGTGGATGAAGACCGGGTTGTTCTCAAGCGTCTGCACCAGGTTCGGCATCAGCGCGTCTTTGAGCAGCACGGTCATGGCGCCGTCAGCCTTAATCTCGCGCGCACGGATCGGCTTCTTATCGCGCGTGTAGCCAACGATGATATTGCCCAGGCGGCGCTCGAGATCCTTCAGGTCGAGTGACAAGCAGAGGATGGCCATAACCTCGGAAGCGACAGTAATGTCGAAACCGTCTTGACGCGGGAAGCCATTGGTCACACCGCCCAGCGAATTGACGATCGAGCGCAGCGCCCGATCGTTCATGTCGAGGACGCGCCGCCACGCCACGCGCCGGCTGTCCAATCCCAATCCGTTGCCCCAATAGATGTGGTTGTCCACCATCGCTGACAGCAAGTTGTGCGCTGAAGTGATGGCGTGGAAATCGCCGGTAAAGTGGAGATTGATATCCTCCATGGGCACGACCTGAGCGTACCCGCCGCCGGCCGCGCCACCCTTGATGCCGAAACAGGGTCCAAGCGAGGGCTCGCGCAGACACATCATCGTTTTCTTGCCGATGCGATTGAGCCCATCGCCCAAGCCCACTGTCGTCGTCGTCTTACCTTCGCCAGCCGGCGTCGGACTGATAGCGGTGACAAGGATGAGCTTGCCGTCCTTCCTATCTTTCAAGGAATTGATGTAGTCGAACGAAACCTTGGCCTTTGTCGTCCCATACGGCACGAGCGCTTCGGCGGGAATTGCGGCTTTGGCGGCTACCTCGATAATCGGCTTCATCGTTGCCGCACGGGCAATCTCAATGTCGGACTTTACGGTCACGGTTCTTATTCCTCCCAAAAGTGCTCTTTATTGACGGCACCAATTGAATAGAACGGCGAGGGGCCGGCAGGCCGCGCTCCCGCCCCGATATTGGCGTCTTGAACCTCGCGCGCCAAGTCTCGACTTGCAGGCAGACGCGATGCCGCACTGCATCATGCATCGTAATAGCTAGTCTGGGCCACCACGGTGCGGGCCACTTCGTGCTCTCATGACAAGAAGTCCTACTGCGATGACGAACGAAGCGCCAACCGTCGCGCACCAAAGTTCGAATGTGTGAAAGTTGATACCGAGCTTGTCGGTGATCGTCGTCACATAAGGTTGCAGCACCTTCTCACCGACGATGAGCTCGCCCGCGATCCACCCCAAAAGTGCCGCTCCGCCCCAAACAAGCATTGGGAAACGCGACAGTATCGCCATGATGAGGGTCGATCCGCCGACAACAAGCGGGATGCTGATCAAGAGCCCCATCACAATCAGACTCCAGTCACCTTTGGCCGCGCCGGCAATGGCAAGGACATTGTCGAGACTCATAACAGCGTCAGCGATGGCGATAGTTTTCACCGCGTCCCACAGGGTCTCGCCACTGCGTGCGCTATCTTCACTCGCCTCCTCTGCTAAGAGCAGCTTCACGGCGATCCAGAACAGAACGAGGCCGCCGGCCATTGCCAGAATGGGCACGCCGAGCAGCGATCCGACCGCCAGCGTGAACCCAATGCGCATGATGACGGCCGCGGCGGCGCCGAGAATGATGCCTACGACACGCTGGCGCGGGGGAAGTGTGCGGCACGCAAGCGCGATGACAACGGCGTTGTCCCCCGCCAACACGATGTCGACGCCAATGATCTTGAGAACAGATAGGCCGTAACTGCTCAGCCCCAGACCTTCAGCCAACTGCTCGAAGTTGAGGAAGCTACCTGCGTCAGCGATCATGCTTGCGGCCATCCCGCTCTACGGACCTCACCTGCTTACCCGGAGGGGCCGCTCAACTCTGAAAAGAGGCATTTTGCGCCGCTTCTGCGGGCGGCTCGGGCCTGATTTAGGGGAGCGCCGCGGCCAATGCAACACTCGCCAGCCTCGTTTTTTCGCTAGATCCTCGTGCACCACGCACGACCTGCGGCGCGCAAGCACTCAATCCTTTAAGCGCAACGGCGTCAGGCTTTGCGGATCGATGTCCTCGTCAGGCACGATCGCCTTGTTCTTGCGCGCCATTTGCGCCTCGCGATGCGTGACGTAAAGAGCAGCAGCAAAAATAATGATGGCACCAACCCAGGTCCAACCGTCGATGAGTTCTCCAAACGCCAGGTAGCCCAGGAGCACCGCAAACGGCAGGCGGCTAAACTTGAATGTCATGACCAGAGAAGCATCGGAAACGGCATAGCCGCGCACCAGCGTCATGTGTCCGAGGACCGCAAAGAGGCCCATCAGCACCAACAGGGGCCACAACTCCAGTGGCGGCCAGGTCCACACGAAAAGCGCCGGTATGAGCGATAGCGGCGTTAGCAGGAGATTGGTGATGAAGACGATGCGATCAGCATCGTCCGTCGAGGTGAGCTGCTTCACAAGCGGGCCAATGACCCCGATCGCCAGGGCCGAAATAAGCGCCGCAATCTGACCAAAGCCGAAGGCCGAACCCGCGGGCCGCAGGATGATCATCGCGCCGAGAAAGCCCTACGGCAAGCGCGGTCCCATCGGCGCGTACCGACGTGCTCGCCCAGCAGGAGAACCGCAAACAGTGTACCAAACAGGGGCGAAAGGAAATTGATCGCGGTCACCTCGCCGATGGGGAGCAACGCGAGCGCTTGGAAGAACGCCGTCATCGAGATGAAGCTCAGTATGACGCGCGTTCCATAGAGCCGGAACTGACTCGTCTTGACGAGCGATAGGCCCCGCCATGCAAAGAGCGGCAGCATCCACACCACACAGAAGAAGTTGCGGAAGAAGAGCACCTGGGCCGGGTCCATACCCGACAGTGCCGCACTGCGCCCCACCGCAGCAATGCCAACGAGGAGCACCATGGAAACGGTGACAAGGAGAAACGCTGCGGCCGGATGATCGTGCTTGCCTGCCGAACCGCTCGCCTTCAAGGCCGAGGCAAGAGAACGCAAATTATCACGGGCGGCAGGTGACACTTAGATCTATTTCTTCCTCTTCCAGCAGCCGCTCTTACAATACGCGGGCGGATACGTCAGAGCCAACCGCGGCTCGTTTAGATCTCATCAACCGCTACGCTGCACCATACGTCTTGCTCTTAAGTCGCTGCGGCCTCACTTTGCGCTATGAAATGAGGACCAGCGAGCGGCGCTAACAGCACCAGGCGGGAAATGGGAAGCCAGCACAACCACACAAGCGGCAATTTGCTAAATGAGCGCAGGCTCTTTTGGGCCTGCCTGTTGACGGCAATAACCATGGTCGCTGAGGCCGTGGGTGGCGTTATTTCAGGCTCGCTGGCGCTGCTCGCCGACGCCGGTCATATGCTAACCGATACCGCTGCGTTGGCACTCGCGTGGCTGTCTGTGCGTTTGGCAAGACGGCCGGCCGACTGGAAGCGCACATATGGCTTCGACCGATTCCAGGTGCTTACCGCATTCACAAACGGGCTTTTGCTGTTTTTCATCTCGATTGCCATTTTCTACGAAGCCGTGTCGCGGCTCTTCGAACCCGTCGAGGTGATGGGCGGCATCATGCTGGTGATCGCTACGGCGGGGCTTATCGTCAACATCATCACACTTACGATCTTGCGGCGGGGCGGCGAGCCCAATCTCAACGTGCGCGCTGCTACACTTCATGTGCTCAGCGATCTGTTGGGGTCTGTTGCAGCAATCATCGCGGCCGTCGTGATCCTATGGACGGGCTGGATGCCAATCGACCCCCTGCTTTCGATGTTAATCACGCTACTCATCCTGCGTAGCGCTTGGCTCATTACAAAGGAAGCCGCCCACATCCTGCTTGAAGCAGCACCACCCGGCCTTGATGTGCGCGAGGTCCAGAAAGACTTGGTATCGGCCATTCCCGAGGTTGAGTCCGTACACCACGTCCACGCTTGGTCTTTGACCGAGGACCGCCGCCTGATGACACTGCACGTGCGCGTCAACCAAAAGTCCTCCCCGCCCGAGGACATCGCTGCGGCCATCAAGGCGCGCCTCAGGCAGCACCACAGCGTTGTTCACGCAACCGTGGAAATCGAGCACGGTGCGTGCTCCGATGCCGCAGCGCCCGAAGAGTCTGCGAAGGTATAGAAGCGGGCACCCGAATTGGGTGCCGCGATCACTCCGGCCCCACGATTCCTCGCCATTAGGTGCTACGAATAGGCCTATGACAGAACCGCAGCCTGAACATGAGGCAGCCGCAAAGCGCCAAAAAATAGCGATCGCGGACAAAAACCCGGTCGTGCGCTCTGGCTTGACGGATTTTATCGGGCGCGACGGACGCTTCCAGGTTGTCGGGACTACGCCCACTGGCGGCGAATTCCTCGAGCTCACCGAAAAGGTTACCATTGATATTGCGGTCGTCGGCTGGGCGCTGCCCGACATGAATGGCGCTGACGTCCTATCCGCACTCAAGCGCCGGCATTCGGGCGTGCGCGTTATTATTTACACCGGAGAGCCAGGCCTCGACGTGTTGCGGCAGTCTGTGCGGCTGGGTGCGTGGGGCTTCATTTCTAAGAGCGATGAGCCAGCCGTTCTCGTTGACACCATCGCCGCGGTCGCGCGGGGGCGCATGTCATTGCCCTACATCGACATGCAGGTGCTCACGAGCGATCCCTTAAAGGAACTGACCGGGCGCGAACGCGAGCTGCTCACTGCGCTCGCCAATGGCTGGACCAACCTGCAAATTGCCTCACGCATCGGCATTTCACAAAATACGGTCAAGTATCACCTGAAGAACCTCTACGATAAGCTCGGCGTAAATAACCGAGCGATGGCTGTCGCCCTTTACATGTCCGCCACCAAAGACCAGCGCTGAATAGCTGTTTGGTGATTTGCGAAAACAGGCCGCGGCGTAATCGCCGACCGGCTTGGCGGCTCAACGGCAAGCGGCTAGAGTATCCAAGGGTCGCGGCGAAGCAACACCAAGCATATCTCATCTTTGCGAAGGGATATTCTCGTAGCGAATGGGTGGGTATTCCCTACCCATCTGGCTAGCTGAACCACTACCCGACGGCGTTAAGTTGTTGCCCGATAGGGTGTTGCGCCGGGTTGGACAGTCCGCGATGATCCGAGCGTAAATCAGCCGATAACCTCGGAATTAGCAACGGGTCGCCGCGCGCGGGCGATATCGGTCGTGAAGGGCAAGTAGAACTGCGCACTCTGCGAAAAAATCACAAGACCTGACGGCAATTGGGAGGACATACACAATGCTCGTTGCGACGCATCTCTTTATTCCGGGACCTACGAACATTCCCGAGGCTGTCCGATCAGCTATGGACATCCGCATGGAAGACATGCGCGCACCGGATTTCTCCACGTTTACATTGCCACTATTCGACGACCTCAAGAAAGCGTTCAAGCTCACGAAAGGGCGCGTGTTTATCTATCCCTCTTCGGGCTCCGGCGCCTGGGAAGCTGGGATTTCCAACACCCTCAATCGCGGCGACAAGGTGCTGATGAGCAGCTTCGGCCAGTTCTCGATGTTGTGGGTCGATATGGCCAAGCGGTTAGGCCTTAACGTACAGGCTTTCGAAGAAGACTGGGGCAAGGGTGTGCCGGTCGAAAAGTACACCGAGGTCCTTGCCGCCGATAAGAATCACGAGATCAAGGCGGTCTTTGCCACCCACAATGAAACAGCAACAGGCGTAACGAGTGACATTGCCGGCGTGCGCAAGGCGCTCAACGATGCAGGCCACCCAGCGCTACTCTTTGTCGACGGTGTGAGTTCAGTCGGCTGCATTGATTTTCGCATGGAAGAGTGGGGCGTCGACCTATGCGTATCGGGTTCGCAAAAGGGCTTCATGCTGCCGACGGGCCTCGGCATCCTCGCCGTGAGCGACAAGGCGCTCGAAGCGCACAAGTCCTCAACGATGGAGCGCTGCTACTTCTCGTTTGAGGATATGGTCAAACACAATGACAACGGCTACTTCCCCTACACGCCGGCCACGCAGTTGCTCCGCGGTCTTCGGGCCTCGCTCGATCTATTGTTCGCTGAAGGGCTCGAAAATGTCTTCGCGCGCCATCGCCGGCTTGCTGAGGGTGTCCGCAAGGCCGTCGACGCATGGGGCCTGACGTTGTGCGCCCAAGAACCGAAGTCGTACTCCAACACGGTTTCCGCCATTCGCGTACCCGAAGGCATCGACAGCGCACAGGTCGTGAAGACGGCCTACTTCCGTTACAACCTGTCGCTGGGCGTTGGCCTCACCAAGGTCGCGGGCAAAGTATTCCGCATAGGGCACCTCGGCGCGGTCGACGAGATCATGATCGGCGGCGCACTGTTCGGCACGGAAATGGCGATGCGCGATTGCGGCATCGAGGTTGCACCTGGCTCAGGCATGGGCGCGGCCGTCGAGTACTTCCGTGAAACAACCACGGCCTCGGCCAATAGCCGGTCTGAGGCCCGCCTGAAACTTGCAAGCTAACGTGATTTTGACGGTGCCTTTTGGCGCCGTCTTTTCACATGTATCGAAGATTGTCGGGCTTTAGCTTACCAACAAGGCCAAGGCCCAAGATTGCTAAGAAAATGAAACAACTCAATAAAACCGCGCAGAGGAAACGCTACCAATGAGCTATACCCTTCATTCCCTTCGCAAGGATCGCTTGCAGCGCAGCGAGCTTGCCGTGCCCGGCTCGAACACGACGATGATCGAGAAGGCGGCATCGAGCGCGGCCGACTATGTCTTTCTCGATTGCGAGGATGCGGTTGCGCCGCCCGACAAGGAGCAGGCCAGGAAGAACATCATCCAGGCTCTGAACGACATCGACTGGAAGGGCAAAGGCAAGACGGTCTCAGTGCGGATCAACGGCCTCGACACCCACTACATGTATCGGGATGTCGTGGACATCATGGAGCAGGCCGGCTCCAAACTCGATACGATCTTGATCCCCAAAGTAGGCGTAGCAGCTGACGTCTACATGGTTGAATGCTTGATGAGCCAGATCGAGGAAGCCAAAGGCCTCAAGAACAAGGTTGCCACCGAAGCGCTGATCGAAACGCCATTGGGCATGGCCAACGTCGAAGCGATCGCCGCGGCCCCTAGCCGCCTTGAGGCGATGCACTTCGGCGTTGCCGATTATGCCGCGTTCAACAAGGCACGCACCGTTGTTATCGGCGGCCTCAACCCCGACTATCCAGGCGATCAGTGGCACTTCGCCTTGTCGCGTATGACGGTTGCCTGTCGCGCCTATGGGCTACGGCCGATCGATGGGCCGTTTGGAGATTTCGCTGATCCCGATGGCTACACGGCGGGCGCCAAGCGCGCAGCCGCGCTCGGCATCGAGGGCAAGTGGGCCATCCATCCCTCGCAGATCGAGCTTGCCAACGCCGTGTTTTCGCCGACGGCAAAAGAAGTCGAGCGCGCAGAACGCATCCTCGAAGCGCTCAAAGAAGCACAAGCTCAAGGCAAGGGCGCCGCTTCGCTTGACGGCAAAATGATCGACGCGGCATCGGAGAAGATGGCAAAGAACCTCCTCGCCACCGCCGCCGCCATCAAGTCGGCCGACGCTGCCCGCCAAAGCTGAGCAAGAAACGCATAATTCCAGGGAGTTCGACATGGACATTCACGAGTATCAGGCGAAGGAACTACTCGCCAAATTCGGAGTACCGATCCCGCGTGGCGCTCTTGCCTATAGCCCTGAGCAGGCGACGTACCGAGCCACCGAGATCGGTGGCAAAAAGTGGGTCGTCAAAGCGCAGATCCATTCGGGAGCGCGCGGCAAAGCCGGCGGCATCAAGGTGTGCTCGGACGACACCGAAATCCAGCGGGCCGCCGAGGACCTACTTGGCAAAATGCTTGTCACCCACCAGACCGGTCCCGCCGGCAAGCTCGTGTCGCGCCTCTACATCGAGGAAGCGACTGACATCGCGAAAGAGATCTACCTCGCTTTCGTGATGGACCGCGCCAGCGAGCGAATCATGGTCATCGCCTCAGCAGCGGGCGGCATGGAGATCGAAGAGATCTCCACCAAGCAGCCCGATACCATCATCCGCGTCTCCGTTGATCCGGCGGTGGGCATGCAGCGGTTCCAGGCACGAGAAGTGGCATATGGCTTGGGCGTCGATCCTGAGATCATCACCAAACTGGTACCGACCATCATGGGGTGTTATCGCGCGTTTCGCGATCTCGACGCGACGATGGTCGAGATCAACCCGCTCGTCGTTACCAAGGACAAGAACCTGTTCGCGCTCGACGCGAAGATGTCCTTCGATGACAACGCGCTCTTCCGCCGCCCGCACATCGCGGAGCTGCGCGACAAGAGCCAGGAGGATCCGCGAGAGACCTATGCTTCCGACCGTGGCCTAGCCTATGTCGGTCTCGATGGTAATATCGGTTGCGTTGTCAACGGTGCCGGTCTCGCCATGGCGACGCTCGACATGATTAAGCTCGCTGGTGGCGAGCCTGCAAACTTCCTCGACATCGGCGGCGGCGCCTCGCCAGAGCGCGTGGCCAAATCGTTCAAGGCCGTCTTGAGGGACAAGAACGTCAAGACGCTGCTCTTGAACGTGTTTGCCGGCATCAATCGCTGCGATTGGGTGGCCAAGGGCGTTGTCGACGCAGTGAAAGAGCTCGACATCAAGATGCCCATCATCGTCCGGCTCGCTGGAACCAACGTGGAAGAAGGCCGCCGCATACTCGATGAGAGCGACCTCTCCGTCATCACCGCGGAAACGCTCGCAGAAGCGGCCGAAAAGGCCGTCGCCGCCACCAAGGCCGCCTAAAAGGGAAACCGCTCATGGCTATCTTAGTTAACGAAAACACCCCCGTTCTGATCCAGGGTTTCACCGGGCGCATTGGTACCTTCCACACCCAGGAAATGATCGACTATGGCACCAACGTCGTCGGAGGTGTCACGCCGGGCAAGGGCGGGACCACGCACCTTGGCCGCCCGGTCTTCAATACCGTCAAAGGAGCGGTGCAGGAGACGGGAGCTGAGGCGAGCATCGTCTTCGTGCCGCCGCCATTCGCAGCCGATGCCATCATGGAAGCCGCCGACGCCGGCATCAAATACTGCGTGTGCATCACCGACGGCATCCCCGCGCAGGATATGATCCGGGTGAAGCGCTATATGCGGCGCTATAAGAGAGAAAACCGCATGGTGCTAACAGGACCGAACTGCGCCGGCACCATCAGCCCAGGCAAGGCCATGCTCGGCATCATGCCGGGGCACATATACATCCCTGGCCGCGTCGGCGTCGTTGGCCGTTCGGGTACGCTCGGGTATGAGGCCGCCGCGCAGATGAAGGCTCTCGATATCGGCGTTTCGACCAGCGTCGGCATCGGCGGCGATCCCATCAACGGCAGCTCGTTCCGTGACATTTTCGAGATCTTCGAGAACGACCCAGAGACGGATGCCGTGCTGATGATTGGCGAGATCGGCGGCCCGCAAGAGGCCGCAGCCGGTGAGTACGCCCGCGACCATATGAAGAAGCCCGTGATCGCCTATATCGCCGGTCTCTCGGCACCTAAGGGGCGGCGCATGGGTCACGCTGGCGCGATTATCTCGGCGTTCGGCGAGTCCGCTCCCGAGAAGGTTGAAATTCTGAAGAACTGCGGCGTTTTCATTGCACCGACGCCATCTGAGATGGGTGCTACGGTGCACAACGTCGTCTCATCGTTGAAGAAAGTTGCATAATTGGCAGGGCCCGCGGCCTTAAAGCCGCGGGTCCCACTGCTCCCGGTTGCACTCGGCGCCTTCCAGGAGAAACCCGGTTTCCAACATTCAGCTCGGTGTTGAGCGGGTGGGTTTGGACGACTGGGTGACTAGAGCAGCGAGGAGGCACGAATGCAGGTTGATGCGAAGCACGCCGTACCGGGCGAGCTCGACGAAATCCAGCTCCGTAACAAACTTCGCTCGTTTCGTACGCAGATCCCTGACACGCCAGGCCTCAACCCCATCGTCAGCGTCGCCTTTGATCTGTCTCGCCGCCTCGAAGCCGGAGAGATCACTTTTGAGGCCTTGCGGGCGCTCGCCACTCGGCTGATGGACCGCGCCTTCGTGCATCGCGCGCGCGATCTTCGCGAGCGTGTTGGCTATATCGACCCTGCGCAGACTCACAAAGAATTCGCCGATTTTATCGAAGGCCTTGCCAAGAGCATGGACTTCGAGGCGTTCGCTGCACGCTGGTCCCGCGCGCGCAACGGCATTGTTTTCACCGCACACCCCACGTTCGGCTTATCGGAAGCGCTTTCGGACCGGATCGTGGAGATGGCCGTCGCTGACAAGGTCGATCCAAATGCCGTTATCGGCCTGCCCCATCGCCCCGACCCCAATATAGATCTCGCCTACGAGCACTCGCGCGCACAGAAGTCGATCTCAAATTTTCGCGACGCCTACACCGAGCTCTTGCAAAGCTTCTTTAGTGTTGCCGCCTCCCGCTACGGCGACAAAGCATTCAAGCTGCGACCGCAGCTCGCGACTGTCGCATCATGGGTCGGCTACGACCTCGATGGCCGCAACGATATAAAGTGGACGTTCTCGCTTCTCGTCCGCCTCAAGGAGAAGCAGGCCGCGCTCAATGATATCCGTGAGCGTTTTCTCGCTCTCAAAGACCTCCGTGGCGACGACGCAGAGATACAGCGTCTCACACGGCAGCTCACCGGCAAGCTTGACCTTGCGATCGCAGCCGTCGACGAACACATCGATGCGCTTGAGCGCATTGGATCCGACGGATTCATGCTGGCGGAGGCTGCCAACCTCATCACGCGCGCCGAAGGCTATAACCTCGTCACGACCAAGCCTCTGATCGAGCTTCTCGACGCCCTGATCGACGCAGCGGCGGACCGCGAAGCTAAAATTGCGCTTGCCGCCCTCTCAGGTCTGTTGCAGGCGACGGGGCTTGGTACGTCGCACATCCACCTGCGGGTCAATGCGGTTCAAATCAACAACGCCTTTCGCGCGTTCGTGCATGAGCCGTGGACGCGCGATCTGACGGAGCGCCAGGCGCTTGCACGCATCGTCGAGATGATCCGGACTGCTAAGCCTGAAACGGTGAATTTCGAGACGCTCGATCTTGAGTCTGCAACCGCCATTCGCCAATTTGCGCTTGCTGCGCAGATTTCCAAGCACGTCGATCGCGATACGCCTATACGCTATCTCATTGCCGAGTCTGAAAGTCCCGCCACTGTCCTCATCGCATTGTTCTTCGCCAAGCTGTTCGGGATATCGGAGATCGTCGATATTTCGCCCTTGTTCGAGACGCCCGCTGCGCTGGAGACAGGACAAAGGTTGATCGAGCGCCTGCTCGCCGAGAAGGCTTTTCGCGACTATGTCATTACGCGCGGCCGCCTGTGCATTCAGACCGGATATTCCGATGCGGGCCGCTTCATAGGTCAGATCGCCGCCGATCTTGCCCTGGAGCGCCTCCATCACGGTCTCGCCGAGGTCGTCCACAAAGCCAAGATACCCGGCGTCGAGACTCTGATCTTCTCAACGCACGGCGAGAGCATGGGCAGAGGCGCGCACCCTGGTCCTATGCGCCGCCGCTTGCGCTATGTTTTTTCCGGCGAAGCACGCTGGCGCTTCTTTCGCCATGGACTACCCGTCAAGCATGAGACGAGTTTCCAGGGTGGCGATGGCTATCTGTTTTTTGACAAGAAGGACTTCGCCGCTCGTGCGCTTACCACCATTGTTTTGAGCGGCAAGGATCCCGGCGAAGGCGAGGACCCGTTTTATACCGACGTCAATCTCTCGCTCGACTTCCAGCTACGCCTTAGAGATTACCAGCAGCGCTTGTTCGCACACCCCGGTTACCGGGCGCTTCTGGGTGCATTCGGAACAAATCTATTGTTCAAGACGGGATCGCGCCCAGTGAAGCGGCAGGGCGACCATGCCTCTGGCCGCGGTGATCCTGCGCGCATGCGCGCCATCCCCAACAACGCCAGATCCACAAACCGTTCGCGCGCCGAACCCACAGCAGCGCCATCCCCAACAACGCCATCCTGCAACAGTTCGGCTACGTTGCAAACGTGGTGGCTGGGCTTGGCGCCGCTGTGGGTTCGGAGCGCGAACGGTTTGTGGATCTGGCCAAACGCTCACCACGGCTTAGGCCATTGATCGAAATGATCGCGAGAGCAAAGCAACTGTCGAGCATCAACGCGGTTGGCGCCAATGC
>PVMK01116402.1_pt1 | contig 13440 bp, 10 predicted proteins | sample 1853481 | NCBI WGS metagenome assembly PVMK01 (sample SAMN08533507, study PRJNA380276) | Marine sediment metagenome, whole genome shotgun sequencing project.
AATTCTGATCCCGCTCACTGGGCAGCTGTCTGGCAGAAACGTCAAGCCCGAAACAATCATGGGCAAGGCGAACGGCATCCTGCTCGCAGAAGCGGGGGGCATGTTGTACGATGGATGACATTTAGTTGACTTTCTTTTTGAATTACAAATTCTGGTGAATTAGAATGTACAAGTGATATCGGATGTGGGAGCGGCTTTCCAGCCGCGATTAAACGATTATGGTTTTAGAGTGACTGGTTTTCGTGGCTGGAAAGCCACTCCCACGAGAAGTTGGTGTTAAGTTAATGGCATTGGGTTTCATCCCCGCCGCTGTTTATTTATTACGGCATCTGTCGAAACGCCTCATAGGCACCCTCAAAGCGAGTGAGGTTTTTCTTGGTATAGTTTACATAATCAAAGTCGAGTGTTGAGTGGATCTCCGAAACGATGCTCCACAAAGTTTCGCGCAATAGTGAAACACACTTCATTGCTGCAAACCGGCGGCGTTGTTTTTCGGTTATCGGCTGCTGATAGTATGTTTCCAGGATCCAGTCTTCTTGTTCCCCAGAGAGTTCATTGTTTGAAGACAGGCCGGCCAGATCAAAGAGTGCTGCGTTGTAGCCGGCATAATCCCAGTCAAGAAGCCATAAACGTTTGCCATCATCGATGAAATTGGCGGCCAGCAGGTCATTATGCCCGAATACCAATTTTATTTCACCGACCGTTTTTTCAAGTTTTTCATTAAGATCAAGAAATCGCGGAAATGCATCCATCATTCGGCTGTTGCCCTCCCTGGCGGTGAGGATGTAGCTTCGGCAAACATGGAAAGGCCAGAAGACAAGTGCCGGGCCTTGAAAATGTTTTGGTATTTCATTATGGCAAACTTGGATCAGGTGAATGATACGTTCCAGGTTCTGCTGCTCACGCACTTCCTGTTCGGTAAGTGTGCGCCCTTCAATGAATCTCATGATGAAGACCCCGTCTGCGCTATAGACAATTTCGGGCGAGATGCCGGCGGCGTGAGCTGCGCGCGCGGCCGCAATCTCGTTAAATCGCATTATACCGTGAATCGGGATATCGTCGCCAACCCGGACGACAAAACGCTCGCCCCGGTCGTCAACGATGAAATTGGTGTTGGTAATGCCACCACCCAGCGGTTCGGGCTCTACTTGTGATGACCAAAAATCCAAATGTGCCACTCTGTCGCGGGCACTTGTGTTCATATACTCTCCCCTATTTTAATGTCATTAAAGTAATCCCGGAGCCTTCTTACATACGGAAGCATTCATTTTGCGATGACAGCTTAAAAGCTAATAACAGAGAAATCCGGCGCAGTCAAGCTGCTGCCGGTTTCCAATAAATTTCATTGCTGGAAGAAGCTGTCTACCTGCCCCTTGTATTCTTTCCCAACTTCCCGGGAACAACAGATCCTAACCCGGACAAGCCGGAATTGAATATTGACAGATTGAAGATTGAAGATTTGTGGTATCGCTTCGCTCTGTCATTTATTCAATCTGGCTATGGCATAAATCATGTGCAAACATCATGTGATTTCAATAATTTGGTACTAAGCTTTTTCATAGACTAAGCTGGGAAAAAATGACCCCTTTGGGGCAGTTGTAAAGGCAATTAAGTAAGCTACAAATGATCTTAAATGCCTAAAGTGCCTAAAATTAATGTATTTTGTCTATTTATTATAATGATAGAGTTCCTTAATTTTAGCTCATTTTAGCTCATTTCAAACTTTAGTTCATTTCTATGTCGTAACTACGAAAGGGTTATATGCTCTGACAACATGTTGTCAGAAAAAATCCGATAAGGGCCTAAGTACCATACATTTGCTGGGGTCATTTTACCCTTGACACACGATACCATTTCCACTATAAACACATTCATATTATTATCATTTCTATCTACCTCACAACGGCATAAAGGAGAGACGGGGCTTGTGTCAATACTTGAAGTGAAGGGAGTGAGCAAGTACTTCGGCGGTCTTGCCGCGCTAAGTAATCTTAACCTCTCCATTCAGGAAGGCGAAATAAGAGGAATAATCGGCCCGAATGGTGCGGGCAAGACCACCCTCTTCAATGTTATCAGTGGGGTGTACCGACCTACCTCAGGACAGATATTCTATATGAAGGGCAAGCGTATCGACGGTCTTGCCTCAAGCAAGATAGCTGAAATGGGAATAGTCCGGACTTTCCAGCGTACTGCAATCTATCATGACTTTACCGTCCTCAGAAATATCACCGTAGCCCGCCATCTTCATACCAGGGAAAATATCTTTAGCATGTTTGCCGGCACAGTTAAGAAAATGGAAGAGGAAAATATTAAAAAGGTTCTGGAAATAGTGGAGTTCATGGGGCTGGCCGATCTTAAAAATGAGCTGGCGGCAAACTTGCCTCACGGTCACCAGAGAGTGCTGGGTGTTGCCATTGCGCTATCCTGTGAACCCAAGGTACTGCTACTGGATGAGCCCCTGACCGGCATGACCCCCACAGAAAAAGCACATATGACAGATCTAATCAGAAAGGTGCACCAGCAGGGCATTACCATCCTGATGGTGGAGCATGACATGAGATCTGTTATGGAACTGTGTAATTATATCAGCGTACTTGATTTCGGAAAACTGCTCGTCGAAGGAACTCCTGCTGAAATACAGAACGATGAAGCTGTAATTGATGCATATCTTGGGACTGAAGATATCACATCTCTAGGAGGTGAAAAAGTTGCTGCTTGAGGTTAAAGATATCACGGTTCACTACTACAAGGTATCCGCTGTCAGAAACATTTCAATAAATGTTGAAGATGGTGAAATCGTTGCCCTTATAGGGTCGAACGGAGCCGGTAAAACTACCACACTACGCGCCATCAGCGGTTTGAAACACCCCACGACGGGAGAAATCCACTACAAGAAACAGAGAATAGACAAGCTGCCGCCGCATAAGATAAATGCCCTGGGTATTGCCATGGTTCCCGAGGGAAGACGGGTCTTTCCTCAAATGACAGTGCAGGAAAACCTCTTAATGGGCGCCTTTCTGCGTAAGGATAAGGACGATATTCAAAAAGATTTAGAGGAAGTGGTCTTCAGGCATTTCCCACGCCTTAAAGAAAGAAAGAACCAAGATGCCGGCACCTTGAGCGGAGGTGAACAGCAAATGCTGGCTATGGGACGCGCGCTTATGTCTGCGCCCAAACTACTCCTGCTGGATGAACCTTCGCTGGGACTGTCACCCATCATGTGTATGGAAATTGGAAAAATTATCCGTAACATCCACACCGAGGGTAAGACAGTAGTCCTGGTTGAGCAAAACGCCCGACTGGCTCTGGCGCTAGCCCAGCATGCTTATGTTATCGAGACCGGCGATATCGCTCTGTCCGGCCCAGCTAAAGAGCTGCGCAATGACGACAACGTGAAAAAAGCCTATCTGGGCGGCTGAGAGGCTGTCCGCACAGAATTAAAAAGACCCGGTTCAATATGTTTCCGCTGTCGGCATGTCATGTGGCCTTCGCCAGCGAGCGACAGCCCTCGATATCAAGCCCCCAATACCCCCGGGCATAAAGATTAGGACCAGAACCATGGAAAGGCCAAAAAACGCAGGCCTTATCTGTATTAGCGGGCGTGAGAGTTCGAAAAGGGTATTCATCACAGTTACCCCGATTACGGGACCCCAGAAGGTTCCGGTACCACCGACTACCACCCAGATGAGGAGGTATAGCATGGTGACGATGTTGAACAATTTCGGGTCCACCGCGCCCAGGCGGTGAACAAGTAGGCCGCCGGCAATGCCGGCAAAGAAGCCTCCGATGGCACAGGCCAGTAGCCTGTGTCGGGGGATGCTTATCCCTGTAGACTCTGCCAGTTCCGGGTCCATAGAGATAGCCTTAAAGGAATCCCCTATATGCGATTTCTCTATGCGATACAGCAGATACATTACGGCGAGCATTACCCCCAGGCTGAAGAAGTAGTAGGGAATACCCTCACCAAAATCTATCCCTGCTATTACTGGAGGATAGGGGATGTTTATTATCCCCGTGGAACCTCCAAAGGGGTTGCGGAACTTGAGCCAGGACAACCTGACTAACTCCGCCAGTCCATAAGTGGCGATATAAAAGCCCCACCCCTTGGTTCTCAGCAGAGGCAGGGTAATCGCCACACCCACCAGGCTTGCCATCGCCCCTCCCAAGGGGATGGCCACGAAGACCGGGATACCGAAATTCTTGGCTATCATACCGCTGGTGTAGGCGCCAACACCGTACAACACAACATGGTATAGTTGCCAGTCATGTATCGTAACTATCAGGCGGTAACTTTGGGCAAGGATGATGTAGATAAAGAACATCATGACAACTTCAACCAGATATGCCCTGACAAAAAAGGGCAGGATACACAGCCCTATAATCCCTATTATTAGGGGCGCCAGCGCCCACGTCCTGATTTTTCCTGCGCTATGCAATGACACGGCCCATTAATCCCTGTGGTCTAATTACTAATACGACAGCCATAACGGTAACAGAAACCATCACGGCCGTGACGCCGTCGACAAACGTGGTAACGAAGGTGGTGACAAAGCCAAAGATAAGGGCGGCGAGAGTGGCGCCCCCAATGCTTCCCATTCCTCCTACAACCACCACGATGAGGGCCGGCAGAATAATGTGGCCTCCCAGCGAAGGCGTAATCGCATATATTGTAGACATTAGCCCCCCTGCCAGACCGGCATAAGCACCGGCAATAGCCAGCGCCAGCGCCGTCATCCTGTTGATGTTTATCCCCTGTAACGAAGCGGCTTCCGGGTCCTGAGCCACAGCACGCAGTGCTCGTCCCAACCTGAACCGCCGCATAAAGAACATGAGCCCTCCAATGGAAACAATGGCAAAGGGTATTAATAGGACCCTTTGGAAGGCCACCGAGGCACCCATGATCCTAAAGGGGCGCATATAGGGGCTGGGAATGGGCCTCGACAACCCCCACCCCCATATCTCACCCACCAAAACCTCGAAAACAAACATTAACCCGGCAGTTGCGATAAAACCGGCAACCACATCTCCCCGCAACTGCCGGAAAATGCCTCGCTCAACGGCTAGGCCGAGGACAGCACCCACCCCCACGGCTGCTGCCACTGCCCACCAGAATGGCCAACCGCCCAAGGCATAGAGGGCATAAACGGTATAGACGCTTACCATGAAGAAATGACCATGAGCCAAATTTGCCATCTGCATTACGCCAAAGGACAAAGTCAGCCCCACCGCTATCAAAGCTAACATGCTGCTGGCCGCTATCGCATTAGCTATGGTTTGTATCAAAAGTTGGCTATTCATAGTTTACCTCAATCTCTGATAGCGCTTGCGAATCCGAGCTTCAGTTTCCAAGGGAGGGTGGTGTTCAACACCGCCCCCTTGGACTGGTTATTTGCGCTGGCTCCAGTGCTGCCCGCGCTCTTTTACTGCTTTAATTACCACGTTCTTGATGGAACCAAACCATGGTTCGAAATCCAAGTGAGCGATGATGCGTTTATCTTTCGCTTTGAGGTTAAACATGTTCATGGGGACAGGCTGTTCAATCATGTTATCGATACCAAACATCTCCTTGCCACTCATGTGCCCCGGGCCGAGGATAGTGGGGAACGACGGCAGTTTCCTCAGGGCAGCCAGGATGGCATCGTTTGAAGGCCATTTGCCCGGCGTTTCCTGACCGGCAACCTGGGCGCCAATGCACCACGGAATGAGCCACACCACATGGTCCCAGTCGATGCCGGTCATGCGGCGCTTCACATCCTCAGGAGCCCCCGGACCATAGCTAGCGTTCCACAGGCGCGTGAAAGAAGCCTGCCATGAATTTTCACCCCACCACGGGATCATCCATCAAGGGGAAGCTGTCTATGGCAGAGCGAGCGGCAGGATACTCGGGTGGGATCTTCGTCAGGTTGGTTTCCCAATCGGCGTAGTTCTGGACAACCACCCCTTTAAATCCCTGAAGATACAGCTGCTCCCACAGAAGGGTTTGGTATTCGGGCCAGGCCTCACAGAGGCTGATAACGTCAGGGTTGGTTGCCATCAAGGCGGTGACGATCGGGGCGAAGTCGGTTGTCTCAGCGGAGAAAAACTTCTCGTAAACTATCTCGAACCCCATGGCGATAGCGGCGCCGATTTCCCATGCCCCGACCTGGCGGGACATGATTTCGTCCTGGGTGGTTAACGCATATCTCAATGGTCTCCCCAGCTCTTTTTCACTGGGCAAAACCATCTTGGCCACTAGCGCGTTGAACATGTTACACTGGGGGGTTACATCGCCGCCGGCGACAACGTATGGTCTGCTAGGTAGCATGTCGGTGGGGACCAGGGAAGCGTAGATCACCTTGTGCTTGGTGAGGAAGGGAGCAGCGGCGTTAGCAGGATCGCCGCCAATGGCGCTGATGAATTTAACATCATGTTCCAGCACCAATTGTCTGGCGCCCTGGAGCGCCTTCGAGGCGTTAGCCTCATCGTCAAATTCGTACATTTTCAACGGGTATCTTTTCCCACCGACAAGGAGCCCACCGGTCTTATTCACTGCATCAATCCAGATAGTATTTCCGGTAACTCCAGGGAGTCCCCAGCCCGGCATCAGGTCCCGACAGCGCGGCAAGGAAACCGACGTTAATCGTCTCCCCTTTGGGGTACTCTTTTCCTATTTGCTGGTCAGGCAGATGGCTTAATAAAACCGCTTCGTCGGGGGTAAGCCCGGCGGGTCCAGATAGCGCTACTGATGGTAAAGCTATTACCAACACTGCAACTAACAAGATAGGAACAACTAGTTTTCGTAATCTTTTCCTTTCCATTTTCTTCCTCCTTATTTAAGTCCATATGAGTCTATCTGAGAGTAACTTTTTACCCCCCCAGGCTGCATCTGTAGAAAGCAAGTTGAGTCTTTCTGATTTTCAAATATCCGACAAGGGACGGGTTCTATCCTGCCCGCAGAACCATGCTCCGGCAAAAGTCAAAAAGGAAAACCGCAACCGCGTCGGTTTTGATTCGCAGCACTGTCAACAATGTCCGGATCTATCAAGCTGTCCGATTAAAAAGGGGAAAAGACTTTACTACCTGCTATATCACCCCCCTCTGCTTGTCAAGCTTTATTTGTTTTGTTAACTGCATTGCCTTGGAAACGATGGCGGAAGCTTTAATGCCGTATTTTTTCAGCACCAACGCCCCGGGGGCGGAAGCACCAAAACGGTTGATACCGATGACGGCACCCGAGTTGCCGACGTATCGTTCCCATCCCATGCTGATGCCGGCCTCAACCGCCACTCTGGCTGTTACCTGGGGCGGCAGCACCGCATCTTTATAGCGCTGAGTGGTTTTTTCATACAACTCCCAACTGGGCATGCTCACCACCCGGGCAGCCACATTTTTTTTGGCAAGCAGCGCCTGGGCTTCCAGACAAAGAGTCACTTCCGAACCGGTGCCGATCAGGATCACATCGGGGGTGCCCTCTGAATCCGACAATACGTATCCGCCTTTTGCCAGCATGGTTGCGGAAGGGTACCGGCTTCGGTCCAGCACCGGCAGGTTCTGCCGGCTTAAGATCAGGGCTACCGGTGCTTTGGCCGAGCTGATAGCCAGACGCCAGGCCGCCGCTGTTTCGGTGGCGTCCGCCGGTCGAATCACAATTAAACCGGGAATTGCCCTTAAGGCCGCAAAGTGTTCCACCGGCTGATGGGTGGGGCCGTCCTCACCTAGCGCAACGCTGTCATGGGTAAACACATAAATCACCGGCAATTTCATCACGGTCGCCAATCGGATGGCAGGACGACAGTAGTCGGCGAACACCAGAAAGGTTCCGCCATAAGGGCGCACACCTTTGTGAAGTGCCATGCCGGACAAAATTGCGCCCATGGCATGTTCCCGTACGCCGAAGCGAATATTGCGACCGGCATAGAAACCTTTCTGGAAATCGAATGACGATTTGATCAGGGTGTTGTTGGAGGGTGCCAGGTCGGCCGATCCCCCCATCAGGGTGGGCAGTTTATCGGCCAGTGAATTTAAGACCTGCCCGGAAGCCGCCCGGGTGGCAATCGGTTTACCCTCTTTGAAAGTCGGGATTTTGGCATCCCAGCGCAGCGGGAGCTTGCCGGTTATGGCAGCCTCCCATTCTTTTGCCGGTTCCGGCTGTTTTTTAGCATAGGTAATATACTTCTTTTGCCAGGCTGCTTCGGCCTTTTTACCTTTGTCCACACTCTTGCGGAATGTCTTGAGAACTTTATCAGGGACGAGAAATTTTTCTTCGGCGGGCCATCCAAGATTCTCCTTGGTCAAGCGCACCTCATCCTCACCCAGCGGCGCGCCGTGGGCGGCAGCGGAATCCTGTTTGTTGGGGCTGCCATAAGCAATGTGGGTCCGCATCACAATCAGTGAGGGTTTTTCTGTTTCAGCTTTAGCCTCCTTAAGGGCTTTCTGGACGGCCTGCAAATCATTGCCGTCGTTTACCCGTAAAAGGTGCCAGCGATAGGCTTTGAAGCGGGCGGCGACATTCTCGGTAAATGCGATAGCCGTACTGCCTTCGATGGATATCTTGTTATCATCGTAGATGCAAATCAGTTTGCCCAGGCCCAGATGACCGGCCAGGGAGGCCGCTTCCCCGGAGATCCCCTCCATTAGATCGCCGTCACCGCACATGACATAGGTGTGGTGGTCGACAATCTTCTGATTGGATCGATTGAAAACAGCCGCCAGATGACACTCCGCCATGGCCATGCCGACCGCATTGGCAAACCCCTGCCCCAGGGGACCGGTAGTGGTCTCCACGCCGGCGGTATGGCCGTATTCGGGATGGCCGGGGGTTTTGCTGCCCCACTGGCGAAAGTCTTTAAGATCTTTCAGACTGACCTTATAACCGGACAGGTAAAGCAGGCTGTAAAGCAGCATGGAGGCGTGTCCGGCCGACAGCACGAAGCGGTCGCGATCCACCCATGCGGGGTTTTGGGGGTTATGCTTCAATACCCGGGTCCACAACACATAGGCCGCGGCGGCCAGGCCCATGGGTGCTCCGGGATGCCCGGAATTTGCTGCCTGCACGGCATCCATCGCCAGGGTTCTAATGGTGTTGACACATAGATCATCGATGGTAGATGTTTTTACTGGTAACGCTTTCTTCATTATTCATCTCTCCTTTCACATTTAAATCATTATTTTTTTGCGCTCCGGATCGTAGAGGACACGACTGGTTTCTAGGGTCGCGGGGTAGACTTCCCTATAGGATTCAATTTCAAAATCATTATTTGGATCTGCCTGTTCGGCTGGAATATAACCGTAAGAGATATTTTTCTGCACCGTGTGACCATAGCCGGAACTGGTCGTTACTCCCAGTACTTTCCCACCCTGAATGATGGGGGCACTGCCCTGGATCATCAAAGGTCCGCCGGTGTCGATGGTTAAAGTGCAAAGTTTCCACTTGGCACCTTTGGCCTTGACTTTCGCCAAGGCTTCACGGCCGATAAAACCGTCTTTATCAAGCGCCACGCAAACACCGAGTCCTGCATCGTAAGGGGTATACTCCGGAGTCAGTTCCGACCCCCAGTCGGCACAACCTTTTTCAAGATGCATGGAAGTGATTGTGCGATAACCGGCGTTTTTGATTCCAAGATCCTGGCCGGCTTCCCACAACGATTCGTATACATGGACGGCAAATTCTGTGGGTATATAAAGCTCATATCCCAGCTCCCCAACGTAGGTTACCCGAAATGACTTGATGGGAGCATATCCGATCGTAAAATTTTTGCAGGTCCAAAGGAAAAGCCGTCATTGCTGATGTCGGCATTCGTTAATTTCTGCAGTAGTTGCCTTGATTTAGGGCCGATAACGTTAATGACCGCATAAGCCGAAGTAATTTCCTGCACTGAAACCGAACTGTCAGAGGGCATATGATTTTTAATCCACCATGCTGCACGCAATCCAAAGGCGGTGCCACAACCAGCATAAACCGGTCTTCAGCCAGCCGCCCGATGGTTAAGTCACATTCTGTGGTACCCCTCTGGTTACACATCTGGGTATAGATAACCTTTCCGACTGGACGGTCGATCTGATTGGCACATAGCCTATTCAAAAAAGCCAATGCGCCGGAGCCTGCCACTTCGAATTTACAGAAGGATGACTGGTCAATAAGCACCACGTTTTCCCTTGCATTTTTGTGTTCGGCAGCCACGTGCTCAAACCAGCCAGGTATTTCAAATGTATGTTCGTCTTCGGGTGGCACACCCTCCGGAGCAAACCAGTTGGCGCGTTCCCAGCCGTATTTAGCACCATAAACCGCACCTTTTTCTTTCAATGGATAAAAGAGTGGACTGCGTCTTACACACCGTGCAGAATCATGCTCCTCATGGGGCCAGTGGATGGTATAATGCTTACCGTAAATTTCCCGGGTCCTTGCCACATTATAGGCCCGGCTCTTGTGGTAGGGGCCGAAACGGCGAATATCCAGCGGCCAGATGTCCAGGCTCGGCTCGCCTTCTATGATCCATTCGGCCATCATACGGCCGGCGCCGCCGCCGGCGGCGATACCGAAGGCATTGAAACCTACCGCCACAAACACGTTGTCCAGTTCCGGCGCCGGTCCCATGATGGCATCGCCGTCCGGGGTAAATCCTTCCGGTCCGTTGACCAGTTTACGGATGCCGGCTTCCTCAAGACAAGGGGTCCGTTTGGTAGCCGGTTCGGCCAGTTGGAGAAAATGGTCGAAATCGGCGTCGAGCAGGTTGGAGTTGAAATTATTGGAAACCCCGTCGATCGCCCAGGGGATACCGTTTCTTTCATATCCTCCCATAACCAGTCCACCGACCTCTTCTTTGTAGTAGATCAGATTGTCCTTATCACGGATCGTCGGCAGTTTTGGCGGCAGATCTTTAATGGGGTTCGTAATGGCATACTGGTGCATAAAAGGTACCACTGGGGTGTTGATCCCCAGCATTTCACCAACTTGATATCCCCACATGCCGGTGCAATTAACTAAAATTTCACATTTGATATCGCCTTTCTGAGTTTTGACCGTCGTTACACGGTTTTTGTCGAATTCGAAGCCGGTTACCAGATTATTGCGATAAATCTTGGCTCCCCGATTGCGGGCACCCTGGGCCAATGCCTGGGTTATGCCGGAAGGATCAGCCTCACCGTCGGTGGGCATGAAGGCAGCACCGATAATACCATCCAAAGAAATGATCGGGCAAAGGTCCCGGGCTTCTTCAGGAGAAATTATGTTCATCTCAAGTCCAAAGCTTCGGGCGGTGGTAGCACCTTTTTTCAGTTCGTACATCCGTTGCCGGGTACTGGCAAGATGCAAACAGCCGCTCATTTTCCAGCCGGTATTAAGACCCGTTTCTTCTTCCAGTTTGTCGTACAGACTGACGCTGTACTGCAGCATGCGGGTGATGTTGCGCTCGGAGCGCAGTTGCCCGACCAGACCTGCGGCATGCCAGGTCGAGCCGCTGGTCAGCTCCCCTTTATCTAAAAGGACAACATCTTTCCATCCCATTTTTGTGAGATGATAGGCCGTGCTGCAGCCAATGATGCCGCCGCCGATAATTACGACTTGTGCTCTGTCTTGCATGGTTTTTGCTCCTTAATTAAGTTTTAATTTTAAAGGGATATCCACTGCGTGGGCCTAAACAATAAATCGTAGGTTGGGTTAAGCCGACGGTCTGGAACCAATCTTGTTGGGTTCGCTAATCTTGTTATTATTTCAATCTTTTGAGGTGCATTTAGATAGGTGAACCCAACATAAACTGTGCCTACATCCCGCTTAACCCAACCTACTATATGCGCAAGGGCAGCGAAGTGGATACTCCGATTCTGAATTTTGTGGTTTTTATGTAGAAAATAGTTTCATATCCAATGTCGAAGTTTGCCCCCACCTGCTTAATTTCACTGTTCATATAAAAGATAGAGCGACCTGTCGGGTCGTAGCCGAAGGCGAAGCCTGCAGTGATTCCACCATTTGTCCTTCGTCATTCGTCCTTCCTAATTTGGCTCATTCCGTCGCTTCATCCAGAATTTCAGCGATGTCCCGTACGGCAAGATCCCCTTCCAAATCCGCAATTCCGTCGGTCAGCATGGTAATGCAAAACGGACAGGCAGCCGCCACCGTTGCTCTCGTAGCGATCACTTCCTGCGCCCGCTCGTGGTTGATGCGTCTGCCGATGGTCTCTTCCATGAACATGCGAGCGCCGCCGGCCCCGCAACAAAGTCCTTCGGCCAGGCTGCGCTTCATTTCAATCAACTTGGCGTCGTTGTTGGAAAACCGCAGTAGTTGCCGCGGTGCTTCAAAAATACCATTCCAGCGCCCTAGATAACAGGAGTCGTGAAACGTCAGCTTTTCAATCCCGAACCCGCCGTTGGTTTTCAGCCGGCCCTGGTGGACAAGATCCAGCAAAAACTCGGAGTGATGCACGACTTCATAGCAGGCACCAAATTGAGGATACTCGTTTTTGATGGTGTTGTAACAGTGCGGACAGGCGGTAAGAATTTTTTTGGGCCTGTACCGATTCAAGATCTCGACGTTTTCGGAAATCATCATCTGGGCAAGGTATTCGTTGCCGGCTCGTCGGGCGCCATCTCCATTGCAGCGCTCTTCCTCTCCCAGGATGGCAAAATTCACGCCGGCTTTTTTCAGAATTCGCGCCATTGCCTGGGCGATCTTCTTACCCCGATCGTCAAAAGATCCGGCGCAGCCGACATAGTATAAAACATCAGCTTCCGGGTTGTCGGCCATCAAGGGGACATCCAGGCCCTTGGCCCAATGCGCCCGCGTATCACTGCCAAACCCCCAGGGATTAGACTGGTTTTCAAAATTGGTGAAGGTTTCCTGCATTTCAGGTGGGAAATTGGATTCCATCAGCACCTGGTATTTGCGGGCTTCCAGGATAATATCAAGATGTTGAATATCGACCGGGCAGATGTCTTCACAGGCCCGGCAGGTGGTGCAAGACCACAGGACGTCCGGGGAGATCGGCGATTCTGCGCGCACCAGGGGCGCAACCGAATCGTAGTCTCCGGCTAAAATTATCTGGGATTGATCAAAGAGATCGTGCTTGCTGTCATGGATAATGCGTTTGGGTGACAGGGGTTTGCCGGTCATGTCCGCCGGGCACTGTTCCTCGCACCGACCGCACTCGGTGCAGGCATACAGATCCATCACATTTTTCCAGTTCAGCTCGCAAACCTTTCCCAAGCCGAAGCTTTCAGCCTCCTCGTCTTCAATATCGGTTTTGATCATGGCCTTGGGCCGCTTCAGGGGCTTTAAAAAAACGTTAGGTGCCGCCGCCAGCAGGTGCAAATGCTTGGAGCCGGGGATGTAAATCAGAAAGCCGAGGATCGTCAGGATATGGATCCAGTAGACAACTTCGAAGCCGGTTCTGGCGGCTGCCGGCGAAAGGGTGTTTAGCTGGAAAATACTGCTAACCACCGCTGAAACCGTAAAATAGCGGGAATAAT
>PVMK01117534.1_pt1 | contig 13440 bp, 18 predicted proteins | sample 1853481 | NCBI WGS metagenome assembly PVMK01 (sample SAMN08533507, study PRJNA380276) | Marine sediment metagenome, whole genome shotgun sequencing project.
AGAAGTTTCTTAACGTCAGACATCTGTTAACCCTGTAACGGCACCCAGGACTATGAACCTGAACCCCGTTATTGTTCATACGCGTCACTGTAGCGAATAATTCGCCAGGTGCTGAGCTGGTCGCCGTTGGAAAACTCATCGCCGCGGGCTGTGACCTCCATCATTGCCTGCCCGATTTGCGTAGCCTTCACCGCCGCGCCGACAGGTGAGAAGAACCAATACAGCAGTGTCTGACCAATGTGCGCTTCTTCATCGGTCGGGCCAATGTAATCGGGGCGGTAGGCAATGACGCGCAGTTTTGTATTGCTGGCCAAACCGAACAGCACCTTCTCGGACTGCACCTTCACACGCACCCACATGGCCGTGGAATCCTCTGAGATGTCACTCGAGCTGATGAAGTGAAAAGAAATGTCAGGCTTTGCTGCTGACACTCTGTCCACTCCTCGCACAAACCGTCGAAATCGACGTGAATCCTGCGGTAGGTGTCCTCATCGACGCCAAGGGAACTTATGCCAATCGCCCAGAAAACCGCGTCGACATCCGCCATTTGTTTGCGAATGGCAGCATAGTCGAGATAGTCCATGTGTTTGGTCATCCGGACTTTGCCGGAGGCGACACCTGCTTCGATTCGGGGCGTCGCCCGCCGCGTAATGACGTGTATCTTCCTGATATCGGGGTTTGCCAGCGCAGCTTTGAGAATGCCGTCTCCGGCAGTTCCGCTTGCGCCAAATATGGCGATCGTTTCCAGGCTGGCTGGAGGCCCTGCCGCTGCGGGAGCCGTGTTGTCATGGGTTGCAACGAAAACCGCCATCGCAATGTAGGCGATGATAAACAGGATCACAGGGGTTAGCAGGATGGTTTTAAGCTTGGGCATTTTCATGGACAGCAATGTTAGCAGCTGGCTGTGGTGTGCGGAGAGGGTAATAAGTCAGGGCACCCGGAAATTTATCCTTGGCAATGTGGGTGTCAGCTCTTTTTTCTCATGCTGGCGTGGCTACATGGGTTCATGGGAAAATCAGGGACGGAAAACTGTACCTGGTCGATGTGCCATGAATAACAATCAGGGGAACCAAATTGACAGAAACCGTTATCGTCCTCGATTTTGAAACTACCGGCCTGTCACCGAGGCAGGGTGCTCGCCCGACTGAAGTGGCGGCGGTCGTCCTCGAAGGTGATTCGATTGTTGACCGGTTTAGCAGTTTGATGAACCCGGGCACTCCGATTCCTCTGCATATTCAGAGCCTCACCGGCATCACCGATAAAATGGTGAGCTCCGCACCCTCTGTTTCCACTGTTATGGAGAAGTTTGCGAGCTTTATTCGCGGTGTGCCGTTAATTGCCCACAACGCATCTTTTGATAAGCAATTCCTTGATTGGGAATTTGACCGTCTTGGCCTGAGACGAGAGCAGTCAATGATTTGTTCCATGCTACTTGCGCGACGCGTTTACCCCGGTTCACCAAATCACAAACTGGGAACCCTGGTGGATTTTGCAAATTTGCAAATGACGGGCCGCTATCATCGGGCAGAAGCAGATGCAGAAATTACTGCAAAACTGTGGGTTGAGATGAAGAATGAAATTAAAAGGTGTTGCCGAATTGATTCGGTTCCAATTGATCTGATGGAGCACATTCAAAAGGTACCATGCCGGTCCATGAAAACACATGTGCATAGGTATTTCAGGGTGCGCTCATAGTTGTGCAGATAATTCAAATTGATCAACGGACGCAAGATTGGTACAAATTACGTAAAGGTATTCCGACAGCGAGTGCTGCCCATAAAATAGTAACTGGTACAGGTTGTCGATCAACTCAAGCACGTAGGTACATGGGTGGGTTACTAGATGAGCGACAAGGTTTTGAGTCTGACCATTTTGGACAGACGGATGCTATGGCACGTGGAATCACACTTGAATCTGAGGCACGAATTGCCTTTGAACAATGTCAAAATATTAGAACTGAAGAGGTGGGGTTCGTACTGAGAAGGGACAAAAAAATCGGCTGCTCGCCTGATGGTTTGATTTGTGACTCTAGTGGAAGATTCAATGCAGGGTTAGAAATTAAATGCCCACTTCCACATAATCACAGTGACATATTCTGGTCCGGCGTTTTGCCAACAAAGTACAAACCACAAGTGCATGCGTCGATGGCAATTACAGGGTTGCGCAGTTGGTGGTTTATGTCCTATTGCCCAGGCGAACAGCCATTAGTGGTCAAAGCAACATGGAATGCCTATACAGATTTAGTTAAATCTGAACTCAATTATTTTATTTCAAAGTTGGACTTGGCTACGATCCGAAAGGGAATTGATCAGGACTGGAGAGAATACATCTAGTTCTTCGTGCCCAAAATTAAGAATAAGGGGCCGGATACAAATGGCAGTTACTTAACGTTTTTGGGATGACCATTAGAGAAAGTAGATCTAAACCGGTTTGTTAAAGAGGCTTGCGCGAGAAAAGTAAGCATCGCCCCCGATGACCCACTACCAGTCAATCAGGAAATTTGGGGTCAGAGTCAAGTGCCAGGGTAGGTTTCGCTTCACTCTGGCACTTGACTCTGACCCCGCCTATTTCTTAACGTTATTTCTTAACGTCAGACATCATCAGATAAGGGGGGGTTAATCTGAGCCCAATTCCCGGAGATGTTGCCTGATCCACGGCAGCAGGTGTTCGTAATCACAGGTACCCTTCTTCAGTGAACCCACAATAAACGCATAACCATCATCTGGATCTACACTGAGCTTCCAGCCATTGAGGCGCAGAAAAACGTCGCACATAAAGTAAGCTGCCCGTTTGTTTCCATCTACAAAGGCATGGTTGCTTACCAGGGATTCGAACAATGCGGCAGACATCTGTGCAAGATCCGCATAATAGCCGGTTTGTGGTCGAAATAACGCACTTTCCAATAAGCCCAAATCCCTTATGCCCGCAGAGCCACCAAACTTTTCGATGATCCGTTCATGAATAGCACGAGCCTCGTCGAGCGACAGAAACTGTATGCCATCATTTAGCAAGGCGCTGTCCCAACTCCTCGTTTTCGTTGATTGAATCTTCGAGGTGTGAAAACACTTCAGGGCGAAGCCTTCGTTTACGAACATAGTCTGCTACGGCCTCCGACAGCAAACCGGCAATGCTTTGCTTTGACTCATACGCGATCGATTGCAGAGCCTCCCATTCGCGTTGTTCAACTTTGGAACTTATCTTGATTTTAGCCATGGCACAAGATTATCAGGACTTGTCATGACATGTCAATTTATTAAAATGAGATCAGAGCAATTCTGGTTTCGGTGGTCTTTTATTTCGCACCCACTCAGGCACTCGCCAGCAGCTCGCGCACCTGGTTTGGAATAGGAAACAAGACACCCATCAATTTGCACTTCTACCAGCCGCGACTATCTATCTCAATGAACCACCTGCAACTCAACGGTTGCTTCTGGTAGTTCCCAGGCACTGTCATTGATCCGCTTGAACAGTTCCCGCGCCCTTTAATCTACGTAAATATGCCCTTCGCTCACCATTACGCAGCTTCCACCAATCCAGGTGGAAATAACCTTGTCAGCCTTTTTCTCAGCGCGCGCTTGTAAGAGGCTAGGGCGCCCCATCTCGATACCCTGGGCGATGCGCCATTCGAAATTGCCGGATGTTGAATCATGGTAATGAGCGAGCAACCCTGCCAAAGCGCAATTGGCGCTTCCTGTGGCCGGGTCTTCCGGCACCCCGTCATGGGGCGCGAACATGCGCGCCCGAATATCAAATTCATCATCGCTTTGAACATAAAGATGAATATCCGGCATGACTCCCTGGTCAGCAATCCGCTCGAACCCAATCGAGTTGACGCTGGCTTTTTGTAGTACCGATCGATCCCGGAGTTCCACCATCAGAAAAGGCAGACCAACTGAAGCGACGATGGGCGAATGAATGTCAGTGACGATCTCACTTGCAGACAGGCATAACGCCCCGGCCACCATTTCGGCTGGCAGCTCTTTTCCCAGAGAAAACACCTGGGGGGCCTTGAGTTCACAGATTATGGCCCCCTGATCAGATTTGCGTATAGATATACGGACCAAACCGGCCTTCTCTTCAAACACGACTTCCGTGGATTCGCCAATTTCCCCAAACTCGCCACCAGTTGCCAGCACAAATGCCGTCCCGATATTCGGGTGTCCTGCGAAAGGCACCTCCCTGGTAGGTGTGAATATCTGCACCTTTCGTGTATGCCCTTCATCCGCCGGGGAAACAAACGTGCTTTCTGAAAAATTGAATTCCCTGGCAATCTGCTGCATTTGCCTGTCATTAAGCCCCCTGGCATCGGGTAACACGGCGAGTTGATTGCCACCGAACCGCTCGTCTGTGAATACATCACAAATGTAGTAGCTGTATTTCATAATCTGTCCATTTCATTATCTGTCCATTTCATTACGGTCGGTTTATTCGCTGGCGATGGGTTGGAATAATCGCCGGTAATGGCTGGGGGTTAGCCCGGTCAGACGTTTAAATACGCGGCGGAAAAATGAGGTATCGCTGTAGCCGGCTTCGGCGCTGATTTCTTCCACCGGATGGTCGCTGGACTCCAGCAATCGTTTGGCTTCCTCCACCCGCAGGTTTTGCAGGTACTGGATCAGCGAGCTACCCGTCGCTGCCTTGAAGCGTCTTTTCAATGTCCGCTCCGGGATATCAGCCAGTCCGGTGACCCGGACGATGGCGTCGATATCGCGAAAGTGCTCCCGTAGCCAGTCTTCACACTTACGCACGATGGAGTCCCCATGCGGCACCGGCCTCACCAGGCTAGCATAGGGCAGGTTGCCCTCGCTATGCCATTTGAGCAGGTAGACCTTGGCGATGCGCAGTGCTTCACCGGGGCTGGCGTGGCGGGAAATGATATGCAGCGCCAGATCATGCCACGAGGTGGTGCCACCGGCGGTTACTATTCTTCCGGCCGGGTCGGCATAGGCCAGGTTCGGTGCCGGGTCGAAGCGCACCATCGGATAACTTTTCCGGAACAGGTCCTGGTAACCCCAATGCGAGGTCGCGTGGCAGCCATTGAGCAAGCCAGTCTCGGCCAGCATGATCGCACCGGAACAGGCTGAGTAGATGGTGGCGCCACCATCGTACATGCCGCGAATCCAGTTGATAAGCCTCGCATGACGGCCGTGCAATGATTCGTCGGGGCCCAGCCACAGTTCGGGGAGAATGATGATCTGTGCTGAGGATTCGTCGGCGATACAACAATCCGGTTTGACCGGGATGCCATTGCCACAGCTAAAGCTGCCCGGGTCCTTCGAGACGATGCGGACACGGAACAACTGTGTTTCATCTTCGCTGCGTACCAGCGTTTGCCAGAGGTTTCCGGCAGACAATAGTACATCCAGCATGCCGTAAAGCGCAGAGCCTGCTGTCTCGGGAACAGCGACGATCAATACCTCGATGGGACTTTTTTTACTTGAATCCATGTAAATCACGTAATTAGTGGCAGAAATAGCACTATATTGTCATAAAACCATCTTCCGTGCTCACTTTTTAATCTCTATCATTGTATCCAGGCTGCCGAACTGACCTTTTTCAGGACAAGCAGGCACAACACAGATAGCGAGGAGATTGATGATGAACATACAAAAGATCACGGGTTTGACCCATACCCTGGCCTCGTACCTGGCCAACAGCAAATTAGGACACTTCGCGCTACGCGGGATCGCGGTCATCGACCTGATTCTGATGAGTGTCGATCTGTGGGGCTTGTAAGACTGCGGACCACAGCCCCATCCGCACCCACCAGGTAAATGAATACCTACAAAGGAGATAGACCATGAAAGCGACCAATCAGGTACAACAGGCCATGAACGGAACCACCGTTATAAATGGTATAGAGATAGACACATTAAAGGCGACCATCGGTGCAATCAGGAATGAACCGGATCTCGGTGCCTGTCACTTCCGCGCCACCAACAAGTGGCTAAGCGGTAACCACAACCGCAGCAGGGTGACTGGCTTTTACGGCGCCCAACAGGAAATTGCTCATAAGCAGACCTTCAGGATGGATGCGGACGAGCCCGCTATCCTGGCGGGTAATGACAAGGGTGCCAATCCGGTTGAGCACTTGTTGCATGCACTGGCCTCGTGTCTGACGACCAGCATGGTCGCGCACGCCGCGGTACGCGGTATCCAGATTGACGAACTGGAATCCGAGTTCGAAGGCGATATCGACCTGCGGGGCTTCCTCGGGTTGGCCGATGATGTGCCAAAAGGCTACACGGCTATACGTGCTAAGTTCCGGGTTAAAGCAGATCCCGCAGATCTTGAAACCTTGCGTGGATTGACTGCTTTTTCACCGGTGTTCAATACGCTCATCAGCGGTACAGATGTCGATGTCAAGGTTGAACTCAAGTAACGATAACTTCAGCCATTTGGAAGAATTGGGGTCGGAGTAAGTACTCCGACCCCAAATTTTAGCAATGATGATTACCACGGTAGCGAGGAGTTACCACACTCCACACATATTGCCCGACGTTTTGACACCAGAGCAGATGTACGGAGGATAATTGGGGCCAGAGTCAAGTGCCAGAGTGTATTTTTTTTATTCGTTCTATCCGCAAGTCATTCTGGCTGTTTATTTGCAATGCGATCAAAATACCAATGAGCTGTTAAATAAAAAGGACAATACAGATATGCGACCCATTCTCCCGGCAGCAAACAAGTGAACCGGGACCAATCAAGGCCAATGCTGGCAGGTTATCTTTGTGCAATTACTGCAACGATATTCTGGTCTGGCAATTTCATTGTCGCGCGTGAACTTAATGACAGTGTTGCACCTGTAAGTCTCGCCTTTGGGCGCTGGCTGGTTGCGGTGTTGGTACTTTCTCCGTTTGCGATCAAATCGCTGCTTACCGAATGGGCCTGTGTAAAAGAAAACCTGGCTTACCTGTCCATCACCGCCTTTACGGGCGTCACCTTATTCAATACCTTGTTATATATGGGAGGGCAGACCACCAGCGCATTAAACCTGGCGTTAATCTCAATTACATCACCCATCTTTATCGTCATTTTTGCACGTATTTTATACGGCGAATTACTAACGTTTACCAAGGCCGCGGGCATTTTCCTGGTGGCGACCGGCATCATCGCACTCATCACCCGCGGTCAGCCTTCAAGCCTTTTAAACCTGACTTTTTCGATCGGTGATGTGTGGATGCTGATCGGCGCGATAATTTTTGCAATTTACAGTATTTTGCTCATCAAAAAACCACCACAACTGGGTGTCTGGGCATTTCAGTTGAGCACATTCATATTGGGACTCATCTTCCTGCTGCCGTTTCTGGCCTGGGAATACGCAGTGGTGGGGCCGTCTGTTTTTGATGCCAATGCCATTTATTCGATACTTTACCTGGGCGTATTCGCATCGCTGTTTTCATTCGTATTATGGAACCAATCCATCCTGATGATCGGCGTATCAAAAGCCGGCATGGTCTACTACACCTTGCCGATTTTCAGCGGGCTGATGGCCTGGTACTTTCTGGACGAGGATATCGGTTTATTGCATTTAGCCAGTGGTGTGCTGATTGTTTCGGGTATTGTTGTGGCGAATCATCAAAAAAAGGCAATGGTTGAGTAAGTTCTTTGAAAGCAAAATTGGGGTCAGCCCGCTGTGACTCCAATACTTAGGGCAGTTATCATGGAGTTGGTGGCTTCCTCCGAAATTAAGGAATGAAATTAATGAATGAAAAAGTTGCTCTGGTTACTGGAGCCAGCTCTGGAATCGGTACTGCCGTGGCCTGCATGCTGGCAGACCATGGTTACCGCGTTATGGCAGCCGGTCGTGATGCCGGACGGACAGAAAAACTGCGGGAATATAGCCCGGGTATTGAAACCTGGACCGGGGACATCGGCTCTGCAGAGGCCTGCGCTGAACTGACTTCTCACTGCATTAAAAAACTGGGTCGGCTGGATCTCCTGGTCAACAATGCGGGAATCTACTTTTCGGCAAATGCAGAAAACACCAGCGATGAAATCTGGACTTCCACGATTGCCGTCAACCTGACCGCGGTGTTCTTTTTGTCCCGTGAGGCTATGCCGCACATTCGTGAGGCGCGGGGTGCCATCGTGAACATCGCATCCGATTGGGGTCTGGTCGGCGGGAAAGATGGCGTGGCCTATTGCGCCAGTAAGGGTGGGGTCGTGATGATGACCAGGGCGATGGCCCTTGATCATGCGCACGAAGGCATACGAATAAACGCGGTTTGCCCGGGTGATGTTGAAACACCGATGTTGTATGGCGAAGGCGCAGCGCGCGGGGTGGATGCAGACGAATCACTGAGGCAGGCAGCTGAGATGAGTCCGACCGGCAGGGTTACCAGCGCGACGGAAGTTGCGTCACTGGTGCTGTTTCTGGCCTCCGATGCAGCAGCGCAGATCAACGGTGCAGCCATACCTATTGATGGTGGAAATACAGCTTGAGAAAAAATGGGCCGGATACATTTTATTCTTCCAGCAGTTCAAAAAGTGTCCGCACCCTAATTTGTAAAGTAGTTTCCGGTTAATAGGCCATACAGGCCTGGTTAGGCGCTGGGTATAATGGGCTATCACCCCATAATTACCACCGTGCATCGAATAATCCGGGGTCAGAAAGGATTACCCCGGATTCCCAGGCCCCAAAATATTAGAAGCGTGAAAGAAAACTCTTGTGTTTAGGGCGGGAACAGCGTACCGTGCGCGCGCCTGTTGGATACTCGCCTCGTAATTGTACTTGGCCGGATTCAGGCAGGTTGCTGATTGATTACCCTCTCACTAAGTCTCCTCAGTTGTTCAACTTCGGTTCCTCCTGTTATTGATTCTTTTGACGTTCGTGGTTAGTCCGTATTTTTTCACATAGTTCAAAGGAATATTATTATGAATACAGGTACAGTTAAGTGGTTCAACGACGCGAAAGGTTTCGGATTCATCACGCCTGAAAGTGGCGAAAAAGATGTGTTCGTGCATTTTTCTGCCATCCAGGCCGGTGGCTTCAAGTCCCTCGCCGAAGGGCAGCGCGTCAGTTTCGACATAACCGCTGGTGACAAGGGCCCCAGTGCAACTAACGTTGCTGAAGCCTGAGCGCTAGCGCTCTGATCTATCAGAAGACCCCGCCCATCGGCGGGGTTTTTTTTACCTTGAAAATAGATACTGGAGTCAGAGCCAAGTGCCAGAGTGCGTTTCGGTCTACCCTGGGCTTCAAGTAGAGGCAGTATATTGAGTGGTCCTTAGTACTTGAAGTTGGATAATGCTATAAGTAATTAGAGCCCCAGGGTAAATGGGGTCACCCAATATTTCTATCCGACCAAGAATGAGGAGATCTACGTTGCAGTCACCAACCCATTTTTCTATGAAAATACTTATTCTGTTCAGTGTGTCTGTTTTTTTTCAATGCGCGTTCGCCAAAGATTTGCCAGACCTTCCTGAAGCCTTCGATGCAGGCTGGAAAGGTGAAAAGACGTGTGAATTAATGTATGAAACGGAATCTGTCCGGGTGGGCCGTTGCAGCTTTCCACCAGGTGTCGGTCATGAAAAACATTTCCACTATCCCCATTTTGGCTATGTGTTGGAAGGCGGAACATTGAGCATTACGGATGACGCAGGTGCAGTGGAAGTACGGCAAACCATCACCGGCAAAAGCTGGTCAACAAACAAAATAACAATTCACGAAGCGATGAATATAGGAGATACAATCACCACCTACCTAATCATCGAACCCAAGTTAAACTAAAAGGCCGGGATAGCCACAACTTTTAGCCCTGTTGTAAGAGACGCGTCTCGCGGCGATTCCATATAAATGAACACCCACAAAAATATGGGGCCAAAACCACCATGCCCATCCTGGGAAAGATAACGCACTGGAATGAACAAAAAGCCTACGGCTTCATAACCCCTTCCTCGGGCGCCAACCAGGTATTCGTACACATCCGCGCATTCAAAAACCGCCATCTGCCACCCGAACTCAACCAGGTCGTCCTTTACTCGCTATCCACCGACAAACAGGGCCGACCATGCGCCGTGAAGGTGACACGGGCAATCGAAATACCATCCAGGAATCCAAAACCCATCACCAAGTTATTCCTGACCCTATTTGCCATTGGCTTCATCGCAGTCGTCGCCTGGTCAGTCTCGGCATACAACATCCCCATTCAAATTTTGTACTTGTACCTGGCAGCCAGTGCGTTCACTTTTTTGGTTTACGCAAAGGACAAACGCGCTGCGCGGGCGTACCGCTGGCGCACAAAGGAAAGCACGCTGCACACATTGGCACTTGTTGGTGGTTGGCCGGGCGCGCTTATTGCCCAGCAGGTGTTGCGGCACAAGTCGCGGAAAAACGCTTTTCAGTTTATGTTTTGGATGACGGTTGTTCTGAACTGTGTAGCTTTCGGGTGGCTTTTTACAGCGCAGGGTGCTGAAATGTTGCGTGTCCTGGTTGCGGCTAGCGGTATATGGAAGTAATTAACCACACCTTTGTTTGTACTATGATCTTCGAATTCGAACGATATTCATCACTTCAAATACGATGCCGGCTATTGATTCCGTTTCCGGGTAAAAAGTCAGGTTAACCCGCGCCCCTTTATCAGTAACTCTGCAAATTGACCTATTTACAAATCACACTGTCGCCCGCCGGTTGGCAGACATCCGGCCAGCCATATTCGCGCCAGTAATCCACCATTCCCAGCTCAGTAACAAGCGCTGCAAATCGCGGGTCCTGACGAAATGGCGCCATGTCGGATCGCCAGAAAAACCACACAAAATTATTTCTATCGAATCCATCCAGGTCAAGAGCCATAGCGGCCACTCGATAGGCTTCATCGATCCGCTCAAAACTGACATAACCCGTTAACAGATCACCAATAAAATCGATCGTTTCATCCTCTGCGAACATCTCATGCTCTGCGAGCATCTCGAGAAACAACGGTCTTTTCGCTGCATCAATCTTTGCCTCGATAACTAGTTTTAGCGTTAGGGGAATTTGGAGATTGTCGAATTTTCTGCCTTCCGTTCATCCCACTGCTCGGCGAAGCCAACGGCTCGGTCGAATTCCCCGATACGCAGGTTTCATCCACGCCTGAAAGTACAGCCCCGAGCCATGGCCTAAATCCCATGCGGCCGCACCATACTTCAAGGCGTTGCTGGTATCGTTTAGATAAAAATAGATCCACCCGAGCATAGCATTGGTGCCAGGGTGCAATGGGTCCAGTTGATAAGCGATCAGGGCTTCTTCAAGCCCATCATCAAGACGACCAAGCTGGAACAGGTGCTCGCTATACCATAGGTGTGCAGTCGAATCCATTGGTTCATTGGCAATGGCAAGCAAGAAAAGCGTTTCCGCCTCTGCCCATTTTCCATCCATGTCAGCCAAACCGCCCAGAACCGCATAGGCTTCCGCCAGGGAATCATCCTGCGCCAGGGCCTTCTGTGCAGCGGAGACCGCCAGGGGGATAATGTTCACTCCTCGGTGTGTCAGAATACACCGGCAATGTGAATTGCGTCGCCGCCAGGCTCGACCAGGCCCGGGCAAACTGTGGATCAAGCTCTGTTGCCTGCTCGAACAGTGTTATGGCGTGCCGGATATTCTCATCGCCACGGCGCTGCCATAAATAACGACCTCGCAAATAAAGCTCGTAAGCCTGCAGATTGTCGGTTGGTCTTGCGTCAATGCGTAGTTGCTCATCTGTGGTCAGCTCGGCCTGTAAGGCATCGGCAATTTTTTTTGTAATTTCACTTTGTACGGCGAACAGGTTTGCCGCAGTCAACTCACGATCATAGATTTCTGCCCACAAGTGTTCATCGGTCACCGCATCAATCAACTGCACGTTGATCCGTACCTGATTACCGGAGCGTTGAATGCCACCTTCGAGAATGTTTGCAACACCCAACTCTTGTGCAATTTGCGGAATCTTTTTGGTGGTGTCCCTGTATTCCATAACCGAGGTGCGAGAGATCACCTTCATCGAGCCGATCTTGGCGATGGTGGCCAACAGGTCGTCATGCATACCGTCAGTGAAGAACTGGTCTTCCTCACGGTTGCTGCGGTTATAAAAGGGCAGTACAGCAATGGAATTGTCGTCGCGTGATTCGGTTCGAGCGGCAGTGCGGCCTTCCTGACGCGCCGATTGGGCAAGTTGCTCATCTTCGACAGGGTCGAGCACAAACTTGTCGAAAGCGATGTACCCCAGAGCCAACGCCAACACCACCAGGCTCACAATCAAACGTGAAGACAGGGCTCGCCTGGATGAACGGCTGGATGTCTGTGCCGACTGAATTTTGACTTCGGGAACCAGGCGATAGCCTTCCCCCCGCACGCCCTCGATGTAGATGGGCTGATTGGGATCATCACCCAGGCTCTGCCTCAGCGTCTTCATTCTTTGGGAAAGGTTGTCGGGCGTAATCACCCGCTTGGGTCCCCAGACCTGGTCGATCAGGTCATCGTGTGAGATCAACGCTGGCGCTGCCTGGACCAATGCCTGAAGCACCTTGAAACTGAGTTTCGTCAGCTTGATCGGCTGCCCACCGCGAGTTAGCAGGTGCCGGTCCAGGTCCAGTGTTAAGTCAGAAAATTCGTAAAGCATTCGAATCTGTCTGCCCCCAGTATTAATTCAGGCCAATCCGCTCAAGATCACAGCCAATGACACAAAATTTACCTTGCTACGGGTTTTCAGAGGGTTTATCAGCAAATTGTCAGCAAATTATTGCCTTCTGATCACGCAGTATTCGTACCGGCTGCCTAACATGTATCCTAGCACGGATTTTTTTACAGGAATTCCGTGGGGCCGGCCAGGAATCAGGAACTATCGAGAAGCATGGCTTCCAGAGAGGTTGGGGTTAATCGTAAATTTAATAGATATAGAAGAGACTTGATTATGAAAGCAATTAAATTATTACTGGTTTCGTTTTTCGTGTTATGTGCTTCGACTACAACCGTGGTCGCATCTAAATCTAATGAATCTGATGAGGCTAAAATTCAACGTGCAATGAAGGCTGCACCCAGTAGTATATCTGCTGAAGCAACCATCTTGGATGTGACTGGTTGGGATGAGGTCATTGGTTGGCCTGTTTTGCGCCCTGGATCAAACGACTGGACCTGCTTTCCAGGAGTTCCGCTTAACCTCGGTGATAAGCACCCCATGTGTAATGACGAAGTCTGGATGGAATGGTTGAACGCTGCCGCAGGTTTGTTTTACGCTGGCAAAACGTGGTCTTTTTACAACTGAAACTGTCGGTTATTCCTATATGCTGCGCGGTGATGCGCTGGTAAATAATAGTGATGTGACCGGTGGTGATGAAGGCATATGGGATCAGGAAGGTCCGCATATTATGATGTTGTTTCCTACTGTGGAAGAAATTGCAGACTTGCCGTCAGACCCCAATGCTGGTGGCCCCTATGTAATGTGGGGCGACCTTGGGTTTCCCGTTGGGGATACTCTTATACATGTT
>PVMK01124693.1_pt1 | contig 13440 bp, 16 predicted proteins | sample 1853481 | NCBI WGS metagenome assembly PVMK01 (sample SAMN08533507, study PRJNA380276) | Marine sediment metagenome, whole genome shotgun sequencing project.
ATATGATATCGGGGATCTATACATGGACAAGGGGCAGGGCAAAGTCGCTGAAAAAATAATAGAACTTGCCCGCAAGCATAATATACACATACACCCTGACCCTGGGCCATGTATAGATCCCCGATATCATATTCTGACCCCTTCCTTTGTCTTCCTTTGTTGATTTAATTATTGATTCTTTTTAGTGCAATATCAATGCCAACTGCAACCGGATGACATATTTGTATAACATGCTGATAAAACTGCGATTAAATACGCTGCGGAAAATGGCCTAACATCGGCTGGATAAAAATCCGGAGGAAAAAAATGCCTATGGGAACTTTTTGCCGCCGCTTTCTCGAATATTTTACGAGCCGGATTTGTGGTAACTTCTAAATAACTTCCAGAGCCTAGTGGTGATAAAATATAAAAGGGCTGGCTGTTTGAGCGTGTTAGTGAGCTTTAAAAAAAAACAGCTAATAAGACAACTATCGTTACCAACATATGAGTTAGTGTCTAAATAGCTGCTATTAAATGCTTGGCCCCTGTTTTTTCTTTAGGCTCACTTGCATGCGAGTTTTATCCGCCTCCGGAGGGTCCAGACATTTTATATTTTATTATCAGTGGGCGGATTTTATTGTTTGATTTGCCAGAACTTATTGAGAAGTTACGATTTGTGGTAGGAACTATCCGAGTTTAGAGAATAAACAAATGCTAACAGCTCAGCGACAACAACATAAAGATCAGGCGGGATCTCAGCATTCAAATCGAGTTGTGATAAAACCTCTATCAAGTCAGGGTCAGGGTGTATGTGTATATTATGCTTGCGGGCAAGTTCAATTATTTTTTCAGCGACTTTGCCCTGCCCCTTGGCCATGACCCTGGGGGCACCATCTTTTTCAGACTGATACTTTAAAGCCACAGCTTTGTTGTGTTTTTCTCTTTTCACTTAAACTACCAGGCTTACGCTGCAGCCTTCCTCCTGAATAATCTCTTTTAGAAGCGAATGCTTAATGGTTTCAGCTTTTTTCAGATGGCACTCCATATGGTTAATGCAAAAGCCTCGCGCTGTCAGGTTGCTGATCAAGGACGGCAGATTCCTTTCAATTAACAATTTTCCCTCTTCTTTTGACAGCAAAAATCTGCCGTCAATCTCTTTTTCCCTGATAGTGAGATCTGCTCTAAGAGGGCCCAGGTTTGAAAATTCAAGTAAAAAACTTACCCTGTAAAAAGATCGATCTCTTTTTTTGTTCCCGTGCTTATCCTTTTCCTGTTGCTGCATATGGATTAGCAGCTGGCCAATCGTAAAAAGGCCGTCAGGAAATTGAATCGGTATAGGCAGAAAAATCTTATTGTCCTGCTCAAGACTGAGATGATTAAGAAGCTGGATATTTTTTAGGGCGGACACAAACCTATTCAAAAGAACCTGTTTTTCTGCATTCTGAAAAAGCATCCTGGAACCCAGACCTTTGAGATCTTTGCCGATTAGCTTATTTAAGTCTTCTGCACCGACCTGTTTTTGAATGCATAGCTCTTTTAGTTTTTTCTCCCAGCCAAGTCCTGATTTTTCAATAAGGGTCCTGAGCATATCCGGGGTCGGTTTTTTAAATAATCTTGCCGATAAATCATGCAGCAATTCCTTAAATAAGAGCGCGTCTTCTTTTGAAACCCCATGCAATTTTAGATTTTCTACCAATAATTTCCACAGATTTTCCTTCATCGCGGAGAATATCATGGCTACATTTACAGCATCGGTACCGGTTGTTTGCGCACCCAGCAGTTTGAGAATCGGAACAGGGTGTGCCTCTGCTACCTTCAGCTGCAAAACGGCGCCTTCCTTTAAAGGTAAATGGGATTTTGCCATGACTCTTCTTCCTTTTATTAGCAAAACGTTCTCCAAGGAGGTTGTTTTGAGTACTTTTCCTTGCACGACTTCATTTTTGATGAACTCGGGAAAGGATGAAGAGCTATCTTCAGTCTGTAAAGCTAAGCTGGATGCTGAAAACGGTAGATGACTGATTTCAATCAAGACATACCTTCTTTATGACCGTAACTGCGCTATTTTTGTCTTTAAATCCAAAACAAGCATCACTTCCCCCTTAGAGATTGCCAGGGTCTCCGCGATGGCCTCTGAATCATGGCCTTCTTCTGCCAGCATGATGATCTCTTTTTCCAGGCTGTTGGAGGCAAGCGGTGTTTTTTTGAGCATCACCAGGCTGCAAAGGATCTTGGAGCAGAACATCAGCCCGGTTTAAAAGAACATTTATGCTCATTATCTTCTGCTCCATTTTTTGGTTGAGTTTATTTATCAACTCTTTTTTTTCTTCTAACTGCATATTAAACTGTGCTGCGGCTTTTTTAGCATCAGTCAACACGGATTCAAATATTTGCAGCCCTTTCTGCATAGATGAATCCTTATTGAGTGCTGCCAGTCTCCTGAGCAAAAAAATAAAAACAGCAATAATGGCAAAATCAATGCCTATTTGCACAAAAACTAATATTTTTAAATCCGTCATGGTTATACTGTAATATCTATCAGGTTGCTTGCGTTCATTTTGAACTCATCGTCTGATTTTTTCTTCTTTGAGCCTTTTTTCTTATTTTTCTTTTCTTCTTTGCTTCTATCTTCTTGATCGCTTTTTATCTTGACCTTGTCTCCGTGTTCAAGCTGCTGAATTTTTGATTTATCCTTCTTTTTTTGGCCCTCGGTCTCCTGAGCGACAAACTGTTGATTTATTTCCAGATTCTGCTTTTTTATATTATGCACTTCTTTTACGGCAGTCCCCTGCCCCACGATAATATTCATATCTCCAGTGCCGGTCATTTCTTCCTCCTTTAGCTATTTGATGGGCCAGGGAGTTTTTATTATAGAGTATTATCTGTCAGCGGAATGGATGATCTTTTTTTAAAGCGTGTGCTGTTTGAGTGTATTAGGGATCCGTTAGAAAGAACAGACGTATGCCGCAATTGTTTCATAGCAAACGATTGCCCATCGTAAAGCAAACCTGTTGTTTTTTGTGAGAAAAGCATCTGTTCTTTCTTTACGAGCCCTTATACACGAGTTCACACGGTTTAAAAAAAGATTTTCCATGAAGCGACCATAAGAGAAAACTCCCCGAACCTGAGCTAATTAAGTTTTAACTCAGTTAGCTCTAAACCGCTAGGAAATCAATAATATAAGCCTCTTTGACTTTACCGCTTGACAAAGCTTTGTTGACCCCCTCTATAATATGCTCCTTTAGTTCATCCAGAAGCGGAAGCTTGCCGGTCTTGTTTACTTCTTCTCTTAATATATCGTAAATGATTCCTCTGAGCAGATCTCTCTTTGCTGTCATTTCCTCCGCTAACGCTCTGTCCATCAACCTGAATGAAATATCTAACGCTAAATATGCAAATTTATCATGTTCTCTAAAAGGAATAACAAAGGAATCAAATACAAGCGAGCGTCCGGCCATTACCGGCAGTTTAATCGCCTCAGGCGCTTTTTCTTCTTTATTTTGCAAAGAAAGATATCCGGCCCCAGTCAACAGGCATAGCCCTATTGCCGAAGCTATAAACAACTTTCTTTTGCGCTTATAGTTTCCCGCAATAGATACTATTGGCTTATTTTTGCCTTTATACTTTTCCTTTCGATCTTCAGCATCCTTCTCTTTCGTTGTTTCTTCATACTCTCTTTCAGATTCCAGCTCATCTCCGGAAATTGACTCATCCTGCTCGTCTCCGGAAATCGATTCAATCAACTCATCTTCGAAACCCGGCTCATCCAGCTCATCTTTGGAAATCGGCTCGTCTAATTCGCCTTTCGAATCCGACTCATCCTGCTCATCTCCGGAAATCAGCTCGTCCAGATCTTCCTGGGAAACCGGCTCGTCTAAGTCACCTTTCGAATCCGGCTCATCCTGCTCACGTTCGGAAAGCAGATCGTCCAGATCGCCCGTGGAATACGGCTCGTCTAATTCGCCTTTCGAATTCGACTCATCTTGCTCATCTCCGGAAATCAGCTCGTCCAGATCTTCCTGGGAAAAAGGTTCGTTATCTTCTTCCTTATTTGCCGCAGTCATTATCAACCTTCATTATAGGATCGAAGTTTAATCCTTAATTTTATGATTGCCTTTGAATGAATTTGAGATATCCTCGATTCGGTTAGATTCAACACTTGGGCTATTTCCTTTAACGTCAGTTCATCAAAATAATATAAAGACATAACCAGTTGCTCTTTTTCTGAAAGTTGTGCAAGAGTCTTAGCTATAATCTTTTTCAGTTCTTTTCTTTTTAATTCATTAAAAGGTGAAGAAACCTCCGCGGTCTGGCCGGCAACCTTGGAATCAAAACAGTCCGGCACTGTTCCATCCAGGCTAAATAGGCCGATTCCCTGTGCCCTTGTTGTCATTCTATGATAAGAATCAAGATCTATCTCCATCTCCTCGGCGACTTCAAAATCGTTCGGTTCCCTGCCAAGCCGCACCCCAAGGGTTCTCCTGGCCGCCTCTATCTTGTGAATGTCTCGCCTGATAGACCTGGAAACCCAATCCATTCTTCTTAATTCATCTAAAATCGCCCCTCTTATCCTGAGAGTTGCATATGTCCCAAACTGCGTTCCTTTACTTGAATCGTATTTATCAATTGCATCGACCAGCCCCATGATCCCCCCGCTGGCCAGTTCATCCTTGGATACATTGGGGGGTAGTCTAATCGCTATCCGGTCAACAATCTTTTTGACAAGGGGAGCGTATTCGAGGATAAGCTCTTCCCTGGATTTTTTATCCATGTTTTCCCGACCTATGCGGGAATTTTGTTGATATCTATAAACCCCGGTCTTCATATTCTTAATCCACAACTCTGTCTATCAGCCTTTTCCAGAAAAATTTAATATTTCCGTCGTTTGGCCTTCTATGCATGCGGCTTAAAAAGGATTTAGCCAGTCTTTTAAAGCTTTGGCTCGATGATGCTTCAGGATAACAACATGTGACCGGCTGCCTTTTGCTTACCGCTTGATGCAAACATTGATCCCAGGGAATAAATCCAACATAGTCAATCGATATACTTGCCATAAATTTTGCTGCAACCCTGGTAAGGTGTTTGAAAACAGATTTCGCCTCTTTTTCGTCTTTGACCATATTCATCAAAATGCTAAAATTTTTGGTTCCGTGCTGGTTATACATAACCTTCATAAGGGCATAAGCATCGGTAATCGATGTGGGTTCCGAAGTTACAACGATAATTCTCTCTTGAGCCGCCAGATTAAAATATATTACATTGGAGGAAATCCCGGCACTGGTATCAATTAACAGAATATCAAACCTGCTATTTAGCATATCAAATTCATTTAAGAGGTTGATTTTATGACCTTCTGAGAGGTGAGCCAATTCCTGAACTCCGGAGCTGGCAGGTATAATGGATACACCTTCGGGACCTTTGACAATAATCTGAGATAGCTCTTTCTCGCCCCTGACGACATCGTCAATGGTATACTTAGGATTAATCCCAAAAATAATATCAATATTGGCCAGCCCTAAATCGGCATCAAAAATCAAGATCCTTTGCCCCATTCGCTGGTAAGCAACAGCCAGGTTGCCGACAACGTTTGTTTTGCCGACTCCTCCTTTACCGCTGGTAACGGCAACAACTATAGGGCCATTGATTGCTGCCTGTGATCTATCTTTTCGATATGTTGTCAGGTTATGAATCTTGCCGGATTTTTTTTTAACAATATTTCTCAAAGGGGTAGCCTGATCCATCATTGTTTCTCCAATAACAGTTTTACGATTCTGCCTCTATCTGCCTGCTCAATATCATCCGGCACATTCTGTCCGGTTGTAATATAAGAGACAGGCAAATTGAATTTAATGATCTGGTTTATAGTTGAACCAATCCTTTCTGCTTCATCTACTTTGGTAAATATATAGCTTTTAAATTTTAACGGGCTAAAATTGACGGCGGTTTTGTTCATCTCGGATTCGGTGGTTGCAACACTTAAAAGCAAGTGGGAGTCAATCGCCAAATCGTCGGGCATCATTCTGGTCAACTCTTCTATCCTGGCCCTGTCATACTGGCTTTGCCCGGCCGTGTCGATCAAGACAACATCCCTGTCCTTCAGCTTTTTAAGAGCAAAAAACAAATCTTTTTTCTTAAATGCTTGTAAACAGGGAACGCCCAAAATATTAGCATAGGTCCTAAGCTGTTCCATGGCACCTATGCGATAAGTATCTATTGAAATTAAACCTACCTTTTTCTGCGCCTTAAGCATAAGCTGAGCAGCTAACTTTGCAATGGTCGTGGTTTTACCTACGCCTGTTGTCCCAATAAGAGCCGCTATTTTTTGCTTCTTATCGGTTACATCAAACGGATCTTTTGTCTTTATGACCTTTGCAATCTCATTTACTGCCTTTTGTTTGACATCGTTCACTCGTCCGGTATGCCCTTTGAATGCTCCGGCCCTTTCCAAAAAAAGCCTTGCATTGTAATCACTGACCCCGTTTGTTATCAGTCTTGCATAAAGATTGAGTAGGGCAGGGTTTGTTATCAGTTTTTCCAAAACACCGCCGGATTGATTCAAAAGGCAAATCATCTCTTTTATGCTCATCAGCTCTGATTTCACTTGACCAAACGGATCACTATTCTCGTTGAAACTATCATCGCCTGCCGGCACCGCAGCGATTTCAAAAAGATTCCCTGCACCGCTTTGCGTTAACCTGCTCGTAGAAATGATCATTGCATTAGGTCCTAAGGCCTTTTTTACTTTGACCGTAGCAGCCTGAATTGTTTTGGCTCGAAACTTTCTAACCTGCATAATTCAAACTAACCTCTCCAATAGATTTAAGCCCTATATCACCTAACAGTTCACTCTGTGATAATACCATCAGGGAAGGGACAAAATATTCTACCATCTTCTTTAAATGCCGCCGCACTGTCGGTGATGCCAGCAGGATCGGCTGAATATCTTTTGCCATGGCTTTTTCGGCCTCATCCTTGATGGAAGCAATAATGGAATCTGCGATCTTGGGGTCGATGGAAAGATATGTGCCGCCGTGCTCTGTCTGCTGGAGACCTTTAAGCAATGCATCCTCTACTTCCTGGGCCATGGTTATCAGCTTTAGCAAACCATCTTCGCCTACATACGGGCTGACAAATGATCTGGCAAGTTTGTGCCTTACATATTCGGTTAGAAGATCCGGATCTTTTGTCAACATCGCGCAATCGGCTAAGGTTTCAACGATGGTCAACAGATCCCTGATAGATATCCGCTCTTGAACAAGATTTTGCAGAACCTTCTGGACGCCTCCTAAAGAAAGAAGATTAGGGACCAGTTCCTCTACGGCCTTGGGATAAGACCGGCTTAGATGGTCCAACAGATTCTGGACATCCTGCTTTCCCAACAATTCGGACGCATACTTACGTAAGATTTCTGTCAGATGGGTGGCCATTATCGTAACATCATCCACTACCGTATACCCTGCCAGCTTGGCCTCCTCCCTTTGGGCCTCCGGAATCCAGATTGCCGCCAAGTTAAATGCCGGCTCCGTGGTTTCGATCCCTTCAATTTTTCTCGTACTATCGCCGGGATCCATCGCCATATAGTGATTCACCATCAATGCAGCACCGGCAACTTTGACACCTTTTAAAAGAACCTGGTACTCGGAGGGATTCAGTTGAAGATTGTCCCTGATATGCACCGGAGGCACTACTATACCCATCTCCAGCGCAAACTGCCGTCTGATCGAGCGTACCCTCTCTAAAAATTTTCCTCCCTGTTCTTTATCTACCAGTGGAATGAGACCGTATCCTACTTCCAGTTCGAGAGGATCAATCATCAGCAGGTGTTCCACGGGTTCCGGCCCCATTTCATCGGGTTCCACCACCTGGTCTTCACTCGTCTTTTCTTTTAAGGCCTCCTCTTTTTGGCCCCAGACATAAACGCCGGCCCCAATAAGAATTGAAAGCACAATAAACGAAATATGCGGTAAACCGGGGATGAGACCGAAAAAGAAGACTGTAAGGGCTGCAAGATAAATTGCCTTGGGATAATTCAAGAACTGTTTGGCGAAATCTTTCCCCAAGGTCCCTTCTGACGCCGCCCGGCTGACAACTATACCGGCTGCAGTCGATATGGTAAGAGCCGGAATTTGCGACACCAGTCCGTCCCCGACGGTCAAAAGCGTATAATTCTGAGCCGCATCCATAATGGACATTTTTTTCTGGAAAACGCCGATTACGAATCCGGCGATAATATTGACAAGCGTAATTATAATGCCGGCAATGGCATCTCCCCTGACAAATTTGACGGCGCCGTCCATGGAACCGTGAAATTCAGCCTCCCGTGCGATCAGCAACCTGCGCTGCTTGGCTTCATTTTCATCTATCATCCCGGCGTTGAGATCGGCATCGATACTCATCTGCTTGCCGGGCATGGCATCTAAAGTAAACCTTGCGGCGACCTCTGCGATCCTGGTGGCACCCTTGGTGATAACAACGAAATTAATGATTACCAGGATGATAAATACAATCATGCCGACCACGTAATTGCCACCGACCACAAAACTGCCGAAAGACTTGATAACCTTGCCGGCAGCCAGGGGGCCCTCATGGCCGTGCAAAAGTATCAACCGTGTTGAGGCCACATTCAGAGAAAGCCTGAATAGGGTCGTCACCAGCAGCAGCGATGGGAATACGAAAAAATCCAGAGGCTTCAAGGTGTACATGGCAATCAAAAGGATTGTGATCGCAATGGTGATATTCAGGGCCAGAAGGAAATCCAGAATGATAGACGGTAAAGGGATGATCATTACCACCAGCACGCCGATCACTCCAACGACGGTCATCAACTCACTGGCATTAGTGGAATCTAATTTTGGATTTAAAGCTTCTTCCATTTTACGACTTTAACTTGCCTTTTAGTTTATAAATATATGCCAGAACCTCGGCCACAGCCTGGTAGAGGACCGCCGGTATTTCTTGGCCGATTTCAACCAGCTTATACAGGCTTTGGGCAAGTTCCTTTTTCTCCAGGATGGGGATATCATGTTCCGTGGCCAAATCTCTTATCTTTTTGGCAACTTCCCCGGCTCCTTTTGCAAGTACTTTAGGCGCACTCATGTCAGGATCGTATTTGACGGCTACAGCTAAGCGAACGGGGTTGGTGATAACCACATCCGCCTCCGGAACGGATTGCATCATCCTCTTTCTAGCCATCTCCATCTGAATGCTTTTGATCCTTGACTTTACCAGCGGATCACCCTCGGCCTTTTTATGCTCATCCTTGATCTCCTGCTTGCTCATCTTGATCCTGTTTTCAAACTCCCAGCGCTGGAAGGCGTAGTCGATGACCACCACAAAGACCATTGCCAGAGTACACCGCAAAAAAATCTTTAAAAACACAGTGAGAATATAAACCCAAATCGCCTTCACTCCCATCTCTCCCAGCATGGGAACATTTTTCATCTCGGCTTTTATGGTGTAGTAGGAAATCGCGCCTACAATGGCCATTTTAAATAAAGACTTGAACAGCTCCATAAGAGACTGTTTGGAAAAAAGCCTTGTAAAGCCCTTAATGGGGTCCAATTTTGACAATTTAGGCGTAATCGATTCACCGGACAGTACAAACCCCACCTGCATGATATTTGATAGAATCGCTGCAATAAAAACAGCCGCCAACAAGGGGCTGATTGTTAATATAAACCGTGTGGTTATCTTGCGGGCAAATATGATAAAGTCAAAAACATTCAAATCACCCAGCATAGGCAGCGACAACGTCTCTTGCATAACAAGCTGGATCTGGGAGTACATAAAAGACCCAAAAAAGGTTAAGGCCATCAAACTGGCCAAAAGCACCGCTACCGAAGGCAGCTCTCTGCTTTTGGCCACCTCTCCCTTTTCCCTGAGTTCCTGCCTCTTCCTGGGTGTTGGTTCTTCAGTTTTTTCTTCATTATTCTCTTCGGACATTGCTATACCTTCAACCAGTTCATCGTATTAACCAGCAGGGCGCCAAGGCCGCCAACATATCTCTCCATGAATCCCAAAAGCAGATTCATGGATGTACCAAAAAAGAAAAGGCCGATGACTATCTGGACAGGGAATGCTACAATCATAATGTGAATCTGGGGTATCAGCTTGGTAATCAGCCCGAAGGCCACCTTGGTAAAAAGGAGCGCAGCTATGGCCGGCGCCCCTACCTTTATGGCAATTACAAACATTTCTCCATACAAAGGCAAAAGCTTTTTAAACAATTCACTGTTTAAACTTAAGGATCCCACCGGTAAAATTCCGAAACTCTCCCTGACGGCATTGAGCAATATGTGGTGGCCGTTTAACAAAATGAAAAGTGTAAAGGCCACAAGATAAGCCAGGTTTGAAAAAATTGAGACCTGCACACCGCTTTGGGGGTCAATGATGTTAGTGATGGCAAAACCTGTCTGAAAGCCTACCATCTGCCCCATCATCCTTACTCCTTCGAAAAACACCTGCACCAGAAGACCTAAAATTATGCCGATAATTAATTCGGTGATGATCAGCTGCATTACCCCCAAGATTGTTTCAGGAAATGCAACCATTGCATGATTCAAAACCGGAAAAAGGATTATAGTAACCATAATGGCCAGCCCGGCTTTGGACAAAACCGGTATCACCCGTGCGTTAAAGAAGGGAAGCATAAGTAAAATTGTACTTACCCTTATCAATACAAGTAAGAATGCTTTAACTTCTTGATGGGATACGGCCCACAGATCCACAACGGCCTCCTTTATCTGATGTAAAATGGAATCTGTTCGATAATTGTAATTGTAAACTGCATCAACTGCTCCAGCATCCAGCCGGCAAAATATAAAAGCGCCATTAATACGACCAGTATCTTGGGCACAAATGTCAGGGTCATTTCCTGTATCTGGGTCGTCGCCTGAAAAATGGCTATCAACAGACCCACGGCAAGCCCGAGCCCGAGCATCGGCATGGAGACAAGAATGGTGATTCTAATGGCTTCCTGAGCAAAAGAGATAACAAATTCAGGCGTCATATTACTCCACCACCAAAACTTTTTACCAGTGAGCCCACAATCAAATGCCAGCCGTCCACCAAAACAAAAAGCATCAGCTTAAACGGCAGAGACACCAGAATTGGCGGAAGCATCATCATCCCCATGCTGAGCAGCACGCTGGCCACAACCATATCTATGACCAGAAAAGGTACAAACAAAACAAACCCGATAATAAATGCGGTTTTCAGCTCGCTGATGACAAAAGCGGGGATTAAAACCGGCATGGGGGTATCCGTCGTATTTTTGGGTTTTTCCATCTTGGCCATCTGGACAAACAGCATCAGATCTTTGCTGCGGGTCTGTTTGAACATAAACTGCCTGATGGGACTCACAGCCGCCTTCAGAGCAACTTCCTGAGAGATATCTTCCGCCAGGTACGGCTGCAGGGCCTGACTATTAATCTTTTGCCAAACAGGCGTCATAATGAAAAAGGTTAAAAACAACGCCAGCCCTGCAATAATCTGGTTCGAAGGGGTCTGCTGGGTACCCAGGGCATGCCGCAGGAAAGAAAAAACCACAACCAGTCTGGTAAAGGATGTCATCATTATAAGAATAGCCGGCGCCAGGGCCAAAATAGTTAAGATAAAGACAATCTGAAGTAAAAAAGAGACGTCACCCGGATCCCCTCCCTTCTCAATTCCTATGTGCAATGAAGGCAGAGGCACATCAACGGCCGAGACATTTTTTGCAAACCCCATGCAAATTATCAGGACAAGGATGAAAAGAAATAGCTTTTTGCAGTGCTCACTATTCCATCGTCTGGTATTCTTATCAGCTGCCATCGCCAGCCCTATGGTCTGGTTTGATATCGCTTAGTTTGGTTAAAAAGCTAATGCTGCCGGGCGTAACGCCCACAACAATCTTTTCGCCTGAAATTTCTATAACTTCGACTCTCTCTTTGGACGATAGATACAGCGTTGAGAGAACCTTAATTAGCATATCTCCTTTGACCTTTCCCTTAGGCAATATAAACTTTTTCACCAAATAGAGGACCAGGATCAAGAAACCAAGCACAATAAAAAGCATGGCTATGGTCTTAAGCACGGTATTTATTAAATCCAACTCCACTACTCCACCTGTGCTTTCATTAAGTCAACGACTTAACCCGCTCAATCGGGTTGATAATATCAGCCACTCTGATGCCGAATTTTTCGTCTAAAATTACTACCTCACCTTTGGCAATCAATGTGTTGTTTACATATATATCAAGCGGCTCACCCACCGATTTGGCCAGTTCAACGATGGACCCCTGCCCTAACTGCAGCAGGTCCTTTACCGGCATCTTGACCTTGCCCAGTTCCACCGAGACATTGAGATCAATATCTAAAATAAGATCCAGATCGTATTGGATCTCCTGCCCGGCCCCGTTGATATTCTTCTGATTGTCTTCTTTCGTTTGACTCATAGCTTGCTCCTAAGCAATTTTTTCGCTTATTTTTACGGCCTTCTTGTTATTACAAGATCCTGGATAACCCCTGAATTTGGTAAGACCCTCGACATTTACATCAATCGCAGTGCCTAATTTTTGATCCAGCGGTATGATATCATCAACCTTGATCTCAAGGAGTGCTTTGCTGTTTATCGTAGATCTTCCCATGGTACAGCTTAATTCAAGCACAATTTCCAATATTTTTTTCTCCAGATACACCCGCCAGGTCTTATCGGTCTCAATACTTTCACTGCGGAACCTGGTTTGAAGTTTCCTTTTTATCGGCTCAATACTGGTATAGGGAGTACATATAGTCATTGAGCCTGAACCACTTTCAAGGTCTATCATGTATTTATTTACAATAACCACATCGTCAGGTGTTACAATTCCCGCAAACTGCGGGTCCATCTCCGAGCGCGTGAAAATGGCATTTACCTCTTGAACGTCTGCCCAGGCCTCCTGCAAGTCGTTTAAGACAATTTTGACCATCTTCTGCACGATCTTTGTTTCAATGTTTGTAAAACCTCTGCCTTCAAGCTTTGCATGACTTAATCCCCTTCCTCCGAAGAAACTTTCAACAAAGGAAAACACCAGCGGGCCTTCCACAACCAGAAGAGAATAACCTCTTAACGGTTCCATTTTAAAGATATTAAGGCTCGACGGCAGCGGAATGGAAAGGCAGAATTCACCGAATTTTACCGACTCGGTAGAAGATAAATTTACATCTATAACCGACCTGCTGACCATGGGAAGCCTTGTCCTTAAAAAGCCGACAAATCTTTCATTGATTATTCCCATAGCAGGCAGCCTCAGATGAACGGGGCCGGCCGGCATGCTAAAATCGTACGTCTTTATCTCTCCATCGCCGTCAGCGACCTCGGCTTCGGTTTGAACCGCTCCCTCACTTATCCCCTCGAGTAGAGAGTCAACTTCATCCTGTGATAAAACGTTTGCCATAGCTTTTCCTATTGCACCACAAACATTAAGGTACACTTAAAGTAGGTAC
>PVMK01136213.1_pt1 | contig 13440 bp, 15 predicted proteins | sample 1853481 | NCBI WGS metagenome assembly PVMK01 (sample SAMN08533507, study PRJNA380276) | Marine sediment metagenome, whole genome shotgun sequencing project.
ATTTATTTATACAATTATTCCTAATTTCTTTATTTTAGGGCTTATAATGATAATAATGAAAATATTACCAGGATGGAAATCACCATTTTCCAATACTATTGGATATTTAACAGTGTATATGTTGGGCGTCGGTGGTGCATTTTCTGATTTATTGAAATCAAAAAAAACCGATGGGATTAATTTGGGACCATTGATACAAAAAATTTGCGATAACCAGGCAATAGTTATAAATGAAATAACTCCATTCAATTTCGAATTATTCTTAAACAAGATGAATAAAGATAAACTACTAAAATCTGGTTATAGAAGTAAACCAGCATATCATAAATTATGGGAATTCGTAGTTTTAAAAGATTCAATTGCTGAATTTATGTGGATAGGATTGTGTGGTGCTTTAGTTATTTCTACTACATTTAATGCAATAATGGAACTTTCGCATGGTGGATGTGATATTCCAACGGCACAAAGAAAAGCTGCTGCTGCTAAATATGAAGCACAAGTAGCTAAAACAAAATCAAAAGAATCAAAACCAAAATTATTTACCGTACAAGATTAAAATTTTAATTTAGGAATTGCTAAATAATATAAGACAAATAAATAACTAAGAATTGCTAATAAAAGTGCTACTAACCAATTAGGTATTACTGTTTTTTTTTATATCCAATACCAAACTGTCGTAAGGAACCATCTTCATTATATAGAAAATGCGGTGCGTACACTTGCACTAGACAAAATACAACAACAAAAATAATAATAGCAACTGATGTAATATTACGTCGAATAAATGATCTATACATAATAATTTATGTATAGATTAGTTTTTATTAATTAATTACTTCAATACCCTTCATCGCCATCTCTCTCTCCATAATCATCATCGTCTGCCATTGTAGCAAATGATGCCATTAACTCAGCATTCATGCGTTCTCTATGTACTTGTTCTTCAACTTCTTCAAGTCGATATATTTCTCTGTTTCTTTCCGTTACTTCATCATGATTGTTTAATCGTAATTCCATCAACATATCATCCTCTATTTCTTGTCTTTCTTTATCATATTGATTAGCATCATATTCATACAATGCTCTTGTTTGACCTAAACTCCATTTACCCAAACGGTGTTCTTTAAGAATATTTTCTACTTCGCGCTCGGGCTTGGCTAAATCTCCCAAATTTTTTGTAATTTTATTTTTCTCTTTTTCCTTAGCTTTCAATACATTCTTAGTAATATCTTCATTATTCAGATTCATTTTAGATTTCGCATTTTCCATAATAGTTATATATGTTCCTAACAAAGAAGCTACTTTCCTCTCGAGTTTATCCTTTTTACCTTCTAAGATTTGTTTACGAATAGAATCTTCTATCCCAGTATCATCTGTTAAACCTAGTAATTCTCTTTCTTCAAAATCCTCTGCTTCCAAATCTATATCAATTGATTTAACATATATAAATATGCTACATAACATATAAAATTTTACTAATTTTCCCAATATATTACCATTCATGATAGTACTTTCAATCGTATTATTTATTAATACTAAGTCCGCAAATAAACTGGTTGCCTCCATTAATTCTATAATATCTTTGCTTTGTTCTTGAATGTACTTTAACGCCGGAAATAGTTCAGAATCTTTATAAAATTTTTGCAAACTACTTGTTTCACTAAAAATCAAATGCTTTAACATCTGTAATATGTTTTTCACTTATTTTCCAATGTTTGGGCAAAGATACATTTTTATAATCAACGCTATTCATAATCATGCTTGGGTACACGCGCATTATATTCTTAATAAATGTGTTATAAAATGTAAACATTGTAACACTTGTTTCATCGTCCTGTGTTATATATATATTTTCACCCCTTAATTTCCAATTAGTCATAGTATCAAAAAATGTTTCTATTCCACGAGTTATATTCATATTATGTAAAAATTCAATAATTTGCGTTTGAAAATGTTCGATATTTTCATCTAAAAACCACTCATAGCCAAATAACTTTCATTATCACCTGTCTTATTGTATCAAATGTATCTATTAGCGCTGTAAATGCATCCAATATATCGGGATTGCAAATAATTGGTGCTTTCTTTTGTTTTAATTCTGTAATTTTAAGTTCCAATGATTTTCGTTCACTTAATCTTACAGGATGAAGATTTATATCAATAATATTGGTTTTATTAACCGCTGCTAGAATTTGATAAAAGGTAGCTTGAGAAATAACAATACCTTCGCGTTTTAATTTGTCAATACTGTCATGTATAGAATATTCGTTATTACTTTTACGCATTTGTTGCACGATCGGGTTTCGACATATATTACGAATATGTTCTGCAAATGGAATATTAAATTCACAAAATCGTATAAACGACACATAAATTGTCTCTTCTGAAAAATGTTCCGATAATTTTTGATATTTTAAGTGAGTATCCAATGGTGAAAAAATATAATTGACTGTTTCATAATCGCTGACTATATCTAATATACGTTCCAAATTAATAACTATATCATTGTATCTTTTGATACCCCCTTCCTTATCCATAAAATAACGAATAGTTTCACGAATACCTTCATTACAACACGCGTTTTCTAACATCGGTTCATCGGATAAATTTTTTAATAAGGGTGCCTCTTTATTAACGACTCTTTGAATTAGATCTTGAATATGAAATGAAAATGCTATTAGTTTACCGCGTAATGTATTTAACTGACTGAATTGGTTATTTGATCCGCTTTGTATATTTGAGACTAATACATTTTCAAAAGTCTTACTTATATTAGAAATTTGTTTCATTTTTACTGGAAATAATGGTGGTAAAAATGTATTCCACTGTCTAACATCAAATAATTCAGGAATATCATCTTCGACATTATGTTCCACATATGCTCTTTTAGATTCTAATTTATGCTGTATTATAGATTTATCAAGAATAGATACTATTCGTTTCTTTACTTTTTCAGCAAATTTAGTAGTAACACTTTCTTCTTTTCGTCTATTAATTTTCGGTAGTGCTGACCAAGGTCTAGTATTTTGTCGCAGTTTCAAAATAACACATACTAAATATAATAATGACGATGTTTCACCATCTGGATCCACAGGGAATCCAATGAATGAGCGCACACAACCAGGGAATGTCTTCTTTGTAATAATAGATGGTATCATTGTCTGAATTGCAATTAAATAATACGATAAAGTGAAGGTAAGAAGCGTGTCGTCGTGCGCGATTTCATATTTAGGAAATGATTTACCAGTTTTCTTTTGTCGTGCTTTTTGTCTAGCATTATACGTTGTCTTTGCCCCTATATAATGCTTTATTTCTTCAACTACATTACTAATTACAAAATCATATTCTGATTCTGTATTAATTCCCATGCTCCTATCCAACATACTTAATACTTTGTAAATCATTTCAGCATCTGGTGATTGAAGCTGTGGCATTTCCTTATGACACATATTAATCAGAACATCACCAATGTCTTTCTCCAATACCTCTCTACTAACAATTTTATAACCAGCATCATCAAATCCTTCACCCGTATCATATTCTATTGTTCTGATTACATAACCACTATATTTATCAACGACTTTCTCTCCATCATCGCTTATTTGACCCCTACTTGCACATACTTGTTCCAATATAGTTTTATATTCCCCTCGTTTAAAAGCTTCTGCTAATTCAGTATAAAATGTAGGTAATAATGGTACATCAGTTTTTTTACAATAATACCAAAAGTCATTTTCAGGATCTGTAGCACTCCAATATGGTTCTCTACATACTTTGGCTACAAAAGTTAAGATATTAGATTGTTTTTGCACAAAATCTGATTGTGACAGAATATGGTCTCTTAAACTAGCATAAGGAGAAACAACTATTTCTCTATCTTGAATTTTCTCTCCAATAGATTGCTGCAACAGATCATCCTTTAAAAATCTGTGCAATTTTATTAATTTTAACATAGGCAACCTATCTTCATAAGTTTTGAGATCATCATTTAATTTATTTACCAATTGTTGATACTCCATATTAAATTCTAAATCAAATTGATCTAATATTTCCTTTGTTAAATCGCTACGTACCTTTTCTTGACCTATTGGCAATGTACTACACTGGCTTTTAATTTGCAAACAACTTTTCTTGAGATTACAAAACATGTCGCTATCAGGTTGCAGAGCCATCTAACTCACCGTCTCTTACCCATCTATTATCATTTGTTCGTCTATAATATAAGAATTCTCCATTAGCATCATCTATGTAAGCATAATCGCCTTCAGATACTCTACGTTTTCCGTAAGTTAATGCATCAGATTCTGTAATTGCCTGTGAATCGGTTAAACCAACATTTTTCATTAAATGAGTAAAAATAAAATCTCTATAGGCTGCATCATCCATACCATCACGAATTTCTCTGAATTCTTCTCCTACATCATATCGCGTTGTATCATATTTCTTATCAAAATATACATCAGTGGAATCATCTTCCCTCAACTCATCGATATCCATATAATGTTTTGCCAATACAAGATTTTTACACTGGGTTTCTTTACTCTCTTGGTCTGTGATATCGGCATCTGTTTCTTTTTGAACCTGATCTAAAATAGCATGAATATCCACCGGTTGATATAAATCAATATCTTTTAGTGTTACCACTGTTGAAAATAATCGCATATTATCAATGCCTATCATTGTATTTAACACAACAGTAGAGCATATAGGTTGATTAGTTAAACCATACATAGTAAATATACTATCACCTGTACCCAATAAATTAAATAATATACTATCATTTGTTTTTGGCAAATGTCCATATGTAGCTTTTAAATAGCGTTGTATATCCGTAGTACTATTAATAAATTCGCGTTTTAATATTAAGATTCGTTCATCCATGAATCTCACTATATTTTCATATTGTTTGAATGTTATATCGTCTGGATATATAAGAAATGGTTCTAAATATTCTATAATTTTCAAATAAGAAATTCCCTGTTGATGTTTTATAATGAATTTTTTAACCAAATCAAATAATATTTTTGTTTTTGGAATCATTTTTTCTAGAAAATCTTTATATGCTGTCTCCTGATTTCTGTCGTCAAAATTATTTTTTTGTGAAAATTTAATAGCTTTGTATCCCTCCAAAAAATTTTTCTCATTATATACTGGACCTTTATCGCTTTCTTCAACGATATTTTCATCCGTTACCGATGTGCTATTATTTAAAATGGAAAAGTAGTTAAATATCAAATGATTTAATCGTGCTTTCAATAATATAGATGTGCTTGGCAAATTGATTTTTTGAATAAATTAATGCAGGTTCCGGCAAAGTTAAAAATCCTGTAATAGCCATTTTATCGTTACTAGCTATTTGAACTCGTTCTCCAGTACTTAATGGTTTCTTTATATCAGACGAAGTTATATGAGATAGAGCTTTGTCATAAGAACTAAGAACAAAACGACATCTATGAGGAGCTTCATTTTTGGCCGTGGTTGAATAAAAATTTTCCAAATTATCCAGAACAGCTAATATATTTGTATCAACGCCTTTTTGTATCATAACATCGACTTTATCAGTTGGGAGTGTAAAAGGTTCCAATAGCTTATTAAGATTGCGATATAGATATAAATATTTATTTTGCCCATCGGGAACTCTATTCGTTTTAAATTCATTTACTAATCGTGCCATTTCTATTTGACTTTCCGCAAGAGTAGTTGGAATAAAATCTCTACCCATAGCTTCTTCATTATCGACATTAATATTGTATAATTTTTTCCTATTTTTCACAATTGGTAAACACCAATATAATTTCTTGTTTATTTTTTCTAATCTTTCCACTAAAGGTTTATATTGTGCAGTTTTTACAATGGGTTTATCAATACCATCATTGGTTAGAATGGAAAACATTTCCCGCAGTTGTTTAAACCGTTCTATCATAATGTGTATTTTGTTTAATACCAGTGGTGTTCTTTTAGCCGTTGGGATGGAAGATAATAAATCATCTAATAAATCGTTTGTCTGTGTTTCCAAACCAAATCGTTTTTCTGTTACTTTTACAGGAATCAACTCAGTAATCTCTTCTAAACTTTCTCCAAAAGTAATTGAATCTGCATCCAACAAGACCTGTTTTAAATGGGTAGAAACATCTATTACTGGCATGAAAATATCATCGCCCAATGGTTCAAGTTCTTCTGGACTTAACAGCTCTGGGCTTAAATCTAAATCGGGTATATCCTCTTTTGCTTTTGGGGGCTCAAATGAGCGAATATTTTCAATCGGTAAATCTAATGGTATACCTTTATAAGCAAAATCTATATATAGTTTTTTATTATCTCCATATTTTGAAATTTCTATCATATCATTTTCTAGGTCGGTTATTTGACCATTAATTGTTAAAGGTACATCTCCTCCCAATTGAATGCTGATCCACGTACCTGTTGTTAAACCATTTTGTCGTGCATATCCTTTCTCAACCGGACGACTAATAAATTCTATTTCGTCTATACTTTCATCTGTAAACTGATTATCTAGGATATTTACTACTATTTCCTCTAGGGTTTCAGGATTTATCAAAGTAGCTCTATTTTCATCTAAATAGTCAATGTAAAAAGTTATTTGATCAATATTGTCATTATCAGGTGCACCAAGCCTAATAATATCACCCAGTTCTAAAAAATATTCTTGTTCTGGTTGTTCTTCTGCAGACATTATCTTATACTTATAGTAGAAATTATCTCAACAACGAAAACTGATTTAAAATCGAATTAAAGAGAATCGGTCATACATATAAAAACATGTCTAATACTCTAACCATACACCTAGACCAATATTTCGATATCACATCATTACCAAACTGTCCGGAAAATTTACAACATAAGATAATTACTTGCGAAGATACCGTAAAATGGTACTTTCTACAATATATTAAAAATAATCTGTGTGAAGCAAATTATAAAACGGCTGGTTTATTTCGTTCTGTATTAACGGATGGTAAGAAAGTATATATATATTCACCGCCAAAATCTTTACCATTCTCATCTGTCAAAGATAATGAATATGATAATTATATTCTAGAAGAATTGGTAGAAGGTACAATGATAAATTTATTCTGGAATGATTATTTAGATGAATGGGATATTGCGACAAAAAATAGTTTGGGTGGCAAATATGCGTTTTATCAAGATAACAAAAAAACATTTCGCACAATGTTTCTCGAAGCTATGAATAATCAACAGATTGAATTTGAGCAATTTGATAAAACTTTGTGTTATTCATTTGTTTTGCAACACCCAGATAATAGAATTGTGATTCCTTTTAATACAGCTAGGATAGTACTAACTGGATTATATAGAATAGAGGGAACAAATGTTACAGTCCTTGATAAACATCAATGTAAAGTACCCAATATACTATTTCCTAAAACACTCGAACAATACTCAGATTATAAAGGATCGTCATGGCAAGATTTGGAAGATTATTTTAATCAAATGAATTTAGATTATCGCGTTACAGGAGCAAATATTTACAATTCTCAACAGGATTACGCAGTAAATTAAGAAACCCAACATATGAATATGTGCGTAGATTGAAAGGAAATAGCCCTAAAATTCAGTTTCAATACTACTCATTGCGACAGGTAGGTAAAGTCGGAGAATTTTTGAAATATTATAAAGAATACAGAACCACTTTTGCACAATTGCGAAATGATTTACATAAATTCACAATGCAGATTTGGGAAAATTATAGAAGATGTTATGTGCAAAAAGAAAAACCTTTGAAAGAGTTTCCCAAGAAATTCCGGGTTCATATGTTTAATCTACATCAAATTTATTTAAACGATTTGCGTGAATTGGGGCATTACATATCAAGACAAATAGTTATCAAATATGTAAATTCATTAGAGCCAGCAAAACTTATGTATTCTATGAATTATGACTTGCGTCGCTGTGAAATTGATGCTAATGTTGTTCAAAAAGAACAGACATAAATAATCTATTTAAATTCTTCCATAATACCAGCTAAAACTTTAATAGCATCCTCGCACGCATTTCTTATAAGTCCTTTCCCTGCATTTATCAATGGAATTTGGTCTTCATCAAAAGGGTCCTTAATAAATCCCATTCGGATAATACTATGTTCATCGTGTGGATGATTTTTTCTAAATCCTACATATGACAATGTTTTCACTTTTTCACCTTGATAATAATTCTTGTTGAGAACATATTCTATAATTTTACCCACCGTATATCCCAAACCATCCAATCTCACATCGACCGCGTTTTCAATCGTGGATACTGATTTTTCAACAGGAAGATCTCCAACCGCTTTTTGCCCTACGTTTGTTAATTTTTCTATTAAAATTTCACAAGCTTTTTTGATTAGATTTTCATTGGTAAACACACCAAGTGTTTCAACTTTAAATTCAAAACTATCTTTCTTAAAATATCTCAATCCTTCATGATTATACCAATTCTGTTGCAGCAAAGCAATGACATCAGGGTTTTCTTTTTCTTCGGCTGAAATTTCAGCCATTTTTGATTGCCACGCATCGTCTTGTTTTATCTTATCAGGGGTAAATTTGTATGCACTGGTTGAAGCGACATTAAATGTACCATCTTCTGCTGCTGTATGAATTGACATTTTAGCACTAATAGATAATTCTTCACCGGGAGCAATTGTTGATACTTGTGGTCGTAATCTCGCAAATAGAATAAAATCACCTGTGATAGGACATGGAGGAAATATTTTTCGCACAGCCGATTCCTGTAAATGTTTTCCAGTTGTCGTATTTTTAATTTTGAAATGTTCTGTAGTAACATCTATTGTATTTTCAGATTCATTCTTCATATTGATTTCCACTATCAACTCCTTGTATGGAAGATCTAAATCTGAAATATGTATAGGAATACACATTAACCGTTGCTTCAAAATTTCATTATTTAACCTCGAAGTATTGATATGAATATCTGCATCATTCTTATCATGAGGAAAACAATTAAATACTAGTGTGGGAATATCGGATAAAATTGTTCTACGAATGGCATTTATATAAGATACATTTACACCATCTATGATAACTGTCAAAATACCATTTTCTTCTCCTTTAAATGATATTAAATGACTATCTGCTTTAGGCTTCTTGGCTATTTGGGCACTCATTATTTGCTATACATAAATAATATATTATTATATCAATTTTTTATTGAGTTATATTTCTTGTTTCTAATTCATTGGTAATATTAGATGAGTTCTGTCTTATATTATAGTAAATTTTGTAAACATTGTAAAGAACTAATAACTAAAATTGCCAGAACGAAAACAAAAGATGACATACATTTTGTATGCATTGATAAAAGAGAAAAACATACCGATGGAACAACACACATTGTTTTGGAAACAGGCCAACGTTTATTATTACCTCCCAATATTACCACGGTACCAGCTGTTTTATTATTACATCATGGAAATCGAGTAGTTACAGGTATTAAAGAAATAACTCATTATTTAAGTCCCGGTGAAACAACAATTATGAATCAAGCAACTAATTTTAATGGTGAACCACAAGCGTTCTCCTTTTGTGAAATGGGGAATAATTTATCTGATAATTATTCTTATTTAGATCAAAGTGCAGAAGAATTGTCTGCAAAAGGAAATGGTGGTATACGTCAGATGCATAATTATTGTACTATAACACAAAATGATACCATTGCAACACCTCCTGATGACTATGAACCAAATAAAATTGGAACAGTTGATTTGGGTAAATTACAAATGGAACGCGCAAATGAGGTTAGACAAAAACGTTAATTATCATTTAAAAAAATCATATTATGATACATATAACATAATATGAGCATTTTAAAAGCTTTCACCGGACACTTAATAGAATTTGTTAATGAAATAAGAAAGGTATTTCCTAATGATGCTCATTTGCGAACGGGTAGTGTCTTTCTAGAAGGTTTGATTAAAATAAATCCAAAATCTGTAATTATTGGGTGGAAAGAATGTGTTAACGATTCATACAAAGACCAAATTTTAAACGGTGATTTAGAATACTTTATTAACAAAGACTATAATGAAGATTTAGAAGGAAGCGACAATAAAGGAAAGATTTTAAAAACCATTGATTCTTTTCGTGATAAAATTAGAAATATGGGTGAAGATAATAAAAAAAAATCTATGAAATACATTCAGAATCTAACTAAATTATGCAATATGTATTTTCAAAACAATAGTGTTTAGTTTCACTTAAATAATTTATTTGATTTAGATATATAAATGTCTGAATCAAATACTCCTGCTTCAAAAGAATTCTGCAAAGTAATGAAAGACTTTTTAACAGATCTTTTAACAACATTTCCAGAGCACTCTGGTACATTAGATCCTGGTTTAGTAGATATACTTAACGATAATAATGATACTGAATCGGTAAATGTATTATTTAACTACATTAAAAATCTATATCCCAAACGATTTTTCGATTTCCTATATCAAAATGAAGATATTTTTACAAATGATGAGATTGATACACATTTTCTACCAGGGATTGAATTTGCGAACTTATGGACTCAAGAAATTACTGAAAATACAAAATTAGTAATATGGAAATATTTACAACTTATACTATTTTCGGTAATTAATACTGAAAATGATGGCAAATCATTTGGCGATACTGCAAAATTATTCGAAGCAATCGATGAAGAAGAACTTCGAACAAAATTGGAAGAAACTATGGAACAGATGTCTAATATCTTTGATATGAGCGGAGATAGTCCATTTTCACCCGATATATCTAATATTGATCCAAATGATTTGCCAAATCCTGAAGATCTACATAATCATATTAATGGTATGCTTCAGGGTAATTTAGGTAAACTTGCTGCAGAAATCACAGAAGAAACTATGAATGAATTAAATGCAGATATATCTGGAGTAACATCAGTAGGTGATGTATTTCAAACATTATTCAAAAATCCCGCAAAGTTAATGAATATGATAAAAAAAGTGGGTAGCAAACTTGATAGTAAATTAAAATCAGGCGAATTAAAAGAAAGTGAAATAATGCAAGAAGCAATGGATTTAATGGAACAAATGGAAACGATGCCCGGGATGTCCAATATGAAAGATATGTTAAATCAAATGGGAATGCCTGGATTAGGCAAAAATGGTAAAATAAATATGAATGCGATGAAAGGGTAAATTAAATCAAAATATGAGAGGTGCCAAGCAGAAAGAAAGAATGCTTAGAAAACTGGAACAAAGAAAAGCACAGAAAAAGGATCAACAAATTCAAATTTTACAACAGCAACTAGCGGCCGCCAGACAGGCAAACGCTAATACCAATCAATTGACTATGACTGTTGAGGAAACACGGCAATCTAAGAAAAACAAGCGAAGAAGAAAAAAGAAGAATCGCAAGAATAAAAAATAAATAGAAATATATATATCATGAGCAATACATTCTGGTTAAACAATCCTTTAATATTAGTGGATAAAGATCATGTGACTGAAATTTTCCCGGTCAGTAATTTAAGTTATGTAGCAAAATTAAATGCAATAACTAGAATTGTTATTATTCTCTCCGTTTTAGGATATTTAATGACAAAATCTGTTAAGGGTTTTAATAAGTGCAGCCGTCACTATTGTTATAATTGCAATCATCTATAAAACGCAAAAGCATAAAAGAGCCAAAAATAGTATTAATAAACAAATATTAAAAGAGGGATTTGCTAATTGTGCTAATTATGAAAAACATAAATCTAACTTTACTGAACCAACGAAGCAAAATCCTTTAATGAATGTTTTGTTACCTGAGATAAATGATAAACCAAAAAGGAAACCTGCTGCTCCTGCATTTAATAGAAATGTAGAGAAAAAAATAAATAAAAAAGCCGGTAATGTCGGACCTGATCCAAGATTGTTTCTAGATTTAGGAGATAGTATTAGTTTTGAACAATCCATGAGGAATTTCTATTCTACACCAAACACCAAAGTTTGCAATGATCAAACGGCCTTTGCTAAGTTCTGTTATGGTGATATGCCATCTTGTAAAGAAGGCGATGCATTTCAATGTACCAAAGATAATCAAAGATATACACTTTTTTAAAAATAAAAATATTCAGTATAATTATATAGCAATGGCAACGGTTTCTAATTATATATTTAATAATATGTCACGCATTGGAGATGACCAATGTGGCATTTCAGGAAGAGATGCACAAAATAACGAATTTGGTACATACTCGACAACTAATTATTTTGCGAATTGGTGTGGTATGAAAAAACCTATTGAATTCGCCACCGCGCAACCAGACATTTTTTATAATGGTGGATATGGTCCTTGTGGTGCTGGAGGATGTAATATTAGCAGTGATTCTAAATTAAAAATTGGATCCATTCAAACTCATCCAAAATGTAAAATTAGTCTTTATCAACGACCTTTTGTAACAGTTCCTTTTCTTGGAAGAGGACCACCACGCCCTGTTATCGAATCAAGACTTCAACAAGGGTCTTATACCGCTGAAACTAAAAGCTGTAAAACTGTTACTGAAAAATCATTTCAACAATACGTGGAAACTCCTTTGGTACCAACACTCCGAGCAACTATCCAAAATCCAGCTAATTTAGTAGAAGGTGTTGCCGCTAATGGATGGATTAGAGGCGGTTTGCCCAGTCGTGAAATTTCACGAGATCAAGACTATCTATCTCGCAACTAATTTAAATACTTATTGAATAATTATATTAAATGTACAATTATTCATTAAAACTTACTTATAATGTCTCTTTAGACGATGATGTTTACCGAAACGAATTAATGCAAGCATTTGGTATTCAAACATACAATGAAGAGATTATCAATAATATTATTAATAAAGAAATGATACCATTGGTAAAAGACCATTTTAAACCAATTTATAAAACTATGAATGAATATAATAATTTTCCATTTCCTTTAGATAAATCGGTTTGTATTACTTTGTTACTTGCATGGGAGTATTTTTACCTATTTCATCTATGTCTTGGAGAGATTAAAGAAAATAAAATTACAGATAGTATCACAAATCTAATTTCTGAATTAATAAAAACAAAATAAAAAATCTACTTAATACATATATGAGTTCAACGCGACTAAATAACGATAAAGGTGAATATTGTCAACAACAAAGAGACGCAAGATTGGCTGAACAATTTGCACTTTATAAATATAAATGTATCTCAAATGATAGTGCTTTACCTTGTGTTGGTATTAATACTCCCATGATGACAAACGGATATAATAATGATATTCTCTCCAATAATGCTTCTGATATTGAAAGCGCATTATTTGGTATTGGTTCAACTAATTTAGTTAGAGCCAAAGCCCCCGTTGTTGCCAAAATGAATTGTTTACCCAATAAGAAATTTTTCAATAGACCGAAATCATTTATCCCAGAACCTTTAGTAGTCGAAAAATT
>PVMK01120110.1_pt1 | contig 13439 bp, 14 predicted proteins | sample 1853481 | NCBI WGS metagenome assembly PVMK01 (sample SAMN08533507, study PRJNA380276) | Marine sediment metagenome, whole genome shotgun sequencing project.
CGTCGGGCGCCAGGGTCTCGCCCGCTGTCCGCGCCAGCACGCGACCGCGGAAGGCGTCGCGCGGCGGCAGTCGCTGGATCAGGGCGTTCACGGTGGTGACCAGGAGACAGGGCGCCCGGTCCGCGTCTTGCCGCTCGATCAGCCGCGTCAGGGCGACGACCCGCTGGGCCAGAATGTCGCGGTGCGGGCTGACCCGGTCGTAGGGCAGACAGTCCCAAGCCGGCAGGGTCACCACCTCCAGCTCCGGGTTGAAGAACGCAACGATGGCCTTGAGGCGCGCCATGCGCGCGTCGTCCCGACACACGAAGACCTGCGGCCAATTTGGCCCGGCCTCGGACGCGGCGGGCTGCGACAGCAGCCAGGCGTCCACCCCTTCCGGCGCGTTCGCGATCAGCCGCCGAGACTTAAGTTCGAAGATTTTCTGTATATCAATCAAGATATTATGGAAGATACTTAAAGTTTAGTAGAAGGTTCATCACATCATGGTCGAACTCGGCCGGTGGCGGGTCCTGCCCCATCAGCCAGCGGTACATAAGGGGCTCCGGCACGTCGAGCAAGGCCTCGAAAAGGTCGAGCTGGGCTGGGTTCAGCTCGGCGAGGTGTCGGTCGGCGAACCCACCGATAAGCAGGTCGAGCTCCTGCATGCCGCGATGCCAGGCACGAAACGCCAGGCGCTTGCGTCGGCGCTCGAGACTTTCCGGCATCGCTGTGGCCTCCCCAGGGATGCAAACGCCCTCCTTGGCCGCTGGTGATGCCACTTGGGATTGGCCCTGTCCAGAGCGCTTTCCGGGCGGAGGTGCTATACCAGCCTGCATTGAGTAAAACTCATTGCAGGCTGGTAAGCGTGACGGCGCGCCCGAGCCACTGCGAGGAAAGCCTGCGTGGCGATTGAACGCACTACAAACTGCGATGACTCTTGCTCATCGCAGTTTGGTATTAGTCTCACGATTCGTTGCAGTAGCCGGTGGAGGGAGAAACCATGAGCGACGTCCTCGAAGGCGGGTGCCAATGCGGCAAGATCCGCTACCGCGTCACCGGGGCGCCCCTGACGCTCTACGCGTGTCATTGCACGGAATGCCAGAAGCAGTCCGCCAGCGCCTTCGGCCTCTCCCTCTGGGTCAAGCGGTCCGATCTGGAGATTCTGTCCGGCGAACCAAAGTATTGGGAACGATCGGCGGACAGCGGCAACACCACGCTCTGCGCCTTCTGCCCGGTCTGCGGCTCGCGGCTCTTTCACGCGCCGAGCGACGATCCCGAGATTTATAGCCTCAAAGGAGGTTCGCTGGACGATATCTCAAGCCTGGCGCCAGTCGGCCATATCTGGGTCCGAAGCAAACAGCCTTGGGTCGATCACGCGTGCCTGCCTGGCGAGCTGCGGTGCGAAAAGGAGCCACCAAGCTTCCAGCCACTTCTGGACTGCTGGAACGCCGCATCGCAAAGCACCTAACCCCGGCCCACTGTTCGCCGCACCTTGAATTCGCTATAAAGCGCCAAGATCCAAGCTGTCCGCCAAGCCTCTCGCTCCAGATTTCCCGGAACGTCCTTTGCGACCGGAAGTTCTTTTCCCGCTGTTTGCGCCAGTCACCGCCTTGGCGGGGATAGGCCCGCGTCTTGCCAAGCTGTTCGAGGCTCTCTCAGGGCCTCATGTGGTGGATCTCTGCTGGCACCTGCCAAGCGGGCTCATCGATCGCCGCTACTCGCCCAAGCTGAACGAAGTCGAACCGGGCCGTATCGCCACCCTGATCCTCACGGTCGGGGCGCACCGGCCACCGCGAAATCGGCGCCAGCCCTACCGGGTGCCCTGCCACGACGAGACCGGGACGATCGATCTGGTGTTCTTCCACCCGCGCGCGGACTATCTCGCCAAGGTGCTGCCCGAAGGCGAAATCCGGGTGGCGAGCGGCAATGTCGAGCTGTTCCAAGACCGGCTGCAGATGACCCACCCGGATCACATCGGCACCCGCGAGGACCTGAGCGAGCTGCAGAGCGTCGAACCGGTTTATCCGCTGACCGCCGGTCTTTCGCTCAAGGTGGTGGGCAAGGCGGTGCGCGCGGCAGTCGCGCGGGCGCCGGAGCTTGGCGAGTGGAACGACCCCGCGCTGCTCGCCCGCGAGGGCTGGGATACCTGGCACGGCAGCCTCGGCACGGCCAACGCACCGGGGTCGTTCGACGACCTGCTGCCGACGACGGCGGCCCGCGGTCGCCTCGCCTATGACGAGCTACTGGCCAATCAGCTTGCGCTCTCGTTGGTGCGCGCCCACCAGCGCCGTCAGAAGGGCCGCGCCATCCGCGGCGACGGGCGGCTCCGCGCGCGCCTCATCGAGGCCTTGCCCTTCCGCCTCACCGGTTCGCAGACCCATGCCATCCAGGAGATCACGGCGGACATGGCCGAACCGGCGCGCATGCTGCGCCTGCTCCAGGGCGACGTCGGCAGCGGCAAGACGGTGGTCGCCCTCATGGCCATGCTGAGCGCGGTCGAGGCGGGCGGACAGGCGGTGCTGATGGCGCCCACCGAGATCCTGGCCCGCCAGCATTTCGCCACCATCGAGCCGTTGGCCGCGGCGACCGGCGTCGGCTTGGAGATTCTGACCGCGCGGGAAAAGGGCCGCGCCCGTGCGGGGATTCTCGAACGGCTGGCCAGCGGCGAGTCCGGCCTTGCCGTCGGCACCCATGCCCTGTTCCAGGACGAGGTCGCCTTCCGCGATCTCGCCCTGGCGGTGATCGATGAGCAGCACCGCTTCGGCGTGCATCAGCGCCTGACGCTGACCGGCAAGGGGCGCGCCGCCGACGTTTTGGTGATGACCGCCACGCCCATTCCCCGCACCCTCATGCTGACCTCCTATGGCGACATGGACGCCTCGCGATTGACCGAGAAGCCGGCCGGCCGTCAGCCGGTGGACACCCGCACCCTGCCCCTCGAGCGGATCGGCGAGGTCGTGGCGGCGGTCGCCCGGGCGCTGGATGGCGGCGCCAAGGTCTATTGGGTCTGCCCGCTGGTGGCCGAGTCCGAGGTGAGCGACCTCGCCGCCGCGGAAGCGCGCTACGACGCCCTGAAGGAGCGCTTCGGCGCCAAGACGGGCCTGGTGCACGGCCGCATGAAGGGGCCCGATAAGGACCGGGCGATGAGAGATTTCGCCGAAGGCGACGTCGACCTGCTGGTGGCGACCACGGTCATCGAGGTCGGCGTCGACGTGGCCAAGGCCACCGTGATTGTGATCGAGCACGCCGAGCGGTTCGGGCTTTCCCAGCTGCATCAGTTGCGCGGACGCGTCGGCCGCGGCACCGCGCGCTCGACCTGCCTGCTGCTCTATCAGGGTCCGCTTGGCGAAACCGCCAGGGCGCGCCTCAAAATCCTGCGCGAAACCGACGATGGCTTCCGGATCGCCGAGGAGGATCTGCGGCTCCGGGGCGCCGGTGAGCTGCTCGGCACGCGGCAAAGCGGGCTTCCGGAGTTTCGCCTCGCCGACCTTGCGGTGCATGGCGACCTGCTCGCCGCGGCGCGGGACGACGCCCGCCTCGTCCTCGAACGCGACCCCGAGTTGGAGGGGCCGCGCGGTCAGGCGCTGAGGACGCTGCTCTACCTATTCGAGCGCGACGCCGCCGTCAGGTTTCTGCACTCCGGCTGACCGCCGGCTCGATGACCGGTCCGCCCTCGGGCCCGCCCTCCGCGCCGGCCTCGGTTGTCGGTTTTGCTGGAGCTGGCTCCTGCGGCGGTGCGGCGTTCTCGCCCTTTGTTTCCGGGTCGGGCGGCGTGACGATGCCACCGGAAACCACCATCTTCAAGCCCTCTTCCACCGTCATTTCGAGATGCTGAACCTTCTCTCTGGGCTCGAACAGGAGGAACCCCGAGGTCGGATTGGGCGTGGTCGGCAGAACACGGTGAGGACGTCCCTGTCGATCATGCTGCGCACCGGCCCCTCGGTCGCGCCGGTCAAGAAGGCGATCGCCCAGACCTCCTTGCGCGGATATTCGATCAGCACGACCTCGCGGAAGGCATTGGACTTCTGCGCCAGCACCGATTCGAAGATCTGCTTGAGGGCGCCGTAGATCGAGCGGACCACCGGGACCTGTGACAGCAGCCGCTCGCCCATGCGCGTGATCATGCGGCCCGTGATGCCGGCCGTCAAAAACCCGATAAAGGTGAGGCCGATGAACGAGACCACGAGGCCCAGGCCGGGAACGTCGAAGGGCAGATAGGTCCCCGGATTCCAATTCGGCGGAATCAAGGGCACCACGCGGTTGTCGACAAAGGCGACGAACTTCCACACCAGCCAGAAGGTGATGCTGATCGGCGCGGTGACCAGGATGCCGGCCAGGAAATAGTTGCGAAGGCGGCCGGCCTTGGCCGCCTTAGGCCGCGGCTCGCGCTTTGGCGAAGGCTCGGCCTTGGTCTGCTCGGCTCGTTCGGATTGGCGGCTTTCCAGAGCCTCTTCCAGGTGCCAATCGTCGCCCAGTTGATTCTTGCCCGGTTCGACGATGCCGCCGGAGATCACCAGCTTGATCCCCTCCTCCACCGAAATGTCGAGGATGTGCACGTCCCTGTCCGGCACGAACAAGAGGAAGCCGGTGGTTGGATTGGGCGTCGCGGGAATGAAGACATTGATGACCTTGTCGCCGGTGCGCCGCTGCACCTCGCCCACGGTCTGGCCGGTCACGAAACCGACCGCCCAGGTGCCCCGCCGCGGGTACTCGATAAGGCAGACCTGCCTGAAGGTGTTCGACTGCTGGGCGAGAACGGTCTCGAAGATCTGCTTCGTGCCGCTGTAGACGCTGCGCACCACCGGCACGCGCGCGAGCACCCCCTCGCCCATCCGCATGAGGGCGCGCCCGAACAATCCCGCGGCGAGGAAGCCGGCCAGGGTAAGAACCACCATCATGGCCACCACGCCCAGCCCCGGAATGGAGAAGGGTAGATAGGTCTCCGGGTTCCAGTTGGGCGGAATCAGCGGCGTGACCCGGCTGTCGATGAAATCGATCAGGTTCCAGGCAATCCAGATGGTGAGGCTGACCGGCGCGGTGATCAGCACGCCGGCGAAGAAATAATTGCGCAGGCGTGCCGTCGGCCCGGTCCGCAAGCGTTCCGGCTTTGGTGACCGCTTCTGCTCCGGCGGGGCGTCGGTCTTTCGCTTACGGGTCTTGCTTCGTGCCATATGGCTTCACAGCTCGGTTCTCTCGCTCCGCGCCGAATCGCGCGGGTGAGGAGTATATAGGGAGCGCTATTGCAGCGACAGAACCATGCTGTTGGCCCCGGAGCGCGCCGGCACGCTCAGTTTTGGCAAATCGCCCAAGCGTTAAAGGAAGGCCTGCAAGGCCGCCAAGGTGTCGGCCGGCGCCTCCTCCGCCAGATAGTGGCCGCAGTCGATCGACCGGCCGGTCACGTCGCCGGCGCGCTCGCGCCACAGCCCCAAGACGTCGTATAACCGCCCCACCAGGCCTTGGGTCCCCCAGAGCACAAGCAAGGGACAGGCGATCTTGCGGTTCAGGTCGGCCCGGTCGTGGTCCAGGTCGATCGTGGCCGCGGCCCGGTAATCTTCGCAACTGGCATGGATGGCGGCGGGGTCGCGGAAGCAGCGCTTGTAGTCCTCCAGCGCCGCGGGATCGAAGGTCTCGGACACGTCCTTGCGAGGGTCGAGGCCGAAGCCGCCGGTTTTACTTTCGAGATAGAAGTCAGGGTCTGCCGCGATCAGCCGTTCGGGAAGGTCGTAGGGCTGGATCAGGAAGAACCAGTGATAATAGCCGCTGGCAAAGGCCATATCGGTCCGTTCATACATCGCCAAGGTGGGACAGATATCGAGCACCGCGGCCCGCTCGACCCGATTCGGATGGTCGAGCGCCATGCGGTGGGCGACCCGCGCGCCCCGGTCATGGCCGACCACGGCGAATCGCTCGAATCCGAGGCTGCTCATCACCTCCACTTGATCCCGGGCCATGGCGCGTTTCGAATAGGTCGCATGCGCCGGATCGCTGGCCGGCTTGGCCGAATCGCCATAGCCGCGCAGATCCGCCGCCGCCACGGTGAAACGTTCGGCCAGGTACGGCGCGACGCGGTGCCACATGACATGGGTCTGCGGATAGCCGTGCAGCAACAAGAGCGGCGGGCCGCTGCCACCCAGGCGCAGATTGATCTCGGCCCCGGAGGTCGCCACGCGCCGCGTCTCGAACCCGTCAAACACGATAAGTTGACCTCATTCTCCCTGAACGCCAAAGCCGGCTTACCATGTAACGGGTTAGGCTGGGATGCTCAATCATGCCCCTGTCGCCCCGACTCCTATCGCTCGCCACGGCAGTGCCCCGCTATCGCCTGTCGCAGAGCGACGTGGCCGCCATCGCCCGGCGCATCTTCGACGGGCCCGATAGCGAGATCGAGTACATGTTGCCGATCTTCGAGAACGCGGGCATCGCCCAGCGCTATTCCTGTGTGCCGCTGGATTGGTACCTGGAGCCGGTCGGCTGGAAAGAGCGCAACAGGCTCTATCTCGAGAACGCGCTCGACCTCATCACGACGGTGGCGACCGACTGCCTCGACCAAGCAGGCCTGAGCGCCGCGCAGGTGGACGCGATCCTTTGCGTCTCCACGACCGGCCTGTCGACCCCCAGCCTCGACGCGCGCCTCATGGACCGCCTGCCGTTCCGCCCCGACGTGGAGCGCCTGCCTGTCTTCGGCCTGGGCTGTGCCGGCGGCACTCTCGGCCTCGCCCGCGCCGCCGCCCTGGCTCAGGCGAAACCGGGCAGCCGCGTTCTGGTGATCGTGGTCGAGTTGTGCGGTCTCACCTTCCGCTCCGGCGACCAGAGCCGCGCCAACATCGTCGCCACCGCGCTGTTCGGCGACGGCGCCGCCGCCGCGCTCGTGACCGCCGACCCGGACGATGGCGTTTCAGGGGACGGCGTTGCTGGAACCTACCCGACATTGCTTCATTGGGGCGAGCACCGCTGGCCCAACTCGCAAGACGTCATGGGCTGGCGGGTCGAACCGGACGGTTTCGGCGTGCTGTTTTCCAAGGACATCCCCAGCCTGATCCGCGCCGACTTCGTCCCTGCGCTGGACCGCTTCCTGGCCCGGTCCGGCACCGACCGCGGCGCGCTCTCCGGCTATGTCTGCCATCCCGGCGGCGAGAAGGTCGTCGGCGCCTTCGAAGAGGTGCTCGGCCTGGCATCGGGGTCCATGCGCCATGCCCGCGACGTACTGCGCGACCACGGCAACATGTCGGCGGCATCGGTGCTATTCGTGCTCGAGCGGGTGCTGGCCGACCGGCCCCAGGGGCGCCTGCTGCTCGCCTCCCTCGGGCCCGGGTTCACGGCCGCCTTCGCGGTGATGGACGTGCCGTGAGCCTGCCGCTGGGTCTGCCGCAGGTCATCGTGTTGCTGGTGGCGGCACAACGCTTGGCGGAGCTGATTTACTCTCGCGGGAATGCCCGGCGCCTCATGGCCGAGGGCGGGATCGAGCACGGCGCGTCCCGTTATCCCCTCTTGGTGCTGTTGCACACCGCTTGGCTCGTCGCGCTGTATTTCTTCGTCCCACCCGAAGCGGCGGTCTCCTGGCTCTTGATCGGGGCCTATCTGCTGCTGCAAGCCGCGCGCCTTTGGGTCGTTGCCAGCCTCGGCCGCTTCTGGACGACGCGGGTCATCACCCTGCCCGGCGCGCCTCTGGTGCGCCGCGGCCCCTACCGTTGGCTGAAGCATCCCAATTACCGTGTCGTGGCGGCGGAAGTTGAGGTCCTTCCGCTGGCCTTCGGCGCCTGGGAGCTGGCCCTCGGCTTCTCGTTGGCCAACGCGGCGCTGCTGGCCGATAGGATCCGCATCGAAGAGACGGCCCTGGCGCCCCGGCGCAACATCCCCCGGACGCCCTCTTGAAGCCCCACTCTTGAAGCCCCTTTGGCAATTTGCTGTGCTCTCCCGATCCAGGACATCAGCTGAAGGGAGCCTGCCCAGGGCCGGATGAGCGCAAGCCATATCTTCTATTTAACTTTAGAAATACCAGACAAGATATTGATTCTATTATTGAAAAGTTGGTGCGGCTGAGAGGACTTGAACCTCCACTCCCTTGCGAGAACTAGCACCTGAAGCTAGCGCGTCTACCAATTCCGCCACAGCCGCGGGCCGAAGCCCCGGGACGGGGCCTGTTCGAGGCTGGCGATCCGATTCGATGCACCCGGCAGCGCGGGTTGGTGCGGCTGAGAGGACTTGAACCTCCACGGGGTCTCCCCCACAGCGCCCTCAACGCTGCGCGTCTACCGATTCCGCCACAGCCGCATCGAAATCAGGTGGCACCAAGCCCCTGTTTACGGCGCTCGGGTATATAGCCTTTGGCCGCTCCAGGGCAATGGAAATTTGGGAAATGGGTGTCTCGAGATAGCGACAGGGACCAATCGATGGGCGTGCAAGCGGCCAAAGCGCCGCCCCCGCGGGCCCTCACGCCTTTATCGCAATGGCGGAGGATCGTTTAGTGCGGTGCCGGTTGGGTTACGGCAGAGATGATGGCGAGCACCATCATGGGCAGGCCCCAGACCGCCACCCGAGCCGCGGCGACCGGCCCCCAGAAGCCGTCACGGATCGTATCGTAGAACGCGCCGAAACCGTCCAAGGAAGGATCGGTGCCGGCCATCGCGGCCACCGCCGTGCTGCTGAAATAGACATAGGCCATCTCCATGATGAACACGGCAGACCAGGCGATCATCAGCACGATCACCGAATAGAAGATAAAACTGCGCATACAGCTTGTCTCCGTTGTAGAGCGGCCCGTGAGACCGGGAACATGTCCCGGCCACCTCGACGTACACCGAATTGCTGTTTCTGCCCCGACTCCAAGGCAGGCGAAGTTTAAGGTGTTCGGGAGTTTCTGGCCAACCCCCTCGTTGGGGCCTCATACGCTGACAAGTTGCCAGACTTACTTTCATAATGTTCGATCGCAAGTATCGGAAATGAACACTAAAGCCAGCCACCCAATGAGCTGGACACGAGCGGATTCTTTTCTGTGGCATAACCCTACGACAAATCGAATGATACCCGAGGCGACAGGCATGCAAGGTTAGAGGTGCGCGCCCTCCCCCTCTGCAATTGCAATTCAACGGCGTGCGCCTTTGCTGACGCGAAGTGGACCAATTTGTCACACGGTCTCACATGTCGTCCGGACCGGTCGTCCGGACCGGTCGTCCGGACCATCAGGGCCATTCGATACCGCTGTTGAGACGAACAAAGGGGGAGTTTCTCCGATGTTGCGAATTTGGCGATTGGGCGTTTCGGCAGGCGTCTTGGTCCTGCTCGCGGGATGTCAGTCCTTCATTGGCGCGTTCAGCGCCGAAGACAACCTGGAAGCGGCCAGGAACGCCGGCCCGCCTGCAGGGGCGTTCGGCGCCGCCTTGCAGCAGGAGTACATCGCGATCGCTCAGATCGAGCTCGACGAGTACGATTTTGAACATGCCGATACCTTCGCACTCAAAGCCATTGCCGCCGCGAATGGTGAAGACGTGCAGCCTGAAGATCCCGGCGACTGGACTCTATCCAGGGACCTGGCCGGACAGTTCTATGCTGCGCGCGGCCAACTCCTCCTGGCCCTGGACAACAACGGCCGTACCGCGGCGCCAGGCGATGCGGCCCAGGCTCAGGCCATGTTCGACTGCTGGATACAGGAACAAGAGCTAGCCAACGAAGGCCACCAACCGGAGGATATCGCCGCCTGCCGCGAAGCCTTCGAGGCGGCGCTCGCCAGGGTCCAGGAGGCGATCGCCGAGCCCGAACCGATGGCCGAAGCACCGCCGCCTGCGCCGGAGCCGCCGGCCCGCGACTATCTGGTCTACTTCGACTTCGACAAGACCGATATCCGCACCGATGCCGCGAGCATCCTGGACCGGGTGGCCGAGGCCGTTGTCGAGCTGGGGTCTGGCGAGGTCTCACTGACCGGCTTTACGGATACGGCGGGGACCGGAAGCATACAACCAGACACTCTCGCTCCAACGGGCCGATTCCGTGCGTGCTTATCTCGAGGGCCTGGGCTTGACCGTCACCATGTCGACCGGCGGCAGGGGCGAGCACGACCTTCGCGTGCCGACACCGGACGGCGTCGAGGAGCAGGAAAACCGGCGTGTGGAGGTCCGGATCAACTGACCGAAAGAACCTGGGCCCGCGGGCCCGCGGCGCCCCAGCGACGGGCGCCGCTTGGCCTTAGCTGGCATGTGCGGAGCCTTCCGCTTGAGATGTCGGACATTTAAGACGCTTGCTTGTGATTAAGCACAAGGTAACATGGCCTTGCCAAAGTTGGGAAACCAGCTTCTTGGAGGGGCCCATGATTGCCACGGCCTTCGTACGTTTCTGTAGTTGCTTCTTCTTGGCCTTCGGCCTGGCAATCGTATTGCCCGGGATCACGTTGACTGGCCCGGCGCAAGCCGGCGAATCGAACCCCTTCGAAGCCTCGTTGGCCTCGAACCTTTTGCAAAGCCGCGCTCAAATTCGAATTTACCGGCACGACGATCAGGCCGACCTCGCCTGCCAGTCCCGCACCTTCGTGGCCGCGAAGGTTGTTCGGACACCGCGCATCGTCAACGAAACGCTCAACGAGCGTAAATGGATCGAGCGCTGGGTGCTGGACCGCTGCGGCGATCGCGTGACCTACGATGTCTATTTCACCGAGGTTGGCCAGGGCGGCGCCATATTCTCCTTCCTGGAAGTCCAGTAGCACGCCAGTAGTACGCTGGATCGGGCCGCCGCTCTCTCACCGCCAGATCTGCCGTCTCTCCGCTAATACCAATCTCGATGATAATCGCCCATCTCATGGGGCGAAGCGGCCCGCCGGGTAGGCGCGGCGCGCCGCGCGATGCTGGGGCCATCGACTGGGCCCCTCCCTCCGCCCAAACCCCAGAAACCACCTAGCCGCCGACCCTGCCTTGCACCGGCAATGTCTGTTAGGCTGCGGCCCCAGCCGCGTGTCTTTGCGCGGTCTTTGGGGGCACGGTTACGCCTCAGACGCCATGATCGGTGAAGGAAAGCAAGCACCATGCGGATACTGGTGACAGGCGCGAGCCGAGGGATCGGCGCGGCCATCTGCCGACGGCTGGCTCACGATGAGAGCGTGACCCGAAACGGCCCTCTGAAGCTCGCTCTCTGCGCCTCGCGGGAGTCCGCCGAACTCGAATCGATGGAAGAGGCCATGCGAGAAACCGGCGCCGAAACGCTTGCGCTCGCCGGCGACCTCGCGGACCCAGTCGTTCCGCCGATGCTGGTGGAACGGAGCTGCGCGGCCTTCGGCGGACTGGACGCCCTCGTGCTCAATGCCGGCATTTCCCCGGTCTCGCCCCTGGCGGCGCTTCCCCTGGAAGGCTGGGAGCGGGTCATGAACGTCAACCTGCGCTCGGCCTGGCTGATGGCGAAAGCGGCCCATCCGGCGCTCAAGGCGGCGCGCGGCCAGATCGTCACCATCGCCTCCATGTCGGGCGTGAACCCGCAGCCGGGCATGGGCGCCTATAGCGTATCCAAGGCCGGGCTGATCATGCTGACCCGTCTCATGGCTCAGGAATGGGCGGCCGACGGGCTGCGGGTCAACTGCGTCTCTCCCGGCATGGTCCTGACCCCGATGACCGAGGCGAACTACAGCGACGAGGACTTCAAGCGACGCCGCGAGGCCATGTGTCCGATCCCGCGTATCGGCGCGGCCGAAGGTGACATCGCCGGCGTTGTGTGCTTCCTGCTGTCTCAGGATGCTGGCTACATGACGGGGCAGAACCTTCTCGCGGACGGCGGCCTGTCGGATTCGATCCTGCGGGTGCTGCCCAGACGCTCGAGCTGAGGTAACGTGGATGGCATGGGCGATAAACGAGTGCGGGCGTATAGCGATGAGACCCCTGTTCCTGATGGCAATGATGCTGACTCTGCTGGCGGCTTGCGCCGAGCGAGAGGAGTCGAAGGCCGATCTGACGCTTGCATGTCGGCTCACCAAGTGTGTCTGCGCGGGACCGGAGAAGCTGTTTCTCCAGGAAGACGAGCCTGAACCGGTGCTGTGGAGCGAAACCGGCGATGCCTACTGCCCGGATGGCTTCGAGCTGAAGCTCGCCGAAGAGTGACGGAGCGGCAATAGCCCTGGCTAGCGGCGCTCACACGCCGCGGCTTTGGTCCATGAAGAACCCGAACATCACCGCTAGAACGATGAACAGCACCACGCCGACCCCCCAGGCGGAAGGTCCCGCCCACTTCGGCAGCGGCGCGAAGCGGCGGGCCAGCCAGCGGCGGTAACGCTTGGCCAGCCAAACGGCAAGCACGGCCGACAGTCCAATCAGGACGAAGACCATGATCTGCCAAGCGAGCTCGTTGAGATAGCCGTCGTTCTCCATGACGAGACTTTAGCGCGGGCCGGCTCGGGAGAACACCGTCTTCAAGCGCCATAGCGGCATCCCCTGTGTTATACCAAGGAGCGCCGATAATAACTCCATAGAGACGGCTTCCCTCCTACCCGGCGGATCGCCCACGCGATCTCTAGGGGTTATTATCGGCGTTCCTTGGTATTAGGCTGGCGCCGACCCGTTGCCAGGAGTGGGCCGGCCGTCAAGAGCGCTTCGCCGATGCTGGAACCGAGACACGAACAAACGCTCCCCCAGGTGCTGCGCAACCGCGCCGAACGCCACGGCGACAAGGTCTGGATCGTGACCGACCAACGCTCCTTCACCTATGGCGAAATGGACCGGCAATCCGACCGCCTGGCCCGCGGCCTCGCCGGTCTCGGCATCGCCGGCGGCGAAACCGTGCTGATCATGCTGCCCAACGCGGTCGAGATCATTCTCGTGTGGTGCGCCCTGGCCAAGCTCGGCGCGGTCGAGGTGCCGGTGAACACGCACCTGCGGGGGGCCGTTCTCGCCCACATCATCAATAACTCCGCCGCTACGACACTTGTCGTGGATCGGCAATACTGCGACCGGTTGCAGGCCGTCGGCGATCAGCTATCGGGGCTCGAGCGCCTCCTGGTGGTTGCCGACGACGGCGACGATAGAGTGCCGCCGCCGGCTTGGCCGGCCGCCTTCGAGACCGTCGCCTTCGAGAGCCTCTTGGTGGACGGAGAAACACCGCTTCCGGAGGAGCCCCGCTATCGCGACCTCATGGCGGTGATGTACACCTCGGGCACGACCGGTCCCTCCAAGGGCGTAATGATCACCCACGCCCACGCCTACGAATACGCCCTCAGCGGTATCGAGCTCCTGGAGATGACGGGCGAAGACGTCTACTACGCGCCGCTGCCGCTGTTCCACATCGCCGGTCAATGGGCCGGCGTCTATGCCTGCTGCATCATGGGGGCCACGATCGTGGTGCCCAAGAACTTCAGCCTCACCGGATGCTGGGACGAGGTGAAGCGGCACAAGGCAACCTGCACCTTCCTGCTCGGCGCCATGGCGAACTTTCTCCATGCCCAGCCACCGCGCGCCGACGACACCGATAATCCCCTGGAGCGGGCGTTGCTGGTG
>PVMK01130577.1_pt1 | contig 13438 bp, 18 predicted proteins | sample 1853481 | NCBI WGS metagenome assembly PVMK01 (sample SAMN08533507, study PRJNA380276) | Marine sediment metagenome, whole genome shotgun sequencing project.
CGGCGGAGCCGAGTATATGCCTCACCGGCGGCTTTAAGTCTTCAGGTAAAACTAATTATTCGATCTTGCCTTAAAGGGTAAAGCCTTTTTTTTCGAACCAGAAGAACAAGAAAATTGTTCCGGCCCAGAACATCAAAATGATGGCCAGAAGTCCTACTAAACCTCCGGCAAGGGAACGCACCAAGGAGTACATTTTTACCCTTAGCTCATTCGCGGGGAAAGCGGGAAGGGGAAAAATACAATACAAACTCAAGCAATGACCCCAAAGGCAACAAGGAAGACCACTTGCAATGAGCCTGTTGTTGGGCTTTACTTGTTCGGAAGCTTACTGCGTGCAGCAAGAACAGAAGGGCGGAGTAACCGTTCGCCGCGTATGATATGGAGAATTATGACGCGCGGACCCTCTTCCCGGTAAAAAATTCGGCATGGTGTTTCGACGATCTGTCTGTAGCGCCATCCCTTTAGCTCCTGTGGCTTGGAACCGCTCTTGGGATGATCGGCAAGCTGACCCACGTGTTGAAACACGTTCTGGACCAACACTTTCGCCGCTTCCGGATTGTCCAAGGCGATGTAGTCAGCAATGGCATCCAGGTCGCTAAGCGCCGGTTCGGCCCAAATTACTTCAGCCATCGATTCATGCGCTTCTTGGCCTGCGCATGAGTGAGGATACGCCCTTCCTCAACGGCTTTCTCCCCACGCGCGATTCCTTCAAGCAGGCTCATCCGCTGCTGTAAGGTCTCGTAGGTTTCAACGTCCACCAAGTAGGCGCTTGGCACGCCGTGCTGCGTAATCAGGATAGGCTCCTTGCTCCGTTCCAGCTCGGAAAGAAGCTCTGTGGCTTGACGCTTCAGTGTCGTGACAAGTTCGGTTCGCATAGGAGTGATACTATAGTAGCACTATGGTTTTGGCAAGCCCGATTTGGCTGATGCGTTTGTTAGGGCGAGATGCATCAATCTACAGCTGTGTACCAGAAAACGTGAGAGAAATCTTTTCCACACCCTCCTCGAAAGGGCCCAAAGTCCGTCCACCGAGCTATAGATGCCCAGCGGCCCTTGGCTTAGGGCCAAGAGTGAAGGACTATTTATTCTATCGGCGGACGATAAGCACGGAACATGGCGCATGCTCGAGAACCTTCTGAGACACACTCCAAGCAGAAAGCGTTTGATCCCTTTTAATCCTCGCGCTCCTACCACAATCATTTGAACGTCTTGCTGCTTGGCTGATTCGAGGATGGCCAGTGGAGGGTCACCACATTTCCATTCAAGATTCACCTCATAGGGTCCATTCTGAAACGGTTCAGCGATTTCACGAAGAAATTCTCCGGTTGGAGCCCCGCCCCTGCCAAGGACTACAGGGGCAAGCTCGACACCTTGCGGGGATGACGACAGGAAAAATCCGTCATTCCCACGAAGCCTGCCCTCACGTTTACGCGCTGTAGCGCTTCTACGCGCAAGCACAAAGGCAGGAGAGGGAATTTAAGTGCTCTTGGAATCTCTGGGTCCCCTCCTATGCATAACCCTACCTGCTTCACTGAGGAAGACTGGGACCTCTCTCTTAATGCTTGTGGGGAAATATGCGACATTTCATTGCACAGGCTCTTTCTTCAGGCCTCACTTTTCTTGCTCCTCCGATGATGTTCTTGCTTTAGCCTTCTCGCTGTCCACTTCTTGCACTTCGTATCTCTCTCGAACTTCCTCTCTGTTCTCAATGGGATACGAACGTTTTCGTGACTCATTGTTGTGCTATTTTTAGCAACTTTTCAGAAACCGGCATATCTGGCATGGAGTTTGATCTTTAGTAAACATCAGATGCTGGTGTTTGCAGATATGAACTACTTCTATTCCGAGGATTAACAGACACGATGCATAACCTGCTTTTCCTCTTTGGATGAAAAGCAGCATCAAGGAGGTAGACCGATGAAATGTCCTCACTGTCTTGGATTTATGGTGATCGATGCATGCCTCAATATGGAGGGTGATCGCAATAAGGTATGGATTGAGGAATGGCGGTGTCTCAATTGCGGAGAAGTCTTTGACTTGCGCACATTGGAAAATCGAGCGTTACAACGTCAGGGAAGACATTTGTGGCGAACACGGGAGGCAGGCCACTCTCTCGTCAGGTGATTGGAGAGCGGGATGAACACTTTTTTGCGATCGGTGGGATGGACGGTGGTTGTCACAATGACCACGTTGGGAATATGGGGTGGCTCTGTATGGGGACAACAACAGGAAGTGATCGGAGGCGGCCGGTATCTGTATGAAAAGTTTTGCAAAATATGTCATGGACCAAGAGCTATGGGCAACGGGCCTCAAGCTCCCTCCCTCACCCCGAAGCCCACGGACCTGACGACCTTGCGTCAACGCAACAAAGGGACTTTTCCCTTTTGGCAGGTCTATCGCATGATTGATGGCCGTGTGGATGTGCCCGGTCACGGAACACGCGAGATGCCGGTCTTTGGGGTATGGTTCCGGATCCCGGATGATGAGGTCTCGATTGAAACCGAATGGGCCGATCAAGTACGGGGGCGGATCTGGCAATTGTTATCGTATCTCGCATCGATTCAAGTCCCGTAAGCGTTTCGTCCACCATTACCCGACGTTCGCAATGACAAAAGATGGCATAAACTTCCGACAAAGGCGAGGAGCACACAAAGATGAGTCGACAATTTTACACGATGAGTTTCTTATTTTCTCTGCTCATGCTGGCATGCCCGATGTGGGGTTTTAGCCAAGAGCCCTTTGGCAACCCTAAAGAGGGGAAAATGCTCTATGAAAAGCATTGTGCGCAATGTCATGGAACCAATGGGGCCGGAGACGGGCCAGACACCCAATTCTTAATTGTACCGCCTGCTAATTTTCATTCGCTGGCATCCAGATCGAAAACCGACTGGGATTTAATGACCACTATCACATTTGGCGCCGCATTCTCTCCCATGCATGGGTGGGCTAATCGTTTGACCGAAGAGGAGCGATGGGATGTCTTGCGGTATATCCGGTTACTCGCACCGTTTAATCCCATGGCTCGTTACCAACCAGCGTCCAACGGGTAACCGCTAATACCACCAATCGTCAAGTTGGCAGTGATGTTTTCACCCTTAATTTTATTTCATCTACTCATCAAGGAGGTTTTGCCATGTCAGACATGTTGAAAGTGATCGAAGTGCTAGCGGAATCGGACACAAGCTGGGAGGATGCCGCCTCGGAGGCTGTTACTCGCGCGGCAAAAAGCGTTCATGGGATTAAATCCATTTATATCAAGGACGTAGAAGCCAAAGTGGAGAATAACAAAATTACCAAATACCGGATTACTGCAAAAATCTCGTTTACCTTAGATTAGATGATGGATCCTTTATGGTCGTTGGGAGGAATTCTTCCGAGGGAAGTAAATAAAGAAGGGGGCCGTTGAATATTTCACGGCGTTGGCTCATAAATCCTCGTAAGGAGCCCATTATCATTAACGGGAGGGAATGTTCAAAAAAGTTCGTCCAGCAAGGCCGCAGCTATTTTGACGCGCGGAGCGTACTCTCAGTACGTGAGCACGGCAAAATAGCGAGAACGCCGCTGGCGGCTTTTTTCAACATTCCCAGAAGGATTCCTGCCAACGGTCTAGGGGAAGGAATACAAAATTCGCGGAAGGGATAGGGTGGCGTACAGGGATCAACCCAATTACCGTTATCCTCGCGGACTTTGGCGGGAATCCATCTTCGGAAAAATACCTGGATTCCCGCCTCCGCGGGAATGACAGAAAAACCAACCAGAATGGATGCCGGAGAACCTTCCCCGAGATGGGAACATTTCCCTCATGATGCGGATATGGGCGTTCGCGGCCTCGGCCACTCGAAAGCCGAAGCCTTTGAACAAGCTGCCTTGGCTTTGACGGCCGTTACCGTGGATCCAGATCGCATCCATCCTCATCTCAAGAGGACCTTCTCCTGTGAAGCCCCGGACGATGAATTGTTACTCGTGGATTGGTTGAATGCCCTGGTATGTGAAATGGATACAGACAAGATGGTGTTCACTCGTTTTCATGTCATGCTCAATAACCATCAGATGGAAGCTACGGCCTGGGGGGAACATTTTGATCGGTGCCGGCACGAGCCGGCAGCGGAAGTAAAAGGCGCAACATACACGGAACTTTCGGTGCACCAGCTCCCAAACGGATCTTGGGTGGCGCAATGTGTTGTCGATGTCTGAAATGAGCCCCTAAACATGGACCTTTCTCTCCTAACACCAGTTTCTGAACATGAGTGGTACATTCTCCCTACCAGGAATATGATGGGTCCCCGGGATTATATATGCCAGTGAACCCTTAGTTCGGGAGATGGATCACAAGGTCTATGAACAGATCACTAACGTGGCGGGTCTCCCAGGCATCGTACAAGCCTCCTATGCCATGCCCGATGCGCACTGGGGCTATGGTTTTCCGATTGGAGGCGTGGCTGCCTTTGATGCTGCTCGAGGTGGTGTGGTTTCTGCGGGTGGTGTGGGATTCGATATTTCTTGCGGCGTTCGAACGCTGTATACCGGCCTCCAGAGAAAGGATATCGAACCGGTCAAGCAAGAGCTGGCCGATATTCTTTATCAGAACGTGCCTGCCGGTGTCGGAAGTACCGGGCGCCTTCACCTTGATACCAAGGGGATGGATGCCATGCTGTCCGGAGGCGCGCAGTGGGCTATCAAGCAAGGTTACGGTCGCCCCAAAGACTTGAACCGGATTGAAGAGCACGGCTGTATGAAGGGAGCCCTGCCACATTGTGTCTCAGAGAAAGCGAAACACCGTCAGCAGGATGAAATGGGCACGTTGGGCTCAGGCAATCATTATTTGGAAATTCAAGAAGTAGTGGAAACCTTTCATGATCCTTTGCCGGAGCAACTTGGCATTCACACCGGGGATATTCTTGTCAGTATTCACTGTGGATCTCGAGGACTTGGGCATCAAATCGGCACAGAGTTTCTTAAGAAAATGGTCGTGGCAGCTAGCCACTATGGCATCTCTTTGCCTGACCGCGAATTGGCCTGTGCCCCGATTGACTCTCCCTTAGGCCAAGAATATTTGGGGGCCATGCGTGCCGCCATTAATTGCGCATTCGCCAATCGACAGATCGTCACCCACCTCGTTCGCCTGGCGTTTTCAGAGATCTTTCCTCAGGTTGAATTACCCCTGATATACGATGTGTCTCATAACACCTGTAAGGTAGAGGAGCACACGGTGAATGGTCATACAAAACGATTGTTTGTTCACAGAAAAGGAGCCACCCGGGCATTCGGACCCGGACATCCGGACATTCCCCCCGATCTCCAGACCTTCGGTCAACCGGTCCTCATCGGCGGCACCATGGGCACCTCCTCTTATTTGTTGGTGGGAACGGCGGAAAGCATGGCACTGGCCTATGGGTCAGCCTGTCATGGAGCAGGGCGCCGCATGAGCCGTCACCAAGCCACCAGACAGTGGAAGGGAGGGGCGGTGATTGAAGATTTAGCGAAGGAAGGGATCCTCATCCGCAGTCCTTCCAAGCGGGGGGTAGCTGAAGAGGCCCCAGGAGCCTATAAGGATGTGACGGCAGTTGTCGATGTCGCTGAGGCAGCACAGTTAGCTCGTAAGGTTGCCCAAATGCGCCCTTTGATATGCATTAAAGGATAGGAGTGATTATCCAAAGATTTATGGGAGTTAGAAAGCATCGCCATTGATAATAAAAAAGAGGGGAACCTACCATGGAACCAGTACATCAAAAAAGCAGTCTTCTCCAGATCTTGGAAGCTTTTACAAAAGGATTAACGACGGTAAAGGAAGCGATTCATCTATTGAAATCGGCAAAAGATCAGTTGCCACCAGGTGAAGCACAACATGCCATTCATGAAAAGATTGAGGAAGCCGAAAGGGCGATCCAGCTTGGTCATGCGGAAATGGGGCAATCCTTAGGATTTCAACTCTGTCACTGTACATGGCCTCCTCAATTGATGGCCAGCAGCGCTTATTCTGAAGAAACCCATGTTGAACAATTCACATGCCCAAATTGTGGGAAAACGGTTTCTCTCTCCAATCGTAAAAACCCAAGTGAAAAAGTCACAGCCTTTGATCCATATGATGTGTATTAACAGCATTCCCCGAAAAACTTGCAACCCGGAACGATCTAATCATGACCGTCAAAACCTCTCAGGCCACCTATATACGCTGGTTTGAAGAAATCAGCGCCGAGGATATTCCGTTTGTTGGCGGAAAAAATGCTTCCCTCGGCGAAATGTATCAAGCCTTAACGCCACGGGGAGTCAAGATCCCCAATGGATTTGCTATTACCGCTGAGGCCTACCGATATTTTCTTCGTGAAGCCAAACTTGATTCGACGATTCATGAAATCCTGAAAGATCTCGATACCAATGATCTCGGAAATCTCCGCCAACGGGGCAGTCGAGTTCGTCAAGCTATTCTTGGCTCAGCTCTCCCCTCTGACCTTGAAAACCTCATCACCATTGCATACCAAGAGTTGAGTGAAGGGCTTACAGGGCCTGCAGATGTTGCTGTTCGGAGCAGCGCCACGGCAGAGGATTTGCCCGATGCCAGTTTTGCAGGGCAACAGGAAACCTACCTGAATGTCCAAGGGGATCTCTCATTGCTGGAAGCCTGCAAACGATGTTTTGCATCGTTGTTCACTGATCGGGCCATTTCCTATCGAGTCGATAAAGGGTTTGACCATTTTCAAATCGCCCTTTCTATTGGTGTGCAGCAGATGGTGCGTTCCGATCTGGCGGCGGCAGGAGTCCTATTCACGATTGATACCGAAACCGGCTTCTCTAATGTGGTTCTGATCAACGCCTCCTACGGGCTTGGGGAAAACGTCGTTCAGGGAACTGTCAATCCCGATGAATATTATGTGTTTAAACCAACTCTCAAGCAGGGCTTTCGGCCAATTCTTCACAAAATTTCCGGGAGCAAAGAGTTCAAACTGATTTACGATATCGGGGGAAGCAAGATGGTCAAAAACGTGCCGGTCTCTCTTGAGGACCGAAACCGTTTTGCCATTACTGATGAAGAAATTCTGACGCTCGCCCGATGGGGTTGCATTATTGAGGACCATTACAGTGCGAAGAAAGGCCGCCCCTGTCCCATGGACATCGAATGGGCCAAGGATGGGCAGACGGGAGATCTGTTCATTGTGCAAGCCAGGCCCGAAACAGTTCAATCAGGAAAAGACCCCGATGTGTTGGAAACCTATCACCTGACGCAACGGGGACCGGTCCTTATTCAAGGGCGGAGTGTGGGGGAAAAAATTGGGCAGGGACCGGTTCGGGTGATTAAACATGTCGAAAATCTCCAAGACTTTCAAAATGGAGACGTGTTGGTCACGGACAAAACCGATCCGGATTGGGAACCCATCATGAAAAAGGCGGCAGCCATCGTCACAAATCGTGGGGGACGGACCTGTCATGCGGCGATCGTCAGTCGGGAACTCGGGCTTCCGGCCATTGTCGGTACAGAGCGGGCCACCGATGTTCTCAAGGATGAACAAATGGTGACGATTTCCTGTGCGGAAGGCGATACAGGATTCATCTATGAAGGGAAACTGCCTTTTGAAGTCGAACGAGTCCCTCTCAAAAATCTTGGACACCCGAAAACCAAGGTCATGATGAACGTTGCAAACCCTGAGGAAGCTTTTTCGCTTTCCTTCATTCCTAATGATGGAGTAGGGCTGGCTCGTGAGGAATTCATTATCAACACCTTCATTAAGATCCATCCTCTGGCGCTGCTGGCGTACCAAAACCTGGAAGATGCCAGCGTGAAAACTGCGATTGATCGTCTCACTACGGCTTATACGGACAAAACACAATACTTTGTCGACAAACTCGCTCAAGGGGTTGGCATGATCGCGGCGGCGTTTTTTCCCAAAGATGTCATTGTGCGTATGAGCGACTTTAAGTCGAACGAATATGCCAATTTAATTGGTGGGAAAACCTTCGAACCGTCTGAAGAGAATCCCATGATCGGATTCCGTGGCGCCTCCCGTTACTATGATCCCCGATATCGTGAAGGTTTTGCCTTGGAATGTCAGGCCATGAAACAGGTCAGAGAGAACATGGGCCTTACCAACGTCAAACTCATGATTCCTTTTTGCCGAACCGTTGAGGAAGGGAAACGAGTGCTGGAGGAGATGGCAAAACACGGGCTTCAGCGTGGAGAAAAGGGCTTGGAAGTTTATGTCATGTGTGAAATCCCCAGTAATGTCATCCTGGCTGAGGAATTTGCGGAAATCTTCGATGGGTTTTCTATCGGATCCAATGATCTGACCCAACTCGTGCTTGGCGTGGATCGGGATTCAGAAATCGTGGCCCATGTTTTTGATGAGCGCAATCCGGCCGTCAAACGCTTTATCGCATCCGTGATTAAGGCGGCCAAAGCCAAAGGACGAAAGATCGGCATCTGCGGCCAAGCCCCAAGCGATTATCCGGAGTTCGCTCAATTTCTCGTCGAGCAAGGGATCGATAGTATCTCGCTCAATCCTGACTCCGTATTGAAAACAACGGTGAAAATCCTGGAGGTGGAGAAAAGTCTGGGTCAGTAGAAAGAAAGTCAAACACGGGTACTCGTTCGTGAATACATAACAGGAAGAAGAGTTATCAATCCTTATCAATTTCTTTAGAAATATTTAGACTGTATCTTTTGGATAGTATCTGATGAATGGCGAACTTGTTGATTGCTGAGAACGGCGTGTGCGCTGTCATTCCCGTGCCTCTCTCTGTCATTTCCGTGCCTCTCTCTGTCATTCCCGCGAAGGCGGGAATCCAGGTTTCCCAGTCACAAAGATGGATACCCGCCCCCAACTCCGATAAAAGTGGTTGTTACGATATATTCTTTTTCTTCAGTATTTTCCCCAGTCCCTTCTATAAATTCATCCGCATTGCAAAACTCGGGGTTTTTTAGATGCCGCAAGGCTAGAAGAGTTTTTTGACCAGACGGTCATGGAGTCTGCGTTTCGGAAACCCCACGAAAAAGAATTTCCTACACGGGTGTTGCGACAGTTGCCGTTGTTCCCGCCGTGACGATTGGCATATCCAAAACAATATCAGAATAGGGAACACGGGGAGTTACCTTCCCGTCAGGGCATTTCTTCAAGCGCACCAGTCCGTAATGTTCCAGAGTTTTCAGCGTTCTGGAAAGATTGGATTTTTCCCGACCTGAAAGGCTCGCCAGTTCCGTAATGGATTCTGGTTCGGCTTGCGCAATGAGTCCAAGAAGAGCTCTGTTTCGGTCAGAAAGCACACGAGCAAAGCTCTCCATAGAGGTAAACCAGACTTTTGGTTCTGATCGCCCAGGGGTGTACTGACCCCGCGCAATAGCCATGGTACGGGTTTTCATCTTTTCATAACTTGTAATGCCAATTTTTAATGGTTTCATGGGAGCACTCCTTTTTCTTGTAGCACCGAATCGACTTCTTCCCAGAAGTCAACTATTAACGCGACAGCATTCTGGTAGTCATAAGGCCGGACAGTGCGGAGCCTGTGCTTGTGGTCATGCTGTTTAGGCCTATTACTTCCTGGACTATGAGAGGTTCGAACCGGATGGGCATTATCAAATCCCACGAGACGTTCTCCGTCTGCACCATGTAGTGTAAGAGAGTAGTTGAGTCCGTGTGGTCGTTCCGATGACGGATCCACTCGTCTGACAGAGAATTTCACCCAGTACTTTCCTGCTCGATCGACCACGTAGATCTGTCCATCCAGATCAAGCAGGGTATCCAGCCCAGAATCACGTATAAACTTGCTCACCATTAAGGTTATCAGTAAATGATAACTCAGTCAATAATTACTTCTTGCTCTATTTTTCCAGGCTCCTCAAGTCCCCGGGAAATAGGCCTATCCGTTTCAACGACTGGATTCGCGACAAAATAATAGTGGAGAGATATTCTTGATCTCTCCCTTTTATTAGACGTAAAGGTAATCGAAGTTCAGGAGGAGGAACAGAAAATTTTCACCTTCGCATGCAACTCGTCCTGAATGGTTATTACGATATATTTTTTTCTTCAGTATTTCCGCCTGCCCCTTCTATAAATTCATCCGCATTGAAATACTTGAGTTTTTTAGATACCGTACGGCTTGATGATTTTTTTAACCATGCGGCCATGTGATGGATCATGCTCCGCTTTCGCAGGCTGCAATCAGGGACCTTACGCCTTCGCCTCAGTCAGCCACAAATGAGAGAAAGGCTATGATTTCCCACGAACTCCTGCGTGACAGAGGGATTCTTATCGTAAAACCTGAGGGCCCACTCGAAAAAACAGATTTCGAGACTCTTGCCAGAGAAGTGGATCCCTACATCGAAGCGCAAGGCAAACTGAATGGCCTCCTGATTTCCGCCAAGTTGTTTCCAGGCTGGAAGGACTTTGCGGCTCTGGTGTCCCATTTGAGATTCGTGAAGAACCATCATCAGAAAATCAGGAAAGTGGCCGCCGTGACAGACAGCGGTTTTCTTTCCATTATGCCGCACATCGCCAATCATTTTGTGGACGCCGAAGTACAACATTTTGATTATGGCGACAAGGACCGTGCACTCGACTGGCTTAGCGAATCGAATGGATAGGGCCTCTCCATAGAGTTCATGAGACCCGGCAAAGTGGAGCATTCTTCGTCATCCCCGACAGTTGTTATCGGGGATCCATCTTCACATCGTCATTCCCCTCCGCTCTTTAGCCCGACTCCATCTTTCTTTTTAAATCCCCGCACCAAATCTTCCAAACACACCCACACCGACAAAACTGCATCAGCAATAATAATATAGATATTGCCCAATCAAACTCGCCTCCCTCCTAAGTTTGATCCCACAATGAAGTAATAGGGTAATTTTTCCAATCTGCCAGATGATGGTCTCTCATCCGCCATGCTGAAAATTCGTTGCAGTATGAAAGGAATATCAAGTCCCTTCTATTCCCAGCGGGTAGTCGATTATTGGCGTCAAATTCATCCGTATTGAAAAACTTGAGTGTTTCAGATACCGCAAGGTTGGATGTGTTTTTTGATCATACGACCATACTACCATGCCCGGTTTTACAATGAATGGTTAGCCTATGTTGGGATCCGCCTGTTGACGATTCAACAGTGGGAATGGTGAAAAAGCCCCCACCGATTTATTCACATCTATTTACACCCTCACAAAAGCGATATACTGCCTTCCGAAAGAAAGGCGTGTGAGAAAACGGCACCATCATTTACCATCATAGATCTCTTGTCTAATTAATTGAGGAGGGTCAATGGCAAATTCTGCGATGCCTTTAAACACATACTTCGAGGTGTTGGGGGTAAAGTCGGTGATTAATTTGTTGTAGATGGTGAGATTCGTGGCAAAGACAAGGAAATTGTTGATCCCGTGCGCAATATGGAGGTAACTGATGAAGGCCCCCATCAGTCGAGTTTTTCCCACGCCGGTTGCTAGCGCAAAGCAGAGCGACGGAAACTCACGCTCGAGATCCGTCACCTGCGGAAACTCGGATTGAATGGCTGCCAACGCGGCACCCCCGTCTGTCCCCTTTTTTGGCGGTACGATTTCAGTGATACGGTCGAGAATTTCCAGCGAGTGCCGTTGTGGGGGACGCAGACTTAAACGGCCACTAATCGCGTTGACGTGACGGTTCATCGTGTGACAGCCGGACTAGGAGTCTGTCTGAGATTCGTGATCGCCACGAGGTTGTGCTGGTTTGAGCCAAATAGTGGTGCCTATTAAACGAAAAGGATCGAAGAATCTGGCCAAATCCAGCGAAATCGCAGTAGAGCAGCCTAATCCCGGACAGGCTCCTAAGCCACGGCATATTCCAATGTCCGGGGATTTTCCATGCGTTTCGAGGCATTCAGGATTTCGAGGCCGACGATATTGCCGTCCTTGTCGTAATCGAGAATGATGCCGGGCTTCTCCTCGTCGCTTTCTTCCACGGGAACAGAACTGAACTCAATGGTCAGCACATCTACTTCCTGGTCGTATTTCACTTTCATGATGCCCTCCAATACTTGGTGATCTTGTTAGTGCGGTAGACCGTCACCACGACAGGTGGATTCACCGTATCGTTGACCATCACCCGTAAGAGATACTTCTATCCCTCCGATCTCCACCCGTGACTGGTAGCACGTGATATTGTCCAACGCGGAGACTTTCTGTTCCGGTGCATGCAACACTTCTTCCAAAAGAGATCGCGAAAGTCTACGCTTTTCCAGTTCCTCCAGCACATGCTTCGAGTAGTGAAAGCTCATCGTGGTGAGCTCCTCTCGGCGAAGGTCGTCATTCCCGCGAAAGCGGGAATCCAGGCATTCCCTTCTCTCAAAGCATCTCTTCCCACCAATCCATCCAATCCGGATTGTGTTTCTCGATCAGTTCCAGCTTCCAGTTCCGGTTCCATTTTTTCATTGGCCTCTCAGATCTGATGACCGAGACATGTCCTTATGCAATTCGTCATACACAAGGCTGTGAACACCGCATTTCCTCGTCAACCCTTCGACCACATCATTTGTGTGTTCCCAAACACGCTTGCAAAAATCGCTCGTCACCCCGATGTAAATCGTACCATTTCGCTTGCCGGCAAGAACATAGATCTTTCGCTTTCGAGGCTTAGGAATGGGGGTGATGAATTCTGCGGGTCGGCGGTTTTCGATTGTCCGTTGCGTAGGTTGCCCTTGGTCATCCAACTCCCAATGGCGGGTTGGGCATTCATAGGGCGAATTGAGAATTGGATGATCGAAAAATGGATTACTCATGTGAACTTTTTCTCATAACTACTATTGGGGATGGGCGGCATACTGCCCCCGAGCCAATATCTTGCTCTTGTCATAAAATGATGTTGTCTAAGGCTTTAATTTTCAAGCCAATAATAGCCGACCCCTAAAGGAATGTATAGAAAATTGACTATTCCTGATTTTTTGAAATATTGGGAAGATGGAGGGGGAGGAAAAATCTAGTTTTGATTGAGTGAGGCTGGTATAAATGCCGTCTTTTCAAATTTCGAACAGTTTGTTATCCATCGAAGTTCTTCTTCCGAATGATCTGGATCGGGACTTGTGATTGATAAGGGGAATGTTAAAAAAAGCCGCCACCGATTTCCGCGCATCTATTTATCAACCTCACAAAAGCGATATACTGCCTTCCGAAAAAAATGCGACACCATCATTCACCATAATAGATCTCTTGTCTAATTAATTAAGGAGGCACTAATGGCTAAGCAACTTATCGCGGTCATGGGGGCAACGGGGACACAAGGCGGTGGCGTCGTGAGTGAACTGTTAGACCGACAACGGTTTGCGGTGCGGGTTGTCACGCGTAATCCCGATAGCGACAAAGCCAAGGCCCTGCAATCCAAGGGATGCGAGGTGGTGCAGGGCGACCTCACTAAGCCAGAAACCCTCGAACCTGCCTTCAAAAATGCGTATGGGGCCTTTTTGGTCACCAATTTTTGGGATCCCGGCACCAC
>PVMK01141364.1_pt1 | contig 13437 bp, 11 predicted proteins | sample 1853481 | NCBI WGS metagenome assembly PVMK01 (sample SAMN08533507, study PRJNA380276) | Marine sediment metagenome, whole genome shotgun sequencing project.
CTGGCGCATAACCGCCGCCATTTCGTCGCGAGTGAGATTGTCTCCCTCGACCACCGCGGCCAATGCTTGCTGGATATTCATTTATGCTTCCCCTTACTGATCCAGGAAATTGCGCAGCAGGTCGTGACCGTGAGCAGTGAGAATGGACTCGGGGTGAAACTGTACCCCCTCGACAGCCAGCTCCCGGTGCCGCAGCCCCATGATTTCATCGATTTCACCCGCCTCGGTCTCGGTCCAGGCGGTGATCTCCAGGCAATCCGGCAGGCTGTCCCTCTCCACCACCAGGCTGTGATAGCGGGTCGCCTCAAACGGCTGGCTGAGCCCGCGAAATACACCTTCACCCCGGTGGTGTATTGGCGACGTCTTGCCATGCATGACCTGGCGCGCCCGCACTACCACACCGCCAAATACCTGGCCGATACTCTGGTGCCCCAGGCAGATACCCAGCAGGGGCAGCACACCCGCATACTGTTCAATGACCGCCATGGAGATACCCGCCTCGTTCGGCGTGCAGGGGCCTGGTGAGATCACAATCTTGTCCGGTGCCAGGGCCTCGATATCGCTCACGGCGATTTCGTCGTTGCGCACCACGTGGACATCGGCGCCCAACTCCCCCAGGTACTGCACCACGTTGTAGGTGAAGGAATCGTAATTATCAATCATCAGCAACATATTCAGCCCTCCCCCGCCAACACCATGGACGCCGCCCGGAACATGGCGCGGGCCTTGTTGTGGGTCTCTTTCCACTCCAGTTTCGGTACGGAATCGGCCACCACGCCGCCACCGGCCTGCACGTATAGCTTGCCGTCCTTGATCACGGCGGTGCGAATGGCGATAGCGGTATCCATATCACCCGCCCAGGAAATATAGCCCACCGCGCCCCCGTACACGCCGCGTTTAACCGGCTCCAGTTCGTCGATGATCTCCATGGCGCGGATTTTGGGAGCACCGCTGAGAGTGCCCGCCGGCAGTGTGGCGCGCAGCACATCGATGGCGGATTTGCCTTCTTTGAGCACACCGGTGACGTTGGACACAATGTGCATCACGTGGGAGTAGCGCTCCACCTCCATTTTAGCGGTGAGCTCCACCGACCCGATTTCGGCGATACGCCCCACGTCGTTGCGCCCCAGGTCGATCAGCATCAGGTGCTCGGCAATCTCTTTGGGGTCAGCCAGCAGCTCCGCCTCCATGGCCTTATCCTCTTCCTCCGTATGACCCCGACGCCGGGTACCGGCGATGGGACGCACAGTAACCAGGCCTTTTTCCAGGCGTGCCAGGATTTCCGGGGAGGAGCCCACGATATGAAAATCCTCCAGATCCAGGTAATACATATAAGGTGAAGGGTTGAGGTTGCGCAGGGCGCGGTACAAATTCAGCGGCGGTGCGGTAAAGGGAATGCTCATGCGCTGGGAGGGTACAACCTGCATCACATCCCCGGCCAGTATGTATTCCTTGACCTTATCGACACTGGCCTCATACATTTCCCGGGTAAAGTCAGACTCGGCCTGCTGTTCCAGTTCGGCGTTGTCGGCGGCATCCAGTACGACCTCCGGCAGGGGCTGCATAGGCAGGGGCAAACGCGCCACCAGTTCCCGCAGGCGCTGCTGCGCACGCTCCAGCGCCTGCTCCTCGGCAGGATTGGCATTGACGATCAGGCGTATGGTGCCCGCCAGGTTGTCGAACACCAGCACCTCCTCGGACACCATCAGCAATATGTCCGGGGTGCCCAGATGATCCGGCGGCGTGCCCGATGCCAGTCGCGGCTCTACATAGCGCACGGTGTCGTAACCAAAATAACCGACCAGGCCGCCGTGAAATACGGGTAAATCGTCCCTGGGGGCAGTGCGATAGCGATGCTGGAAGGCCTCAGTATAGGCCAGTGGATCCTCCACTTCCGTGCTTTCGGTCAACTCCCCATCCACCCACACTTCGGCGCGGTGGCCAAAGACCTTGAGCAGGGTGCGGCACGGCAGGCCGATGATGGAATATCGGCCCCACTTTTCGCCGCCCTGGACGGATTCGAAGAAATAGGAGTAGGGCCCTTCAGCCAGCTTGCGATAGACGCTGATGGGGGTATCCAGGTCAGCCAGTACTTCCAGGCTAACGGGTATACGGTTGTAATCTTGTGCTGCCAGCGCAGCAAAGTCCTGCGGTTTCATGGGGTATCCTCGGAGAATAAAGTTGCGTAATCAGGTCGTGGCTATGCCCTGGCTACCATCGCCAGCAGGTGACCTCACGCATCGTCATCAGGTCGACACTATTACGCATTGCTGTTTGCACAGCGCTCTCCAGGAATTGGGACTGGCTATTGTACATGTTGGGCTTGTATTGGCAACTTGCTCCACCTTGCTCCACGATGCTTGCTCTGCCATGCTCTGTGATGCCGAGGCGGAATTAATGGCGGAAGCGTTCGTATTCAATATGGATAGCCTGGTGACCAGGGATTACCTGGAAGCGTGCCTTGATGCGAGATTTTCGGCGCAAGGTGCCCGCATTGATTCCAGGTTTGCGGCTCAAGATGCCCGCATCGATGCGTGTTTTACCGAGCAGGACAAACGGGTAGAGAAGCTCAGTGCCAAGGTAGATGTCAAATTCGCGGAAATCGACGGCAAGTTTCGCCTGATCTACTGGATGCTGGCCGTTATTATCGCCAGTACCACGGTGCCAGCCCTGCACACTCTTTTAACCGGCTGATCTCACCATGGCATCCAGCGCTTGCAAGCGCTCGGGCGTGCCCACATCCTGCCACTCGCCATCGTGGTACTCGCCACTCAGGCAGCCGCGCGCTATCGCCGCATCCAATAATGGCCGCAGCGGCATTTTGCCGGGCCGCATATCCGCAAAAAACGCCGGGGTGTAGATTCCCACACCGGCGTAGGTCAGCCCGGTCGCGCCGGGCCGCAGTTCCCGCACCCAGCCGTTTGCGTCCAGCCAGAAATCGCCCGACGAGTGCTGCGGCGGATTGCCCACCATTACCAGATGAGCGCTCGCAGGGGATTGAGGGCGGTAATCCGTCAGTTTGGCGAAGGGATAGTCGATCCAGATATCCCCGTTCACCACCAGGAAGGGTCCATCGCCCAACAGGGGCATGGCATTGAGGATTCCACCCGCGGTTTCCAGGGGTTGCTCCTCGGGTGAATAGACGATGGACACGCCCCAGCGACTGCCATCGCCACAATGGTCGACAATCTGCTGCGCGAGGTGTGAGACGTTGACAACCAACTCGATGAAACCGGCCTGTGCCAGGTGCCGGATATGGTGCTCGATAAGAGGGATATCACCCACGCAGAGCAGCGGCTTGGGCGTATGGTCGGTAAGCGGCCGCATCCGCTCGCCAACCCCCGCTGCCAGTATCATTACCCTCATACTTTTTTGCTCCAGTCCTGCCGGGCGATCAGGGGTGAAAGCTGGCTGCTGAACCAGACATTGACCTCGGCAAAAACCGCTTCCTCGCCGGCGTATTTGCCCAGTATCTCAAGCACATAGTGAATCACCAGGGGCAGATCATCCAGATAAGCGGACTTGCCATCTCGCAGGTACAGCCGGGCAAAGGTTCCCAGCACCTTGATATGCCGCTGCAGGCCCATCCAGTCGAACCAGCGCAGGAAACAGGCATCATCCACCAACGGTAACAGGCCCTGCGTGTGCAGGGCATCGCGCTGCTGCAGTGCCCAGTCACAGACTTGCCCCGGCGGCCACTGGATATAGCAATCGCGCAGCAGGGATACGAGGTCGTAGGTGACCGGCCCCACCACTGCATCCTGGAAATCAATCACCGCCAGTTGCCCATCCTCCTGCGGCATCAGGTTACGGCTGTGAAAATCCCGGTGCACCAGCACCCGCGGCTGCTCCAGGGCGCTGTCGATCAGTCTCGCAAAAAAGCGCTGCAACAAATCCCGCTCTTCATCATTCGGGGAATAGCCAAGCAGCGCCTCTACAAACCAGGTCGGAAAACGGCTCAGTTCCTCTCCCAGCAGGGCCTGGTCGTAAGCGGGTATATCAAGCCGGTCGGCATCCAGGGCAGCTATCTGCCGCAACACCCCAAAGGCCGAGCGGTAGTGGTGGTCCGCGGAGCCGGCGTCGAGCTCGGGTAACAACAATCTATCCCCCAGATCTTCCAGCAGCAGATAGCCCCGATCCATGTCCGCCGCATAAAGTGCGGGCACCTTCACCCCCGCACGGGCCAGCACCTCGCGCACCGCCAAAAAGGCCTCATTCTTCTCTGTCGCCGGCGGTGCCTCAGCCAACACATAGCTCTGCCCGGCCAGCGCCAAACGGAAATAACGGCGATTACTGGCATCCTCGGCCACCACCGTCAGCGCCGGAGTATGCCCATTGGTGGCCACCCCCAGAGAGGACAGGGCCCAGGGTAAAAGTTCAGCGGGTACGGGACGGGGTGGCACTGTGCTCTCCTGACTCAAAATTTGACGGACAAGGGCGAGGGGATGCTTTAGAATCCGCTTTTATCCCGCAAACAAGCTCTGACATCAATGACATCTGACTGTGCCAGACCCCACATCCGCCTAGCGCGGACACCTGCGCGCACGGCCGCCATCGTGATCGGGTTGATGTTGCCTGTTTCCTTGTGGGCACAGGATAACAACGCCGGGGAAGCCCGTATACTCGACTGGGAGCCCATCGACTCCATACCCACGGCAAAACAAGACCGCCAGTGCATTCAATGTGAAGGCCGCTATGTAGACCCCCTGGCTGGCGAGAAGACCACTGAATCCCCGGAAGATGCCCATATTCACGCCGATGCTGACAGCACAGAAATGCGCGACAATGAAGTCATCCTGACCGGGGGAGTGGAGGCCGTGCAGGGATATCGCCACCTGAGTGCGGATAAAGCCGTGATCGACCGGGAACAGGCTACCGCCACCCTTACCGGCAACGTCACCCTGCGCGAGCCGGGACTGCTACTGCAGGGCGAGAGCGCCAAGATCTATTCCAAAACCGAAGAGGCAACCGTGAATGCGGGGCAGTTCGTGTTCCACGAGGATCATATGCGCGGCACCGCCGACATGCTGCAGCGCGACACCGATGGCCTGATCCACGTTCACAATGGCAGCTTCACCTATTGCGCTCCCGGAGAAAATGACTGGTCCATAAAGGCCAAGACAATGGAGCTGGACCTGGATGAGGGACTGGGCACTGCCCATGGAGCACGTGTCCATGTGGGCGGCGTGCCTGTCTTCTATACGCCCTGGCTGCGGTTCCCTCTGGATGACCGTCGCCGCACCGGATTTTTGTGGCCGGATTTTGGCAACGACAGTACCGGTGGCCTGGACATCGCCGCGCCGATATATTTCAACCTGGCACCCAATTACGACGCGATATACGCCCCCCGCTATATAGAAGAGCGGGGCGTTAACCACGAGCTGAAATTGCGCTACCTGAATCCACTCGTCGGCCACTGGACCGTGGGCGGTGCTTACATGTCGCAAGATGACAAGTATAAGGATGAAAATCCCGAGCAACGCAGCGACGACCGCTGGCTGGGTGTGGTAAAGCAAAACGGGCTGTTTCAGCAGCGCTGGCGCTCCCGGGTGGACTACAGCAAAGCCAGTGATGTTGACTATATGAAGGACCTGGAAACGTCCAGCCTGGATGCGCAGCGTCGCACCAGCCTGCTGCAACTGGGCTCCCTGGATTACCTGGGGGACAGCTGGCTGCTGAATGTCAACGTCCAAAAATTCCAGTCCCTGGCCGATGATATCAATGACGATTACCAGAAACTGCCACAGTTCACCGCCCAGTACCGGGGCCGCGGCACCCCCTTTGAACTGGAGCCCGTGTTCGTTGGCCAGTTTTCAAATTTCGATACGGATGAAGATCGGGTCACCGGCCAACGGGTGTACGCCGAGGCCGGCCTGGCCTACCCCATGCTGTGGACCTACGGCTTTCTCACCCCCACGGTAAAATACCGGCAGCTGGAATATGACCTGAACGACGGCCGGTTCTTTACCGACAATAGCCCGGCGGCCGGATCCGCCCTGGTCAATGTAGACAGCGGCCTGGTATTTGAACGGCCCCTCAGCTTCGCCGGCTATAACCTGATACAGACCCTGGAACCGCGCCTGTACTATCTATATAGCGAATACGATAAACAGACCGACCAACCGGACTTCGACAGTGCCGAACTGACCTTCAACTACAATCAGCTGTTTCGCGAAACCCGGTTCTCCGGCCGCGACCGGCTGGACGATGCCAACCAGCTCTCGGTGGGCCTGACCAGCCGTTTTATCGACGCAGAGAATGGGCGCAAGCTGTTCAGCGCCAGTGTCGGCCAGATCTTTTACTTCCGGGACCGCAAGGTGCGACTGCTGCCTCTTGAGCCCTCGCTGGATGAATCGGGCTCCGAAATAGCAGCCGAGGTAACCTTCAGCCCCAATGAACACCTGAACATACGCTCCAACCTGGTGTGGGACCCCTACAGCAGCAACATGAACTCCGCCCACATCCAGACCGCCTACACCACAGACAACGGCAGCATATTCAATATCGGCTACTCCTACCGCCGCCCCCTGACCACCGTCAATACGCAGCCGGTAACCGAGGAAGCCAATATTTCCGGCTACTTCCCACTGAACAAAAACTGGAGTGTTTTTGCCTCCATGAACTACAGCGTGGAAGCCAATACCAGCGTGGAGGATATGGCGGGTGTCGAATATGATACCTGCTGCTGGACCGTGCGATTGCTGCATTTGCGCTATTTCGACAACGTATCGGGCTCGATTCCTGACTTTAACAACCCCAACCTGGAACGGGAACACTCCACGCAAGTACAAATCGTCCTCAAGGGTATGGGTGGCTTCGGCGACCGCATTACCACCATAATGGAGGATATGATCCGAGGTTATAAAGAACGTGAATATTAAGACACTGCTGTTAGCGGCGAGCCTGGCGACCGCCACTATCGCCACGCCGGCGCTGCGCGCCGCCACTGAAGTGATAGACCAGGTGGTGGCGATCGTCGATGACGACATCATCATGGCCAGTGAGTTGCGTGAGCGGGTTGCCAGCATTACAGAAAACCTGCAGTCCAGGGGTGTCGAACTTCCCCCGGAGGACACGCTGATCCGGGAAACCCTGGATCGGTTGATTCTGGAAAGTATACAGCTACAAAAAGGCGAACGGGTGGGCGTGCGTATCTCGGACGCCCAACTCAATGCCGCCCTGCAACGCATCGCCGCCCAGAATCGTATAACCCTGGACGAGTTTCGCATGGCCCTGGAGCAACAGGGCCAGTCTTACGCCGCAATGCGTGAGCAAGTGCGCCGGGAAATGATTATTCAGCGGGTGCAGGGAGGCAACGTCAACCAGCGCATCCAGATCAGCGACCAGGAAGCGGACAACTTCATGGCAACTGAAGACGGCCAGAAACTGACGCAACCCGAATACCATATCGTACACGCCCTGCTGGCCATGTCGCCGGAAGCCAGTGATGCGGACGTCGCCGCGGCACGGGCCCATGTGGACAAAATGATAAAACGCATTCGCGCCGGCCAGCCCTTCGATCAGGTCGTCAGTTCCAACAGCGGCCAGTACACTTTCAGTGGTGGTGATCTGGGCTGGCGCAAGCTGGACGACCTGCCCTCGATGCTCAGCGACGTGGCGGCGGGCCTGCCAGCCGGAGAAACTGCCGACCCCATTCGCTCTGACAGCGGCTTTCACCTGGTTTACATGGTAGAGAAGCGCGGCGGCGAACAGATGGTGGCCCAGACCGAAGTGCGCCACATCCTGATAAAGCCCTCGGAGATCATGACCGACGACCAGGCCCGGGCATTGGTCGTTGAGCTGAGAGCCCGCGCGGAATCCGGAGAAGATTTTGCCGATCTGGCCCGGGAGTACTCGGAGGATATCGGCTCCGCACAGGAAGGTGGCGAGCTGGGCTGGACCAGCCCCGGGCAAATGGTACCCGAGTTTGAAAAAGCCATGAATGAGACCCCGGTCGACCAGATTTCGGAGCCGGTACACTCCCAGTTCGGATGGCATATCCTGCAGGTGCAGGGGCGCAGGGAGAGCGACATGACCCATGAGGCTTCCCGCGCCAAGGCCATGGACTACCTGCACAACCGCAAGTACCAGGAGGAACTGGACGCCTGGCTACGGCAGATTCGCGATGAAGCCTACGTCGATATCAAGTAGGGTGCCCCCACCAAGAATAGCCATCACCCCGGGAGAACCCGCTGGCATAGGACCGGATATCGTGCTGATGGCGGCGCGGCAAGCCTGGGATGCGGAACTGGTAGTGATCGCCGACCCCGTGTTACTGCAACAGCGTGCCCAGCTATTGGGCTTTCCTATAGAGCTACAACCGCTTGACCCAGGCGATACCCCGGCAGCACACCGAGCCGGCACCCTGAAAATTGATTCAGTATCCCTGGCCAACCCCGTCGTTCCCGGCAAACCGGACCCGGCGAATGCACCCTATGTACTGTCAACGCTGCAACGTGCTGTAGACGGATGCCTGTCTGGCACCTATAGCACCATGGTGACGGCTCCGGTGCAGAAGTCGGTGATTAATGATGCCGGTATTCCCTTTAGCGGACACACCGAGTTTCTGGCGGAGGCTACCGGGACAGACAGGGTGGTGATGATGCTGGCGACGCAGGACCTGCGGGTAGCCCTGGCCACCACCCATTTGCCGCTAAAGGATGTACCCGCCGCCATCACCCGGGAATTACTGCGACAAACCCTGCATATACTGCATAAAGACCTGCGCAGCAAATTCGACATCGCCGCCCCCAGAATCGCCGTACTGGGCCTCAACCCTCACGCCGGAGAGGGTGGCCATTTGGGGCGCGAGGAAATCGACACCATCATCCCCACTCTGGAAAAACTGCGCGCCAACGGTATGGATCTGCTCGGACCCCTACCCGCCGATACCGCTTTCAACCCCAAAGTACTGGAGAATGTGGATGCCGTATTCGCTATGTACCACGACCAGGGGCTGCCCGTCCTGAAATACGCCGGCTTCGGCACAGCGGTCAACATTACCCTGGGGCTGCCCATTATCCGCACCTCGGTGGACCACGGCACAGCACTGGACCTGGCGGGCGCTGGCAGCGCTAATCCGACTAGTCTCTATCGGGCCATTGAAACCGCTATAGAGATAGCCAAAGCGAGCAGTGGGAACGTTTAAACACCCAGGAAACTGCGGATTACCGGGACGGCTGTCGTCAATATCACAAGCCCCAACATCCAGTAAACAATCCCGAACTTACCGTCTACCTCGGCAAAACGAACGCCAATTCTGGCTTCCTGTTCTGCAAAACGCGCATCCAGGTAATCTTTCGTCACCAGACTATCGGCGTTGAATATAAATGCTTCGGCCATAACTTCCGCCTGAGCTTCCGCTTGCTTTGGTGGCATGCCCGCTTCAATCATCCTGCGGGCAGCCTTCAGTGTGTCGAACGCTATAGCGGCCATCTTACCCCCCAAAACCAGGAATGAACACCTTGCCAGAGCCACCAGCCGAACGCCACGTCATATCCGTCCATAGGTCCTTCCATATGTACGGTTTACACCCTCACTACCACCCCCTAAAATGACCGCCTGCATCCCCCCATTCCAAGAGCGCTCCATGGCAGACGATATCAATATTTCCTATTCCTTCCAGACCGGCCCGGCCGCAACACCTGCGCCCGCGGTAAATCCGCCTGACAATGAACTGATCGCCTTCACCAACTGCGAGCGAGTGGATTTGGGCAATGGCGGTGTGTTGCTGATGAACCGGGACAACGGCAAACAGATAACAATAAGCCCGGAAGTGGCCACGGCGCTGACTTATTGCAGCGACTTCAAAACTCTGCAGGAGCACGCCCAGATACTGATAAACACCATTCCCCAGCTACAGGGCCAGATGGAGGATGTGACCAAAGTATTGAATATGGTCAAGGACGCCGGGTTGATGCTCAATGCACAAAGCATCTGCGACCGGCTCAGTCCCGACTCCATAGCCGCAGCAGAGCTGGCCCCGACCCGGGTTTGCGTTATTACCTGCGACCGACCCGCCGCCGTTGAGCGCCTACTGGATTCCATGCTGCGAGCGGGCAACCTGAGTCGCCACGACGAGCTATTTCTGGTGGATGACTCTCGCGACCCCGCCAATGGTGAGCAAAATCGCGAATTGGTAGCGAAATTTAACCTGACCAGCGCCAAAAACATGCACTATGTCGGCGCGGCGGAACAACGTAAATTCCTGCAGCAATTGATCGCCGCTGCGCCGGCAGATGAAGAGGCTATCCGTTTCCTCATCGACCGCGAGCGCTGGGCACAGCAAAAGAGCTATGGGCTGGCGCGCACTATGTGTTTGCTGCTGTCGGTGGGCTACCGCTGCATCGTGCTAGACGACGATGTACTGTGCAGCACCGTGATGCCGCCCAACCGTGACGAGGGCATCACCTTCGGCAGCGGCTCTAATCGGGAACTGGCCTGTTATGCCTCTGAGCAAGAGTTGTTCCAGAACGCCCAATTCAGTGACACAGACCCGCTCAGTGGTCACGCCCGGTGCCTTGGTATGAACCTGTCGCAGGCCATCACACAATTGGATGCAGGCGGTATAAACCAGGCCACATTGCACAATGCCAGCGCGACAATGCTTAACACGCTACAAGCAGATTCTCCCATTTTGGTGACTCAGTGCGGCTCCTGGGGCGATCCGGGGACTACTGGCACCAACTGGTTTATTGGTCTCGACCCAGAGTCGATTGTTCGGGTTTTGGCGGCACCAGGCGGCCTGCCCGGCGCACTGGATAATCGTCACTACTGGCTTGGCCGTAATAACCCCAACATCAGTAAGATGGCAGTGATGTCACAGGTGACAGGGCTGGATAATTCACAATTGTTGCCCCCCTACTTCCCCATATTTCGCGGCGAAGATTACTTGTTCGCCAGTATGGTCGTGTGTTTACATCCCAGCGCCGCAGTCGTGGACTACAACTGGTGCGTACCGCACCTGCCGCTGGAGCAACGTGGCGGGCGGAACGCTGCACGTGAGCCAATAGCGGCTCGAGCCGGTCTGGTATCGTGCGCTCGTTACCTCACCGACCGCACAGATTACGAGATGGGCGTTGCTCCCGAAACTCGATTACAAAAACTGGCCCTACAGCTACAGGAACTGAGCCAGCGCAAGGCCGGCAGCCTACTGGCGACATTACGCAATGGATTGGCCCTGAAGCACGCTGACCAATTACGACAGCTGGGCCAGCAACTGCAGCGTGCTCCAGCGCTGGGTTCACAGGACTGGGAGACGTACCTGCAGCGCGGCGTGGAAGAAGTGTCCAGTGCCCTGCAAACACCCGCCAACGTCCTGGACATACCTGGCGTACCCGCACAGTTGACTGAAGAAGAGATACTAAAGCGGGTCAAAACGGCCATGGGTGAATTCGGTACAGCGCTGGCTGCCTGGCCTGAGATACGCGAGGCCGCCACCACCATCACCGGCACAATGCTTGAATCCGGCGATTTGGCGCCCTGATGTATACGCGGACAGCACCCTCGGAAAAGAGTAGCGATTCACCCAGTCAAATCGGCAATATCGAATTTCTGGGAACCTTTGCCCGGGCAGTCTCGGCGTTGGCGATCAGCGCCATCGTTTTGATAACAGGATATATCACTTTTTCACCAGAGGTCACAGCCGATCGCAAGGCAGCCGCCAACGATAATATCCAGCCCTGGATTATAAAGGGTAGTGACCTGGTCGTGCGACTGGGCGCCGGTAGAAAAACTCATGACGAAGCATTTCTCTTAGACGAGCTTTCACCGGACGGCCGCGCCATCATTACCCGTAATACCAGTCTGAAGGCAAGTGACTACCCCTTTGTGGAGTACACTATAGACAATCTCCGCTCCAACCAAATTGTATACCTAATCTGGAAAACGGCTGTAAACCCCGAGCAGCTTGCACGCCTTCGGCTGCTCAGCAGTGGCGACAAAGCAAGCACATTACGTTTAGCCGGCAACGAAAATTGGAAAGGGATAATTACCGAGATCGGCTTTGAAGTTTACGGAGATCCTGGTGACGATGCCCTGATCATATCCAGCCTGTCAGCCTTGCCCTACTCTCCCGCTGCTCTATTGCGCACTATCTGGTCAGACTGGACTGCGTTTGAACCCTGGGGCCAGAGCTCGATTAATCATCTACGGGGGGTAAGCAGGAGCGCAATTTTGCCCCCCACTATAGTGATGGCTGCCTGGGCAGGCCTCGCGCTCCTCCTGCTAGGTGCGGTCTCACTGTTTAAGAAAGCCCACAATCCCATTGGCTATCTGGCGGTGATATTTATACCCTGGATCGTGCTGGATTTATTCTGGCAAAACAGGCTCTCCACACAGCTCAACGAGACGAAATTCCTGTTTCAGGGAAAATCCCAACACGAAAGGCATCTCGCCGACCTGGACGGTGATCTGTACCAGTATGCGCAACATCTCAAATCAGAGGTGCTGCCGGACCCGGGGGTTAGAATTTTTCTTCTGCATGACGACAAGGGAGAGAGGCATAATTACCGCAGGCTGAGAACACAGTTTCATCTGCTGCCCCACAATATTTACAATTACGGCAGCCTGCCCGTGAAAAACATACCCGCAAGGGGGACTATATACTGGTGCTCGGTGAGGTTGAAGGGCTTGAGTATCATCCACAGAAAAACAAATTAAAATGGGGTAAAGGCAAAAAACTGCCGGTGTCGTTAGTTGACACGCACCCGCTTGGTAATCTCTACCAGGTTACCAGGAGGCGTCACCGATGAGTGACTTGGTCTCGCTGCCGGGATTGATTACCTCCCTTATTTTGCCCTGGATTGTGGGCAGCATTTGGGTGTACTGGCTGTTGAGCAAATCCGGGCGTTGGAATACTTTCATTATTCTTGGGCAGGGATATATTCTGGGGATATTCCTCACTACCGTGATTATCCGGCTGTGGGATGCCGCTGGCTTGCCTCTTCATTTTTGGGGCATCGCCCTGATACTGACTGGCCTTTCTATCGCGGGCTTATACGCAGTACGCAAGCAGAGCGCACCCGTTAGGCACAACGTAAAATCAATCCCATTGGAGAAATGGCAGATTGCCGTTACTGCGGGCTTTGCCGCACTGATAGCCTATCGCTACGCAACAATCACCCAGGAGATACTGTTACGACCACTTTACCCCTGGGATGCGTGGATGAACTGGGCACCAAAGGCGGTTATCTGGTTTCAAAATAATGAATTAACGCCTTTTATCAGCCCGGGCAACTGGCTGGAGCAAACAGGGGAACCGGCTGCTCACACACTCGGCGCCTGGAAGGCCTGGAAATACCCTATTACCGTCCCTCTGATCCAGCTTTGGAGCATGCTGGGCGCGGGAACCTCTGACAACCCAGCGCTAAATCTCCCCTGGCTGATGGGGGCCGTTGCGCTTGGGTTGGCACTTTATGGGCACCTGAGACAGTCGGG